>Ga0209517_10000731_pt1 | contig 54374 bp, 44 predicted proteins | sample PeaSoiMetSII2010_FD_187695 | JGI IMG/M metagenome (GOLD analysis project Ga0209517, IMG submission 187695) | Peat soil microbial communities from Weissenstadt, Germany - SII-2010 (SPAdes) (version 2) | ecosystem: Environmental > Terrestrial > Soil > Wetlands > Peat | place: Germany...
GTATTGCCGTTTGCGGGCTTACCCCTTCTCGACGGAAGTGTATGACTTCATCCGCAGCCACGCTCGGGTTTATGTCGTCGACCAGAACCGCGACGCGCAGATGCTGAGCCTCTTCCGGCTCGAACTGAAACCCGAGGAGATCAACAAGTTGCGCAGCGTGAAGCACTACGATGGCTTGCCCATCGACGCGCGTAGCATCACGAACGAGATTGCTTCCCAGGAAGGACAGAACTGAAATGGCAACTGCTACAATTCCACCGGCGTCGCCGGCTAAAGTCAACCGCGTCGGCCTCGAGGTCGCGGACTACAAAGGCAACAAGAGCACTCTCTGCGCCGGATGCGGGCATAACGCCATCTCCGAGCGCATCATTGAGGCTTGCTACGAAATGGGTATCGAGCCGCATCGGGTGGCCAAGCTTTCGGGCATCGGCTGCTCCTCGAAGAGCCCCGCCTATTTTCTACGCACGGCGTACGGTGTGAATTCGCTTCACGGGCGCATGCCCTCCATCGCTACGGGCGCCATGCTGGCCAACCGGGACTTGATTGCCCTCGGGGTGAGCGGCGACGGCGATACCGCCTCGATCGGAGTCGGCCAGTTCGTGCACCTCATGCGCCGGAACATGCCCCTTATTTACATCATCGAGGATAACGGAGTTTATGGGTTGACCAAGGGCCAGTTCTCCGCCACGGCCGATATCGGCTCGAAGCTCAAGACGGGTGTGTTGAACGACCTGCCGCCTATCGACACTTGCGCGCTCGCGATCCAGCTCGGCGCCACCTATGTGGCACGTTCCTTCTCGGGCGACAAGAAGCAATTATCTGCTTTGCTGAAAGGCGCGTTGGCCCATAACGGGACTTCCATGTTGGACGTGATCTCCCCTTGCGTAACCTTTAACGATCATGAGGGATCAACCAAGAGCTATAGCTATGTGAAGGACCACGACGAACCTCTGGCCGACGTGAGCTTTGTGCCTTACTTCGAGGAAATCTCGGTGGATTACGATGCGGGCTCTACTATGGATATCACCATGCACGACGGCTCGCACATTTTTCTGCGTAAGATCGAGGAATCCTACGATCCTACCAATAAGATCGAAGCGCTTCGCCTGCTCACGGAATCCCATGACAAGGGGGAAGTGATCACCGGCCTGTTCTATGTGAACACCAAGCAGGAGAATTTCCTCAGTTTGCTGAATGTGGTCGATGAACCGCTGGCCACTTTGCCGGAATCAAGAGTCCGCCCACCCAAAGAGGTACTGGATGAGGTCATGCAGGGGCTGATGTAAAGACTTGACACGTTTGTCATCCTGAGCGCAGCCAAGGATCTCGGTAGTTTCCCATTTCAATCGCTTACAAACAACTGCAGAGATGCTTCGCTTCGCTCCACATGACAGCCCGTTTCTTGACACGTCCGAAGCCGGAGCGCAAAGCAGGCAGCCGACCCGCGTGTACCGCCCATTCGAGGCAAGCTTGATCTGGCAACGCGCGAAGTGATTATTGCCCCTGGTATGCCCGCTCGAGACTCTCAATATCGAACTTTTTCATTTTGAGAAAAGCTGCGGTTACGCGGGCGACTTTCTTCTCGTCTTTGTTTTTAAACATCTCATCCATAACCCTGGGCACGACTTGCCACGAGAGTCCGTATGTATCTTTCAACCAGCCGCACTGCTCTGACGCGGGGTCGGCGGAGAGTTTTCCCCAGTAATAATCGATCTCCTCCTGAGTCTCGCAGTGCACCATGAACGAGATTGCCTCGTTAAAGGTGAAGGCGTGAGGGTAAGCGCTGTCCATGGCCGTAAAACGCCGGCCCGCCAGCGTGAATGCGGCGTGCTTTACGGTCCCCGCCCGGTCGGGCGAATCGCCCTCGCCGTAGCGGACGATTCCGTCAATTTTCGACTCGTTGAACATTTTGCTGTAAAACTCCATCGCCTCTTCGGCTTTTCCGCACTGCCACCCGACGAACAAGAGCGAAGGAGTTATTTGCTGCTCGATGGCGTGGCCGCCCATGAACATGACCTGCCACGACAAGACGTATTTATCCTCCGTCCATCCGTACTTTTCACTGAACGGGTACTCGCCGAGCTCCATGAGCGGCCGGCCGCCCTCACTGAGCTTGTTCCACAACTCCTCGGTCTCCCCTTTCGTTTCGCAGGCTACCAGAAACGAAACTGCCGGGGTGAACTTGAAAAACGGGCCTGCGACGAGAAGCGTGGACTCCATGTCTCGAAGCCGCACGGCAGCGATCTCAGCGGTTCCCGAGGGCGTATTTCTGAGCGTTCTGATGTTTTTGACTTCCGAATCCTTGAAGATCGAGGTGTAAAACTTGCATATCTCCTGGGCGTCCTTCTCGAACCACAAGCACGGAGTGATTTTCTGCGACATGGTGATGCTCCTTGGGAACCTACCTGGGCCCGTTGGCGAATCCCAACTCCTTCCAAAACTTCTCCCAACGCCAGATTGAGGCTTGGTAGGCGGGCAGTGGGTAGCCGAGTTCGTGAGCGAGTGCGATCACCTGGCCACGATGGTGCGCGTCGTGGGCGAACATGTAAGCGAACATCGTCGCGCCGGCGGGCCAAACAGGCATCCAACTGTCGCGGAAGAATTTCGTGACGCGCCGATCAGGATTCTCCGAAAGCGCTTCCTCGAGCATGGCCAGGCAGCGCGCGGCGCTTCGCCGGTGAGCGGCGGCCGTCTGCCTCAGCGTGCAGCGATGGGGATCGAGGCGCGCAGGGCATTTGAGATGAGGCGCTGAATGCTTCAACCAAACTAAACGGCTGTTGTGCAGATGGGCAAAGATGGCGGCGATGGTGCGGCCTCCGGGCTTTTTCGGCCCGGGCAGTTTGGCTCGCCAGGCGCGCGGCTCAAGGTGCTCGAGCAGGACCTGATTCATTCGGTCGTTGGCCGCATAGATTTCCAGCAGGACTTCACGAACGTCTGACTGGCCTTGTGCCTCGTGCGGCATAAATGTACCTACTGAGGATTGCAGAACTAAGTGACATCACCCCTCGCCCCCGACCCCTCTCCCCCAAGGGGGTGAGGGGAGAAATAACCCGAGTCTATGCCCTCGCCCCCTTGGGGGAGAGGGTGTCCGTCAGCCGACGGACGGGTGAGGGGGTTGGCAGGTCACAAAATCATGCAACCCTTGTGGCCGCCCTGGGCAAACACAAGGGTTGCCCCTAAAGGTCTTTCTCCACCGAAAATCCAGCGCCAATCCAGCCGCGCCAGCCACCATCTACCGAGACAACGTTCCGGTAGCCCATTTTCTGTAGATTGTCGGCGACCAGCGCGGAGCGGAATCCGCCGCCGCAATAAAGGAGAATCTCCGCCTCGCGGTTCGGGAACTTTTCCTCAATGTCGCGCTCGATAATTCCTCTGGAAAGGTGTATCGCGCCGGGTATGTGTCCTGCATTCCATTCGTGGTCCTCACGCACATCAACGAGGTGGAATTCTTCCTGCGCGTCGAGACGTTTCTTCATCTCCGGGATTGTTGTCTGGCGAACGCGTTTCTTCGCATCATCGACAAGCGCCAGAAATGCGGGAGAATGTTGTTTGGCCATAGTATTAGTCCACCCAGTGTGCCATCATTTCTTCGCGCAATTAAACGCGAACTGAAACGCGGCGATGCCGCCGCCGGGAACCACATCCGCCCGCTCGTCTTGTTTCGGGCATCCCTTGCGTTTAAGAGTCACAAAATTTCGACCGGGAATGATGGTGAGCGCCACCATGCCATCCTTGCCGGTCTGACCTTTAACATTATCCACAAGGTCCCCATTGGCATAGGTTACATCGATGTCAATACGATCCATCGGAGTCCCGGCGTTGTCCGTAACACGAAAGAGAACGGGCTTGTGTAGCATTTTCTTGGGTTCGTAGACTTCTTCCGAAATCAGCACCAGTTGCTGAGTCAGCGAAGGCGTGGAACTCGTCAATTCAACGTGCCGGAACACCACCGTAGCCTCAGTGGCGCGATGCCGGCGCGCCGTAACCCAGTAGAAGCCGGGCGGAAGCGAGGAGAAAGAATACTTGCCATCCGGGTCGCTTTCAGTCTGGTCTACCAGACGCTCAGCCTTGTCGGAGAGGGAAACTAAGGCTCCGCCGATCGGCACTGAATCCGGCGTATCAACCGTCCCGGAAACATCGCAATGAGAATCGGGAGAGGGCGGCTGAAGCTGAACCTCGATCGTGTTACTCGAGACCTCCCCCTGCCAGAGGCCGGCTTTAAAGTCGCGCTGGATTTCATCGGCGTTCGAGTACTCGGCTTTGTAGGCGAGCGTCAGCCGGTATGCCCCCCAGAAGGGTTTCTGTATCTCAGAAAGCGCAGGGGTAAGGCGGACCGTGGCCTTTTCTTCGTAGTCCTCGCCCGGCGCCAATTCGACCAGCGCCAATTTAGGAAGGCCAATGCTGTCGAAAACTTCCGCCTGCGCCGGGCTGGAGACGGTATCCTGACCCGTGCTGACCGGTTCGAGCCGGACCGCGAGTGTCGACCCGCCCGAGGATTGTGGTCCAGTGTCCTCGTCTGAGAAGCGCAGGGGGGGCGGAAGCTTGGCCCGCGCATGGCGGTAAAGCCAGAGAGTTTCACTGCCGCTGTTGTGGAGATGCAAAGTGAGACGCGCCGGGTAAGGCGCTGCGATGGACTGCTCCTCGACCGAGACCACGAGCTTGAGAGGCGCATCAACCGACGCTGCGGAACTCAACCCAGAGATAGACGCCAGCGCGAGTGTGAACGCTACGACTAACCAAAATCGCAAGTCCTGGATTCTCCCCATTCTCATCGCGCATGCATTTCTGCCTTGCCCCAACCTGTCCGATACTTTCCATGATACCACGGGAGCCATAGAAACTCTTGGCCTTGCCGCCTGACCGACGGCGACACCTCGCAGGCGCGAGAGAAATATCAAATCTCAAATTTCAATTACAGATATCAAGAAGGGATCACGAAAAATCAGATGACGCGCAGAATCAAACACTTTAAATAATGCGTTTCAGGCACCGTCAACAGGATCGGATGGTCCCGCGATTGCGTGCGCCGCTCGACAATTGTCACAGTGCGGTGCGCGTCGAGCGCCGCAGAGGCGATGATCTCGAAGAAGTCCGCCTCGCTCACATGATGAGAGCATGAGCAGGTGATGAGAGACCCGCCGCGGTTCAGCATCTTGAGCGCGCGCAAGTTCAGTTCCTTGTAGCCGCGCCACGCCCCCTCCAGTTGGGATTTCTGCCGGGCAAACGCCGGAGGATCGAGCACGATGGTGTCGTAGCGTTGTTTCCCGAGGTCGGCAGCCTTTAAGAAGTCGAAACAGTTGGCCTCCTGCCATTCCAGGTTGGTCATGCCGTTCAATTGCTGGTTGCGGCGAGCCAGGCTGAGCGCTTCCGGCGAAGAGTCGATGCCCAGGACGGAATCGCACTCTGCCGCCAGATGCAGCGCAAACCCGCCCGTATAGCTGAAACAGTCGAGCGCGCGGCCACGCGCGTATTGCCTGGCTGCCAGTCGGTTCTCTCGCTGGTCGAGGAAACCGCCCGTCTTCTGCCCGCCCATCAGGTCGAAGATAAATCGCAGCCCGTTTTCTTCCACCTCGACTTCGCCGATGCTTTCCCCGGCCAGAGTCCCTTTCTGTTCCGGCAAACCCTCCAGGCCCCGGACTGCCACATCGTTACGCTCCAGGATAGAGCGCGGCGAAAAATCGTGCTGGAGGATCTCGACAATCTGAGGCTTTAGCCTGTCCATGCCCTGGGTGAGAGTCTGAATGACGAAACACGGCCCGTAGCGGTCAATGATGAGCGACGGAAGCAGGTCGCCTTCCGCAGAGACAAGGCGGTAAGCTTGCGCACCGCCTGCCACTTGTTGGCGAAGACTCGCGGCCGTGGCGATCCTCTCAGCGAGGAAGGCGCCATCGAAGGGGTGCTCGTCGCGCGTGAGCAGGCGCAAGGCGATCTGAGACTGGCTGCTGTAAAGCGCCTGCCCCCAGAACTGCCGCCTCCGGTCTTGCAGACGAACTACGTCTCCGGGACCTGCCTCTCCAGCGTCCAGCACATCGGCACGGTAAACCCACACGTGGCCGGAGAGCACTCTGTCAGCGCCGCGCTGCGAAATAGTGACCGCCGGGGAAGGCATACGAGAACTTTATCACAGACTGCTGCTACAATTCCTAAGCGATGCTTGTCGACGAGTTCGATTATCACCTTCCGCCGGAGTTAATTGCCCAGCGCCCGCTGGTTCCCCGCGACGCCTCGCGCATGATGGTTCTGGAGCGCGAAGCAGGGGCCTTCACAGACCAGGTGTTTCAATATCTCCCTGAAGTCCTCGAGGCCGGCGATCTTTTGGTTTTCAACAACACCAAGGTATTTCCGGCGCGCTTGTTGGGCCGTCGGCAGGGCCTCCATTCGCAACCGGTTGGCAATCGCAACCCAGCGGCGCGGGAGTTTCTGAAGGGCGAAGTCGAGTTGCTGCTTACGCGGCAGGAGGGCGGAGACGTTTGGGAAGGGCTTGTCCATCCCGGCCGCAAGGTGCAAACCGGCGAGCGACTTCTTTTCGGCGAAGGAGAATTAGAAGCGGAAGTCATCGGACGGGGCGCTTACGGAGTGCGGCGCGTGCGTTTGAGGGCGCCAGAAGGCGCCGTTGAGGACGCAATCGACCGCCTGGGCCACGTCCCACTGCCGCCCTATATCCGGCGCGCCGATGAATCGCAGGATCGCGACGCCTACCAGACGATCTACGCCAAAGTTCGCGGCGCAGTTGCCGCGCCCACCGCGGGCTTTCATTTCACGGAAAGAGTTATGAAGTCGCTGCGCGGGCGCGGGATTGAGACTTGCGAGATCACGCTTCACGTGGGGCTCGGATCATTTCAGCCGGTGCGCGTCCAGCATGTGGAAGATCACATGATGGACGCCGAACGTTTCGAGATTTCGGAATCCGCCGCCGTCGCTCTGAATGCGGCGCTCGACGACGGCCGCCGCATCATCGCGGTGGGCACCACAAGCCTACGGACGCTGGAACATGTGGGGCGCGAGCACGGCGGAAGAATCGAGCCGGGAAAGGGTGAAACCAATTTGTTCGTATACCCCGTGTACCAATTTAGTGTGATCCGTGGATTGCTCACCAACTTTCACCTGCCCAAGTCCACACTTCTCATGCTGGTCTGCGCCTGGGCGGGCCGCGACCTCACATTCCGCGCCTATCGGCACGCTGTCCAGGAGCGCTACCGCTTTTACAGCTACGGGGACTGCATGTTAGTGCTCTAGGATTCCCTCAACACAACCCAGGCGACTGACTCGACATCCAACTAACTTCAGGCATCTGAAACTTTCCAGCATTGGTGACCAAAACGCAGGTCAAACGTCTAAACCTTTGACCAGGAAATCTGGAAGTGAGGGTTCTCAAAGGCAAGAGTGGCCTTGCTGGGAGGTAAGGGTTTTATGAAGAAAGCCAAACTACCATTGCCGGTTCTGGTTCTCATTTCGGCCACCCTTTTCTTATTCTCCAGCAGTTTCGGGGAGTGGATTGCCCGTCCATCGACCTCGCCCATGCCTCCCCGTGACACTCCGAAGCAGCAAGAATCTGCCATCGTCTATGTCCGCGCGATGTCCTGGGTTGCGCAATTGATAAGCCATCCCAGCGCGCACTCCGAGACGGACGCCGAATCCGCGCAGACTGACGACGCCGCAACTCGCGCAATGCCTGCCCACAGGGTCCAAATCTGCGCCTTGAGCAAGCTTTCCCGTCCGTCAAGGGTTCTGTGCAAGCCGTGGCAATTCATGCTTCAAGATTCTCCCCGCTCTCTAACGCGGCTCGTGACCGTACAACGCACAACAAACAACTGACTCGCTCTCCGCGCAAGGTTTACCACTGCACTCGCACGCGGTACTTGAGTACAGATTCTGCATTGGCCCCTACCGGCACCTCGAATTGCGCCGCGAATGCCCCGGTCTTTTCATACTTGTAGTTTGAATCGAGCATCGTCCAATCGCCGCCGATAGGCTCATTGACGATCACGGTAATGGGGTCGGGTTTGTGGTTGCGAAGTGAAATCTCGAAGGCGAACTCGAAGGCGCGGCCGAAAGACTTGAAGTCCGTCTGCTTTCTTTCCGCGACCACATCAAAAGCATTGCCGATGCGAAGATCGAGTGTTTCGTCATTGGGCGTATGGCCGATGCGGTCTTCGCCGATAAACTGTACGCGTCCCTTCGAATCGCCTTGATAGACACGCACGGTACCGGCCGGCAGCGGCACGCCGAGAGAATTCTCCTGCGAGTTCTCGAACTTGATGTGGACCTGAACCGGTTCCTTGATAGGTTCCCCGGGACGTTGGGCATTGTGGTAGTAATATTGTTGTCCGTCCACTTCGAAATCCTTGCTGAAACCGACTCCCGTGGCCGCCAACAGGCTGATCTGTTTCGTTTCTTTGTCCTGGAGGTTGGTGCGGCGCTCGAGCGAATAAAGGTGATACTCGGAGATGGGCTCCTGAGCAAATTGGGCCGCGCCGGCTACGGCGGCCTTCATCAGGGTCCGCGGTGCCTGAGGCTGCGCTTCGGTAACCCTGTGAACTTCGCCGGCAACAAGTTGAAGTTGGGTGTTTCGGAAATCCGTGCCGCTATTGTTGACGACCGTCACCCAGCCGTTCAAGTCCGCCCCCTTCTGCTGGGTGTCGATTGTGAGCACGTAGTCGGCGTTCCAATTCATCTGGTTGGTCAGGTAGGATGCCTCCACCGTCTGCTCCCCACCCCGGGCAATATCGAGTAACCAAATCAAGGTCGGTTTGCTGTACAGGTTTTCGGGCAAGTCGGGGAAAACATACCGGTCAGTCCCCATTCCGGTGACGATTTCGTTTGCCACTTTCCACACCGGCCCGTCGTTCAGAGCAAGCAAAGTTGCTTTTACGGAAACTTCCTTGGTCGAATTATTTTCAGTCTCTGTCCGCACCAGGGTTAGTTCTTTTCCCACATACTTCTGGAGAAGCTTCTGCGGACTCAGAAGGTCGTACTCGTAGTTCTGCTCAAGAACGCTCAGGTCCTTTGGAGCCGTAAGCGACACGATGTGGACCGTAGCCGGATTCACTTCGGCTGCGATGTCCATGTAACGCAGGTCCAATGTTCCCGCGGGAAGCCGCAACCTGCGCACGTCCCGCACCAGCGCCACATTGGAGTTGTAAACCGTCACCGCCAGATCTTTCTGATCCTGCTGTGTGGAAGTCACCGTGGTTTGGGCGAACGATTGACCGCCCGCCAGAAACACCATGCCCACGCCGCAAACGAGCCAGCGCCACACGTCTCGCTTGAGCATAAGTCACCTTCCATTTCGAGAGATGTCATTACACACTTTTGGAAGCACCAAGCTTAGCGTGTGTTGCCTTGGAATGAAAGGCCGAATCCCCGGTGGTCAGCCCACTTGACTTGCGGTTGGGGCAATGCCTTAATGAATTGTTATGGCACAGGGTAATCCTTCACGAGGTGAACATGGCCAATAAGAAAACTATCGCAGTAGTAGGGGCTACCGGGGCGCAGGGTGGCGGCCTGGTCCGCGCCATTCTAAACGACCCGCAAGGCGACTTTGCGGTGCGCGCTGTTACGCGCGACGTCAACTCTGACAAAGCGAAAAAGCTGGCACAATTGGGTGCGGAGGTCGTCGCCGCCGACGTTGATGACCTCGAGAGCCTCGAAAAAGCGTTTCACGGGGCCCATGGAGCATTCTGCGTCACGTTTTTCTGGGAGCATTTCTCGCCCGAGAAAGAGTTGGCTGAGGCCACCAACATGGCTCAGGCGGCCAAGCGCGCCGGGAACCAGCATGTGATCTGGTCGACGCTCGAGGATACTCGCAGGTGGGTTTCCCTCAGCGACGATCGCATGCCGACACTCAAGGGTAAGTACAAGGTGCCGCACTTTGACGCCAAGGGCGAAGCCGACAAAGTCTTCACTGATCTGGGGTTGCCTGTAACACTCTTGCTGACGTCGTTCTATTGGGACAACTTCATCTACTTCGGCATGGGTCCCAAGAAAGGCCCGGACGGCAGACTGGCTTTGACGTTGCCGATGGAAGACAAGAAACTTCCCGGCATTGCGGCCGAAGACATCGGCCGGTGCGCATACGGCGTCTTTAAGCGCGGGCACGAATTCATCGGCAAGACGGTCGGCATTGCCGGAGAGCATTTGACCGGCGCGCAGATGGCCGCTGCATTCAGCAAGGCGCTGGGGAAGGAAGTTGTTTACAGCGCCGTTCCCCACGCGGTGTACCGTAGCTTCGGGTTTCCAGGCGCCGATGACCTGGGGAACATGTTCCAGTTCAACTGTGACTTCAACGGATACTTCTGCGGCGCGCGCAATCCCGAGACCGCCCGGGCCCTCAACCCCTCGCTCGAAAGCTTCGAGGACTGGCTGGATAAGAACAAGTCCCGCATCCCGCCGGGCGAATGATCAATTTGAAAGCCAAACAAGGCTTAGAACCTCCAAGCCCTGTCCGTGCGGAGGCGGTGTCCCGCTGCGGCGCTTTCATCAGACGCGGCGGGACAGGTGAGGGGTCTTTCGCTCAGCCCCGCATGTTGTGGCGGTCTTCTTTTTCCGCGGCTTCTGTCGGTCGACTCTCATTGCACCTGATGCGCCCTCTCTTGACCATCTGCTTGGAGATTTCGTGCTAAACTCTCTCCCCTGGCGAGAGCGATGTCCTGAGGAAAGGATCCCAAACCGAATGCGAGAACCCATCATCGGGCAGGTATGGAGGACCGTTGGACGAGCACTATTTCTTGCCCTGCCTTTGCTTTTCGCTTCAGTGGGGGGCCGTGCGCAGGAACTGCGTGCCGGTTACGCGAAAGTCGACGTCACTCCTTCCGGGCCGGTATTCATGGGCGGATACGACCTGCGTGGGGAGCCTTCAGACGGCGTTCACGGCCACGACCGTCTGTACGTCCGCGCCCTGGTTTTCGAAACCTCCGGCGTCCGCGTAGCTTTTGTTGTGGCCGACGTGATCGAAATTCAGGGGCACGACATATTCCGCCACAGAATCGCGGAGGCCACGGGAATTCCGGAAGCGAACGTCCTGTTGGGCGATGTTCATAACCATGCCGCCCCCTCGCCGAATGCTGAGGCAAAGACTGACTGGGACCGCCTGTTTGCGGATGGTGTGATCAAGGCCTCGCAGCAAGCTGTGGCCGACTTGCAACCCGTGCGCATCGCCGCAGGGACGGGGCACTCGCGGATCGCCATGAACCGCCGCCAGGCGCGTCCTGCCGATTCGGACTCGACCCTGACCTTCGACGAGAACAACGCCAGCCAATCCTTCGGCAAGCACAAGACCGATCATCCGACCACGATTCACGAGTTCGGCGGCGTCGTGCGGCTGGGCGCGAACCCTTTAGGTCCCATCGACGATGCGGTCCAAATTGTGCGCGTCGATAAGGCGTCGGGCGCACCGCTGGCCATCATGATTCACTACGCCTGCCACGGGACTTCGCTCGGGGGACGCAACAGCAAAATATCCGGCGAGTGGATGGGCCGCATGCAGGAATACGTTGAAAAGCAGTTCCCGGGCCTTGGCTCGATTTACCTGCAGGGGGCTGCCGGAGATATCAACCCGCGTGTCGTGGGCGGCCTGGATGGTCACAAAGACAACGTGGAAACGACGTGGGCGCTCGGCGAGGAGATCGGGCGCGAGGTGGCCCGAGTCTGCCGCGGGCTCTCACCGGAGCCCTCAGTCAGCCCTCGCGTTCAGTTAGAAACCGCCGACATACTCTTACCTCGAAATTATCGCGAGCTGTTTCAGGACTTCAAGGCCACCGCCATCACGGTTCCTACCACCATCGTGCGGATCGGCGATCTGATGTGGACCACATTCCCGGGCGAGATGTTCAGCAACATCGGGAAACAGGTCAAAGCGGCTTCGCCCGCCACCTTCGCGCACTTGATGGGATACACCAACGGCTATGTCGGCTATTTCCCGGAACAAAAGGCCTACGCTGAAGGAGGGTATGAAGTGGCCTCCACCCACTTCGATCCCCAGGCCGAACGCATATACCTGAAGGCGATCGCCGCCATGATGCAACGATTCCGCTGAGTTGCACGGCGCCCAGTCGCGTGCCGCAACGCTGCGGTGAGCAGTGAATTGATTCGCCGTGTGAGAATAACCCAAGGAGCGGCCGCCGTAAACGGAGAGAGCCTTTCCGCGTTCTCCGATTCTCCCCAGTCCTGAGCCCCCGGCCCAAGCCCTCAGAATGCAGTGGGCGCGCCCCAGCGATCTGGCGCGCTGTGCAAGCTCTGCAGCCGAGACGAGCGCCCAGTAAAAAATTCGCTGCCTCAGACTGAATAAATTACTCAGCAAAGCGTGTTTCGGGCTTGTCCCATCTGAATGACTCAGCCGCAGTTTCAACGGATTACAGCCAGGTCCCACTTCCTGGTCATTTAGTTGCTTGTGGTCAGATGGGGCAAACAGTGCGATAGCAAGGCTGGACGCAGGGCATACGGTTGCAGGTCGGTCACTGGCAGCCCAGGACCCGCATCGTGAGAGCGGCGGATCGCCCTGGAGATTGACGGGAAAAGGAAGGCACTCCTATGTTGATGACAATCTTTATATTTCTCTTAGCGCTCTGGCTATTAGGTATGATCAGTTCCTATACCCTCGGTGGCTACATCCACCTGCTCTTGATCGTTGCAATCGTGGTCCTGCTCATCCGGCTCATCCAGGGGCGGCCTGCGCTGTAGTGTGCCCCGGAAATTAAGGGCCAACAGATTGCCCAACGGGCTTCCATGTAAAACTTACCAACCCAAGGGGGCAGGAAAGGCCAGCGACATCGAAATTCCTGCCCCCTCCCGCCTCTTAATCACCGTACATCGTCGCGCTCGCAGGGAGCAGCTTGAGCAGATCTTGGGCCCCATGAAACTCGTTGATGTGAACCTCCACGGCCCCGGAGATCTGAGTCCTCCCTACCATAGCCTTCCCTTGCCTCCCTGGTATACGAGCGCCAGGCAGAGACCCGTCACCACGGCAGGCATTGGGGAAAACGCCCCCGGCCTCAGCATCCCGAACACGAAGTAGGAATACTCTCCTACTATCATTATCGCCCACACACCTGCCAGCATCCAGAATTCTCTCATACGCTCCCCTCGATGAGTGGCATAGGGCAAGGCGGATTGACAGCAGCACCGATCTCGAGCGCCTCGATGTAATTGTGGCTTAGCCTCGCATCAGTCGCGCCCCGCGCCAGGAAAAGTTCCGAGGCCAGGTGACAGATTTCGATCGAAGAATGGGTGAGGAAGCCTTCCACCAGCCGCATATGGTTTGGGGAAGCGCTACCACGATCCACGAGCCGTGCTCCGGTCAGCACCACCTGGATTGAGATCCATAGCCTTGTCGCAAGGTCTGCAAACCTCGCCGCTTCGCATTGGCGGCTTGAGATTAAGCCGGTCGGCTGGCGTTCCTGCCTGATTTCCTCTCGCACCAACCGCACACTTTCGGAAGCGAGCTGAAGGGCCCGCCAACCCGGTCCCCAGAGGGAACTCGCGGAGCCCCGGTGCGGACCCGCAGGAACTTTCAGGCTATCGAGGTGCGGAAGAATATCCCCCATGTCGACACGATCCTGGTCCAATAAACTCGAGGCGATGGCTATCCGCAGAATCTCAGACGCTCCCTCTCCAATGGTTAACAGCCTCGCGTCGCGGTAATTCTGCTCGACTTTGTAATCCCGCATGTAACCGTAGCCGCCCATGATTTGGATCGCCTCGTCGCAGATTCGCAGGGCGGTTTCGGTGGCGAACACCTTTGCCATGCATGCTTGTACCTTGAAAGGCTTGAGCGCGTCGGCAAACCGGGCGGCGCTGCGCACGCCTTGCCATGCCACCCACAGGCGATCTTCCATGCGGGTCAGCTTCTCCTGTGTAAGCGGCTGGTCAAAAAGCGATCCGCCCGCCACCTTCCGTTCTTTGGAGTAAACCGCAGCGTGCTCGAGCGAGTCGCGCGCCAGGCCCAGGGCAAGCGCAGCGATTCCCACTCTACCTCGCGAGAGGACCTGGCGAGCTACCTTGCCTCCGCTTCCAAGCGGACCCAGAATGGCGTCACCGGTAACAGGAACATCATCGAACTTCAGTGCCGCCGTATCCGAACGCAGCATGCCCATCTTGCCATGCAGAGCCGTTCGGGAAATGCGCTCCACGTTGTCGCGGCTTTCCACTACGCAGGCGGTGATGCCGTCGTCCGTGCCATCCTGCCATAGGGCACGGGCAAGCACGACGAACAGGCCGGCATGGCGTCCATTCGTAATGAAAGTCTTCTCACCGTTCAGCTTCCAGCCCTCGGGGCCCCGCTCGAGCCTGGTCCTCATATCATGGAAAATATTGCTCCCTGCCTGCGGCTCGGTTAGACACCACGCGCCAGTATCTGCGCCGCTCGTCAGCCTTGGAAGGTAATTGTGTTTCTGCCTATCGTTGCCACCCAGAAGAATATGCGTTGTCGCCAGAGATTCGTGGGCGGCGAGGGTGAGCGCGAGCGAACCATCACACGCTGCGATGCCCTCGATAATGGACAGTATACCTTCCAAAGTTCCGCCCTGGCCGCCATACTCGGCGGGGACGGCTGAGCCGACAAATCCATTGTTGGCTGCCAGCGGAATGAACCGCGCTGGGAATTCCTCCGCGCCGAGTCGGCTGAGGTAGGGTGCAAGTTCGCGATCCCCAAACTCGCCTACAGACTTGGCTAAGAGAAAAAAGTCATCATCCTCGTGGAGTTCCGCCAACATTGGGCGTCCCGTCATTTTATCCTCAGCCCCTACTTCATATAGAGCCCCATCGCGGCCAAATGGTTCGATGTAGGGGGACGGCTTGCCGTTCCCGCGTTTCCGCCGGTCCCGACGCGGGTAGGGCGAGCCCTCCCTCTACACCGCTTGTGCAGGGGGCGACCGGTACGGGCCGTGGCGCAGCGGATCCTTCCGCGCCCGTCCTATGAATGCGTACAGCCAGTTATGTAATGAAAAGCCTCACTTGTAATTATACACAACTTTCGGGTGAGTCGGAACATCACCTAATGAGGGTTACATAATATTGTGACGGACCAACCCCCTCACACGTCTGTCGGCTGACGGATGCGCTCTCCCCCAAGGGGGCGAGGGTATAAAGTCGAGTTGTTTCTCCCCTCGCCCCCTTTGCGGGAGAGGGGCAGGGGGTATAGGCGTCAAGATAAGCCGGGTCCCGAAGGGACCCAAGATCATTAGCCGTAGGCGAAACCTACGGAAAGTGCCGGCCACGAGTTTCAGCCAACCCCGCAGGGGTTGAATTCGACCCCTCCAGGGTCGGGGCAAGCACAAGGAAAGGGTCATTTCTCCGTAGGTTTCACCTGCGGCTAATGATCTTAATGCCCTTCGGGCATTCAGCATCAACCGCTTCGACCAAAGGAGTGCGATGGGCGAGTTTGCATGGCAACCGAGCGGCAGATATCTCAACCGTTCAAGGGTGCGGCACTTCATGGATGTCCATGGAATCCGGTCGTGGCACGAGCTTATCCGCCGATCAACCATCGATATCGAATGGTTTTGGAACTCCGCCCTCGAGCACCTCGGGGTCGAGTGGTTCGAGAAATATACGCGCTTGCACGACGATTCGCGTGGGATGCCGTGGACCACCTGGTTCTCGGGGGGAAAGCTCAACATTGTTCATAACTGCCTCGACAGGCATATCCGGGATGGTCGAGGAGCGGCTACAGCACTATGGTTTGAGTCGGATGACGGATCGCAAAGCTCGCTTAGTTATAAGCAGCTCTACGATTGCGTAAACCGGCTTGCCGGGGCGATGACGGGTCTCGGGGTTCGAAAGGGCGATCGGGTCGCGATGTGCATGCCGATTTCCCCCGAGGCTGTTGTCGTGATGTTTGCCGCTCTTAAATTAGGGGTTGCTTGCATCCAAATACCGGCGCGACTCGCCCCGCAGGATATTGTCACTCTCGTCCAGCAGGCCCAGCCTCGCCTGCTTTTCGTTAATGACGGCTACCCTCGTGCCGGTAAAGCGATCAGCACCGTGGGTGTTTATGAAGCGGTGCTGAAATCGGCGCCCTCGGTCGAGTGGGTAATTGTTAACGAGCGCATAGGTAAGGGCCTGGCGAACCATCCGAAATGCCTGCGCTGGGAAACGGTCATGCACCGCTCACCGGCAAAAGGCAACGTGGAGACCGAAATTGTCGATTCTGAACATCCCGCTCTGATTCTGTATAGCTCCGGTACAACCGGCAAACCAAAAACGCTGGTTCACACTCATGCTGGAGCACTGGCGCAAGTCGCAAAAGAAATCGGTTATGTGTTTGATTGCCAGGGGAACGATGTCTTTTACTGGTTTACAAACATCGGCTGGATGATGGCGCCATGGGAAATCATAGGGGCGCTTTTTTTCGGTGCCGCGGTAGTTCTCTACGAGGGAACGCACCTCTACCCAACGGCGCACCGTCTATTTGAAATCATCGAAAAGTACGGCGTTTCCATTTTCGGCTGCACGCCTTCCGTTTTGCGAGAACTCGCCAGCCTGAGGGTGGATTGTGAGCGCCACAACCTTTCCACGCTTCGGATACTCGGTTCGACCGGCAGTGTTCTTGATGAGGCAACCTGGGAGTGGTATTTCAAAATCTTTGGCCGCGAGCGTCGTCCAATCATGAACATTTCGGGCGGAACGGAACTTATCGGCTGCATGGTTTCACCTCTGCCTGTTATGCCCCTGAAACCGTCCACGGTGGGCGGTCCGGGGTTAGGTATGGACGTGGAAGTCGTCGACTCACAAGGGAAGCCAGTGCGGAATGAGACTGGCGACCTCGTATGCCGCAAACCGTTCCCCTCCATGACCCGCGGATTCTTGGGGGACCCCAAGCGATTCGTCGAAACCTATTTCCCGCACGGGCCTGAGTGCTGGGTCCATGGAGACTTGGCCCGGGTCGATGAGGATGGGTATTGGTACTTGCTGGGCCGCAGTGACGACCTGATTGTTCACGGTGGGGTGAAGCACGATCCGGCCAAGCTCGAGGAGAAGCTCCTCGCATTCCCGGGCCCCCCGCGCATCCGAGAGGCAGTGGCCATCGGCGCCAAAGATGAAATCAAGGGAGAGCGAATCGTTTGCTTTGTGGTGCTCGCTTCGGACGAAGAGAAACCGCCCGAAGGGCTCTCGGTGCGTCTAAAAGCTTACATCAAGCAAACCTACGATCCCTTGGCGCAGCCCGAAGAGATCCATGTGGTAAACGATCTTCCTGTTAACTTGTCTTCTAAAATCCCACGAAGTCTTATCCGCAGGGTTTATGAGGGAAAACTTCCCGGCAACACCGCAGCCCTTGCGAATCCCGAAGCCATAGAAGACATTCGTCGAGCCGCCGAACAAGCAAGGAGCCTCCGTAATCCGTCAGTGCCGCCGTAGGGGGACGGCTTGCCGTCCCCGCATTCCCGTGGTCGCGACGGGGGTAGGGCAAGCCCTACCCCTGCTTCGCTTCTCGAATGTCTGTCATTCTGAGCGAAGCGAAGAATCTGCATTAGTTCGCCTCGGACGGGAACTGCAGATCCTTCACTGCGCTCAGGATGACAGCTACCGTCCTCTCACGCTTTCAATCGCTCGCGGGACGCAAGGATCCGCCGGGCTTGCTTCAGATGCGGAGCATCCAGCATCTTTCCGTCGAGCGACACCGCTCCACGGCCGGGACTTGCGTCGAAAGCGGCAACGACGCGCTCCGCATATGCGAGCTCAGCGGAGGTTGGCGTAAAGGTTTCGTTGATGACAGGGACCTGTATGGGATGTATGGCCAGCATCCCCTGGAATCCGTCCCGGCGCGCGGTTTGTGCGTAGGCGCGCAAGCCCTCGACATCCCGATAAGCTGGGTAGATGGTTTCGATAGCGGCGACGGCGGCGGTGGCCGCTCCGGCAATGCAAAGCGACCGCACGAGCTCATACAAGGGAGTGAGGGCGCCGCGTTCATCACGTCCACTGGTCGCTCCAACCGCCGCCGACAAGTCTTCAGCGCCCCAAGCCAGCCCAGCAAGACGGGGGCCGCTTGTGGCATAGGAGCCGAGCTCAAAGACCGACTTCGGGGTCTCGGTTGCGATTGCAAGGATCTGGGTCTTGCCAACGGTCAGCCCGGCAGTAGCCTCGATAGCGCTCAGGTAATGGCCAAGTTCAATGACCGCAGACCCGGATTCGGATTTGGGAAGAACAATACCCACCGGGCCGGCGGGCACTGCAGCGGCCAGGTCGAGGAGTGATTCTGTGGTTTGGAGCGGATTGATTCTCACCCAGAACTGCGCTTGCGTCGAAACAGCATCTTTCGCGAACGACGAAACGAGCTTTCTCGCGTCGGCCTTGTTCTGGGGCAGCACGGCGTCCTCAAGGTCGACGATAACAGCGTCAGCCCCCGAGCCAAAAGCCTTCGCCACCATCTCCGGGCGGTCGCCCGGCACAAACAACCAGGACCGCGGCGTCATGCAACCTCCCATTCCTGTGTTCGCCCACGAATTCTTCGGAAGTAACCCCTCACCCGTCCCGCACCGGCTGATGACTACGCCGGCTGCGGGACACCCTCTCCCCAAGGGAGAGGGCCGCCAACGATGATTGTTTCAGCCCTCTCCCTCGGGGAGAGGGTGGCGAGAGTAGCGAGCCGGGTGAGGGGTTTCTTCCCACAGAGCCTCGCAACTTCGGAACTCGGGTTAATTCTGCTAAGCACCAGAGTGGGCGAAGTTCACGCCGTTGACTTCTTGATAAGCGCCGTCCGCCGGCACTGGCAGACGATCTCATCGCGCTGATTAAACATTTTGTGCTCGAAGGTGACGATGCCTGCGGTGGGACGCGACTTGCTCTCGCGTTTCTCGATCACACGTGTTTCGGCACGCAGCGTATCGCCGATAAATACCGGATGAGGCATCACCACAGCGTCGTAGCCAAGGTTCGCGATCGTCGTGCCCGCCGTGGTGTCACTGACCGACAACCCTATCATGAGCCCGAAAGTAAAAATGCCGTTCACCAGGATGCGGCCGAACTCTGTGGCCCGTGCGTACTCTGCATCCAGGTGAAGCGGTTGAGGATTATGCGTGAGAACTGAAATCAGCAGGTTGTCGGTTTCCGTCACTGTGCGGCGGATGCTGTGAATCATGTGGTCCCCGATATCGAATTGCTCGTAGGTACGGCCGGGCATATTCATCACCCCTCAGGATTAATTCGCGCCAGCACAACTCCCTCGCTGACGTGATGGCCCTCGACGGCGGAAACGGCACTGACCATGCCCCCGCACGGCGCCCGGAGAGCATGCTCGATCTTCATGGCCTCCACGGTCACCAGTGGCGCGCCCTTGGTGACTCGGTCACCCGGCCGGACGTGAACTGCCACGATGCGGCCGGGCAGGGGCGAAGTGATCGTGCCGTTTGACGCCGGGCCTGCGGTCTTCGCCGCGAGTTTTGGATCCGTAAATGTGTAAGGCTCCCCCGCCGCGAAGACGACGATAGCGTCCGCGAAGTCGCGAGCCGGCAGTGCAGCCGCCGGACTGGCCCCGGACTCGACCTGGTAACGCGTATCATCCGACTGAAGGCTGACATGGATGTGGGGTGGGGCGTTGAGCCGCAGGCCTTCCAGAGCGCGCCACGGCTCGCTCGCATCGCGCCCCCTCGCCAGGCGCGCGCTTGCGGCTGACTGAACGACCTCCTCTGACGGCTCCAGCGGGGGAATCAATCGGTCCAGGCGGTTTTCGATGAACGAGGTATCGATGTCGGCGGCGATAAAATCGGGGTCCGCGAGAACCCGCGCAAGGAATCCTGCGTTTGTCTTGAGGGGCCACACCTCCACCTCGGAGCATGCCTCTGCCAGGCGCTTCGCAGCCGCGGTGCGCGCGGGGGCGGCGGCGATGATTTTCGCAATCAGCGGATCGTAATAGGAGCTGATCTCGCCGCCTTCTTCCACCCCGGAATCGATCCGAACGCCCTCGGGAAGCCGGAAGTGTCTTAACGGGCCCGTGCACGGCAGGAAACCCGCTGCGGGATTTTCGGCATAAAGGCGTGCTTCGATTGCCCAGCCCGAAATCCGAAGCTCCTCCTGGCCGAGCGGCAAGGGCTCGCCCGAGGCAACGCGCAACTGCCACTCCACCAGGTCCTGACCCGTGATCAGCTCGGTGACCGGGTGTTCCACCTGGAGGCGCGTATTCATTTCCATAAACCAGATGCGATCGGGGCTCAGGCCTCGGCTTGCGTCGGCAATGAATTCCACCGTGCCGGCCCCTTCGTAGGCGACCGCCCGTGCGGCTGAGACCGCGGCCGCGCACACTCGCGCGCGAGTGGCCTGGTCCATGCCGGGGGCCGGCGCCTCCTCGATGACTTTCTGGTAGCGCCGTTGGACCGAACAATCGCGCTCGAAGAGATGAACGACATTACCGTATCGGTCACCGAAAATCTGCACCTCGATATGTCGCGGCCGCTCGATATACTTCTCGAGGAAAATCCGGTCATCGCCGAAGGCTGCAGCGGCCTCTCGCTTTGCCGAGGCAAGCGCGGCGCCGAACTCCCCCGGCGTCGCGACTTTCCGCATCCCCTTGCCGCCGCCTCCGGCGATGGCTTTAATTAATACCGGCCATCCGATGTCAGTTGCCGCGCGGGCGAGGCCGGCTTCCGTTTGGTCCTCGCCAAGATACCCCCGCGTGGTCGGCACGCCCGCGGCGTCCATCAGCCGCTTGGCCGCGTCCTTCAGCCCCATAGCGCGGATTGCGGCGGGCGGGGGGCCTACCCATACGAGCCCAGCCGCAATGACGGCTTCGGCGAATTCTGCGTTCTCGGAGAGAAAGCCATAGCCCGGGTGAATAGCTTCCGCACCCGCTCTTCGCGCGGCTTCGAGGATTTTGTCTTGCGCGAGGTAGCTGTCACGCGCGGCGGGTGGCCCGATGTTGACCGCCGCATCCGCCTCGCGCACATGGGGGGCGCCGGCATCGGCCTCGGAATACACCGCGATCGTCCGCACGCCAAGCCGGCGGGCCGTGCGTATAATGCGGCGCGCGATTTCACCGCGATTGGCGACGAGCAGGCTGCCGATCATAGGATCACATTCGGAAGACGCCGAAGGAAGTCTCGGGGATGGGAGCGTTCAGGCTGGCGCTGAGCGCGAGCCCCAGCACGTCTCGCGTCTCGACGGGGTCGATGATGCCGTCGTCCCACAAACGCGCGGTGGCAAAATACGGATTCCCCTCCGCCTCGTAGCGTTCGCGGATCGGCGCTTTAAAGGCCTCCTCGTCTTCTGCGCTCCACGTTTCACCTTTGGCTTCGATTCCGTCGCGTTTGATGGTAGCGAGAACGCTCGCCGCCTGTTCGCCGCCCATAACGCTGATGCGGCTGTTCGGCCAAGTGAAGAGCAGGCGGGGCGAATAGGCCCTCCCGCACATGCCGTAATTGCCTGCGCCGAAGCTGCCTCCTATGATTACCGTAAACTTCGGCACCTCGGCGGAGGCCACCGCGGTCACCAGTTTCGCTCCGTCCTTGGCGATTCCTCCAGCCTCATACTTGCCCCCCACCATGAAGCCCGAAATGTTCTGGAGAAACAACAGCGGGATCCGGCGCTTCGCCGCAAGCTGGATGAAATGCGCGCCTTTCAAGGCGCTTTCGGAAAATAGCACGCCGTTGTTCGCGAGGATGGCGACTGGAAATCCCCAGATGCGGGCCGCGCCGCAGACCAGCGTCGTCCCGTAAAGCGCTTTGAACTCGTCAAACTCCGAAGCATCCACCACCCGGGCTATAATCTCGTGCACATCGTACGGAGCCCGGACATCGATTGGAATTATGCCGTAAATCTCCGCTGGATCGTATTCGGGAAGTCTGGGTTTGCTCCGATCGATCTCCGCCTTTTTCATCGTATTGAGATTGGCAACGATGGATCGGACCTGGGAAAGGGCGTGCTCGTCATTCTCCGCCACATAATCCACGACGCCTGAACGCCGGCCGTGCGTTTCAGCGCCACCCAATTCTTCCGCGCTGATCACCTCGCCTGTGGCAGCTTTCACCAGCGGCGGCCCGCCCAGGAAAATGGTTCCCTCGCCGCGAACGATCACCGTTTCGTCGCTCATGGCAGGCACGTAGGCTCCGCCGGCGGTGCAAGACCCCATGACGCTAGCGATCTGCGCAATGCCCAGCATGCTCATTCGCGCCTGGTTGAAGAAGATGCGGCCGAAGTGGTCCCGGTCGGGGAAAATCTCCGCCTGGTGCGGCAAATTGGCCCCGCCGCTGTCCACCAGGTAAATGCAGGGCAGGCGGTTCTCGTGCGCGATCTCTTGCGCGCGCAGGTGTTTCTTGACCGTCATGGGGAAGTAGGCGCCGCCTTTGACGGTGGCGTCGTTCGCAACGATCACCACCTCGCGCCCCGCGACGCGCCCGATGCCGGTAATGATGCCCGCGCACGGCGCTTCGCCCCGGTACATATCCCAGGCGGCCAACTGACCAATTTCGAGGAAAGGCGCTCCGGGATCGAGAAGGCGGGTTACCCGGTCTCGCGGCAAGAGCTTGCCCCGCGCAACGTGGCGCGAGCGGGCGGCTTCCGGGCCCCCCAAGGCAGCGTCACCCACCCGCGCGCGCAACTCGCGAGCAAGTTGCTGGTTATGCGCGAAGTTCTGCCGGTACGTTTCGGCTTCCGGATTGATCTGGCTCTCGAGTTTGGGCATGCGAAAAGCGGGCCGGTTTCGCAACACCGTCCGTTGGCACCAACGCGGCTCCAACTCCGGCCCTTGGTATTCGAGACGCAACACCTCTTGCGGTACCGATGCAAGGGGTCGTCCGCTGATTCAAAAAGAAAGCTTTAGCCCGCCCCACCTCTTTAGCCGGAAAGCAGGGTTCGTGAGCAGGCAAAAACGACCATGGAAGCAAGAAAACGAGCCCAGGAAACGGAGCCAAAAGCCAATGGGCATCAACAGGCCCCGAAGTCCAGTATAACTCGCCGCAAGTCCGAACTCCATTCGCGGTTCGGGGTTTTGACCACCCGAGCGCCGGACCGTGGCCGGGTAGAAGCGAGATCGTGGCGTTTTCAGTTTGGGGGCGGTTCTGCGGAAATGAGATGAGCGTGAGTGGTTCTTGGACCGAAAATCGGCCCCCGCTTGCACGGGGCGATGGCGAGCGCGATTTTTGTATAGTCTGGCGGGTCGTGGGCCCATGTCCACTCAGGATGACGCCCGTGCCGCTTTCCGCGCTGCGTTCAAAACCTCGCGCAGGCGCCTGCCGACGATCATATCCTCGCCTGGCCGCAGGGTCATCGAAACAATCTGCAACTGGTTGCGCTCTTTGGGCTCTTTGGGATTCGGCTTACCCTCGACTACGGCAGCAACCAGGCTGGGATTACTCTCTGTCAGTACTTCGATGCGAGGTTCGCCATCGCTCAGCTTGCGGGCGCAGTCTTCGACGGTAAATCCCCAAGCTTGTTCGTCCCAAGTAACCGTCAACGTGGGATAGCGATTGCCGCCTTTGGGAATCTGAACGTCGGTCTTCACCCCCGGGATCGTTTCAACAAGCTTTACGATTCGCTCGACGCGCGTATTCCATTCGCGATTAAGGGCGTCAAGGTCCAACTTAAGCCAGGTTTCGACGGCGGTGAGGCAGCCGATCATCTCTTCCTTACCGACCTTCATCGGACGGCACACCGCGCCTTCATAGGGGCTGGTATTGGCCAATGCGGCATCAATCAGGTCCTTGCGCCCCAGCAGCAGGCCGCTGCACTGCGGTCCCATCAGGCCCTTGCCGCCGCTGAAGGTGTAGAGGTCGGTCCCCATCTTGGCATAGAGCTTCATGTTTTCGATGGGGGGGATCCCGGCGGCGTCGTCGAGGAGCAGAGGAACTTTTGCGTTCTTAGCGATCGCGATCTCTTTCGCCAACTGGTCACCGAGGTCGGTGGTATAAATCATGGCGGTGTTTTCGTTCAGCGCCCTCTGAAGCTCTTCGGGAGAGTAAACGAGAACCAGCTTGGCGCCCGCCAGGCGAATGGCGCTATCAAAAGCGCTGCGTCCGCCCACCATCACCACCTCGTGTTTAAGGCCGGTCGTATCGGGAAGCTGCCAGATCTTGGCCGGGTCGTTGCCGGCGATGCAGGCCGCGGTGGCGGAGGCCATCGCGCCCGCCGCGCCGGAGGTCACCATCCCGGATTCAGCGCCCGTCAGTTCGGACAGGCGTCGGCCCACCCCTTGCTGCAGCTCTATGACATTCACGAAGTGTTTCGCCGCTTCGACTTGTGCAGCGCGCACCTCGGGCAGTTCCAAGGAGCCGCTCAGGTAAGTCCAGGTTCCACGGCAGTTGATGAGGGGCCTGACACCCAGACGGCGATAGACGTTGCTCGCAGGACCCTTGCCCAGGGCTTCCTGGACGTTGCCGAAAAGATCTTGGGTGGCGATTTGGCCGAGCAGAGGCAGCGCCGCTGCCCATTTCATGAAGGCGCGACGATCAAAAGAAGAGATAGGGCTGGCCATATTCTTCTCCGTTCTTTGATTTGCCACTACCGTTTGCTCCCCTCCCCGGTGAGGGGGGGACTAAGGAGTGGTGGGCATAGGCGTTAAAATAGGGCGGAAGCGGTTGACGCTGAATGCCCGAAGGGCATTAAGATCATTAGCCGTAGGTGAAACCTACGGACCGGGAACCACCGCCCACAACTCGCTTGCGACCCTGAAGGGGTCGAAGACGGCCAGATTCAACCCCTGCGGGGTTGATTGATGCCTCGCGCGACCGCCGCCCGTAGGTTTCACCTACGGCTAATGATCTTGGGTCCCTTCGTGACCCGTCAGAAACGCTTAGTGTAACGCCTATGGGGGTGATGGAAGCACGGCGCGGAAGTTAATCCTCCTCAGCGTGAAACGGAAACCTCGAGCGCACCGCCAGGATGTGAGCCTTCGCGCCCGGCTCCGCGCTGTTGTAAAAGCCGACCGTGCAATTCAGGCGGAAGAAATACGCATCGCCGGCACTAGCATCGTGCTTGCCCTCGACGCCGTCCATTCCGCCACCGGCGACGATCTTACCATGCCCATCCAGAATAAGATAAATCTCCTCCGCAGTTTCGTGATGGTGCGGAGTGTTTGTGCCGCCCGGCGCAAAATCCATCAGGAACAGACTGGTAACGACGTATCCCGCTGCGATTCGGTCGCGCGTGCTCTTGCGATCACCGACCAGAAGTTTATAGAGAACGGAGGACGGGTGCCCTTCAACGGTCTGTTCCTTTACGTCATCCAAGTTTGCCAGTTGGAGCTTCTGCGGCGGCTCGAGCGTTGTTCCGGCAGGAATCCTGAACCCCATGACCAGCACCCGGCAGGGCTGATCGGCGGAGCCGGAGATGGTGTGCGTGACCCCCGGAGAAAGATACATGAAGTCGTTCTTGCGAACCGGGACTTTTTCCTCGCCGTATTGCAGGGTTCCGCTGCCTTCGAGGATGAAGTAAATCTGCTCCTCGCGCGCATAGCTCACCGGACGGCACGATCCCTGAGGATCGACTTTGACCTCGCCGAAATGTGCGACGCTGCGGCCGATGCGGGCCGCGGCATCGCCCTCCCCGAAAATCGGGAAGTAATGGCAGCCGCCTGTGCTTAAGTCAACGGTCTTCTCCGCGATGTCCGGGACGAAGCGGTGTACCCAGGTCGGCGCGACTTGAGCCAGGGCACGGAAGCTGAAAAGGCACAGAGCGGCAGTCGTGAGAGCGGTGGCAATGAAGCCAGGATTCTTGGTTGACATCCTATAAACGTAACACACACCCGAGATGAGATTCAGGATGGATTTCGTCCGGCGCATATGGTGCACTCCTTGGACAGTCTTGCGAAAGGCGGCAATCCAGTCGCGGGGGTAGGTTGACATCATGATGTTCCCGGCGTAGCATCAAGATGTGCGAACAACCTTAACTCTTGACGACGATGTGGCAGCTAAGCTCCGGACCGAAGCACGCAAGTCCGGCGCACCCTTCAAACAGATCGTGAATGACTGTCTCCGCGTCGGGTTGAACGCCCGCTCCAAATCTGCCTCCCTTCCACCTTTCAAGGTCAAAGCACGATCATTGGGCCTGCGCCCGGGCTTCAGCTACGACAAAGTGTGGGAACTGATCGAGCAAATTGAAGGGCCCTTTCACCGATGATCCTCATTGATGCCAACATCCTTCTGTATGCTTATGATCCTTCCTCCCCTCATCATCGAGCGGCTCGCGGATGGCTTGAAACCACTACCCTGAAGCCCGAGAATATCGCACTGACGTGGATGACACTTCTTGCCTTCGTTCGCATCAGCACGAGCCCTCGCCCTCTGGAACATCCGCTTTCCACCGCGGAGGCGGCCGCCACCGTTTCGGGCTGGCTCGAGCATCCGATGTTCACCGTCCTGAATCCTGGCGAACGGCATTGGGAAATTCTGCGCTCATTGATGATTAGCGGACAAGTCCGCGGTCCACTGATTATGGATGCCCACCTGGCGGCGTTAGCCATAGAACACGGCGCGACCCTTGCCACGAGCGACCGGGACTTCGCGCGCTTCTCGGGATTGCGCATCCTGAATCCTCTTGAACTCTAGCCTAGGTGCTAATCACTAACCACCGCTCGGAAGATTTCCGGGAGCGCGGGCATCCTGCCCGCATTTCGCGCCGCAATGCCACCCACGTTGCGGGCAGGATGCCCGCGCTCCCGGGTATTTCATGCTTTCTGGGTGCCCCCCAGCCGTCGGGCATGAGCGACCGCTTTACTCATATCTCAGCGCCACCATGGGATCGACCTTTGTCGCCCGCCGAGCGGGCAGATAACTGGCGGCCAGAACCACGGCCAGCAGAACCAAGGTGACGATTGCGAACGTGAGGGGATCATAGGGGCTGATGCCGAAGATCGAGCTACTGAGCAGGCGCGCCATCCCCAGGGCCAACGCCATTCCCACGGCGCCGCCCACCAGCAGAAGGCGAAACGCTCCGCGCGCCACCAATCGTAGAACCTCGCGCTCGGGAGCGCCTAATGCCAACCGCAGTGCAAATTCGGTGGTGCGCTGGGCCGCTGCGTAGGAGATCACTCCATAAAGACCTACGCTGCCCATCGAGAGCGCCATGAAAGCGAATATAACCATAAGGGCCACGACGACTCGGCCCCCGGCGAGCGCCATCGAGAGGCGCTCGTCCATGGTCCTGACCTCGGTCAGGGGCAAATCAGGATCGACTGTGCCGAGAGCCGTGCGGACCGCGGCCACAAGCGAAGCAGTCCCGCTGCGACTGCGCACCAGAAGGTACTCGCTCGACCACGGCGCTTGCAGATACGGAATATAGATTTCGGGGCTGCTGGGTTCGTTCACGCGGAAGTTCTTCAAGTCGTCCACCACGCCGACGATCTCGCGCGCCACCGGCTCCGAGGGCTCGTTGCGGCCCGGAACGAGTTCCGAAATCAGCAGGCGCTTGCCCCCGGGATCGCCTGTCGAAAAGAACTTCTCAGCCAGCCTGCGATTGACAATTACCACCGGAGTTGATCCCTGGCGGTCGTCTTCGCTGAAGGCGCGCCCCTTGAGCACCCTCAGGCCGAGCGTGTGGAAATAACCGGAGCTAATGACCTGGTAATTCGCGACGCCGGAAGCATCGGCCGCCGCCGGATCTCGACCTTCGATGCGAAAAGGCTGGCCGTTCTGGAAGTTCGCGGGCGGCAGGCTGCTGGAAAGCGCCGCGTCCTCGACGCCTGGGATCGCGCGCAACTTCTCCAGCAATTGCGAATTAAACGCGCGAACGCGTCCCGCATCGGCGTACCGCGGAGCGGGTAGCGACATGTGGGCGGTCAGCAGACCCCGGCTGGGGAAGCCCGGATCCACCTGAGCCAGTCGAATGAAGCTACGCAGGCTGAGTCCTGCAATCACCATGAGCACAACCGATAGTGCCAGTTCCGCCATCACCAGCCCGTTGCGCAGGCGATTCTGCTTTCGATCGCCCAGCGTGGTGCGGCCCGCCGCCTTGACGTGCTCGATTAAATTCGCGGCGGTTGTCCGCCAGGCTGGGACGAATCCGGAAAGCACTGTCGAGGCCACGCATAGCACTAACGCGAACTCGAGCACCAGGCGATTGATTTCAATCGGCGCCAGGCCGGGCGCCTGAAGGACCGGAAGAGTCGCCAGATAGCGCACCGCACCGAATGCCACGAGAAGGCCCAGCGCGCCGCCCAGCAAAGCCAGGAGAAGGGTCTCGGCCAGGAGTTGCCGCACCACGCGCCAGCGGCTTGCCCCAAACGCCAGGCGCACTGCGATCTCCTTGTGACGCGTGGTGGCCCGAGCCAAAAGCAAATTGGCAACATTCACGCAAGCCAGCAGCAGGACGACACACACTATCGCGAAGAGGAGGATCATCATTAACAGGACGCCCGGACCCGCCAGCGCTTGATGAAACTCCTGGGCGAGCGCGCTCCACTGCTTATTGGTTTCGGGCGATTCCCGCGCGACTCGAGCCGCGAGCGTGCGCATTTCCTCGCCGGCCTGGGCGGTAGTGACGCCCGGCCTCATTCGCCCCACGACCAGCAGATCGCGGGTTTGGCGGTCTGGCGCTACGCTCGAAAGGACCAGCGGCATCCACACGTCCATCCGCCCCCAGAACTCGAAATCAGCAGGAGCAACGCCGACGACGGTGTACGTTTCGCCGTTGAGGCGAACGGTTTTGCCCACGATATCCGCCGCCCCGGCAGATTGGGTTTGCCACATCTCGTGGCTCAAGATCGTCACCTTGTTGCCTTCCGGCCGGAATTCCTCTTCCGAGAAAAACCGTCCCCGTTCAGGCTGCAAGCGGAAAGTGTCAAAGAAGTTCGAAGTGACGCGGGCTCCTGACACCTGAATGGGAGGGTTTCCGGACAAGGCAACGCTAGCGCTGCGAGCGGCGGCGATCTGCTCGAAGGACCTGTTTTGGTCGCGCCAATCAAGATAGGTGGGAGCGGATACGGGGCTCCGGCTGCCATCGGGGCGCGTCTCCCACACCATCAGTAGACGATTGGCGTCCTGATAGCGCATGGGGCGCCACGCCACACTGAAGATCGTCGTATTGGCGCCGATGCCGAGGGCGAGCGTAATGATAGCAGCCGCAGTGAAGCCGGGGTTCTTGGATAGCATGCGAGCGCCGTAGCGAAGGTCAGCAAACAGTGTGGTCATCGCGTTCTCCTCATCGGGTGATCGGGTGATCGGATGATCGGGAGATCGGGTGAGCAACTTTAGAAACCGTCGTCTTCTTTTGGAGCTATTGATGTCCAATGAACCAAGAGTTCGGCTTTTTCTTCGTCCGCTCCCGATATTGCTGCCTGTTCACCCGATCATCCGATCTCAAGATCACCCGATTACTTCATTCGTACCTCAGCGCCACCATGGGATCAACCTTGGTGGCTCGGCGTGCCGGAAGGTAGCTCGCCAGGAGAGCGACAGCGAGCAGTAGCACCGATACGGCGATGAATGTTACGGGGTCGCCGGGCTTGACGCCTACCAACATGCTCTGCAGAAGGCGGCTGAGCGCAAACGCCCCCACTAGTCCTACCGCGATCCCTGCGATGGTGAGTTGGAAACCACGCTGTACGACGGCTATCAGGATGTCGCGACGGGATGCGCCCAGGGCCATGCGAATCCCCATCTCGCGCGTGCGTTGCGCCGCGTCGAACGAAACCACACCGTAAACACCGACGGTGGCGAGCGTCAGTCCGAGGAGCCCCATGATCCCAGCAAGAGAGGCTGCCAAGCGAAACATGAACAACCCACCCAGTCCCTGAACCCCCTGCTGCATGGTGCCGGCATTAAATACCGGAAGACCAGGTGCGAGTTGATGGACCTGATCCTGCACGGCCAGCAGCAGACTTTCGGGAGGGACGGTGGTCCGGACTTCGAGCGACAGAAACGGAGTGAAGCCTTGCGCGAATGGGAGATAGAAATAGGGTTGCGGGTCGGCTGAAAAATGCCACAAGCTCTGGCCGTCGCGGGCCAGGCCCACCACTTCGATGAAAGGTCCTCCGTCGCTCTTCGTGCTAAAGCGCTTGCCAATGGGATCCAGATTTGGCCAGAACTTCTTCGCCATCGACTGATTTACGATTGCTACTGGCCGCGCCGATTCGTTGTCGGAGTCCCGGAAGGTCCGGCCCTCGAGGAGGGGAATCCGCATGGTCTCAAAATAGGCAGGGTCAATACTGTTGTACGAGACCTCCGGAGGCGGCTGCCCGAGAGGAAGGGGACGACCTTCGATGTGAATTGGGCTGGCGGGACTGGGCATTTGCAGGGGAACATTGAAGCTTAGACTGGAGGATTGGACGCCCGGCAAGGCGCGCACGCGATCCTTGATTTCGCGGCAGAAAGCCTTGGCGCGTGTCTCGTCGTAGCCGATTTGGCGCACATCCAGCATGACGTTGAGCACGTGATCCGGATCGAAGCCCAGATACGTGTGCTCGGCGCGCTGGAGGCTGCGCACGAACAGGCCCGCGACAATCAAGAGCATCAGCGAGCCGGACACCTGCGCTACCAGCAGGGCACTGCGGATGCCAAGGCTTCCCAGGCCGGCGGATTCGCTCCGCCCGCCTTCGTGCAATACCCTATTCACGTCTACCCGGCCGGCGCGTAAGGCGGGCCAAACGCCCAGAAAGACTCCCGACATAATCACAATTCCCAGCGTGTATCCAAAAACTCGCCAATCCAGGCTGTAGTCCATGCGGAACGCAACGCCTGATGAGGTTGAGGTCACGGAGTGAATCATTGCGCCACTCGCGTTGATCGCCCATTCTCCAAGCAGCACTCCTCCAATGCCCCCCAGGAGCGCCAGCAGGAGGCACTCCGTGAGCATCTGGCGAATGAGCCGCCCGCGGCCTGCGCCCAGTGCGGCGCGAATGGCCATCTCACGCTGGCGCACCGTCGCTCGCGCCAGCAGGATATTTGCCACGCTCAAGCACGCCAGCAGCAAGACGAGAGCGGGCAAGATCAGGAAGAGACTGGCGATGACGGGAACGAAGTTGGTGACGAAAGGCGCCGGGCGCGCCAACCTCTCCGGAATGACGCGCATCGTGGCGTCTTTATCTGTGGCGGGATATTGGGCGGCCAAGCGCCGTGCAATGACGGTCAAGGAAGTCTGCGCCTGCTCGATACTGACGCCGGGCTTCAGCCTTCCAAGCGTCATCAAATTCCGGTCGTGCCGGTCGGTCCAGAAGGCGCTCGAGCCCTGGATTAGCGGCAGGGCATTGAGCGACAGGTAGCCATCCATGTCAAAAGCAAACAAGGTGCCATGAAACTCTTTCGGCGTGACCCCAATAACCACCGCTGGCTGTCCGTTCACCAGCACGCGCTTGCCTACGATGCCTGCATCGCCTCCGAAGCGTTTTTGCCAGAAAGCGTAGCCCAGCACCACCAGCAGTTCTTCGCCCGGTTTTTCGCCTTCGCCAGGAAGCAAGAGCCGGCCGAGTTGCGGCTTCACTCCGAGGGCGGAAAAGTAATTGCCGGTTACCCCGCTGTAGGCGAACTCGCTCGCGACGCCGTCCGCACTGAGCCCGGCGCCACCCACTGCGAAAGCAAACAGGCTGGAAAAAGCGCTGGCCTGCTTTTCGAAATCCACAAGGTCAGGATAAGAGAACTTGGAATCAGAGGTTTCCTTCGGTTGAAAGGCCAGAGCCGTGATCTGTTCAGGCGCCGGCACAGGGAGTGGACGGAGCAGCCATCCATTCAACACACTGAAGATGGCGGCATTGACTCCGATCCCCAAGGCCAGCGTGATCGCCAGAATTGCTGTGAGTCCCCGCCACTTCGCGACCATCCGCAGGCCGTAGGCTGCATCCTGGATGAGGCTTTCGAGATAGGTCGTTCTCCTCATGTTGGGCCTACCGAGGCGAGTCTCGAATTGCGACGTTGTCTCGTGGCTGCCGATGCCCTTCGAACCCCTAGCGGTCGGTCCGAGCTACCCGCCGAAAGACAACATATCACAATTCCTACTGACTGTTGGGGCAGCCCTTTTAGCTGCTCCAGGGAGGCCGCAAGGACCGCCCCTACGATATGGCTCTCTTCGTTGCGGTCTAAATATTGAATCCTGAATCCTACTCGTACCGCAGCGCCGTCATGGGATCCACTTTGGTCGCGCGACGGGCGGGGACGTAGCTGGCGAGGAGCGCTACGGCGGCCAGGAGCAACGAAACAGCCAAAAGGGTTAGAGGATCTGTAGGTTTGATGGCGTAGAGCATGCTCGATAAGAAGCGAGTTAACACTAGTGCCCCGCCGAGCCCGGCGCAGACACCGATCAGCGCGAGCTTAGCTCCTTGGCGGATTACCAGCCCGAGCAAATCATGTCGCTCGGCCCCCAGCGCCATGCGAACGCCGAATTCATGCACTCGCAGGCTACAAGAGTAACTGACCACGCCGTAAATTCCCACTGCGGCCAGTATCAACGCGAGGAACGCAAACAATCCCAGCAGCATCATTTGGAAGCGGTGGGGCGCCACCAATCCCGCGATGACTTCGTCCATGGTCGTGGTCCCGGATAACGGCTGGTTCTTGTCAATACTCTCGACAGCCTTCCGAACCGGACTGACCAGCCCTTGAGGACGAGCCGCAGTTCGTAGGACAAGCGCCATGCTGAATGAGGGTTGCTGGACGTACGGCACGTAGATCTCCGGGATGGGCTCCTCTGCGAGAGCGTGATCCCGGGTGTCCGCAACCACGCCCACCACTTGTGACCATGGTGCGGGCGGCGGCCCAAAGCTGATCTGCTGTGCCAGCGGATCACCTGCCTTAAAGGCCATCAGTGCAAACGCTTCGTTGACGACAACCACACTTTGAGCGGTACCGGTGTCGGAGTCGGCGAAGGTTCGTCCCTTGAGTAAGCGAATCCGCGTCACGCGGAAGTAATCCGGGCTAACCGCAATTGTAGGGACAGGTCGGGGAGGGCGGAAGTTCTCCACGCCGCGAATCTTGAGCATTGACGTAGTATTGTGAGAGTCCTCGAGCGGGTAGCGCGTGGTCACTGCGGCTTCTTTGACGCCGGGCAGGCTCCGAACTCGTTCCAGCGCGTCTTGAAAGAAGGCTGCAAACTGCCGCGGGTCGGGGTTGCTCGTCCAGGGCCTTTCGACAGTCGCCATCAAAAGGTTGTGAGGGTCAAAGCCGAGTTCAACTCGGCTAAGGTGCAGAAAACTCCGCGCCAGAAGCCCCGCCCCCGCCAGCAGAATTAGCGACAGCGCGAGTTCCCCGGCCGCCAAGGCGGCGCGGAGACGGCGAGACGCCGGCCCTGCGCCCGCTTGCACTCCCCCTTCTTTAAGAGCCTCACCGACGATGGTTCGGGAGGCGATGAAGGCGGGAACAAAACCGAAAACCAGTACGGCTAAAACCGCGATGCCGGCGGAAAAGGCGAGGACGCGCAGGTCAAGGTGGATGTCCTGCGAAAGATTGGAAGGAACTAGTTGGCGAAGGATTCTCGTGCCCCACAGTCCGGCCAGAAGTCCCAGCACCCCCCCCGCCAGCGCCAGTAGCAAGCCTTCGGTGAGCAATTGACGGACGAGGCGCAGGCGTCGAGCTCCCAGCGCCGCTCGCACGGCCATCTCCCTGCTCCGAAGCACGCCGCGCGACAGCAGCAGATTGGCGACATTGGCGCAGGCGATGAAAAGGACGAACGCGACCACCCCCAAGAGAATCAGCAGAAGCGAGCGCACATTTTGGACAAGCAGTTGGTGCAGTGGGATCACTTCGACAAGCTCGTGCGCCCGGAACGGCGCGGCTTCTTTCGGGTATTCCCGGTCCATTTGTTGAGTAATCAACTGTAAGTCAGATTGCGCGCGGGCGGCATCGACACCAGGCTCCAGACGCGCGATAACGGTAAGGGCGGTCCATCGCGGCGAATGAGGAGAAAACACGTCGGAATCAAGTGCCAGAGGTATCCAGACATCCGCAGCAGGGTAGCGCACGTTCGCGGGCAGGATGCCGACGATGGTGAAGGTGTCGTCGTCAAGACGCACGGACTTCCCCAAAATGTGGGGGTCGGAACCGAAACGGCTGCGCCACAGCGCCTCGTTGAGGAGTGCCACGTGACGCTGGGCCTGCTTGCTTCCCGCCGGAAGGAACGTGCGGCCGCGAATCGGCTGAACGCCCAACATGGGGAAAAGCTCGGCCGTCACCTGCATGACGCGGACGCGGGCCGGTTCGCCCGTCGCGATGAGGTTCGCACCCACGGTTTGGTTGAACGCGCCGATCTGCGCGAAGACCTGGTTGCGATCCTTCCAGCCAATAAAATCGGGACTTATGACGACTGCGGCGCCGTGAGTGAGTTGGAACCGTTCCGTGGCCCACACCAGGCTCGACGGATCTTTGAAGGGCAACGGCCGCAGCAGGACCGTATTAACCACGCTGAAAATCGCAGTGTTGGCGCCGATCCCCAAGGCGAGCGTGACAATCGCCACCGCTGCGAAGCCGCGATTTCTTCGAAGCGTTCGCATACCATACCGCAAGTCCTGAATGAGGTTGTCGATGAAGTTCATTCGGCGCATATCGCGGCACTCCTCCTTTATTTGATCGACACCACCCAATTCGCGCAGGGCGGCATAACGGGCTTGCTCCGGCGTCAATCCGTTTGCGACGTATTCCTGAGTTAGGTTCTCGAGGTGGAAGCGCAGTTCGTCGCTCAACTCCGCTTCGACACGTCCGCGCTTCAACAACGACCGGAACCGCAGCGGGAGTTTGTAAAGGTGACGGATCATTTAGCTCTCGACCGCCAGTTCTCAGGGGACTTCACGTAACCGTGTCATTCCGAGCGCAGCGAGGAATCTCGCCCTGATTCCTTCTTTCGTAATCCGCCCGGGAGCAGAGCGAGATTCCTCGCTACGCTCGGAATGACACCTGTTCCACTAACTTCAAGATGTCTCCAAAACCAGCCCAATGGCCGCGGAGAGCTTCTTCCAGTGAGCTTGCTCATGCTCCAAGTACTTCTGCCCGGCCGCAGTTAAGGAATAGTATTTCGCGCGGCGATTGTTGTCAGACTCACCCCACTTTGCTTTGATCCAGCCGCTTTGCTCGAGGCGATGCAGGGCGGGGTAGAGCGCTCCCTGATTCACTTGGAGCACTTCTTTGGAGACTTGGCGAATGCGCTGAGCGATGCCCCAGCCGTGCATCGGTTCGAGCGCGATGGTTTTAAGAATGAGAACATCTAAGGTGCCTTGCACCAGGTCAGTGGGTTTGCCCATGGAACTCCTCTCAATTATCGACAACAGACTACAGCTTCTCCTGTCAATAGTCAAGGGGAGTAGTTGGACTGCACTGAAAACGTGTAGGGGTAGGGCTTGCCCTACCCTGTTCATTAGGGGACGGCAAGCCGTCCCCCTACAAGCAGGTGAAGGAGGGGAATCGTTTTCATGTTTCTTGGTTGCCCGTCAGGCGACGGGCATGCGCGGCTGCTTTCCCAACTTGCTTACGCTCGCCACACGCCGGGAATCGTTTGCTGGCAGTATTGGCATTTATTGTTGTGGATATGCACCGTGCCCACGGTGTATCCGGTGCGTTCCACCACAATCTTCCGGCACTTGGGGCAATAGGTATTCTCGGCCGGGTGGCCGGGCACGTTGCCGATGTAAACATAACGGAGACCCTCGGCGTCAGCAATGGCTTTGGCGCGCTCGAGTGTTTCCACCGGCGTGGGAGGCAGGTTCTTGAGCAGATACTCGGGATGGAAGCGTGTGAAGTGGACGGGAACGTCGGGGCCCAGTTCGGATTTGACCCACTTGGCCAGCCCTTGAAATTCCGGTTCACTGTCGTTCAATGTGGGAATTACCAGATAAACGATCTCGTTCCATACTCCGTGCTTGCGAATGGTAACCAGGCCGTCGAGCACCGGCTTCAGTTCGCCGTTCACTACTTCCTTATAGAACTTTTCGGAATAACCTTTAAGATCGACCTTGATGGCGTCTACCTGGCGGCACAGTTTTTCAAGCGGCTCCTGCTGGATGTAGCCACCCGTGACCACCACGCTCTTGACGCCCAGCCTGTGAGCAGCTTCGGCAGTATCGGCAACGTACTCGTAAAACACCACCGGCTCGCTGTAGGTATAGGCGACAGTGGGGCAATTGTTCTGCTGGGCCAACACCGCCACACGCTCCGGCGGGGCGTAGTTCGACCGGACCTGCTCAGGGCGGACCTGGGAAATATCCCAGTTCTGACACATCTTGCAATTCACATTGCAACCGGCAGTGGCAATGGAGAAAGCGACCGTTCCGGGGAGAAAATGAAAGAGAGGCTTCTTCTCGATGGGGTCAATATGGGCCGTCACCACGCGCGAGTGCACCAGAGTGTAGTAAGTGCCGCCGCGATTTTCGCGCACGCCGCAATAGCCGCGCTCCCGGTCGTCAATGGCGCAGCCGCGCGGGCAGAGCTTGCACTTGATCTTCCGATACGGCTGTCTATCGTAGAACCTGGCCTCCTTGACGAATTGCGAGTCGTCTTCCGCGAGTGGAGCCGCAAACAGGGGGACGGCATTTGGCCGCCCGATGATCGCTCCGGCACAGGCGGCGAGGCAGGGAAGAGAAGCCGCTTTGAGGAAAGAGCGGCGGTCGCAAGCGAGGACGGAGGATTCTGCCTGCGGCACTTCCGCCTCGAGGAGCCGCAGATCATGTTGGGTTGCCATCGGACTTCAACCTCACGTGATGCCAATTCAACCGGAATTCCGAAGTTGACCTCGAGAACGGAACGGATGTTCAGATTCTTCGGAAGTAACCCCTCACCCGGCCCGCTCCGGCTGATGAACGCGCCGGCAGCGGGCCTCTCCCCGAGGGAGAGGGCCGTCAACGACGATAGTTTTCAGCCCTCTCCCGTGGGGAGAGGGTGGCGAGAGTAGCGAGCCGGGTGAGGGGTTTCTTCTCATAGCGCCTTGCAACTTCGGAATTCGGGTTCAAAACTCAAGATTCCAAATTCGAGATTTAAGAATCAGACTTCCACCACCTTGATGAATTTTGGATCGTTTGTCCCCAGGCTATGCTGCGCGTCGGCGGCGGTCGAAATGTAAGCCGGCTCGCGCTTCATCTCTTGTAGCGATTTCATGCCCACCTCGGCCCGCTTCTTCTCGATGATTTGCCAGCCTGTGTAGTCGAGTGCCACGGGGTCGCGGCCGACCAGCAACGCATTGTACGGCCAAGTCCAGTGAGGCATGAAAGACGGCCCGCCCTCGTATTGCGCGGTGGTGGCGTCGCAAATGTGCAACCGCACCTTTTGACGAATGGGCGGCAGCATGTAAACGTCGGCCACGTAGGGATTGCCAACATTCATGTGGTATTTGTTGGGATTGTGAATCGCCCCAAACATGCTTTTGAGCGCGATCGTGACGCCCGCGATGCCGTGGTCCTTGAGCACGGGCAGGTTAATCACGGCGTCGCAGACTTGGGAGAGGGTCTTCGCAACCAGGCTTCCCGCGCTTCCGAAAGTGGCCAGTTCCTCTTCGAATCCCAGCACATCGTTTCCGAAACAGCGGATTCCGGAGCCGCGTTCGACGATTTTGAAGCGCGCGCTCTCGAGGTCGGAATTAAGCCGGTCCCAGATGACGATTTCCTTGATGCCAGCCTGTTGCAGGCGCTCGCAGATGGCGTTCACCAACTCCGGGCGCGTGCTGTTCCCCCTGCCCGCAAGGCAGTTCACCTTGAGACCCACGACCTCGCCGGGCCGCACGACCTTGCGCCAGGCCTCGAGCGGCGAGTCGCAGTCCTCGAGTGCCTGTATGGCGCGGTCCAGGCAGTTGACGAGCCGGGAGGAATCCAGGCCAGTGGGGGTAGAGCGGAGACTAGGGTCGCGGGCGATGACCAGGCGAGATTGGGGAGGAACTGCGGCAAAGGTCTCTTGGGAGCCGAGCCAACCCTGAACTCCACCTGCCAGCAGTGCCCCGCCGAGCGTAACTCCGCACTTCAGGAAAGTTCGGCGAGTTTGCCCGTATGTGTCTGTCGGCATTGCACTAACCCGGATACTTGGACGCGAGGGAGCCGGAGGTTTCCCGCCCAAATGGACGTCCTCACGGCAGAATTGGAGCACTTTGGGAGCCAAACAGGTTCTGGGGTCTTGTGAATCCCGGTTCTGGGAGCCCCGGCTTTTCAAGTGCGCAAGTCGCGGCCCCTAATCCCGGAGATCGGCGCTTGTGCCAAGTTGTGTTAATACGCGCAATCGTTCTCAGTCCTGGAAGGGCGGGGCTTTAGCCCCGCCGGTACGCAGAGCACGGTTGAAAGGACCTTTAGGCCCTGAAGCAACCCGGCTTCAGGGGCTAAAGCCCCGAGGAGTGGCCCCGTTCTCTGCGGCGGGGCTGAAGCCCCGCCCTTCCGACGCCCAACGAATAAGAACGCTTACTTCTGCAAGTAAACACTAGAGGCGGGCGCACAAGACTTGCATCGCGACGTGCAATAGGATCATATGGGCGTCTTCGGCCTTTTGCATGTCGTCGACGGGAGCGAGGATTGGGGTTCGCACCGCGGCGGCGAGTTTCCCGCCATCGAAACCGCACAGGCCGACCGTGTGCGCGCCATGGCTGTTCGCGTAGGCTATGGCCTTGAGGACATTGGGGGAGTTGCCGCTGCCCGAGATAGCTACCACCAGGTCGTCGGCCTCGAGGAAATTCCTTAACTGCTCGACGAAAACATCCTCGTACGCGACATCGTTGGCATAGGCTGTCATGGTGGCGAGGTTGTCGTTCAGAGAGATTCCACGGAAACGTTTTGGGCGGCCGTAGGACACGCCTTTGTTGAGATCGCAGATGAAATGGGAAGCGGTTGACCCGCTGCCTCCATTTCCCATGAAGAACACCTGACGGTCGTTGTGATAAGCGTTTTCGAGGAGGTGGATAAACTCCTCGAATCGCTCTCGAGAGACGCCGTCGAGGGCCTTGCTCAAACCTGCGCAGTAGTCCACTAGGTATTGTTGAATCATGTTGTGGAATTATAACATTCCGGTTGGTTGATGAGGAATTCAGCAGCCGCAAGCAAATCGGGGACAGTGACCCGAGGGGCGTGGGGCAGCTTTTGCAGTGTGTCCACAGTTGCGTCGGACACCATGATTGCGGGACAACCCGCTGCATGCGCTGCCAGGAGATCGCTTTCAGTGTCGCCCACCACGAAGGTGCACCCAAAGTGGAAGTGGTGCTCCGCCTGGGCGCGCCGCAGCAGGCCCGGCTTGGGCTTTCGACACTCGCAGGCGTCTTCTGCGCGGTGGGTGCAGTAATAAGCACCAAGGATTCGTCCGCCTTGCGCTTCAACCTCGGCCACGAATCGGCGCGTGATTTCGTCGAGGTCGGCAGCGCTCATCAGACCTTTTCCCACGCCGGCTTGGTTGGAGACGACGATGACCTGGCAATTGTTCTCATGCAAGAGGCGCAAAGCCTGGAGAGCGCCGGGCAGGAAAACAAACTTCTCCCAGGCGGTGACATAGGCTGAGATAATTCGGCGGTTGATCACTCCGTCGCGGTCGAGCAGAACAAAACGAGGCATTACGGTCTTTCCCCCGCGCTCCGCGCCTGGCTTTCCCTAACGAGATAGCGTCTCAATGCATCCTGCCACGCAGGCAGGAGACCAAGGCCTTCACTTTCCAGGCGCGTGTGGGCAAGTCGAGAATTGCGCGGGCGCAGGGCGGGGCGGTCCGAGGATGAAGTCGGAATGGCGGCCAGTGGAACGTGGCCGAGGCCCGCCTGGCGAAGGATCTCGCCGGCAAACTCGAACCAGGAGCAGTACCCTTGGTTCGTTGCGTGATAGATGCCAGGTTTTCCTTCGGTCACGATTTGTTCCAGTTTTTCGGCCAAGTCCACAGTGTAGGTGGGCGCTCCAAACTGGTCGTCGACTACGCGCAGCGAATTTCCCTGCCGGGCTCGCTCCAGAATAGTGCGAACGAAGTTCTTGCCCAGGGGGCCAAAGAGCCATGACGTTCTGACAATCCAGGCCGCCGAAAGTAATTCCGCGACGTACTTTTCGCCCTGCAACTTGCTCGCGCCATATGCGTTGAGCGGGCTGGGAGTGTCGTTCTCTACGTAGGGGGTTGGGTTTCGGCCGTCGAAGACGTAGTCTGTGCTGATGTAAAGCAGACGTACGGAAAAGTCGCAGCAGGCAATCGCCACATTACGAGTGCCTTCCGCGTTCACCTGGAAAGCGACCTCGGGGCGCCGCTCGCAGTCGTCCACGGCGGTAAACGCGGCAGTGTGGATCACGGCGTCAATCCCGGCGCCCTGAATTGCTCCTTGCACGAGGCGTAGATCGGTGATGTCGACCTCCGGCAGGTCCACGCCAACCACTTCGTGGCGGGCGCCGAGGAGGGCCGAAAGGTCGCGGCCCAACATTCCATTGCTGCCGGTAATCAAGATTCGCATGAGTCACTACGACGCTGACGGAAAACGGATGTCATCCTGAGCAAAGCGAAGGATCACCGCAGTTGGTTACTAGCGCTCGCTGACGAAAGTCCGGGTCAGATTGCAGAGTGCCCGGAAGGGCGGGGCTTTAGCCCCGCCATGGAAAACCGCTTATCATTGGGGGCTTTAGCCCCTGCGGCAAATTCGCTTCAGGGCCTAAAGGCCCAACCCGTCGCGTTTCCGGAAGCGGCGGGGCTGAAGCCCCGCCCTTCCAAAGTGCCCAGTTATGACGGCGATTTCCGTCATCGAGCACCGGCTGTAAACCCAAGAGCCACTGCGGAGATCCTTCGCTTCGCTCAGGATGACAGTCCAGGTGCCGGGATGACAGTCAAGGTGCCGGGATAACACTCTGCGCACCCATGATGACAACGCTTGGTGCGATTACAACTGAGCGAGGGATTTCCCCCGGTTCTCGTAGAATTTCCGGTAGTACTCTCTGTACTCTCCGCTCTTGGTTTTCTCGACCCATTCGGGGTGGAGGCGGTACCACTCGACGGTTCGCAGCAGCCCTTCCTCGAAAGTCACGGCGGGCTTCCAGCCCAACTCCGAGCGGATTTTGGCGCTATCGAGCGCATACCGGCGATCGTGTCCCGGCCGGTCCTCCACAAACTTGATCAGATCCTCAGGCTTGCGCAGCATCTGCAGCAGCCTCCGCACCACATTTAGATTCGTCAGACCTTGTCCGTATCCGATGTTATAGATTTCGCCGGGACGCCCTGCCGCGAGGACGCGGTCGAGAGCGCGGCAGTGATCTTCTACAAAAATCCAATCCCTCTCGTTGAGCCCGTCGCCGTAAACAGGAAGCGGTTTGCCTTCAAAAGCGTTGGTGATCATCAAGGGAAGGAACTTCTCCGGGAACTGGTACGGACCATAGTTATTCGAAGAACGTGTCAGCAGAGCGGGAAAACGGTAGGTCTGCCAGAAGCTCCTGACCAACAGATCTGAAGCCGCCTTGCTCGCCGCATAAGGGCTGTTAGGTTGAAGCGCGGCCCCTTCATCGGCGGTTACCCCGCGAGCCAAACTTCCATAGACCTCGTCGGTGGAGACGTGCAGGAAGCGGGAGATTTTAGCACGGCGCGCGGCTTCGAGGAGCGTCCACGTGCCCTGGACGTTGGTGCGGATGAACTCGCGCGCATCGGCGATGCTCCGGTCGACATGACTCTCCGCCGCGAAATGCACCACCGCGTCGACGCGCTCGCCCAGGGCTTCCCTTACGGCGTCGGCATCGCAAATGTCTCCCAGGACGAATTTATACCCGGAGTGCGATTGCAGATCGGAGAGGTTATCCAGGTTCCCGGCGTAGGTTAACTTGTCGAAATTGAGTACCGCGCTTTCAGGATGGGCGCCGAGAAAGTAACGGATGAAATTGGAGCCGATGAAGCCGGCACCGCCCGTGACCAGAATCTTCACATCTCACGCTCCCCAATCAGAAGACTTTGTTTGCTCCCCCTTGCGCGACCAGGTTCGTGGCGCGCAAGAGAGAATCGAAGGTCCCGGCATCGGTCCACCAGCCATCCAGCACACTGTAAGTGAGGGTGCCATCAGCCAGGAACTGATTGTTCACATCGGTGATTTCGAATTCTCCCCTGGCGGAAGGCTTCAGCCTCCGGATACGGTCGAACACCGTGGCATCATACATGTAAATGCCAATCACCGCGTAGCGTGACTTGGGCTCCTCGGGTTTTTCCTCGATGCGAACGATTCGCCCGCCGTCAAATACCGGGACGCCGAAGCGCTGCGGATCAACAACCTCCTTCAGGAGAATATGGGCGCCCTTTTCCTGTTTCCCAAATTGCGCGCACGCAGCAATAATATTCGTTTCAATAATATTGTCGCCGAGAACTACGCAGATCTTTTGGCCGGCGGCAAAATACTCCGCCAGGCGGAGGGCGTCCGCAATCCCGCCTTCGCCTTGCTGGTAGGTGTAGTTGATATGCTGGAGGCCGAAGTCCCTTCCATTGCCCAGAAGGCGCAGGAAGTCGCCTGCATTCTGTCCTCCCGTCACCAGGAGGATATCGGTTATTCCGGCATTGACCAGGGTCTGGATGGGGTAAAAAATCATGGGGCGGTCATACACGGGAAGAAGGTGCTTGTTTGTAACCCGCGTGAGAGGGAACAATCGCGAACCGATCCCGCCCGCCAATATGATGCCTTTCATGTGGTTACACTCCGGGGTGGAGCTGCGGAAATGGTGGCTTTGGATCCCATGCCCAGCACGATCGCAAAAAGCAAAGCGTTGGCCGGGATCTGCAAATTGAAATCCATGGTCGAGTGAAGGAGCAAGGCCGCGGCACTCCCAGTACACGCCAGAAGAACGGAACGGCGGTAGGGGTTCCGCGCTCCGGCGTAAGCGAGGATCATCTTGACGAGCAGGCACAGAATGGGGACGAAGAGCAGAACCGCGCCGGCGATTCCCGTGTCCGTAGTCACCTCCAGAAAATCGTTGTGCGCGTGGTCAACCTGAAGCTCGAGCAAGGAAGTCTGATAGCGGCGGAAGGCCACCGGAAATGTTCCGAACCCCGTGCCCGCGGCAGGATAATCCCTGACGATTCCGTCGGCCTGTTTCCAAATCGAGAAACGGGAATAAGGGTTCTCAGTGCCCCCGGGTGAGATGAGTTCGAATCGTTTGACCACGGGGTCGAGGCCGATCCAAACGGCGTAAGTCATTGAAAAGGCTATAACCAGCAAGGTGATAACCATCCAGGCCCGACGCCCTTCTCCCAGAAGGCCAAGTAATCCCATTAGAATTAGACTCGTCAATACCGAAAACATGCCCATGCGTGAGCGCGAAAAGACCACGCCAACCAGCATCAGGATTACGATGAACGCGTAGAAGACGATTCGTGCGTCAAGTCCAGTCCTGCCGGGACGCCCTCGCCACCTTTCGGCCCCACCTTGGCCGGGCCGGGATTGCAGGTTGTAAAAGACCATCATCGCCGCAAAGGGAATCACAAGCTCCAGCAACCCGGCAAAATGATTATGATTGATGTAAGTCCCGGTGGCTTCCTCGGTGTAGAATTGCTTGGTAAAGCCAAATATCTTCTGGTAACCGGTCAGATACTGGACAATCCCATAGCCGGCTTCAAATGTTCCCAACACGATCAAGCCGAGCGCGAGCACGCTCCTGCCTTCCCTGGGCTCAAAGGAATAGGCGGCCAAAATGAAAGCTGCCAAATAGGCGAGCAGCTTGAAGAAGCCGAATAGTGTGTCGTGCGGGTAGATGCTCAAGGTTGCCCAGCGCGCGGCCGCCGGGGCGAGTGTGGCTTGAACGTCAAAGAACAAACGGTTCGGCGAGAGCCAGGATACGATCTTTCCCGGAAGAGGGATCATCTGTATAACCACGAGGCCCAGGAAGGGGAGAATCCACAGTGGAACAGGAAGATTAATTTTTCCTTCGCCGGTTTGTTTGATCAGCACCACCGCCGACACAAGAAAGAGAGCAGCCTCGGCAGCGCTATAAGCGAGAGGTTGCACAGCCCCGAAGGCCAGGCTGGACCCTGCAATGATCAGCAAAAGACTCCATTGAACGATTCGCTTCACTTATTCTCCTCGAAAAACCGGTATAAGAATCGTACGCCCCGCAGTCGGAGGTCCGCCAAAGCGGCCCAGAACACCCGTTCATTGTTAAGTCAGGTTCGCAACCTGCGCAGTGCCCGGACGCGTCAGGGGCGGAATAACCTGGCCCGGGGCGACTGGCTTACCCTAATAGGCGTTCTTACTGAAGAAGCCTCGCCAGAGGGTGAGCCATATGATCTTCATATCGAACCAGAGAGACCAGTTTCGCAAATAGTAAAGATCATGCTCGACACGTTTGGCAATGGAGGTATCGCCACGCCAGCCATTCACTTGGGCCCATCCTGTAATCCCCACCTTCAGGTAATGGCGAGTGTTGTACTGGGCAACATCATCCTGAAACTTCTTCACGAAGTAGGGCCGCTCGGGCCGGGGGCCAACTACGCTCATATCTCCTTTCAGGACGTTGAAGAACTGCGGAAGTTCGTCGAGATTCGTGGCCCGCAGGAAGGCGCCCAACCTGGTTCTTCGTGGATCATCGCTGGTGGTCCAACGCGTGTCGCTCTCTCCCGGATTGCCCACGCCCATAGTCCGGAACTTGTAGACGCGAAACAATCGCCCATTCAGGCCCACACGGTCCTGAGCAAAGAGAACCGGCCCCGGAGAGGTCAGGCGAATCGCCGCCGCGATCAGCAACATCAACGGCGCCGTAAGGATGGCGACGACGGTCGCGAAGATTAGATCAAAAGTGCGTTTCAGAATTGTGTAGGCGACCGCCTCAGAGGGTGTGGCTCTCAAATCCAGCAGCGTGGTGTCGCCGAAATGGAAGATGGTATTGCGAAATGAGATACCCGGCCCCAAATCCAGGATCGCTCTTACGGGGACGCTTAACCGCTCCAACTGGCGAACCAGGCTGGAAGCCTCCGCCAGCAGGTGAAGAGGTACTGCGATCAGCACATCGTCGGCGCGGAGTTCCACCACCATCGATTCGAGCGCCTCGAATTCGAGCAAGGGCTTACAACTCGGACAGGGGGTTTGCCCCGGCAAGCGCACGAACCCCTCCACGCTGCACGGGATCACCGTGGACTGGAGGAAAGAGTGGAGTGCTCGCTCGGCGTGCTCGTCGGCTCCTATCACCAGCAAGCGGGAGCACTTCTCGCCCCTCTGCCGCAGGCTGTCGAGGTACGTCCTATAGACTTTCTGGGTAAAGAGGATAAGGACGAATAGGGCCACGCCGCTAATGACCACGAAGAGGCGGGAGAAGCTGACGTTACGATAGAAAAACGAGGCGGCGGTGACCGCTGTATACGCAGTCGCACTGGCCGCGAAAGCGTTACGGGCTGCGTCGCGCGGCGGAAACAAGCGGTCCACTCGGGCGAGGTCAAAATGCTCGACCACCACAGCCCAAGACAGCACCGCCAGGAGCAGCAGACCGAAATAGGGTGTCGGATCGATATACCGCGCATCAAACCCAAGAGGTATGATGCCGGCCGCAAAGCGAATATAGGCCGCGATCACAAAGGCTGGAAGCGGCAGCATTAACACCGACAGCCGAAGTGCGAACTCGATCTGGTTGAGACGTCGTCGGATCAACGCTTTAGGCCCGGTACCCTTTTGGATGGTTCTGCATCCACACCCAGGCTGACTGAATGATGTTCTTAAGGTCCGAGTGCCGGGGTTGCCATTTCAGCTCCCGGCGCAGTTTTCGGGCGGTGGCAACCAGCACCGCCGGGTCACCGGGGCGTCGTCCGCTCACCTGGACTTCGAGCTTGCGTCCGGTGACTTCCTCGACGGCTTTGAGCACCGCCCGAATCGAATATCCTTTGCCGTGACCCACATTATATATCCGTGAACCGAGTTTTGAAAGAGAGTGCAGGGCCAGGATATGGGCTTGAGCAATATCCAGAACGTGCACATAGTCCCGAACGCAAGTGCCGTCCGGGGTCGGATAGTCATCGCCATAAATGTGGAAAGCGGCTTGAGAGCCGGAGGCAGCGGTAAACAGACGGGGCAGAAGATGCGTCTCCGGCCGGTGGTCTTCGCCGAACTCCGCAGTCGCCCCGGCAGCGTTGAAATACCTCAGGGCAGCAGACTGAATTCCGTAAGCGTGGTGGTACCAAGCCAGCGCGCGTTCGATCACGAGTTTGGTCTCGCCGTAAGGGTTCACAGGGCTAGTTGGGTGATCCTCCGGGATAGGAATGATCTTGGGCTCGCCGTAGACGGCAGCGCTGGAGGAAAAGATCAGCCGCTGGATCTTCAAAGAGGCCATGACTCCCAGAAGCCCAATCGTGCCGCTGATATTGTTGGAATAAAACAAATGAGGGTTGCGGACCGACTCCTCCACCAGAGCGCTGGCTGCAAAGTGCATGACGGCCTCAATGCCGTACCTTTTGCACACTCGCTTGAGCTTTTCCGTGTCGGCAATGTCTCCCACCACAAGTCGAGCGCCGCCGGCGACCGCTTGGCGGTGCCCCGCGCTCAGATTATCGTAGGCAACCACCTGGTTGCCTTGCGTCACCAGTTCCGCCGCGCAGACACTGCCCACATAGCCAGCCGCACCTGTAACTAGAATTTTCATAGGTCGATAAGCTCCTTGACGATTCACAAACTGCCCCACTCGCACTGTAGAAGCACGGAAGGCGAGTTCAGAATGTGCCCTCCGTGCGTCTCAGCGACTCCAAGGCGATGTTCCGATGTTATCAAACGTTCAGCTTGATCTTCTCCCTCCAATAATCCGTGAGCTCGCGCAGCGTATCGGCCAGCTCGTGACGAGGTTCCCAGCCGACCGCCAGTTTGGCTTTCGAATAATCGCCCCAAATCTCAGCCGCGTCATGCTTGCGTAGGGCGGACTTGTCGACTGAAACTTGAACCGGCTTCGAGGCGAAGGGAGTCACCATATCCAGGATGCTTTTTATCGAGACGGAATGGCCTGAACAGAGCTGATAGACTTCGCCCGGCGCGCCGTGTTCCAGCAGGTCGAAGTAGCCTCGCACGATGTCGCGCACGTCGCTGAAGTCGCGCGCCGCATCGATGTTCCCGGCCACGATCGTAGGGGGGCGCAGCCCCAATTCGATTTCCGCCACCTGCCGGGCGAAATTCGAACAGACGAATCTCGAGGACTGGCGCGGTCCGGTGTGATTAAAAGGCCTGACACGGACAATAGGCAGGCCGTAACTTCGGAAGAACTGCAACCCCAGCATCTCCGCGGCGGCTTTGCTTCCTGCGTACGGGTTGACGGGGCAAAATTCCGTTTCTTCCCGCGGCGGCAGTTTCTCCTTAGGAACTATGCCATAGACCTCGGCCGAACTGACCAAGAGAAATCGACAGTCCATCCCGGCCCGGAGCCAGGCTGACAGGAGGTTAAGAGTGCCCATGAAATTCACACGATAGGTCTCGACCGGGTTCTGGAACGAATCTGCAGGCGAAGAGAACGCTGCAAGGTGATAGATGCGCTGCGGCTTAAGTGACTCGATTACCTCGCGCACGCGGTCGAATTCGCCGAGATCCGCGCTGACGAATTTGAGATGGCCCTTGATGTGTTCGAGATTGTCGCAGTCGCCGTCGACGGCGAGGAGGCCAATGACCTCTTCGCCTTTGGCTAGAAGGTATTCAGCCAAGTGAGAGCCCGCAAAGCCCGCACAGCCTGTGATTAGCGTCCTCATTCCGCCCCTAGCCGCGACAGATCCTCGTCCACCATCATCTTGACCAGGCTCTCGAAACTCACTTTGGGTTTCCAGCCCAACTCCTGCCGAGCTTTAGTAGAATCGCCCAGCAGGTGATAGACTTCCGCCGGGCGCAGCAAGGCCGGGTCTATTTCCACGTGATCCCGGTAGTCCATGCCCAGGTGGCCGAAGGCGATTTCCAGAAGCTGACGTACAGAATGGGCTACTCCGCTGGCGACAACGTAATCCTTCGGTTTTTCTTGCTGGAGCATCCGCCACATGGCTTCCACGTAATCGCCGGCGAATCCCCAATCGCGCTCAGCCTCAAGGTTTCCCATTTTGAGCGTTCTTTGCTGGCCTAGTTTGATCCGCGCCGCGCCGTAACTCGCTTTTCGTGTGACGAATTCCAGGCCGCGCCGGGGCGACTCGTGATTGAACAGAATTCCCGAGCTTGTGAAGAGGCCGTAACTCTCCCGGTAATTGACGGTGATCCAGTGGCCGTAGAGCTTAGCCACGCCATAAGGGCTGCGTGGGTAAAAGGCCGTGTTCTCGTTCTGCGGGCTCTCGCGGACCATGCCGAACATCTCACTCGAGGAAGCCTGGTAAAACTGTATTTTGGGATTCACTAGCCGGACTGCCTCCAGCATCCGGGTCACCCCGAGGGCCGTGAATTCGCCGGTCAATGTCGGCTGGTTCCAGGAAGTGGGGACAAAAGACTGCGACGCCAGATTATAGACTTCTTTGGGTTCGCATTGCTGGAGGGCGCTGATCAGTGAATTCTGGTCAAGCAGATCCCCCGGAATAAGCTCGATCCTGTCTTGCAAGTGGTGGAGGCGCTCGAAGTTCACTGTGCTGCTGCGCCGGACCAGGCCGCAAACACGATAGCCCTTGGAAAGCAGAAACTCAGCCAGGTATGACCCGTCTTGCCCCGTAATGCCCGTAATCAGCGCTGTGTTCGCCACCAGTTTCCCCCCTTGCGATCCGCAAGAAGAACTCAGTAGAGAGAAGTCACGAATTAGAACAACCGAGTCGAATTCCTAAACACGATTCTACGCCGCGGCCTGTACCGCTTCCGCCGCTGCTGCTTCATAGCTAGTGCTTAGTTGTCTTAATAAGCACAATTATTCCGAGTCCTGGAAGGGCGGGGGCTTTAGCCCCGCCGGTACGCAGAGCACAACTCAAGGGGCCTTTAGGCCCTGAAGCAACGCGGCTTCAGGGGCTAAAGCCACAAAAAGTGGCCCGTTCTCTGCGGCGGGGCTGAAGCCCCGCCCTTCCGACGCCAAACGAATAAGAACGCCTACTTCTGCAAGCGAGCACTAGCCTCCAGTTTCAGCCTGCCTATTTCTAAATTCTAGCATTCTAGCGCCAATAAAGGCACGCATCTCCGCTTGGAAGCGCGACGCATCGAAGCGTTTTGCATGTTGTCGAATGACGGCGGGCGAGAAGCGGCTCTGGTTGGACTCGAAAAAGCGAACTGCGGCAGCCAGGGAATCGGCGGACTGCTCGGAGAAGAATACGCCGGTGGAAGCTTCCGGGGCAAGGGGGTCTCGAGGGAAGCCACCAACTACGGTCTCGAGCGCTCCACCTCTGCCAAAGGCGATGACCGGCCGGCCAAAAGACTGCGCTTCGACCGGAACGATCCCCCAGTCTTCTTCGCCCGGGAACAGCAGGGCGCGGCAGCGCGCGTAGTTTTCACGCAATTCCTGGTCGGAAAGGTGTCCCAAGAACCGGACGGTGGGGCCCGCCAGACTCCGTAGGCGCTCGAACTCTTCGCCCTCACCGACGATCCGTAAAGGCCGCCCCAGGCGATTGCACGCTTCGATGGCCAGGTCGACACGTTTATAGTCCACGAGCTGGCCTACCACCAGGTAGTAGTCTTCCAGTTTCGGCGAGCTATAGCCTGCCGAGACATCCACGGGCGGATTGATCACCGTTGCCTCGCGGCGATAGTGTTTGCCGATTCGGCCCGCAACATTCCTGGAATTCGCCACAAAATAGTCCACGCGCGCAGCGGCGGCATAATCCCAGAGTCGCATGTAATGCGCCGAGAGAGAAAAAATCAGGCGCGCGACCGCCCCCATCCCCGGCTTGGTGCGATACTGATGATACATATCCCAGATATAACGCATGGGCGTGTGGCAATAGCAGATGTGGCAGGTGTGCGGTCGAGTTAGAACGCCCTTCGCCGCTCCGGACTCCGAACTGATCACCAGGTCATAATCGTTCAGATTGAACTGCTCGAGCGCCAGAGGGAATAGAGGGAGGAGTTTCTTGTAGTGCCGTTGGATCCCCGGAACGTTCTCGAGGAACGAGGTGGTGAAATTGCGTCCCCGCAACGACGCGGGGAGCGCATCCGGATCGAGGACCAAGGTGTAAAGGTCGGCCTGCGGGAACATTTCAGCCAGGGCTTCCACCACACGCTCCCCGCCCCGGAACTTTACGAACCAGTAATGGACAATGGCCACCCGAAGACCCGCGAGAAAGTCCGGCTCCGGCCCGCCTGGATTCGCCCGGCTCACGGGGCTCCCTTCTTCCGGCCTTCTGGGATCATCCATAAGTGCACCTGGCAGCTTGTGGCAGGATCAGGTAGTGTCCTGATTCAGCGCGTAGCGCCGACCTTTAGAGCCTGCCCTGAGCGGAGCGAAGGGTCGGCAGATGCTGGCCTAAAGGCCAGCGCTACGCCGAAATTAGGACACTACCCAGGATCAGGGTCGTTCCACAATCGACACAGATTGGCGACCCGCTCTAACCTTTACCCACGATGTTGGAGTCAATCGCAGGTCGTAAACCTGGTAGATGTCTGAGCGGTCGTCCGGGTCTTCAGTCTTCACCAGTCGCGCGCTTCCGCCCTTCGCGTCTACGTCGAGAAGCAGACCTTTTGAGTAGAGCATCAGCACACGGTTTCTAGCCACCTCCAAAGTCGGCCCGCGTTCGCCCCCGTCGCTCTCTTGTAGCGGGCGGGCTTCGTTGCGGGAACCGGCTTGCCGGGAGGGAAGCGGACGACGGAATCCCGGAATCGGGTCGCTGGCACCCAGGGCGGTATAGAAAGGTACGTTGGGAAAGTAATAGACAAAAATCCGTTCGTTCAGGCAATCCGGTGGTCCAAGCTGTATAAAGAGGACAGCCGAATCGCCTTCCAGACGAAGTCTCCGGATCTCCTCGAAGTATCTCTTCTTCACCGATTGGTCGAAGCGAAGCTGGTCATATACGCAGGAAAGCATCGAGCGGTTTAGCGCATCGGGGATAATCCTTGAAAGGCTGAAAGACTGGGATGTGACCTTGGTTTCCGGAACCCGAGGGATAAGGAAGAAAACTCCCCCATTCGCGACAACCGCCAAGAACAGGAGCAGCCAGAACCGCTCCTTGCCATCCCGACGCTGGCCGGCGAAGTTGATGACGGCCCACCTCGAAACCAGCAATAGCAGAGGCGGCAGGCAGGCTAGACTGTAGGAGACCCTCCCGATGAAAATCAGGCTGTAAAACAGCAGAAATGGAACCGCCCAAACAGCCAGAAACAGGGCGTCGTCCCCTTTTATCCGATCCGTTTTCAGGTCAATGTCACGAGTCAGAGGTTCGCCTAATAACTGAGCCTGCGGAGCGGGCGGCAGCGTGTAGCCCACGGCGCAAGCCGTGGGTCTCGAGACCCCGCCCTCACCCCCGACCCCTCTCCCGCCAGGCGGGAGAGGGGTGCCGAAGGCGGGGTGAGGGCCATCTAACCCAGGGCTTACGCCCTGGGCTACTCTATGCCGCCCCTCACGGGGCTTCAAAAGACCGACGTTCTTCAGGAACTTCTTGCTCAGGACTCCAGGCTTACGCCACGTCCACAGGATGGCGAGAACAAGTAGAAGGGGCAACAACCCCAGCGCCAAGCCGCTGACCAACCTTATCAACATCCACATGTGCGCCATCGGTGAAGCGCCGAAAAAGATGTTCTCCCTTCTGACGGCGGTGGAGAGTTGTGTACTCACAAGACGGCTGTAACTGCCGTAGCCGCCGGCGGAAATTACTGTGGGAATGTACCATGCTGCGTACATAACCAATGCGGACAAAAATGCGAGAGGAGCCCATCGCCGGCACGCCTGAGAGCGCCAGAACGGAAAAAGGAAGAGAGGGGCGAGCAGGAGAACCTGGTCTGGTCTAAGCCCCGTGGCCAGACCATAGACAATGCCGGCGCACGCTGCCGCTAAGGCGCTCGGTGAGCTCAACAACAAGAAGACAGCAAGGCCAACTGCCAGGCTGCTGAAGCCGGCCGAGGCGTAGATTTCCCCAATGAGTCCGTGGAACCACACGAGCGGGCACGTAGCCCACACGGCGGACGCAAGCAGTGCTGTGCGCCGGTCATACATTGAAAAGGCAAGGAGGAATATCAGCACCGTGGAAAGGGAGGAGAAGAGTGCGGAGAGCGTTGTCAGCGTTAAGTTGTCGTCCTGGAGAAGCCCGAACAGCAACTTTGCCAGTCCGACGTAGACAATATACCCCGGCGGCTGGGGCCGGTCATGGCTGACATCGAAGTGGTGAATAGCTTGAGCAAATTGGACGGGGTCCCAACCGGATAGCAACCTGGACCGTAGGGGGATCCTGGTGGCGAGGCAGAAACAGAAAAGGACTACGCTCCCCACGATGAGAAAACGCGAATTGGATCGTCCCCCTGCGCTGTTGTCGTCTTCCCTGACAAGCGGCGTGTTGACGGCAGCAACAGGATTCTTCGCAACAAGATTCATGGCGTAACCTTGCTCAGGTCCCCAGCGCCTTCCGATACACCTCGCAGTGCCTGCGCGCGAATTCCTCCCAGGAGAAGAGCTTAGCTCGCTCCAGACCTTTCGAACGCAGTGTTGCTTGAAACTGGCTTGATCTTAGAACCCTTTCCATGGCTATTGCAAGGTCATCCACACTTGCTGGTTCACAATACTCGGCAGCATCCCCTGCCACCTCGGGCAGGGATGCAGCCCGCGAGCAGACTACCGGCGTACCGCACGCCATAGCCTCCAAAACAGGCAGGCCAAAACCCTCGATCAAGGAAGGCATCACCAGTATTTCCGCCGCCGCATACACCCACGGAAGGTCCTGGTAAGGGACATGCGGGGCAAAGATGACCCGCTCAGCAAGCCCCAAACTCGTGGACTGATCCACCAGGCCCGGCTTCCATTTTCGGTCATCACCAAGAATCACCAATTGGAGATCGAAGTCACTGTGAGCGCATATTTGAGCGAATGCCCGGAGGAGGGTTTTGAGGTTCTTGTGGGGTTTCAGATTTCCGACAAAGAGTATATAAGGCCGGCTAACGCCCAGCAAAGACGCGGCGCGGAGAAAAGCCTCATTGTGGTCGTGTGGACAGAAGCGTTCGCTAACCCCCAGGTAAGCCACACTTACTTTCGAGGGTGAGACCGCGAGGTGTTTAACGATCTGCTGCTTTGTGAATTCTGAATTCGCGATGATGCAATCGGCCCTCCGCGCCACCAAGTGGAACATCGGCCGAGCATAGAACCGCGCAGCAAGAGTTCGCCGGAAAGTCGAGTCCGTTAAATGAATAAGGTCATGAATCGTCACTACCAGTTTCCCTCGATACAGTAGTGGGGCGTTATAGTGCGGGCTGTGGAGCAGTTGAGCGTGCCGGGCGAGCCGCGCTATTTCCCATTGCTCGCTCAGGCTGTAGATTGGCGACCTGGCCGGGACGAATCGGAACCTGGCGGGCGCGAGGCCATCCAAGACTTCCCGTCGCTGGCAAATCACTTCAAACACATATTCGTTCTGTAAAGCTGCAAGGTGCGCCAGCAAGTTCCTAACATAAGTGCCGATGCCGGAATGCTCGACCATCCTGGCATCAACTGCAATCAACCGCTCCATCGTTTCGTCCTGGCAAGACGGGCAGCATCAAGGGATCCGCATAGAGAAGGTGAGCTCACTGAGCGCGTACGGTCTTTCGGTCGCTACTTCTCGCGGGCCCTCAACCAGAGGGTAGGATTTCCCGCTTGCGCACCTTCGTGGTTCAGAAAAAGATCCAAGGGGAATTCGGACTGAAGCTGCCTCGAACGCGACATCTCATAATTCGAAATCACATCGTACTGGTTAGGGTGTTTCTCCAGCCAATGCAAGACGTAGGGCGACTCATCGAATCCGGCGGGCTCGAGCCCCACCGGGTACACGTCGTGGATATGGATCAGCGTTCCAGGTTTTACCAGTTCGACGAGCTTGGCCTCCTCCAAGTACCACGCCGCGAAGCTCGCGCTGTGGTCGGAGTCGATGAACAACAGATCCAATTCTTTAAGAAAGTCGAGATGCGCTACGGCCGTTTTTCTGAAATCGCCCTCCACGAAAAGCCAGTTTCTGAGCGAGGCGTGACGGGCTACGTTTGTTCTAATTGTCTTCTCGAAGTTCTCGATATCAAAGCTGCGGTGATCCGACTCTTCCGGAAGCGCCATCTGGATAAAGGTCGTACTCCAGCCGTAGTTGGGCGAGCATTCCATGACCCGCTTGACATTGAAAGCTCTGATGAGCCCGCACAAGATATGAATATCGAATAGATCTATCGCGCCTACCATAGCGCCGCCAAACATAATATGGTCGTTCCAGACCTTGCGAATCCGCTCCTCGTCACAACTGGTGATGCAATGCCGGAGGAGTTCCGGCGTGCGCTGTCCGGCGAACTGCGGTGTGGTTATTGGCCGCCGATCGTCCCCGAATTCAAGCGTCTCCAAATTGGTGACATGTCTCTTGTAGAGGCCTCTTCTGACTAAACCGCGCATTCTTCGTGCTGTCTTCTTGACCAACTTAGGAAATTGGGCCATTTTTGCAGCTCCTCCTTCCTCTGTCGAATGTGGTGCACTAGTACCTGCTGACAAAAGTCCGCGTCATATTGCGGAATCCTAGGAAGGGCGGGGCTTTAGCCCCGCCATGGAAAAACCGCTTATCATCGGGGCTTTAGCCCCTGAGGCCACGTGGCTTCAGGGCCTA
>Ga0209517_10000732_pt1 | contig 54337 bp, 40 predicted proteins | sample PeaSoiMetSII2010_FD_187695 | JGI IMG/M metagenome (GOLD analysis project Ga0209517, IMG submission 187695) | Peat soil microbial communities from Weissenstadt, Germany - SII-2010 (SPAdes) (version 2) | ecosystem: Environmental > Terrestrial > Soil > Wetlands > Peat | place: Germany...
GAGCACTCGGAACCAGTTCGCGCGTCTTCTCGGTGAGATAAATTCCGTTAACAAAAATGCAGCTCGCTGATCGTAGAGCAATTCGGGCCACGCCACGCCACAATCTGCGGCTCTCAAGGACGTCGCTGCCAACGGCATAGACCGCGTACGGACGAAATCCGCTTGCGTATGCCATCGCTGCAAAACCACCTCCATAGAGCGTCAAAAGAGCGTCTGCCCCGCACCGGCCCAGGATCCCTCTTAGCGTGGGCGCCGATAACAGATAACGAAGCTGGGATCGTACGTTTGAATCCATGAAGTGCACTGTGGCAGCGCTGTCCTTCAAACGTTGAACACCGGACGTCTGGAAATCATCCGAGGTCTGAAGATATCCGCCGTCCCTGTCCTGTCGGAAGGCGATAATGTGAATTTCGTGGCCAGATTCCGATAGGCGCGCGATCACTTCTCTCGCCCACGGGCAGGCGGCCGACATGAGAACGGCGAGGCGCATGATTTCAGCCTTGGATTCCGTATCTCCATGCCTGGCGTAGGGCCGTTTCTAATGGCACCGATGGCTTATAGCCGAAGGCTCGATGAGCCTTTCCCCAGTCCCCGTAGATTGTCCTTTGATCGGACGATCGCAATAGAGAGGCATCCACTTCGAGGCGAATGGGCCTGTCGGAGTGCGTCAGGAGCAAATCGATGACTGACCGCACGGAACGGGGTTGCCCCGAGCACAGATTGAAAATCTCTCCCCAAAAACCCCCAGACACCATCCGGATATATGCTTCCACCACATCATCAACAGCGACGAAATCTCGTTCGCTTTCAAGATTCCCTATCTTGATTACGGGTTCACCTCCGTTTTTCAGAGTCTGTTTGATCCGGCACAGGACCGCTCCAACGAGCAGGGGGGAGGGGACGCCCGCGCCAATTATGTTGAACGGTCTCGCAACTACTACTTTCATGCGATAAAACTGTGCATAGTTCAGAGCCACGAGCGTCATGGCATGCTTGCATGCGCCGTAGTTCTCAGTGGGCTGGCAGGAACTCTCCTCGGTCAACGGCAATTGCCCCGATACTGCACTCCCGTACTCCGCTGCTGACCCAACGAGCAGAGCATGTGCGCTCGGCGTATGTCGGCGGAGTGACTCAAGCAAATAGAGGGCGCTGAAGAGGTTGCTCCGATACAGTTCGGCAAAGTTGCCTTGGGCTAAACCGACTAGGTTAAACACAACATCGGGTTGCGTCTTCTTCACGACTTCATCGACTCGATTCGGATCGCACATGTCCGCCTGAAAGTATTCGTCTAAGCATTCCGACTGGCAAGGGTAGGGCCTGAGACCCACACCGAGGACCCGAAATCCTCCTTCAGCTTCCAGGCGGCGCACAAGATGTCTCCCGCAGAAACCGTTAGCACCTGTGATCAACGCGACACGCATTGTTTGGATTCTCTGTGAGGGAGGAACTTGGAAGGGTCATCTACAAAGTCCGCGCTCGCCTTCTGGTAATCTTCGAACAAACCAATGTCTTTCCAATAGCAGTCTGTCTTTAGACAGGCCACTGGCTTTCCGGCCCGGCGAATTGCCAGCAGTAGGTCGGGCATATCGAACTTGGGTCCGGCGGGAATCAATTCGATGCAACGGCGGGATAACACATTGATTCCCATACTTACTTCGTATCGGATGGATGGCTTTTCCTTATAGTCTTGCAGGTAGCCGTCTTCTGCTACAACCACTCCATAATCGATTTGGACTTCGCGCCGGGTGAGCGCGATAGTTGCCAAGCAATTCAAACGCCGATGTGTGAAGAAAAGGGTTTGATAATCCAAAGTCGTTAGAATGTCGCCGTTCATGACGAGGAGGTCATCCGTTGGGTCCTGGATAAGGCGGAGCACCCCCGCGGTCCCCAGTGGTTCATCCTCAAGACAGTATTCGAGCTCCACGCCCCATCGCGAACCGTCTCCGAGTACCGCTGTGAATAATGGCGCCATATGCCCAAGAGCCAGAACAATTCGCTTGATCCCTGCAGCGGCCATTTGCCGAATCACAACGTCCACAATTGGCGTGTCGCCCAAAGGCAACAGCGGCTTTGGAATATTCATTGTGAAGGGCTTGAGTCGAGTGCCCTTCCCACCCGCAAGAATGACTCCCAGCATAAGAGTTTCTACCTCGAGAAGCATTTGCTATGAAACTTACCAGCGAGCTTCAAATCGGAGACCCTGATTGAATGTGTTCTACCGAGGGTTAGCGAGAAGCGCCAGCCGCGCCGGCTCGTGGTGGACGCGACACCATCCCAAAAGGAATCCAAGTAGACACGTTGACGGCGACATGAAGCTGAACTGCCCCCACCAATCCCCTATCATCATCGCCAGCAAGCAGACACTCGCAGCAAGCACAAAGGGATCTTGATAGAACGCTTCCAACCGTATCCCTCGGAGGCAAATCCTGACGACGGCAGCCATCCAAAAAAAGTATGCAATCAGACCGAGAGTCCCCGTTTCAGCCGCAACGCCCATCACCGTGTTGTGAGTCGAGATCTGGTCGTACTTGGTTTCATATCCAGACGCGTAGGCATCATTAATTTGCAGGTACAGTGTATTCTGTTGCCTCGCGAACCCCCCCGATCCAATCCCGGTGATTGGGTGGCTCATATACGCCGCAACTGCCATCTCCCAAAGAATGAAGCGAAGCCCGATTGTGCCCCCACCGGTCCAAATTTCACCGAATCGATCCGCGAGACCCTGTTCAGCTTCGGGCAGCAGGCGAAGCACTGGCACGATGGCCACCGCTCCAAGAAGTAGCAAGGCGAGGGCTGGTCTGAGCATTGCCCGGTAGCGCGTCCAGAACAGTGGCAACAAAGAAAGAAGGAGCAAGACAATGGCCCCACGCGTCTCAGTGGCAAGGATTCCGAAAAGAAGAAAAAGACCAATCACGATTTTCGAGGAACGACCCTTCTTTTGAGAAAAAGACAAACAGCAGGCAACCAAGAGAAAAACTTGGAGTTTGTAGTTGTCAACACCGAGCCAAACTCCCCTGTCCTCTCCTCCTGACGAAAAAAAGATGAACAACGCACCGGCAGTTTCGATCACCGCTCCCAAAATCATGCCCCTGAGAAAAAGGCGCCGATTTTGACGAAAAGAGAGGAGGTTGGCAAGCAGTAAGGCAATTGCAAAAGTTTCGACGTAACGAAGGACACTAATGACCTGTTCCATCGCCATGTCGCTTGCCGCTACTAACGAGAGAGCACGAGTCAGTATCACGAGCGCCAGAGCCAAATAGAGTGGCCTTTCGGTTGCATCACGCCTGAACATGCCTTTCCACACCAAGGCTAAACAGCCGAAAGCGACGGCAAGATCAAAATACATAATCACATAAGACCCTGGCAAAGGCACTTGTAGATAACTTGCACTGGAAGAGAACTCTGCGCTTGGCGGCGATGCGGCAAAGAAAGCTAGACCAAGTCCAAAGGAAAGGAGGCCGTTCCAGCCAATCGTGGTCACATTAGAGGCTGCCCCAAGAGGAAGCGGAGCCCTTCGCGAAGAGTAAGGTTGGTTAGTCATGCCGCCTTCCCAAACGCTCAGCCAGAGATTCCCCTTCCAGAAAAGCCGTTTCTAATTGTTCCGAAGTGTCTGATAGTTCACCTCTCGATTGTCGGACCCGACGGGAACACTCCTGGCTCTAATTCTTCAGGTAATCGACGCCTCATTCCGGACGGTGGAGTTCCGCTCGTCCAGCCAGCTTGAAGAGTCCTTCCAAGTCACCATGGAGCCAAGAAAAAGCCCATCCCGCTAGCGCGGCTAGAGCGATCCTCATTTGAGTAAAGCTGAGGGCGTGCTCAAAGTGACGGCGAGCAGATCCCCATCGCCGGTTAAGCAGGCACATACGTCCACGTGTGAACTCCTCGTCGTAACACGATAGTTGCCAACTCTTTTCTATTCTTCGACGCTGTTCCTCAGACAATTCACGACCCAATTCTCTCAGCATCTGCTGCACAAGGTCTGGCACGGTTCCTGCCATCTGATTCAGGTGACAAAACACCCCAGAGTTGATGTGTCGTCTTCGATAACCCATCACCTTGGGTATGAAGAGAAATCTTCCTAGCAACGAAAGCCTTACAAATGTCGGGAAATCTGTCGTGCATAGATTCGGAACGTACTGAAACCCCCCAATCGAGTCTAATGCCGACCGTCGTATTATCACCGTAGATGGCGCTATCATTTCGTGGCCATCCCTACGCAGCAGAAACGAAGCAGCTGAACCTACTGGATCGTTGGCCAGAATTGACTGTGGCAGTGTCAGTCGCTTTCGAACCTGTCTCGGTAATCTTCTACTCAACTCCCCAAGTGTATTAATTTCCCTCGGGATACCGTACGCGAGTATGGTGCCTTTGTCCAAGAACCCAGGTACCATAGTAGAGAGTTTATCCGCGGGCCAAAGATCATCGCCCTCGAGGATCGCGATCAATTCACCCCGAGCCTCACTTAACGCACGGTTGTATGTGTGCGCGAGCGCTTCGATACCCTGGTTTGTCTGAAAGAAATAACGAATTCTTGGATCCGAGTAGCCGCCGATGACTTGAGCCGTCCTATCGGTAGCCCCGTCGTCGATAATCAGCTGTTCCCAATTGGAGTACGTTTGATTCAACACACTCTCAATGCACGGGCCAATAAAGGTCTCATGGTTGTATGTTGGCGTAATGATGCTCACTGAAGGCGACGATAGGTTCGACAATGCGGTCTCCAACCGTGGGAAGAGAGATCCCGTCAAGAAGCTGGCTCTTGCCGAAAAATACTTAGAGCCCTAGCGATGACTGGTCTTTCTCGATCATTGAGTACGAACCACCAGATCGCTAGGAAATAGAGAGAAACCGCTATCAGACCAGCACCTAAGCGAACCAATTGTGCGTGGGAAACAAACTGTATGCCCAGCAGTATCGCGCCCAAGAGTGAACCGACAACTGCAATCGGCATAGATTGCATCCAGACGCGTCGCAGAGAACAACCGCAATAGCGCTGTGCCGCCCAGAAAAGAAGCGCAGCGTCCAGGACAAACCGCAACGTACTGGCTAATGCAGCCCCTGCAACGCCCCATCGCGGAATCAGAAATAAGCAAATCCCAACGTAGGCTGGAAGTTCAAGCAGGTGAAACTTTCCGGTGAGGTCAGGTCTACCCAGCGCTTGAAGAGCAGTATAAGCCACATATGACAAACCGTTCGCGAAAGTTCCCACCGCCAGCAGCCGGAGTACAAGAGCCGTGTCCTTCGCGAACTGTGCTCCCATCCACAGGGTGAGGATATCCGGACCAAGCACAAGCAAAAAAGCGATAGCTGGCAGAAGTGCGAGCAGAAGATAGCGAACGGAACCTTCATATAAACGCTGTAGGTTGGTCGTTTCTCCCTCTGTGCCACGCTCACTCAGCGCTGGGTACAGAGTGCTCACTAGACTACTGGGGATGATTCGCAGCCTCGTCATTGCTTCGTAGGGAACGGTATAAAGCGTTACCGCTCCCAGCGATACAAATGATGCAATGAGAATCCGGTCCAAAAATACCAGCACAGGCCCGACCAACTGCGAGACTGTGACCCAACCACCGAAGCGCAAAAGTTTCAGTAGCCCTACTAAGCCCCAACCCCGGTATCGACCCGAGCCGCGCACCAGGCGGAACACCAAGACCGCGTAGGCGGCGGCAGCTACCATTCGCGCAACAACGCTAGCCAGCACGACTGCAGAAACGCCGTAGCCGCTCCATGCTAGCCAGCATGCCGCACCCCACTGGATAGCCGTCACCAAGGCATTGATCGAATTGATCCAGTCGAAGCGTTGAAAGGAAGTCAGAACCGCACGAAGCACACCATGCATCAACAGCACCGGCACAGACACACCGACAATGCAGAAAACCAACCATGCCTGATGCTCCAGATCTGCCGAGACTTTGAATACGGAGCGCATCAAAAAGGGCGCCGCTGTCACAACTGCGAGGCCTCCTACTACTCCCAGGATAAAGTTGGAAACCAGGGCGGTCCGAATGATCTCTCTTGCCCCGTCGATATTTTTCTCAGCCAGATGCTCCGATATGTACTTTGTGGCCGCTCTGCTGACGCCGATATCCAGGAACGTGAGATATCCAATTATGACCCAAGCCAGGGAGAACAATCCGAAGGACGTTTCGCCCAGAGAAGCTACTAGCCTGGGCATCGCCACCACGAGGACGAGGAAAATCCATCCTTCGGTGAGCAGACTCAGCGTCGCGTTCCGTGCGACCGAAGTGGGAGAGGCAAGCGGTTCGATACGTGCGACCGTTGAGGCGGTTGGTTCGAGCGTTTGGATTTGTAAGGAAATGATTAACCTCAGTTCAAACTACGGCTGTTTGGTATCGCTGATGTACTCGCGGGCTATACGTAATGACGCGCGAAACTGTTACGGCATGGGCCGCTGCGGGTTTTTGTAGCCAGACAGAAGTTTCCCGAGACCACCGGAGCGTTTTGACCGGCCAGCGGTCAGAGTTCACCTGGACCCATAGCCTCATCCATTCTCTTCTTTCTTTGATAATTGCATAGACCCGAGTGAAAACGGAAAGGCTGCCTACACACGCTCACTGTTGAGCTTGAGTGTGCTCATCTTGCATGAAACACATCGAGGACTTATCGTTCACCTGAGGAACACGCTGGCTTGTGACCCTTTCCAGTACTGTCAATCCGGCGCAATAAGGATAATGCCTGATCGTAAACCCCTTAGCCCAATCAATGAAGTGTTCCTTTTCATTGAAGGGTCGTGCAAAAAAGTTCTCGAGAGCGGCAATAACCCCTCTTTTGTTATCCCATCCAACCACAATGCTTCCATTTTTGCGAAAATAGATCTTTCCGAGGTTCGTATCGTGCAAAAAGACCTTCGACTTGTCCGAAAGAAAAGGAAACCAATGCCCTATTTCGTTGACAGTATGTTCGAAAACATGGCTGGTATCGATTACGAGCACGTCGATGTGCGGCTTGATTTGGCGTTGCACGCACCAGGCTTCGAATCTCTTGGCAAAATCAATGTCATCACTTTGTTCGAATATCCAATCGTCATAGGACGATATGGCGGAACAATCTTGGATGTCCACCCCAATAAGCTTTGATCCACACAATCTAGCTACTCTCTCGAGCACGAATGTGCTTCCATTCCCTCCCCGCACCCCAAGCTCAACTATCAGCCGAGGTTGGACTGCGGTCGCCTCCACAAATAACGTCATCAAATGATCGGAGATGTCCGTCCTTGTGAGGGAGTGTTCTTTGATTTCGTCTAGCTCGCCCCAGCCAGTAGCAAAGAATTGATCCTTTCTTATGGCGCTGAGAAGAGCGTTATACGCCGCAATGAGTGACCGCAGCATTTGTCCCCCTGAGATCTCTAAAGCGAACCAGAATACGGCCTTCCGGGTTTAACTCGTTCGCAACCTCTTCAGCTATTGGAGGTGAACGCCTGCTCGGCGATGTGTTCACCCGCTTGCGCTCGCACCCCTTCTACCTACCGTCACGGGTGCGTCCTACGGGCACCGCCGCAGGCCGAGCGTCACTCTTGCCAGACTCTGCAAGGATTTCCCCGGCGCCTGCAACATTGCGCGACCCGTTGGATGCTCCCCACGGAATGCGCGCTCTTACTCCCTGAAAAATCTCTTCCACGAATTGCTTGCCTGGGTCTTCAGCTGCGATCGCCTGCCAACGATCTTGCGCGAGAATCCATACTACCGCCAGGCCTGCCGAAATAAATGCGCCCAGAAATACGATCAGAGTCCGTGACGGATAGGACCTGATCTCAGGGATCTCAGCAGGATCCAAAACCTTAACGGTTGGAACCTCCTTAACCTCCTGAACCTTAGCCAGCTCGTACTCCTTCGTGAGCGCCTCGAAGACCACCTCTTGCACCTTCAAGCGGCGATAGAGATCAGCGTAGGGAACGCCCAGGATCGGCAGTTGGCGAAGCGAAGGGTAGAGCTCATCAGTCATCGTATGCTCGCCTTTGGGAGCGAAATCGGCGGTACCACTGAGCTTCTCAAGCTGATGGCGCAATTCAGTGATTCGCGCTTGCGTGGCTCGCACTCGAACGTTGCCGTCGGAATAGATTTGCTTCAGTCCTTGCAGTTCGGACTGAGCCGCAATGAGCTGTCCCTCCAGTGCGGCAGCCGCTTCAACTGTGGCTTTGCCCTGCGCTGTCATGTCAATCGCCCCGCTCTTACTGGAAAATTGACTGAGATTCTTTTCCGCAGACTCTAGATCCTGGGTAACGGCGCTCAAACGCTCTTCAAGGAAGGCTCGTTCGCGATGCGCAGAGGAAGTGCTCAGTTGTGTAATGAGCGCGTCAAGCTCAGCAACGTAAGCTCCAGCAATGGCCGCTGCACGCTTGGGGTCGTGGTCTGTTACAGCCACCGTTATGATTCCGCTCTTTCGGTCCTCACCGATACCTGTGTTCTGCTCTAGTCTCCCACGTGCAGCCTCTTCCAAACGAACGCCGTACACCTTCTTCAAGTCAAATCTGCTGATGATGCGGTCTTTCACCGTGCGGCTGCGCAAGACCCCGATGAACAAGTCGCCTGTGCTTCGCATTCCCAGCAGTCCCCCTGCAAGGGATCCTATGGAACCGGACTGCCCCGCAAATGCCGACATGAGGGAAAGCGTGCTGGTAGATTGAGAATCAGGAGGCATCAATTGTGTTGTGGAAACGTAACGCTTGGGAATCAGAAATGCGATCAGTGTCGCGCACACTACACCTATGGCGGTGGCGCGAAGAAGGAATCTGCGTTTGGCCCAAAGCAAGCGCAGACTTGCAATTAATCCTTCATGCGCCGCGCTGGGGTCCATTAGCTGATCGAGGTCTTCCCTTAGCTGTTCTTCTGCCTCGTCCTCGCGTTGCGGCTTAGCGGCTTTCTGCGTCACCTGCGTGTTCGTCTCCTGATCGAGAGGTCTGTTCTTCCTTAATGCACGCGACTGCAACCGAAGCACATGCTTCCGGTGGCAGGTCGAGATTTACCCACGATTGTAAACTCGAGGTCTGATCCGTGATTTATGCCCTGATTCATCGCGAGTGCCCACTTGGCCAATAACCAAATTGGAAGGCAACGCTCAGGTTCGGTTGCGGTCCGGTTGCCAGCAGGGGAATCTGCCAGCGCTCGTACTGCACGGTGCCAGAAAGACGAAAGCCCGATTTCACAAAGAAGTCTCCGTTCACCGCAACGTCGTTCTGCGTGCCGCCTTGCGGTAGATACTGCCGGTCAATCGTACGGTGGCGAAGCTCGATACCGATTTTCCTCCGCGGACCCAGCCAGTAGTTGCTGCGGATCGCCTCCCCCTGTGCTGCCCGGCCGACCCAGGTACCGATTAGCTCGCCATTATTGGTGTAGCCGTTCAGGTATTGACCGTTGCTGTAGTAGCAGCCATTGCACGTAGAGAAGTTCACCGGACTTGTCGTACCCCCTTCGAGTCTGAAATCAAGTTTTGGAATGCTTGGAAATCGAACCAGATAAAGCCCACCCTGGAACGCCGACTTGTAGGGACGGTTGAGCGGGGAAATCTCATCCTCCTGGAAGGCGTCGGCGTAGAAACTGAGCCAGTTTCGCAGTTTCGGGATGCGGTAGGCAAAATCCAATCCAGAACGCCCGTCCCCTAAAGCCTCGCCCTTCACGTGGATGTTCAACGTGGCCTGAACAAGAGTTTTCGGCGTCACGGGATTTCCCGGTCCTCCGAAAACAGTGGTTTTCCCCCAGCTGATTTCAAAGTTCGGGGTGAACTTGAAGCTGATCTTGCCGCCAGTCAGAACGGGTTGGTCATTCAAACTGTGACCATATTGCCCGATGATAATAGGATTGCCAGCTTGCGTGTTGTTGAGGAACTGATATCCCGAAACCTGCCCCACAAACCAATCCAATCGGATGTCGCCCAAATAGCTAAAGACCCACGGTAACCGGATTGGGCTGACGCGATTGATGCGGAACATCTTGTTGAGCGGTTCTGCGTTGTTGGTGAAGATCATTGCACCCTCTTCACCAGGTCCCCACCAAAGGCTCTGCTTGCCGAAGGAAATTTGCCAGTTAGCCAGGTTCATCCCCACATATGCATCCAGCAGCCGGAAACGGCTAATCGCTGCAATCGGCATGGCGGGCGGGTTGGAGGGCAGGCCGTCTGCATTGCTGATGAAATTCAGCGCCGCAGGAGACAGCGACGGTGCAGAAGGGGCCGATTGGAACTCCCCGCGCGCGTAGATCACGTACGGGCCGGCCGTGGTCCAGCCGGAGGTGCCGACCACACTGTTGAAACCTTCCTGATACGGTCTGCCGTAGTCGTTCAGAATCGTTTGACCAAAATGTTCGCTATCCGTGAGAGGTTTGCCCGACTCGCCCAGGGTCCGGGCGTAGACCGACTCAATTTGCGCGTGGACGCTTTGCTCGCCATCCGTGCTTTCGGCTTCGCTCTGAAACTCGCGCGAGAGAGAACGGTACAGGTCCTGTACCTCCGACGGGCCATCTGCTTCCGCCTGGAGGTCCGACGCTTCGCCGATCAGCCGGGCACACTCCAGCCGCGTCCAAGGACGCATTCCGAGCGCTGCAGTTCTAACGTAACCCAAGGCAGCGAGCCGTTCTAGAGCAGGATAGATCCAACTGTCAAGAGGAACGTAGGGTGATCCCATGAATCCGGGCGAGTGACGCTCTTCGCTTGCCACGAGGTCACGCGGCGGATCCCAAGATCCGCCGCCGATTTCGGGCTCATGACGCCTGCGGTAGACACTTTCGGAGATCAGAAATCCGAGCACGCTGCCCACGAGGACGTCCGAAGGGAAATGCTGACGGGACCGAACCCTGGAGAAACTGACTGCGGAAGCCATCCCGTAAGCGAAGAGCTTGGGAAGAGCGCCTTGATACTCATGAGCGAAAATTCCCGCGATCGACCAGGCCGCAGTGGCGTGCTCCGAAGGAAACGACGTCCCTCCCTGAAAGAAGGACCCGCTGCCGTTGCCCTGATAAGGACGCTCGCGTCCCAGCGAGTACTTCAAGGCCTCGACGGTCACCAGGCTGTTCAGCGCCGCTTCGCCGGCCAGAAATCCAGTCTCGCGCCAATGCTCGTTGTGAGTCGGAAAGCTAAACAGATAGAGTCCTGCACCCGCGCCGATCAGGCTCGCCACTCCGTAGTTGGAAACCGTCTTGTAGTGGCTGACGGTCGTGGGATTCTGCGAGAGAGACGCGCTGAACTGGCGATCGGTCACAAGAAGGCCGGCCGTGATTCCGCCGAGAGGTACCAGCCACGTGGCATCTGACCAGCGAGTTCGTGAGGGACTGGTCCAGATCTGTTTCTGGTCTTGGAAAAAATCTGTAACGTGCCCTGCGAAACCGGACTTCGGCGAATCGCCGGAAGAGGCATCGTGTATGCGAGGCAGTACGGCCTTCTCCGGCGCTTTTGGCGTCGGAGGACCGGAAGCTGATGAGTCCACCGACTTGCGGTCGGAATCGTCTTGTGACCACGCCTTGGGTGCTAGCAAAAGGGCCATCCCGATGGTCAGAAAAACAGCCAGAAATCCTGTTGTTATCCGCAAACCACAGCCCCGGTTCTAAGGATGGATATAGGCAACGGTGAGTGCGACTGACGACGCAACTTGTGCGGCCTGCAAGAGCGAAGTCCAATTCCGAGGAGCAACCTTGGCCGCCTTTTCGGGAACGACAATGGAGTCTCCCGGCCTCAGAACCGCGTTCAACGGGTCACCCAGCCAGAATCCCGAGTTGTTCTTGGCGGAGAGCACCGAGCCATCCGCTCGCACTACAAAAACGGCGCTCTTGTCGGCGATTTGGGTCAACCCTCCGGACTGGCCCAGGTACCACTTCGCGCTTTTGGCGGGTAGATAGCCGACCGCGGTGGGATTAAAGACTTGGCCGCTGACCACCACGTAATTCGTCTTCTTGGGAATGATAAGGACATCCCCGTCCCGCAGAGGGATGTCCGCAGGCGTCTTCGCCAACCTGTTCAGGTTGGAAGGGATGTGAATCACCACGCGTCCCACCGGCGCGATAGCCTCGAGCTGCTGCAGTGCCGTATCAGTCTGCGCGATTGCCGTCAGTTTCGCTTCCTTCTGGTCGGCGTCCGCTTCCGGTAGGGCCTTCAAGTAACCCTGCTCGGACTTGAGGCGGTTCACCAGCTCCAGATGCGACTTCATTTCCAGCTCTCGCACTTCCTGACGGAGCAGCACGGCTCCGTAAGGGAAGGCTTCGGAAGTGAACCCATTGCAGCGCATCAGCAAGGAACTGAGGCGCTCACCCGGCTCAATCCCGTATGTTGCCGGATGCTGCACCTCTCCCCGCACCGTGATTGATGCTCCAAGGTCATTCCACTGTGGAATCTGTCGAATCGCCAGAACATCTCCGTTACGCAGCGGTACGTCTTCGTTGACGTCTCCGGATAGAGCCGCCGCCAGCTTCACTTGCAACCGTTCACTGGAGCCGTTGCCGGCCGCGAATCGCGTAAGGTCGGCGCTGTCGGCAAACGCGCTGCGCTTGAGTCCTCCCGCCACCCGGACCAGGTCCTCCACGCGCATGTTGCTGGTCAGGGGATAGCGCCCGGGCTTCGCGATTTCACCCTTAATGTCGACGGTGGGTGGGTCCACCTTGGCCAGCGTGCGATGTACCAGCAGACGATCGCGTGGCTGCAGGATGATGTTGTCCACTGGATTTCCAGCCAGAGCCTCGTGCAAGTCAACGCTCAGAATCCTCAGTGTGCCGTCGGCTTGCGTGCGGAATAGCTGCGCCGAATCGAGCGCAGCATCCGGGGTGATCCCGCCAGCCAGATAGATTGCATCGCGCAAGTGAGCCTCACCTGAGGTGCGGTACGATCCCGGGGAGCGGACCTCACCGCCGACCCACACCTCAGGCGGATGCTCGAAATCGTAGCGGCTGAAGATTCGGACTGTGTCCAGAGGTTTCAGAGTCGGGGCCGACGCAGGGTTGGCGAGAGCTGTCGAGATGTCGAAACTCTCGATGCTGGGATGAAAGTCCGGGGCATTCAAGCGGATGATTTCCGCGTAATGCGGCGCAGGCTCGGGCAAAAGGTCGCCATACGACGAAATAAGGTCTGTCAACTTCATTCCTTGCTTGTAGGAATAACGGCCCGGACGTAAAACGTGTCCTTCCAGATAAATGGCATCCTCGTTGTAGGCTGCGATCGGAAAGATGTGCACCTGATCGCCGTCCCGAATCTTGAAAGTTTGCAGTTGCTGGTTGATCTGCTCGGGATCAGTGGTCGCCGCGAGATCCAGCGTCAGCATGGTGCGTTTTTCGTGAGCTTCGACGCGTTGTACCTCGATATGACGCAGTGCCGCCGTCGGCAGGATTCCCCCAGCCAGTTCCAAAACTTCCGCCAGCGAAGCCTCATCGCGCAATTCATATACTGCCGGGCGGCGCACCATCCCTTCTACCGTCGCCTGCGGCCCAATCGGCGGCACCAGTAAAGTGTCGCCGTTTTCCAGCCGCTTCATGTCGGAGCGCACACCATGCAGAAGCAAGTCGTAGGCATCCACCTGCTCGACGACCTGCTTGCCGCGGAAGTGCTTCAGTGAGCGCAAAGATCCCCGCGCCGTAACTCCGCCCGCCGCAAACAGCGCATTGAGCGGGGTGGAGAGCGAACTGATGTCGTATGCGCCCGGTTGCGCGACTTCTCCGACCACATAGACTCGCACCGTGCGCAGGCGCGAAACCGAGACGTCGGCCGACACGTCTCTGAATTCCGTTCGCAGGGCGCGCTGCACCTCTAACTGCACTTCTGCAAGGTTCTTGCCGCTTACTAGCAGCGGGCCGGTTTCTGGCAGCGAGACACGCCCCTCCCGGTCGACCAGTCGCACCAGGCGCTGGGAGACACTGCCCCAAAGATCGATGGCCAAACTGTCGCCCGTTCCGACCACATAGTCGGGCCCCACGGGAAGGTCCATGGGAATCACATCCGGCTGATTCGTGGTGTTGCGGAACACATCCAGGCCGAAGAGTTGGGCCGGGCGCTGCCAGGCCGCTGCTTGCACGTACATGTCGTAGAGCGAAGGGACGTCGGCATACGGGTTGGCCGGACGAACCATCTTCACAGGGTTCACATCTTCGCCGCTGGCGGCGCGCGGGTTGGCCCTCTTCGGGTAAGAGGAATTGCTCCGCGCCGTATTCAAGTCATCTGCCGGGGGAGTGGCAGGATTCTGATAGCGGGCAGGGGAGTTCGCGGGGGACTTGATCGACCTGGATGGCAACTCGATCTGAGAAATCGAACTGGATGCCAACTCGATCTGAGAAGCGGTGGTCTGTTCGCGCTGGTCAAGCCCATCGGTCGAAAGATCGGTCCGAAGCGTACGATTCGAGGGAACCGAAGGCTGGGCATCCGGCGAGAATCGCGGATTTGTGTCTGTGGCGGGTGGCTCGTTTTCCGGCGAAGAGAGACGGTTCCGAGAACCCGTTCTTTCACAATCGGCGTCTTGTTGTGGGTCGCAAGCGGTGGTGCGCTCCACGGCTCGCTGTTGATTATTTCCTTCGGGCCGCTGCGACTCGCTGTCTTCCTGCGCTTCAATCTGAACCAGGCGCCGTGCGCGCTCCTTCAAGACGAGCTCTTGCTCTTTGCCGAAACTTGAATCCGGATTCGGCGCTGGCAGCAAGTACCCGTACCGTTGCAGCAGGCGAGTCGCAACCGACCGAAATTCCAGATCGTGATCGAGCCGCTCGAAGATCGCCTGGTCGGATAGCTTCGCGTCTTCCACGACCTGTCCATTGTCGGTAGCTTCCTTGGCCACCCAGCGCTTCAGTTCCACCAGCAGTCCCGCGTCTTTGACCAGTACCGCCTTGATTTGAACCGAAGAAGCTGCCACGCGGCCCAGGTTGCCCTTGGCCAGGTCGGACAGATCAGGCATGCGATTGTCTTGAGTCTGGTCTTGACGGCTGCCGGTGCGTTCGCTTACCTGGCCGTACATCAACTGGCACAGGATCAGCGCTGCGACGCAACGCGCGGATCTTCCGAGCAGTTTCTTGGAGAGGAACATAAGGGTTACACTCACATGGCCTCCAGGTCAGCCTCGTCCACTTCGACGGCTACGGACCGCATGATCAGGTCGATCGAGAGAACAACCCGGCAGCGGTCTTTCGTGCGCACGATGATGCCTTCCAGTCCCTGCATGGGCCCACTGCGCACCTGGACCCGGCGTCCGGCACGCAGATAGGGATGGGGTTCGATCTTCGGGCCACGAGATAAGCGGTTCTGCAACGCTTCGATCTCTTCGGTCGGCAAGGCGGCGGGCTGCCCATGAAATGACACGAGTCGTACGACGCCAGGCAACTGCAGAACCCGCAAACGGTTCGCGAGGGCCATCCGCACGAACACATAACCGGGGAACAGCGCCAGATCCAACTCTTTGCGGCGGTCCTTCCACCGCCGCACTGAGCGGTAGAGGGGAAGGAAGCAGGAGAAACTGCGCCGCTCGATCTGTGCGGCTACACGCTTCTCATGGCGCGGACAAGTGTAGAGTGCATACCAATGCTCTTGCTCTGATCCAGGCGCCTTAGGCGCCACTGCTGGTGCGTCCACTCCCGTAGCTAACGGCATCATTGTGATCCTGGGTCGCTAGATACAGCTTCGCCCCGTGACTTACAGAGGCAACTATGATCTAAGTCAATCATTTCCAGCTACTTACAAGCAACAGCGAGAAAATTAATACTGGTCAGCCCGGCGCGTCTAAACGGGGGTTAAGCCAACCGACGGCGCCCGTTGCCGCACGGCATTCAAGATGCCGGCTTCCGAACTTTCCAGCGGCTTGCTTCGGATGTCTACGATTGCCCAGTAAAACAGGGCACGATTTTGTTCCGGAGCCAGCGCAAGAATCCTCATTTCGGGGTAGCGTCCGAGCAGGAACCCGCAGTGAACACGGTGCTCCTCTCGTTTGTCCATGGCCAGAATGAGCACATCCGGCCGGACTTGTTCGACGATCTCGACAAGGTCATCCTGGTTCCCAACTTCCCCAACTAGCTCGATGTCGGGTTGATCGGCGATTGTGGTCATTATGAGTTCCCTCATCAGGCGAGGCTGATTTGCGACGAGGACGCGGACTCGCTTCATGGTTACTCCAATCGCGTTGCCGAGGTACGGCGTACCATAGAATCGGAATCGCTGCCAGACAAGGTTCAAATCGGAGCTAACTGATAGTCACCGTTCACTCTTCTGCGTACTTCTCTGAACAACGTCTTGGTACTCGCCAGAGCACCGTGGTGGTACCAATGAGGTACCATTGCGGTACTATGTCAGTACCTATCCCGAACTTGCGCTACGCCGGCACGATCGATTGGGAAAACGAATGGTCGCTAGTTGGAAAATGTCGCGGATGTCGCTTGACACAACGGACCAGCCGCGTAAACTTGTAGTTCCCAGATCAAAGTGTCGGGACCGTTGTTTTCCACAGCGACTGTTGGCACGACTTTATTTCGAGAATGAAGTTTGATGTCTGTAGCCGCTCAACCTTCGCCAGCAATCGGATATAGGAAGTGAGCCATCCAAAGCCGAGATTCTTGGAACACCGTCTAGACGAATCGTAGCCCAACGAATCGTTAGGAACGAATTAGGCATGGCGTGTTAGGGGGCACGCCTATGTCTCTTGATGGTCACGGCGCATCATAGTGGCCAAGGAGTGCTCGATGGAGCCACAACCGATCGCTGAAGTTTTTCTCCTGGCTGAGAACCGACTGCTGCGCGAAGCCCTCATCCGTATCCTAACCAAGAAGAGTGATATCCACGTGGTGGGAGCTGCCCCTTATTCTCCGGCCACGCAGGAACAAATCATCGTCGCTCGCCCCAGTATTGTTCTGCTGGATTCCGTTGCTCCTGTTTTCTCGGAAACCCGGCTCGTGGCTACACTGCAGGCTGCGATCCCCGGGGTGCGGGTCGCCATGATCGACATGGAACTGGACAAGTACACATTTTTGAGGGCGGTCCGTGAGGGCGTGGTTGGATATGTCCTGAAGGATGCTTCTGCCGCGGAAGTGGCAGCCATGATCCGTTCCATTGCCGCAGGAGAAGCCGTCTGCCCACCGCTTCTCTCGATGGCCCTTTTTCATGTAGTTCAGCGTCGCTTGTTCCCCTCAGGGGCCACCCAGATACTGAGCCGCAGGGAGCAGGATCTGGTGGTGCTGCTGCGTCAGCGGCTTACAAACAAGGAGATCGCTGCGAAACTAAACCTGTCAGAACAGACAGTGAAAAATCACGTGCATCGCATGCTGCAAAAAATCGGTGCGGCCGACCGCCTCGCCATTGTCGAGTGCTACGACTTGCAATCTCTTACATTGGCTGGTTAAGTTCTCGGAGGTCAGAACTGGATCCCCGAAATTCTTGCCCCTTCTCAACCAACTCAAGCCAGGAATTCCACATCGCTGTCATCCACTTCGACAGCCACCGAACGCATGATCAAGTGAATCGACAAGACAATGCGGCAGCGGTCCTTGGTGCGCAGGATGATGCCTTCCAATCCTCTTAGAGGACCACCCCGCACTCGGACGCGGCGTCCGACGCTTAGGTAGTGGGTGGGGCTCTATGTTTTCAGAGCAGGAAAGGTGGTTTTGTAAAGTTTCGATTTCCGCTTCCGGCAAAGGAACGGGCTGCCCGTTAAAAGTCACCAGCCGAACCGCGCCGGGAAGCTGGAGCACTCGCAAGCGGTGCTGCAAAGCCATCCGCACGAAAACGTAACCGGGAAACAAAACCAGCGCCAGCTCTTTGCGGCGATCCTTCCACCGGCGAACCGAGCGGTAAAGAGGTAAGAAGCAAGCGATACCCTGCCGGCTGATCTGATCAGCGACCCGCTTTTCGTGGCGCGCGGCAGTGTAGAGCGCGTACCAATTTGCTCCGCGGACTTCCGATACTGGTACCAGTGGTATGTTCGCCGCTGAAGTTGCAAGTGCGCCCATAGCGGTCCTCGATCAATGCGGCTGGATATAACGTCGACTACTGCTGCCGGATATAGCTTCGCCTCCTCACTTACAGGGTGCTGTGAGCTAAACCCTTTCGCTAACTGACTCCCAACAACGTACTGTCACAGAGTTCTAGCGTGCGCCCCGTTACTAACCGGAGGACGAACGAGGACTCGTGCCGTACGATGAAGACAACTCGACGAGAGGAAACGAGAGCTTATCCGCAAGCCGAGGCCCAGACTACCCACCCTGATACGGACGGGGACGTACCCCTCACCACACACGCCCATCCTTATGTGTGAGAAAACGATGCTAGTAACAGGTGAACAATCGGTGGACGATTCCCCTCCCCTGCGCATTTCACGGCTAGGCAGGGATGCTACGGTCGCGCCTCTGTCGCTACCCACTCTTGAGCCACAGCGCGTCGGAAGATCTGAGGTCATGGGCAGCATGCAACGAACTGAAGAGTTAGTTGTCAGGGCAGGCTACTCCGCCTGCGGGACGGAATTGTCTTGAAAATGTAAATAAACTGTCACAAAACTCCCGAATTGGAACGAGCCGTCGGAAGTCTCTAAGTGGCGCCAGGACATTGCAAGAAACAGCTCCTTTCCGAATCCTCACGGAGGTGAAACTGTTACCGTCCTTTTAAAAGGACGCCGGCGTATGTTCGCCAGGTTGCCCGACCGAGAAGAAAAAGCTTGGCAACCTCCGCCGCCGCGAAAGAAACATTACAAGTTGTTGACAAGAACGTGACAAGTCATTCGCCCAGCTTGACGAATATTGTGTGGTTTAGCGGGAGCGGCCTTTTCCCTGGCCTGAATGGAAGACTCTACATGCATCCCCCCGATTTTCTGCACAAGGACGCTGAGACAGAGCTCTGCGAACACTACATCGCAGCCGGTGCGGTTTGTAGTCTTTCGACGAATTCTAAGCGGGTGCTCGACGCCGCACGCATCACGTTCCAGGCTGCCGGATTTCAGCCGGGTCAGGTTGACTTCCGCGCGCGGTTTTGGGTTGACGATGCTGACCTGTCGCAACCGCCTTGGCCGAAGCCTTACGTACGGGGTCTGGACTATCTCGTCTTTGCAGGCTTTGACGAGGGGAGTTCGATGCTGGCGGATCTTCGCACACGCCGCGTAATCGGGCGATTTTCGGCCGGCATGGCGGTGGATCTCGCATATTGGCAAGCCGTAATTTCCCCAATGCTGCTTACGATCATGAGTGCTTCGGTTGGCATTGCGGAATTGCACTGTGCGTGTGTGGCGAAGGACCAGGGCGGCGTGCTCCTGGCCGGTCCGTCTGGTGCTGGAAAGTCAACACTGGCAGTAGCCCTCTCACAACGGGGCTTTGGGTTCCTCTCAGATGACCGCTCGTTTTGCTCTCTAGAGAACGGTGAGGTACAGGTCTGGGGCCTGCCCACCCCGCTCAAATTGCGCCCAGAAGCGACGTTATGGTTTGACGAATTGAGGCAGGAGCGGGTAAGCGATACGCGGAGTGGGGGCCCGGCTTTTTGGCTTGAACCCGACGATCTTATCGGCGTGGAACGGGTTCGACAATGTCGACCAACCTCACTGATTTTCCTGGAGCGACGGGACACAGCGGAATTCCGATTGAGTCCGATCTCGTCCGCAGAGGCGCTGAGCCGGCTGAGTGCGGAATTGATGATGGAACTTCCCGAGGCAGCTGCAAAGCGCACACTGACGCTCAACAAGGTGGTCGAACTTCCATGCTGGCTCCTACAGTATGGCGGGGAACCCCACCTGATCGCCCGACAAATCTCCCAGCATCTTGCGAAAGTCTGACTATCCAAAGGCGAAGGGACGAACGAGCGAAGGTTGCGACCGTGAGTACGCGAATATGAAACGTGCGGTCGACACTTCCTCGATCAAAACAGCAAGGCGTGCGCTAGCAGCGATGGCCAGGGGAGAGAACATCCACCGGAAGGAAGTCAGAAATGATCCAATGCACCGTTTCATATCGACTCCCTACGCTGCCTGTTTGCCGGTGATGGGAAGCACGGTGCGTTTAGAGACTAACAGTTCCAAGCTCCTGCGCCACATGGTTGAACTGTTCGCGCGTTATCCAGGAGCCCCGGATGGGTGTCCGAAATTTCTGTGGAGGATTGTCGTGGATTCGGATGTGCAGTTCGGGCAGTCCTGGCCGCGAAGATCAACCTTCTCAGACGACGGACTTCGTTTTGCCCAGTTTGGGCAGAGGAATTTCCTGGCAGTGGACATCGAAGCGCGGGAAGCGATTGCTTTTGTTGCGGAGGGGCTTGTCGAAGAGGCACAGGGATTCACGAGCCCTTTCATCGATACGTTGTTTTACATGACGGCGGGCAGCCTGGGCCTGGTTCCCTTCGCGGCCGCGTGTGTCTCCTCGGGAATGAAGGGTCTTCTCGTTCTGGGATCTCCAAATCAGGGCAAGACGACGGCGAGCTACCTCGCCGCCCAGGGGGGACTTACATACCACGCAGATCAATCGGTATTTCTGGAAGTCGGCAGCAGCGAACTACGAGCTTGGGGTGACTTTGTTCCGATTGCATTTCGCCCGGAGACACTTCAGTTTCTGCCCGAACTTGAGTCTCGAACCCGTCCGTTTTCATATTGCGATTTCAACTTTTACTACATGGCCAAAGAGCGGCGTGATCCGAAGCAGCCCGGTTTTGTAACCCCAATTGGCTGGGTTGTTCTCGAGAGAGGCTCCTCATCGGTGCCCCGGCTGGAGCGCCTCGCGAACCATGAGTTTTCCAGTTGTCTCTCCAAGCACATTGCGTTTAAAGACGACGACCGATTCGACGAGCAAAGAGTATCGATTCTTGCGGCTTTGGCACAGTTGCCCGCCTACCACCTGGCATACGACAGTAATCCTGCGAGCGCCGCACCATTTCTTCGCCATTTGCTGACGAGTCACGACGTACAAGGGTCCAGTCAGTCCGTTGGAAGCTAGAGAGGAAGAGGAAGAGGAAGAGGAATCCGAGGATGCAAGCCTCTGGCACCCTGATCAGCCCGGTCGAGATTCCGCAGTTACCGCGTCACGCTGTTTGGAAAGCGTGGGCCGAAAGAGTGCTGATGGCCTTCCTGATCCTCCTGTTTGTTCTTAGAGGATTCATTCCCGCATGGGGCCACCTGGATTCCGATTTTGCCAACTACTATCTAGCCGCCCGTCTCTATCGCGAGGGATACCCGGTCGAGCGAGTCTATGAGTGGACGTGGTTTCAGCGTCAGAAAGATCATGCGGGTATCGAGCGGCCTTTGGTCGGCTTTATACCGTCTACTCTGACATCAGCTCTGCCCATTGTCCCGCTGTCGTCGCTCCCTCAATTACAAGCAAATCGCTGTTGGCTCGTGATAAGTCTCGGGCTCTTGTTGCTGACTGGCGTGCTTCTAAAGACAAGCACGAGTTTGAGCTGGCGACGAATTGGGGTGCTTACTTTCCTGGCAGTAGCTCCGCTCCATAACAACTTTCTTTTGGGGCAAGTTCACGTGGTGATGCTCTTGCTGCTTGCTCTTGCCGCGTGGCTGTATTTCGGGGATAAGCACTTCCTGTCTGGCATAGTAGTCGCAACCGCGGCAGCCATGAAGATATACCCGGCACTATTTCTTTTGTTCTTCCTGGTGAAGAAGCAGTGGCGAGCCGCGGCTGGCCTGGCGTGTGGGATGGCTGGCTTGGTGCTGCTTTCCGTCCGGCTTTTTGGGGCAGACGCATGCCGCACTTATTTCCGAGAAGTCCTCCCGTCGGGGTTGAGAGGAGAGATCATCGATCCGTATGCCACAGGGTGGGATTCTCTGAACTCGCTGCTTCGTCGGCTGTTTATCTTTGAGCCCGAGCTAAACCCCACACCCGTAGCCCATCTTCCGGTTTTGTATGCGGTACTGCACCCGCTGCTGCACACTCTGATCCTCGTAGTTTTCCTGTGGGCTATGGCTTCCAAGAGCACGAGTCCGTCTCGGCAGAAGTTGGAATGGGCGATCTACTGTTTTCTCTTGTTGCTGCTTTCTTCGGAGCCGCTCCCCTATCACTTCGTAGTTCTGATTCTGGCAGCCGTCCTGGTCGTTGACTATCTGGCCGCGCGCGGACAGACAGGCCAGGCGGGAGCGGTCATCGCCTTATATGCGCTCGCATGTGTGCCCTATGATCGTTTATACCGCGCGAATCCGCAAGGCTGGCAGAGCCTGCTGTTTTTTCCTCGGCTCTTTTGGATGCTGCTGCTCGCCGGATCGCTCTTATGGATTTTGATTTCAAGCTCGGAAGAATCATTTAGCGGTCGCCTCCGATCGCGCTCTCTGGCGTGGGCTACCCTGGCATTCGTTTGCCTAACCGCGGGCGGCGTTGTTCTGAACCTCCACCACTTCGCAGGGCAATTCGATAACTACGGAACGCGCATAACGACTACGGTCGGCTCAGCGATTGCGGTGAATCCTGTCGCAACCGCCGACAGCGTGTTGTTTGGGGCCCTGGTTCCGAAGTTTGCGTCCGCGCCTGACGCCTACTTCATTCATCGACTCCATGCCGGTTCGATCACGTCGTATGGGGGCGGCGGCGACTGGTTTCATCCGGCGGCTACGATCGATGGTCCTGCGAGTTGGGCCGAAGTTGCGTCGAAGAATACTTCCCGGATCGTCCGCTTTGATCCTGCGAGCCAATTGAACAGTACTGAGGCCGTTACCACCGAAGCGGATGACGCTGAGCAACCAGTGGTTTCTGGGCACGGCGAACTGTTGGCGTACATCCGGGAGGTTCGAGGTCGTGGCAGCTTGTGGGTTCGTCCTCTTGTGCGAGAAGAGGGCGGAACTCAATCCAATCTTGAGCGACAACTGGCTGGACCGCAGTATGACGTGCGGGAGGCAGCGTTTTCCCCCGAGGGACAGCTCATTTTCAGTTCGTGGCAGCCACACAGATATCGCCTCTACTGTGTGAACCCTCAATCGGGGAATGTCGCCGAATTCACCTCCGTGCGCTGTTCTGCGCGCTACCCGGCGCTTTCACCCGACGGGCAGTGGATGGCGTTCAGTTGTGAGCGCGGCGGAGTCTGGCAACTCATCGCCATGAACCGCGCGACTGCGGAACAGCACCAATTGACGAGCGGTGATTGCAATTCCATTACCCCAGGGTGGTCGACCGACTCCAAGTCACTGATCTACGCGACGGATTGCGGCCGCGCCTTGGGAATCACCGCACTCTCGAAGCTCAAAATTGTACGGTAGTCGCGACTCATATGCGCGAAGCGGTTCAAGATCGGCCGAGACTCGAGGATCGCGCGAGAGCACGAGCGGATCTTGCGGCGGTCCCGACCACTTCGCGAAGGCTGACTCTCCTGGTCGTTTCTGTGTCGTGCGTCTTCGTTTATCTCCAGGTGTTTGTTCTGCCTGACACGCCTCGTTTGGCCTCCGGAGATCAGGCCATCTATCTGCACCACGCGACGCGGATGCTGGACGGAGAAATGATCTACCGCGACTACGATCACTTCACGCTCCCCGGCACGGACGTGCTTTACGCCGCGTTGTTCAAGTGTTTCGGGGTGCGAGCCTGGATTCCGCAAGCCATGCTGGTCGTTCTGGGAGGGGCAATGGTGTGGCTGATCATCTTTATCTCTGGAAAGCTGACGAGCGGGACGGTGGCTTACCTGCCAGCTCTGCTGTTCATCGCTTTACCGTTTTCCAGTTACCTCGATGCCACCCATCACTGGTACAGTCTCGTCGCGACTACGGGTGCGCTCGCTGTTGTGCTCGAGGAGCGAACCCTCGGGCGTCTCGTCTGGGCGGGCGTCCTTCTGGGAATCGCTGCCTTCTTCACTCAATCCATGACGCTGCTTGTCGTGGGCTTCGCACTCTTCCTTCTGTGGGAGCACCGCCGAGAGAATCCGACCTGGGGGGAGCTCTTAAAGAAAGAGATCTGCCTTCTGGGTGGATTCCTCGTTACGATCAGTGCCTGCCTGGCATATTTTGTTTGGACGGTGGGAGCAAAGAAGGTTTTCTACTACACCGTCGTGTTCGTAGCGAAGTACTACCCGGCGGATAGGTTCAACAACTGGCGCGTTTACCTCACCGGCCGGCCACAGCTTCATGCCTGGACTACCTGGTTCGATCTGCCCGCATTTGCCGCGATTCATTTGATAGTTCCATTCGTCTACATTTTCTTTTTTGTCTACGCCATCAGGAAACGGAGGCAATACTCGGAGGAATTGTGGCGGCGGCTGATGCTCGTCAATGCCACAGCAGTGTTCCTCTTCCTGACAGTGGCATCCGCGCCCGAGTCCAGCCGGCTCTATGTGGTATCCCCACCGGCACTTGTGATCCTGGTGTGGCTGCTCGATTCGGCGCCTGAAGTCCCGCGCTCCGTTTTACGGTTTGCTTGGGCAACCGTGTTGATCATGTTGATGGCTCGACCACTGGTTGGGCAGCTTCGGTGGAAGGCCTACCTTGATCTTCCCACCGGGCGCACAGCCTTTTTCGATTCCTTGCTCTATGAGAAGTGCAAATGGATGTCGCAGCGCACTCAACCGTCGGACTATTTCTTCGGCGATCACCTGATTTCCTTCGCGCTGCGGCTGAGAAACGTTGGCCGGGCTCCGTTCTTGCGTCCGACCGACTACACGCGGCCCGAGGAGGTCGCGGATGCAATTCATGGACTGGACAAGGTTCAAGTGCGATTTGTCAGTTGGTATGCCGGGTTGGATCGAGAGAAAGATGCTGCGCGGCACCCTGAAGGCAATCATCTGGCTCCAATACGGCGATACCTTCAAGAGCACTACCATGTAGCTCAGACATTTGCGAACGGCGACCAGATTTGGGAACGCAATCGGTGACGGATCCCTGAACCGTGAGCAAGGCTAGACCTCGGCATCAGGAATACGGACGACTGGTGCTTCCCTACAGGGCTAGGCCGGAAGGAAGTGCCGTTACTCTGTGCGGGCGCCCCATGTTTGCAAGGAGGCAAAAGTGAGCCAAGCAAGCAGGCCTAACAAAAACCTGGCCATGATTGCGAGCCTATGCGCACTCGCCGCTACGTCGTTGACGTGCGGACCGCAGCCGAGAGATATCAGGGTGATTCGGCACACGATTTTCATCATCAAAGAGAATCGTACGTTTGACCACTACTTCGGATTGTTCCCAGGCGCTGACGGTGCAAGCACAGGCACAATCTCAAGCGGGGGAACCGTCCCTCTAACTCATTTGTCTGATCCATCTCAACTGAACGACCTCTGTAATAGCTGGGATTGCGCCTTGGAAGCCATGGACAGTGGCATGATGGACAAGTTTGATCTGATCAATGGTGGGACCTTGAATGCTTACACGCAGGTGAACGAACAGGACATTCCGAATTATTGGGCTTACGCCCGCAACTTCGTCCTGGCTGATCGATACTTCACCTCGGTTCACGGACCTAGTTTGCCTAACGGGCTTTTCGCTCTCGCTGCTCAGTCTGGCGGCGTGATCGACAATGGGTCTGACTTTGGTTCGGGGGTAGGGTGTGATGGAGGTCCCGCGGAACTTGTAACTGTGATCGATGCCAACGGCAACCGATCAAAGGTGTCTCCCTGTTTTGATTTTCGAACTCTGGCGGACAGTCTGGAAAAAGCAGGCATCGCATGGAAGTATTATGGCGATGGTCCGAATGTATTTAGCACAATCAGGAGCATCCGCAATAGCCCAGCATGGTACACGAACTTTCCGCCGGAAGCGCAATTCTTCAGCGATGCGGAAAGTGGAAACCTGCCGGCAATGACTTGGCTGGCCACAACAGCTGACACCGACGAGCACCCCCCTGAGAGCCCCTGCCCGGGTGAGAATTGGACCGTGCAGGTTCTCAACGCGGTGATGCAAGGACCGGATTGGAATTCTACGGTGGTCTTCATAACCTGGGATGATTTCGGCGGACTGTATGATCACGTCGCCCCGCCCCAACTCGATCAGTTCGGTTTGGGACCTCGTGTGCCGTTGCTCATCATTTCTCCTTGGGCAAAGCGAGGGTATATCTCGCATGCCGTCTATGAACACTCCTCGATTCTGAAGTTTGTAGAAACACAGTACCGCCTCGATCCTCTCACGTCTCGAGACGCAGCTGCCAGCAATATGCTGGACAGCTTCGACTTCAGCCAGCCACCGCGAGCTCCAGTCCTGTTGCAGACACGCCAATGCCAATGAGGTGTCTCTGGCTGATCCAGAGGAAAGTCTCCCGCGCCAAACCGAACGCGCTATTGCCCTCGGAACGAGAGTTAGAAAGGAAAAGGAAGATGACGGCCCAGCGCTGCTGGAGCTTTGCGAGTCACGTGATGGCTGCTTCCATGATAGGCAGGGTTGATCGCTTTTCTGCTACCCCTGGGAATCGCTTCTCTTTCAGTCGCAGAATCGGAGTCTCGATGCATCTCCACGATAGGCCCGCTAGCAGGATCGTGCAGGTAGCAGCAAGGACTCCGGTCAGAGTGGCCAAGCCAACACTCGCGATCGCACCCGGGCCGAACAATCTGAGAACAATGAGTTTGAACGCAACGTAAATCGGCAAATGAATCAAATAGACTGTGTAGCTGATCGTTCCCACGTAGACGACACTCTTCGAGCGCAGAACATACGACAGGATTCCGAGCTCCCCGCTCCAGCGGGCAAAAGCTAAGACCAACGAAGCGCAGAACACGGCGAGCAAGGAAACTCCGAACATGCTGAATGATAATTGTGTACGTACATCCATGCCTCGCCACACACCATTGATCCTGGCCAGGACGAATAGACCGAGCGACGAAGCAACGATGATTAAAGTCAATCCGCGATCGACAACCTTCCTCGTCAGGTAGCCGTGGTCGAGCCCCCATTGCAGAAGCGCAACGCAGCCTCCCGCGGCCAAACTATCGAAACGGAAGACAAAACCAAAACTTTCGTCATAGAGTGGAGTCGTATGTGCCAGCCCACGTAAGACCGGGCAAACCAGCAGTGGCGCAACCGAGCACAGCAAGATCACCCGCCGACTGCCCTTGAGTATGATCGGGGCCCAAACTAAATAGAACAGCTCCTCCACCGACAGCGACCAGTAGACTCCAAGGCAGTCCCTAAAGTGGGGAAGGGGATAGTCAGAGTGCTTGAGCTCCGCCAGTGACGAGGAAGGCATTTGGAACAACAACCGCTGCACAGCCAGTTTAATCAAGCTTGGTGTGGATGAGGATAAGAACAACGCATCGCGAGCGACGTCCCTATAGTGGACGCGCTCCGCGTTCACCAACGCCAACGCCACAATTAGAACCAACGCAAGGTAATACGGCGGAAAGATGCGTAGTGTTCGACGCCAGTAAAACGTCCGGAAGGGTGTTTCTTTCTGCCGCAACCCGATCAAGATCCCTGTGATGAGAAATCCGGATATGGCGAAGAATAAGTCAACGCCGGTCCAGCCGAGTTGCAGCAGATTCGTAAGGCGAGTATTTGGGGGCACGAAGTGCGATGCAAGGACGCCGAGAATGGCGATTGCCCGAAGTCCGTCTAACTCCTTGATCCGACCCATGAAGAGTCTTTCGCACGAACTGCCGGCACGCGCCCGTTAGGTGCACGTCGGCGCCGTTTCCGGCTGGAGCCTTTTCGCGTCCACGCTCGGCTTGGGCAATTTCACGATGTTTTTCAATTGCCGATTGATCCACAGTTCAACTGGAAAACTGTAAAAATCGAAATTCAGACGTACGCGCGCCGGGTAGGCCGTGAGGTGCTGAATGGCCTTGGCGAATCGTCCGTGTCCGGTGGTGGCGATGGGTTCGCGATCGAAGGCGATCCGCAGGTAGTCGCGCATGGTCTGGACGTGCTGATGATCGCTGCCTTTGAGCCAGGGCAGAACCGTGTAGCGCGGGAAATAGTCTACCCAGCCTTCCAGCGTTTTTGGGACTTCGATCCCCAGTTGAGCCGTCTGATGAAAGATTGGCGAACCCGGATACGGCGTAAAAATGTTCGTCCAAAATTCCGCGCCCGGAAACTTTCGGCAAATGTCCATCATGAAGTTGACCGTCTCGCGGCGTTCTTTCGGGCCTTCTCCGGGAAACCCAAAAATGATGTTGAACGACGGAATCACCCCGGCCTTGATGCAGCGCTCCGTGGATTGATAGATGTCGCCGAGCACCTGAAAATCTTTGTTCATCAGCTTCATCACCGTGGGAGAAGCCGTCTCAATCCCCTGACAAATCTGATGCAGGCCGGAACGGCGCAACAAAGTCAACTCGTTGATGCTGAGACGCGCGGTGAGATTGGTGGTGGCTTGAATGCTCCACTTGAAATTTGCCCCCGCCTTGATCAGACCTTCTGCGATCTGGAGCGAACGGTCGAGGTCCACCAGAAAGTTATCATCGGCCATCCACAACAGTTCGAGGCGGTAGCGTCGTGTCAGTTCTATCGTCTCAGCGACGACTTGCTCGACCGGCAGGCAATTCCACTTGCGTCCGTAGACTCCGGCGTTTGTGCAGTAGGCACAATTGAACGGACACGCCAGGCTGGAGACGTACATGGCCCAGCGGCGACCGCAAATCTTTTCGTAAGCATCGAAATCCGCCAGTTGATACGCCTTGGCCGGCATTTGCTCCAGCCTTTTTAGCGGTCGCTCAGGAGTGAAGTGGAGCTTGCCATCGATCTTGAATCCGACGCCAAGAACATCCGCCAGGGAAGCATCGTCGCGCAAACGATCGGCGACGGCCAGCATGCTTTCTTCACCCTGGGCGCGAACCACGATGTCTACGTAAGGCGCTTCGAGCGTCTGCGTGGGAAGCAGGGAAGGGTGCCATCCGCCGAGAACAATCGGAAAGCTAGGGTCCCACTTCTTGATCGCGCGGGCAACTTCAACCGTCTCGCGAATCATGGGCCCGGTGACCAGGGAAATGCCCAGGCAGAGGGCATCTTTTACTTCCTCCATAATTCGCTTCTTGTAGTCCGGGGTAATCGACGCGTCGATAATGCAAATCTGGTATCCGGCTTCTAAGAGAGGAGTCGCGATGGCCAGGATGCCAAGGGGAGCAGTGGCCTCAATGCTGGAGAAGGATGCAACGAAGAATACGATTTTTTTCGACGATTTCACTGCAGTGCCTTTCGTCGTGTACGCGTAAACTCACAGATCGAACGCGAGAAGTGAGATTCAAAAGGTACCAACCGGCACTCCGGCATTTGTCTCAGAATTGTCAAAACTCTGCAAAATCCTGATCGAGCAGAAACCGCTGCCTGCGAGATCATTCGGGCGCATTTCCATGACGAAACGATGACAATTGCCCATACTTTCAGGGCTCATGAGGCCTTTTTCGACGGAAGCGAATCACCCGTCCAGGGAGTAGAGACGCGGGTCCGCAGACTCGCTCGATTCCGCCATCGCCAGCGCGGAATTTCGCAGACGTAGCGCACCTCCGCCAGTGCATGAAAAGCGATTCGCCGAATCAAGTGTTGGCGTCTCCACCAACCTGCGTTCAAGAGAAGAGAAGGGTCACTCTTTATGGCCGCCGCGATGCGCGAAAGGCGCGAGAACGACGGTTCATTTTGATGCTCGGATTGCAGAGCCCACGACGCGCTCGTGTACTGGTGATGGAGAAACAAAGCCAGCTTTGAGCGTGGGAATAAGCCGAAGTTGTAAACCGGGAGCCCATCGAACGCCCAGTTCCGTGCGTAATGTTCAAGCCATATGCGAGGTCCCGGGCGAATCTTGGCGCTCCAACCTTGCACCAACTTGGGAAGGGGCGCGGCAAAGAGCCGAGCCGCCACTTCTGTTACGAGTACGACGAATTCCCGCAGTACGGCGTTATCACCGACTCGCCGTTCAATCCCCCTCCACAATTCCGTGTCTGAAGTGCGCCGATGCAGGAAATACCCGATCTCAAACAGGCAAGACATGCGTATCCATTGAGCGAAGAAATGGTTGCACGCGTGTAATACCTGCAGCAGAAAAGCATTCTCATCCGCCTGAGCGGGAAACGTGAAGCCATTCCAGAGACGAGTTCTCGCTTGCGCCACCGAGAACAGGCTTGGAATCGGCGGCAACCGGAGCATCTTGCTGTCCAACATGTCCGTGTGCAATTCAACTGTATGTGGCGCTTGCGGTGAATATTGCTCATCGCCGCGTGATGGCGATCCTCCAGGAATGATAAAGATCAAATGATTGCGCGACGGAGACTGTTGCGGGCGATAACCCGCGTCGACCAATCCACGGCAGGCAGCCGGCAAAGACTGCTCGTCTACCAGGTAATCGAGGTCTGCCTGATGCCGTAGGGGAGCATACGGGCAGAATTGCGGCACAAGAGAGAAACCCTTGATCACCGCGTAGTTCACGCCTGCATCATTGAACCTTTGATTGATCGCGTCGAATCGATGCGACATGTCATCAACCCGCATCTGGTTGGACGCGAAGTTCCGTTCCAGACGAGACAGCACCACAGACGGGACGACGTCGCTTGCGTGAGTGTCCTTGAGCCTCTGCAGGAAGTAGAAGGCCAACCCTGCGTCATCCAGCCACCGCAGAGCATGCGTCCACTCCCGGCGACTGAACTTCTCAATCGCATGCAGTTGATCGCGGGGATCGCGCGAATAGCTCAGGAATCCAACGACATTTTCCACCGGAGTGGGCTTCACGAGCGCGCCTCCACATGACGCATCAAGGTCAGGTAGCTTGTGCGTGGGGAAGTCATTCCGCTCTCCGTCGGTCTGGCGATCCGGCCGTCCGGAAGTGGCAAACGAGGATGGCGGGTAACCGGCAAGCGTCTACGAATGAATGAGCCTTGCCCGCCCGCCCGAAGAGCGGCCTTTCCGGTTCGCCCAGCCAAAGAGGCTCATGCGTCTGGCACTCGAAGCCGTTTGAGCAGAAGGCGTGCACAATCTCCTCGGCTGCACGGGACCGCATTTCGATCTGAATGGCCGTGCGCCCGTCCCGAAAACCGACCCGCCAACCTTTTGCGTAAGCTTCAGGATGAAGATCGCTCACGAAGATATCCGCTCCGGTTTTCGTCACGCGTCCCAATTCGCGCACCATGGATTCCAAGTCGTGGATATGTCCCACCGCAAATGAACAGATCGCCAGATCGAAGGCCGCGTTGGGAAGCGGGAGGTGCTCGCAATCTGCCCTTGCGAGCCGCCCGCGTATCGCGTTTTTCCCTCCTGCAGCCCGGAGCATCGCAATGGAGCAATCGACTCCCACTCCCGACCTGCAGCCCTGCGCCATAAGGTTCTCGAGCCAGCGGCCTGTGCCGCAAGCCAAGTCCAGGGCCAATTTGTTGCGAAGGTTGGTCAGCAAGGGCAGCAGATAACGTTCTTCGCGAGCCAGGAGCGGATTGGGAGCGTGGTCATAGATCGGAGCCCAACATTCATACCCCTTAGCGGCAGAAACCGTGCGAGAGGTGCCGGGCGCGGGATGTTCACGTTCACTATCGGTGACAAAGTCACGATCGCCATTGGTCGCAACGCTCACAGGCTTTCTGCCTTGGGTTTTCGCAGTTCGATGACCTGTTGCATCCATTTCAGTTCCAGCGGCGCTCCGTACACTCCGAGGCGATAGCGCCAACTGCTGAGCGCCTTCAACGCGAGTCGACCCCAACTCGGCAACCTGATGTCTTGGACGGTCGGCCAGCGGGAGGAGACTACCAGCTCGAAATTGTCGATCAACTGTTTCGTCGTAGGTCGCAGCCAAGGTGTCTGCGGGTCTTTCTGGGTAGCAAATCGCTGCCAGCGCTCGGTCGCCCATTCATCGGGCGTCGTCGGAAACTGGACTTGGTCCTCGACCTCACCGTACATGCGCTTGCGCTGAGGCACAGGCGTGTAGTGCTCAACGATAATCTCGGCATCGGGATTCAGGCGCTTCAGTTGCCGTATAAACCCGATACATTCGCGGGTGTCGCCTTCCGGATCTTTGGGATTTCCGAAGATGATGGAGAATTCGGGAATAATGCCAAACCGCCGTATGCGCGAAGCCAGCGCCAGCGTATCTTCCGCGCGGAGATCTTTGTTCATCTCCTTCAGGATTGCGTTCGAGCCTGATTCCGCCCCAAAGAAGATCATGGTGCAGCCGGCGCGGTGCAGCGCTTCTAACGTTTCGTCGGAATACTTCATCATAATGTCGGCTCGTCCTTCACACCACCAGCGCAAATTAAGTGGGGCGAGGCGCTCCGCAAGTTCCCGGGTGTGGTCCTCACGCAGGAAGAAGTTGTTGTCGTAGAACTGTACGGCGTCGACTCCGTAACTCTTGACCAGATGTCGCAACATGCCCTCAGTGCGGGCGGGCGCTTCCATCTTTTCGCGGCTGCCGGAAAACGTCACCACGCCGCAGAAGTTGCAACGATAAGGGCACCCCAGGCTGGCCTGATGAACCGCGGTCCGCCTCCCGAGAAATGTCGGCAGAAGGTATCGCTCTGCTGGAAGGCGGTGATACGGATACCACGGGAAATCGTCAAGACTCCGCATGGGGCGCTCCGGGTTCTGGCGCACGCTCCCGTCCGGAGTCTTGTAAGAGAGTCCGGGAACGTCTTTGGGATCGCGGCGTCCGCGAATTACTTCGAGCAGGTCGAGAAACGTCTGTTCTCCCTGGCCGCGGACCGCGTAGTCCACATAGTTCGCGTTGAGTGCAGCGGCCGTGTAGTTGGAGGCGAAATAACCTCCCCAGACAATTGGCAACTTAGGAAACCGAGAACGAATTTCGCGACAGCTTGCCACCGCGCCGACAGTCTGAGGGCCCGGCATGACCGTAACCGCAAGGAGTTCGACTCCGCGCTCCTTGATGATGGCGATGAGACTTTCAGTGGGATGAGGGTCGAGGTTGCCATCGACGATGGCGTATTCTTCTTTGCCCTCCACAACTGCTGCGATGGCAAGAATCGACAGGGGAAATCGGCGATTGCGCGGCCGGGTTGCCTTCGGATTATAGAAAAGGATCATCTGCCGACACTCGACCCCACCGGGGTTGCACCAGTAGACCGGCCCACGATTTGAGATTTAGTACGGCAGCTAACCTACCAACTGCGACGCTGCCATTTGTCTCAGTTTTGTCAAAATTCTGCAATTTTCAATGGCTTCCATCCCATTGAAATCGCGACTTCCTCGTCTCTCAAAATTGCCTGTCTTAGCACCCTCAAAGTGACAGACATTTGACAATCCGATGACAAATCGCCCGAACTCCCAACCTAGAGTTTTGTAGCCGAAGTCTCCAAAGTGAAGCGCTTTGCCCGGGACGAACAAAGTCGTGCTGTTCTACCCGCCTTACGACGGTCCGCCGTTGGGCGCTCCCTTATCCCTGCTTTGTCTCGCATCCCCTTTGCTGCAGGCCGGATTCGAAGTCAAACTCGTCGATAATCTGATTTCTCAGGATTATGAAAAGACCATTCTGCGCGAATCGGAAGACGCTCTTTTGCTCGGCGTTTCGGTCTTGACCGGTCCGCATATCGGGGCCGCTGTGCGAGTTTCCAAAGCGGTCAAGAAACTGCGGCCAACCTTGCCCATTGTGTTTGGCGGCTGGCACGCCAGCTTGGCCACGCAGCAGACTTTGCTTGAGCCATTTGTGGACGCAATTGTGAGAGGGCAGGGTGAGTTGAGCCTGCTCGAACTGGCTCAGCGAATCGCGAATGGACAGGACTGGCACGGCATTCGTGGCCTGTCATTCAAAGATGGCGACGGAAGAATCGTTCACGAGCCGGAAAGACCCGTCGCGGACATCAACACGCTTCCCATGCCGGCCTACCATCTGGCAGATCCAGGCATTTATGCATCTGCCTCTGGCGTACGGCAACTGGCCTACACCAGCAGCGTGGGCTGCCCCTACCAATGCAATTACTGCACCGACCAGGTGTTCTACAAACGGCGTTTTAACGCCTATCGAGTCGAACGGGTGGTCAACGAACTCGCCGACTTGGTTCCGCGCTACAACATCGAGCACGTCCCTCTGTTCGATTCCAACTTCCTGGTCGATCGCAAGCGCGCCGTTGCGATTGCGAGGGGAATCATTGCCAGCGGAATCAAGTTTCAGTGGGACTTCCAAACCTCCACGGACTTTCTTGCGCTGATGAGCGAAGACGACGTGCGGATGCTGGCCGAAAGCGGCGTGCACCACATCGGATTTGGTACCGAATCCGCCTCCCAGGAAGTGCTGGCCCTGATGAACAAGCGGTTTCAGCACGTGGAGCAGATGGTGGAGACTGCGCGCAAGACGAACCTGGCGGGCATTCATGTCGTCTTCAACATCATTCTGGGGTACCCCGGCGAGACCGATGTCCATCGCCAGCAGACGTTCCGGGTCATGAGCGATATTGCCAGAGAATATCCTAACGTCAGTTTTTCGCCCAACATCTTTACTCCATATCCGGGGATTCCCATTTGGCCACAGCTCAAGGAAATGGGTGTCCACGAGCCTCAGTCTCTCGCGGAATGGGAAACCCTGGCCTTGGGGACGAACGTCCTGCCCTGGCTGCGCGGGGAAGAGTTGCGGCGATTGCGCCGAAGTCTGGAGTACTTCCTGCTGAACAACCAGATTCGAAAGGTCGCAAGAAAGATCCCATGGGCCCGACGAAGTGTGCAGCGGCTTCTTGGCGCGCCGGTTCGTTGGCGAATCGGCAAGAGTCGCTACTCGTTTCCGTGGGAGTTGTGGTTGTCGCGCGCCGTGGAGAAAGTCGTCACCCGACGTTCGCTTTTGACTGGGCAACCTCTGGCCGAGCGTACGCAGGAAGTGTGCTGATGAGATTCATGGGACATAGGGGCAACTAAAATGGCGGACGTTCTACTGACTCATTCGTATCATCTTTACTACGACCGCAAGCAAATGCGGAAAATGCAGCCGTATCCTCCGCTCGGTACGCTGTATGCCGCCTCTCTGTTACGAAGCGCGGGCGTGTCAGTGGCGGTGTTCGACACCATGCTGAATGATCCGGAGGCAGGATTTCACGCTGCTCTCAAGCAGCATCGGCCGCGAATCGTTGTGGTCTATGAGGATAATTTCAATTTTCTTTCCAAGATGTGCCTGACGCGAATGCGCGACGTCGCTTATCACATTCTCGAGGCCTCTCAGAAGGCTGGGGCCACGGTATTGGTAAACGGCTCGGATGCTTCCGACCATGCTCTGGACTATCTGCAAAAAGGTTTCCGCTGTGTGCTCCTCGCGGAAGCGGAATGGACTCTACTGGAAGCGGTCAACCATCTCCTGAAGGGAAATGACGACGCCCTGGATCAGGTAACCGGGCTGGCATATCTGCACAACGAGACTGGAGACGTAGTGAAGACGGAGCGGCGCGTCCTCATGCGCAATCTCGATCATCTCCCGTTTCCCTCCCGTGATCTCATCGACACCGCTCAGTACCGAAGGGCGTGGAAGTCGGCCCACGGCTATTTCTCTCTGAATATCGTGGCCAGTCGTGGTTGCCCCTATCGCTGCAATTGGTGTGCGAAGCCGATTTACGGAGACTCGTTCTCCGTTCGTTCCGCGGCCAGCGTCGCAGAGGAGATGCGCCAACTGAAGTGCGACTTCGGTGCTGAGCACCTGTGGTTTGCCGACGACATTTTTGGATTGCAGCCGAAGTGGGTCCGTGAGCTGGCGTCCGAAGTGCAGAGATTGGACGCTGCGATTCCTTTCAAGATGCAATCTCGAGTGGACCTGATGAGCCCAGACAACGTGTCTGCTCTGCGTCGCGCAGGCTGTGCCGAAGTGTGGATGGGCGCTGAATCTGGATCCCAAAAGATTTTGGATGCCATGGACAAAGGCACGCGCGTCGATCAAATCGCCAAAGCCCGCGAAAATCTCCGTCGTGTAGGGATTCGAGCCTGCTACTTCTTGCAATTCGGGTATCCCGGGGAAACCTGGAAAGACATTCAGAGCACGATCAAGCTGGTTCGCGACACACGCCCCGACGACATTGGCGTCTCGGTTTCATACCCGCTGCCCGGAACTAAATTCTTCGACCGCGTGCAGGCTCAACTCGGAGAGAAGACGAACTGGTCCGATAGTGAAGACTTGTCCATGATGTTCCAGGGCGCCTACACAAACGAGTTTTATCGCGCATTGCACGACGCTTTGCACGCCCAGGTCGACTGCTGGAACTCAGGGTCAGCCACAGGTGCACAAAGAGAACAGCACGCCCGCCATGAGCCGGAGGAGCTGTGGAGGCGCGTGATGCACTTGGAAAGGACCGGCCGTAATCCAAGACCCACTGTATTCGCGAGTCACTCGCACGAAGGCCTGGTGCAACTGCAACCCCATAGCTACGCCACGAGCTTCGATGACCTTCTGAACGTTCTGGCCAGTTAATCACTCATGGACATCCTTCTCACTCACGGTTATTTCCTTTACGAGGATCCCAAGGAGCTTCAAATCATGAAGCCCTATCCGCCTCTGGGCATCCTTTATATATGCTCTCATTTGCGCAAGAAGGGACTCAATGCCGAAGTGTTCGATTCTACGTTTTCATCGCGGCAGGAGTTGTGGGACCTCCTGAAGCACGGTCCGCCGTCCGTTCTCGGAGTCTATGCGAATCTGATGACACGGCCGAATGTGGTCGAGATTCTCAGCGTCGCCAAACAACACGGCTGGCAAACATTGGTTGGAGGACCGGAGCCCGGCGCTTACGTTTGCGAATACCTGGCAGCGGGAGCTGATGTAGTCGTCATCGGTGAGGGTGAAATTACGCTGGAAGAACTAGTTCCGGCGCTTCAGTCGCACGCGCTCGACGAGCTGCACAAAATCGACGGGATCGCGTTCCAGGAGACGGATGGTTCCGTCGTGCGCACCAAGCCACGCGAACAAATTAAGGATATCGATGCTCAGCCCTGGCCTGCTCGGGAATTGATCGACATGTCCCGCTACGTGGAGGTCTGGCGCCAGCACCACGGGATGGGATCGGTTTCCCTGATCACCGCTCGCGGCTGTCCGTACCACTGCCGCTGGTGCAGCCACGAAGTGTTCGGGAAAACGCATCGTCGCCGAAAGCCAGTGTCGGTGGCTGACGAACTCGAATGGCTGATCAATCGCTACCAGCCGCAAATGGCGTGGATGGCAGACGACGTCTTCACCATTCACCACGGCTGGCTGTTTCAATATGCAGCCGAGCTGAAGCGCCGCGGGTTGAAGTTGCCTTTTGAATGTATTTCCCGAGCCGACCGGCTGAACCTTCAGGTGGTGGAGACACTAGCGGAGATGGGATGCTTCCGGGTCTGGATTGGTTCGGAGAGCGGCTCGCAGCGTATCCTCGACGCCATGGAGCGCGGCGTCACGGTAGAAGAAGTGCAGACCGCCGTCGCGCTTTGTCGATCGGTGGGCATTCAAACCGGGATGTTCCTGATGTGGGGATATGAGGGCGAGGAAATGTCCGACATTGAAGCCACAGTGGAACACGTCAAGAAGACGGATCCCGACATCTTCTTCACTACGGTGGCTTATCCCATCAGGGGCACGCCCTATTTTTCTGAGGTCGCCGACCGGGTGGAAGGCCTCAAACAGTGGAGCGAAAGCTCGGATCGGGAGTTTCGTATTCGCAACCGGCACTCGCGTCAGTTTTATAAGTTTGCTGACAAGTTGCTTCGCAGTGAAGTGGACCTGAAGCGTTTAGGGCTCAAACCAGATGCAGACGATGTGAGCCTCGCAGCATTGCGAAGCGGAATTGCCGAGGCGCGAGCTGGTCTGCAGGCTACCCATGCCGAGGTCGAGGCCTAATGGTGGCTACCACGCAATCGCAAGTCTTCTCCGCCCCATTTGACGCGGTCGCCGCTCGCTACGACGAGACCTTCACGTTGTCGGTGATCGGACGGGTCCAGCGTGCAGCTGTGTGGCGTGAGTTGGCGAAGACATTCCGGCCGGGGGACCACGTCTTGGAAATCGGATGCGGGACTGGCGTCGACGCGTGTTTCCTGGCGGAACGCGGCGTGAAAGTCCTAGCTTGCGATCCGTCACCCCAGATGATTAACGTCGCCGCTCGACGAGTCCGGCAAAGCGGGGTGCAAGCCCTTGTGAATCCCCGAGTGCTCCGCGGCGAGGATATTTCCACGTTGCCGCCAGACGAATTGTTCGACGGCGCCTTCTCCAATTTTGGCGCGCTAAACTGTGTTGGTGACCTCAATCGGGTAGCTCGAGGACTAGCCGGGCTGCTCAAACCTGGTGCGGCTGCCATGTTGTGTTGGATGGGTCCCTGCTGCATGTGGGAAATGATTTGGTATCTGGTTAAGGGAAACCGAAAGCAGGCATTCCGCCGCTTCAAGCCAGAGGGGATCAGCGCCAGGATCGCCGACGGAGCATTCATCGATGTCAATTATCCTTCCGTGAGATTTCTTGCGCGGACGTTTGCTCCCGAATTTCGGGTGAAATCGGTGCAGGGCATAGGAGTTGCTGTCCCACCCAGTTACCTTGAACCATGGGCACGGAGGCATCCGCACTTGCTCAACTTTTGTGAGCGGGCTGATTCGTGGCTGGGACGGTGCCCGGGAATTCGGTTGCTCGGTGATCACGTGCTGGTGCGACTGCAGCGCGAACAAAACCCCGTCGGTGGTGAGTGAGCGATGAGCACGCTGGTATCCATAGCGGCTCCGAGAGATGCTACCGCATTGGCGGCACACCAGGTTCACGCTCTGCCTGTATTGGTCATCTTTCCTCACAACCAGTGCAATTGCCGCTGCGTGATGTGTGACATCTGGCGTATTCGTCAGGCGCAAAAGATCACTCCTTCAGACCTCGAAGAACAATTGGCTTCATTCCGAAGACTGGGTGTGCGCTGGGTCGTCTTTTCCGGAGGCGAGCCCCAACTCAATGAAAAGTGGAATTACCTGGCGCGAATCGTTCGTTCGGCAGGAAGCCGTGTCACTCTTCTAACAGCTGGATTGTTACTGAAATCTCAAGCTCAGATCGTGGTCGACAGCGTTGACGATGTAATCGTCTCGCTCGATGGTCCCGGTGAGCTACACAATCATATTCGCCGCATTCCGGATGCTTTTGAGCAGATGTCGGAGGGTGTCGAGGCTTTACGCCATATCCGTCCTGAAATGCCGGTTCGGGCCCGCTGCACCGTGCAGAAAGCAAACCACCGTGCGCTGCGGGCGGTCACCCAGGCTGCGAAAGAGATCGGTTTGACCTCGATTTCGTTCCTGGCGGCCGATCTCACCTCTACCGCCTTCAACCACCCCGAGGGCTGGCTACCCGATCGGATGAGCCCCGTCGCTTTAGTGCACGAGGAAGTCGATGCGTTGGCGGCCGAGGTGGAACGGCTCATCGAAGAGCGCCACGCAGATCTGGAATCAGGATTTGTGGTTGAGACCCCTAACAAGTTGCGGCGCATCGTCCAACATTTTCGAGCCCACTTAGGCGGCGCCGAGAACGTGGCGCCTCGCTGCAATGCACCGTGGGTCTCAGCCGTAATCGAATCATCCGGAGACGTTCGGCCTTGCTTTTTCCATCCGGTGCTGGGAAATATCCACCGAAACTCATTCGAAGACGTCATCAACAGTCCGGAAGCCTTACAGTTTCGCTCGAGCCTCGATGTCGCCAGCAACGAGGTCTGTCGGAGATGTGTGTGTTCCCTCTACGTGCCGCGCGAAAGGTGAGCCAACGAAGCAATAGCTCAAGAGTTGTCTCGCTGCGCTCGGGTTCTCAGTTCACTGCTTGAATGCAAAGTCCAAGGTCTTCGCTTCACCGGCCGCGACGGTCACCTTCTGAATCTGTGTTCCGAGCTTTTCCTGCCATGCCGTGATCGTGTAAGTGCCCGGGGGCAGGTCCTTGAGTTCGAAGCCACCGTTCTTGTCAGTCACTGCAAAATAGGGATGTTTGAACACCGCGATATAACCTTTCATCCAGGGATGCACGTTGCACTTCACCGGAACCGCGACTTCGGCGCGCGCAAATGTCTGCTCGAGCGGCACGCCGGGAGGCTGCGACATGTTCCACTCGCGATTGTTGTTGGGAGTGGGATGAATGTTGTGCGTGGTGCCATCGTCGTTCACCACGCTGAGTTTCTGATTGGCCTGCATCGCCAGGACATGCGGCTTGTATTGACAACCTTTTTGCTCCAGTACCACGGGTTGTTGCGGAGGCTGAAACGTGCTGGCGGCGAGCCCATCGGAAATGTAGATCACCACATTGGCAAGTCCGCCGTCTGCACCGACGAAGATGTCTTCCGTGGTGGCCGCTGTCGAATGCGCCTTAGCACAGATTGGGTCCTGCGACATGTCGATGCGCACAGGTTTGGGCGCGGGGCCTTCGAACTTTACGGTGCCTTTCAATGACGCCGAATCGCCGGCTGGACGGGCCGCAACCCACTTCGAGAGCGATAGCAACGTTACCAGGACACACGTCGGAATCAATGCGTATTTCAATTTCATTTCGAGCCTGCCTTCTTGTATCCTTTTGTCTTCGGGGTTTCCGAGAACGAGCGAATCTTCACTGTCCTTGGGTTTCATTCTTTACTTCTGGCTTAACTTGCGTGTGCTTGTTCTTGGAAGTGTGTAATGAGCGGATATAGTGAACAACGTCCCACCGCTGATCGGGCGTCATCGCAGTCTCGAACGACGGCATCGGAGTGCCGTCGAGGCCCGTCACCAGAACGCGAAACATTCCCTGGTCCGAGTCCCCGCACTTGAACCGCGTTCCACTCGTAAAGTCGAATGGTGTGATGGGATAACCTCTGCTATCCGTAAGAGTGGCGGCGGACGGGCCATAGCCCCGTCCATCTTTGCCGTGGCAAGACCAGCAATTCATGCTCTGGAACAGCTCCGCCCCGCGCTTGATACTGTCTGGAGAGGAAGGCGGTTCGGGCGGTATCTGCACCGGAGTTCCCGGCTTCTCTTCCTCAAACGCCGAAGAGAAGGATTTTATATAAGCAACCAGGTCCACGCGCTCCTGGCGGAGAAGCGGTTTCCATGAAGGCATGCCACTGGCGTGAACCCCGCGGCTGATCGTGTCATACAGGTCGCTGTCGAGGGGCAGACTCCCGCTAGGTGTGGATCGGCATTTGAACACTGCTTTGGTGAAGTCCCGCGGCTTGGGATCGAGATAAGGAGCGCTCTCACCCCGCCCGTCCCCGTATGGGCCGTGGCAAAAAATGCAATACCGTTCGTACAGAGCTTTACCTCGCTTTGCGTTTCCGATCAGCTTGCCGACGTGGCTCTCCTGCGCAGAGCCGGTCACGCTCCCCACTATGGAGACAAATATGGAAACAAGAATCACCGCAGTGCCCGCCCATTCAAGTTTCATGCGCACAGGAGCGCCCTCCTAAAAATCGAAATCAAATCCCATCAGATAACTGTCGTGGATGTCGGCTTTGCCGGACAGAGGTGCGGCCCCGGCGTTGATGATCCGGGAATATTCCTGCGTCCAAGCCAGGCCAGCACGCGGGCTCATAATCGGATACCAACGATAGCCTGCCGTCCAAGTGTCGGAGTTTCCTGCGTTACTGGGAATGCTCAGATTTGCCTGTCGCGACATACGAGTCAGTTCGTACTTTCCGAGGAAGATCAAGCGCGGGTTCGGATTGTAGTGCCCCTCGACGAATCCGCCATTCCAAACCGGGCCTGCTGCTCCCAGCGGCAGATTGAAGGGCTGATTCGACGCGACGCTATTCCCAAGAAACACGTTGTCATATCCATGCATGAAGAACGTGTAGAAATCGAACTTGTCCACATACCAGTGTCCGTAGGCGCCCAGCCGGTAAAAACTGCGATTTCCCGTGCCTGTCCCAGGCAGGGGCGTGCCTCCATTCGTTTGGAAATAGGTTGGCGATTCTCCGAAAAATCCGTAGACGCCGACCTGCTGCCTGCCGAACCACGGCGCCTCGAAAGACTGGTTAAAGTTGGCATACACGTCGGCCGACTGATTCGCAGGCAAGCCTGCGGCGCCGTTGCTATCGGTTACCACGGCTACCGAGTATCGAGTCGAGTCGTTGTCCGAATGCCCTTGCAACTCAACCCCGAGTTGAGGGAATCCGATGCCTGCGAAGAAATTCCTGTCACCGGGGGGAGTGAAAAAATAGTTGTAGTAAAGGGCGCCGGTATTGTTCTGCGTGAGGGAACGCTCCTGCGAGATGGGTTCGTCGAGTTCAAACCTGCCCAGCTTGAGATTCAGCCAGTGAGATCCCGCAAGATTGTCGAGCCGAACCCAGACCTGGGCCAAATTAATGCTGCTGTTCCCGATGAAGGGTTGAATAAAGAACGAAATGTTTTTGTAAAGCGTACCCGCAGTAATCACGTCAAGGCCACCCAGATCGAAGCCAGATGTCGTTACCGAGGACTCCACCAGTCCGCTGCTGCCGCTGCCTGGAACTGCGTCCACCGCTTGGCGATTATTGTTCTCGCGGTGCCACATCGGCGTGGTGCGGAACATGATTGGCCAGTAGGAGGGTTCCTGATAGATGGGCGCGTCGCGATCGTTACCCAACTGGTATCCATTGTCTTTAAAGGTTTGGCCAAAGTTGTTGAGCATGGGCCAAGCCTCGTGACAAGCGGAGCACGGCAAGCCGTACTTGCGGGCGAAGGCGGGAATTCCATGTGCCGGTTGTAGGCCCGCCAGCAGGCTTGCCAAGACTAACAGCGGCAGGCGGGTTGTCTTGAAGGTTCCGATTCTCATTTTGCCTCTCCCTCATTCAGCAAGACTCCTCCAGGGTGGTAGGCGTCTTCCTGAGGGACAAATTTGTAGCCGACTCCGTGAACGGTTCGAATAAAGACGGGACAGTCAGGATTACTCTCGATTTTCTGCCGCAGCTTCGCGATGCAGTTATCCACGGTGCGGTAACTGGAACGCTTTCGCTTGGGCCACGCAGAACTTATGAGCCTTTGGCGAGAAACCACCATCTCCGGTCGGGAAACCAGAAACTTCAGCACTTTGAACTCCCGGAGAGTGATCTGAATAGGCCGGCCGGCGCGACAGAGTTCCATCTTTCGGAAATCCAGGGAAATCTCCCCGAACTGCGTCACCTGATTGATGGTATTGACTTGAAAATCTGACATGTTCAATCGCGGTCGCCGTCTAGTGTAGCTGTCGCATACGTTAGCTCTGAGAACCCTATGGACTTGTCACGAAACGGTCACATTCTTGTTAAATCCATGCACTCGAAATCTGCGTTCAGGCGTTGGCGCCTCTCGAATATCCGACAAACACACTGCGACGGCACTCCAACCTCAGCAGGTGCTCAGTGATCAGGTATCCTGCACGGCGATGATCGATAGCCACAAGATCGTCGTGCGAGCCGAGGCCGCCATGGTGCTTGCTCAAGAAACTGCCCATTTCTCGTAGACCCTGTTCATAAGCTCCTCTGGAAGTGTCGTCTTTTGTGGCGTATAGCGGCCACAGGAACTCCACTCCATTTTGCGTCCCTTTCGGAACAATATCTGTTCCGGAGGTCGTCGTAAGCCTTGCCAGACGGGGTCGACAGGGCCATGCAATCTCATATTGTTAAAAGATATTGACGTTGCGAAAAACGGATGTCGTTGTATAATCCCTCCCGCGTTAGGCTTTGCGCAGGAATTCGCTGTGGGATTCATGCCGAGCTGATGCCTGCACGTTCCCCGATCGTTCCTCCCCCCGGACTGATAAAGGGATTCGACACTATCGCACGTAGGTGGTGGGATTCTGTTGTCCCAACTCGTTCCACTCATTTTCGCTCTCGACCAGGAGAAACGTATGATGCGCGCCCGCGTCTGCTTCCAACTTGTGTTGCTGATGGTTTGCCTCTCTCTCGCCGCCGGAACTCTCGCACAAACGCCCGCCGTTAAACCCCTGGGCAATGACACGCTCACTTTTGAACAGGCCGGGAGCCGAGCCGGGAGTGGTCAAGCCGCATTTACGTCGACCGTGTCTGGCCTCAATTTTCAGTTTTATGAGAACCGGGCGTCGATTGACATTACCGCGGCGGGCGCATCGGATGGCAAGCCGATCCGCCTAAGCTTATCTGGAGCGAACCGAAGGCCACACATTTCACCGGAAGGACCGTTGCCGGGGATCGTGAGTTACTTCTCCTCACCCGACACCACCACCTGGCGGACCAACTTGCGGACCTGGTCAGGCCTGCGTTACCAGGAAATCTATCCTGGCATCGATCTGGTGTATTACGGCAATCGCGGCCAACTGGAGTATGACTTCGTCGTTGCTCCGCAACATGATCCCAAGACGATCGCTCTCAACATCAGCAGCTCGGACGAGGTCGAAATCGCCCCGGACGGAGCTTTGACGATCAGCGGCGGCGGCGCGAGTCTGCGCTTCTCCCGACCAGTGATCTACCAGTGGGCGGCAGACGGCTCCCGCGAGCTCCTAGCCGGCAGCTATGTAATGAAGAGCGCCGGCCACATTGGTTTCGACATTCCAAACTGGGATCACAAACGCGCGCTGGTCATCGATCCGGTGCTGCTCTGGTCGTCCTTTCCGGTGGGTTCGATCTCCGGTGACACGTTCTATGCCGTGGCTATCGATCCCAGCAACAATGTGTACCTGGCTGGGCGCAGCAGCGGAGGGCTGACGGTCGAGAAGATCAGTGCCGACGGCAAAACCCTTGTGTACCGCGCCGTCATGACTTCTACGCCGGCTTACAACGCCGTGGCTCAGGACATACGAGTGGACTCGGCGGGCAACGCTTACATTGTGGGGTACGCAGGGCCGAATTTTCCTACCACTGGGAATGCGTTTCTAGGCTCCGTTACCAGCGGAAACCACGCATTTGTCGCCGTCCTGAACGCGGCTGGAACCGCGCTTACCTATGCCACCTATTTGGCGGGAACCACCAGCGCGGGGGACCAGGCAAACGGAGTGGCCCTGGATTCGACGAACAAAATCTATGTGACTGGCTACACCAGTTCCACTACGTTTCCCACAACGACAGGGGTGTATCAGACGAAGAACCTCAGTGGCCAACAGATTCCCTTCGTGGCGAAGCTTGATCCCACGAAGTCCGGTGCAGCCTCGCTGGTGTACTCCACCTATCTGAGCGGTCCAACCTACGGGGCCACCGAGAATGCCATCGCGGTGGATGGCTCCGGCAATGCCTACGTCGCGGGAAATGGTTACTCCGATTTCCCCACCACGGCGGGTGCTTTTGCCTATGACGGAGAAGGAGTGGGGCAAGGCGGCGTCTACATTACCAAGTTAAATCCAACCGCGACGGCGCTGGTTTACTCCGCCTATCTCGGGGTCGGAACGGCGAATGGAATTGCCGTTGATGGATCGGGGAACGCGTACGCGGCAGGAACGACCGCCGTAGAAGATTTTCCTACCACCACTGGCGCTTTTCAGGTGATTTACCCGGGAAGTTTTGCCAGCGAACTGAATGCCGCCGGAAGTGCACTGGTCTATTCCACCTTCTTGAACGGGGCCATGGAGAGCACGACGCCCACCGATATCGCGATTGAACCCGGATGCGTTTCCGCCTGCAGTGCGTTCGTGACGGGTTACACAAGTGAGAATGACCTACAACTAACCAACCCAATTCAGGATTTCAACGCCAGCTACGTCAATGGTTCCTCGGGTAACGACGCTTTCGTCACCGAATTGAATGGCACGGGTACGGCAGCCGTGTATTCGACGTATGTTGGGGGTTCGTCCGACGAAAGCACTCAATACACTGCGCACTCTCCTGCTATCGCGGCAAACGCCACCGGTGATGCCTTTGTGGTGGGCGAAACCAGCTCGATCGATTTCCCGGTTACGCTCACTGCGACTCCTTATCGAAGCACTTTCGCGCTGCGAATCGGCGCAACCGCGGCCGCTACGGGAGTGGTGTATCCCACCACACTTGCCTTCTCGACGAACCAACCGGTGGGCGCGGCCAGCGCTCCCATGGTTGTTACCCTGCGCAATATGGGGAGTAACGCCATGCCGATCACCAGCATCACGCCCGCACCGGCCGATTACTCGGAGACCAACACCTGCGGCTCCAGTCTGACTGGAGGTGGCGAATGCTCCATCACCGTGACCTTCAATCCAACCTCTGCCGCATCGCGCCCCGGCACTCTCACGATTGTGCAAGGCGGCAATAACAGCCCCAACGTGGTGAACTTGACGGGAACGGGCGTGAGCCAGCCCCTCCTCACCCTGAATCCGTCCAGTTTGACTTTTGCGAACCAGACCGTGGACACGGCCAGTCCGTACCAGACCGTTACGGTCGGCAACGCCGCCACCACCAGCCTGACGTTCAACAATCCGCCATTCACCATCAGCAGCAACTTCGCCCAGACCAACAACTGCCCGGCATCGCTCGCGCAAAATGCCACCTGCACCGTGAATATTGCGTTTCTACCCACGCAGAATGGGGCGTTCAGCGGACAGATGTATGTGAACAGCAACACGAACGGCTTGACCACCACCTACGTGAGCTTGTCTGGCAACGGCGTCGTTGGCGCCCCGGCGCTGACCTTGAGTTCGGCCGGCATGGTGTTCAACCCGCAGGTCGTCGGTACAACCAGCCCCGCCCAAAATTTAATTGTCTCGAATACGAGCAATGTTCCCGTAACCATCTTTGGCCTCTCGGTGACTGGGACGGCTCTTACGGACTACACGGCGAGCGGCTGCATTACGACCGTGTACCCCGGAGGGCAGTGCTATGTGAGGGTAACCTTCGTCCCAACCGCAGCCGGAACGCGAGCTGCAACCGTGACGATGGCAGACAGCACCACGGCTGGCTCTCACAGCTTTACCGTTACGGGCACCGGTGTGGCCAAAACTCTCACTCTGACGATTACGCCATCGTCCCTGACGTTTGCCGACCTGGGCGTGGGAGCCATGAGCAGCAACTTTCCCGTCCAGGTCTACAATTCCGGTGACGCTCCCGTCGTGATCGATCGCGTCTTTACCACCGGCGATTTCCGCATCTACTCGACCGGTTGTGTGACCACCCTGAGAGTCGGGTCCTATTGCACCACCAACGCGCAGTTTGCTCCGACCGCCACTGGCGCGCGGAGTGGCACTCTCGTCTTCGAGGATTCCGCCACCGGGAGCCCCCAAAGCATCGTTCTGAAAGGAAACGGCCTTGCCGCCGCACCCTTAGCGATTGCGACGCCTGACAGCCTCAACTTCGGTACGCAGGCGCAAGGCACCACTACACCGAACGCGATTACAGTGAATCTGGACAACATTGGCAACGTGCCTTTCGACGCTTCCAATGTGTCCATCACCGGCGCCAACGCCGGCGATTTCCAGCTTTCCTATCAAGGTTGTCAAGGTCAAATCGTGACTCCCGGCCGCAGTTGCCAGGTACAGCTCACCTTTACGCCTTCGGCTACCGGAGCCCGCGCCGCAACTCTAACCTTTACTAACGGTGCTGGAACGCAAACAGCGAGCCTTACCGGAACCGGGGTAGCCGCCACCTTCACGATGGTACTCACTCCGTCTACTATGACCTTCCAGGCGCAACAGAAAGGTGTGCAAAGCACGGCACAAAACGCCTGGCTGATCAACACTGGAACGGCGGCCATCACCCCCTCCAAAATCACTTCCAGCAACACCGACTACTTGGTGAGTGGATGTGTTGGCACTGTCATACAACCCAATACTTCCTGCGCGCTCTATGTTTACTTGACACCCACAGTGACAACCACGGATAACGCGACGCTGACAATTACCAGCAACGCCACGGGGAGTCCGCAAACCATAACCGTCACCGGCAGTGGCGCCGCCGCGGCGCCTGCGATGCAGGTATCGCCGTCTGGCCTCGCCTTCAGCAGTCAGGTGGTATTGACCACCAGCGCCGCCCAGTATGTGCAGCTAACGAACAACTCGACAGCGACGGTCACGGGCATCACCATAGCCACGTCCGGCACCAATGCGGCCGACTTCACGATCAGCAGCAACAGTTGCTCTGCAACCCTGGCTGCGGCGTCCGCATGCAGCTTCTATGTTGCCTTCAAACCTGCGGCAGCCGGTGCCCGCACGGCAGCGGTTAGCGTTACAGACAGTGCTGGGACCCAGGCCGTGGCCCTGGCCGGCTTTGGCGTTGTCTCCACCTCTTCGGCGCTGCTGCTTCAAAGTGTGCTGCAGTTCCCGAAGGAGACGATCGGTTTCACCAGCCCCAACCAATCGGCTACGTTCGAGAACACCGGAGACTCTCCCCTCACGATTTCCAGCATCGTGCTGGGCGGAGCCAACCCGGGCGACTTCGCCATGTCGTCTTGTTCGACGGTGAGCCCGTTAGCCGCCTTCTCAAGTTGCAATGTCAACGTAACCTTTACGCCCACGGCGGGGGGAGCACGCACCGCCACCGTCACAATTACATATACTGGCGCTGCCGGCAGCCCGGCGGTGATCACGCTTTCGGGCATGGGAGTATCCCCGTCCCAGGGACTGGAAATCGGTCCCACGGCGATAGCATTCCCGCCGCAGGTCATAACCACGCAAAGTCCTATCACTCCCTACGTGCTGCTCACCAATACGGGCACGTCGCCGGTCACGATCAACTCCATTGCGCTGAGCGGCGCAAACGCGGCTGACTTTACCCTCAGCAATGGTTGCCCCTTGTCACCCGGCACCCTGCAGCAAGGACCGCTCGGCAACACTTGCAATGTGTACGTGTACTTCACCCCGGCGGCCACAGGCGGGCGCGCGGCCACCCTCACCGTTACTGACAGCGCGGGCAGTCCAACCGCGATCAGTCTCTCCGGAACCGGGGTTGCAGAAACTAAGCTCTTGACGGTTTCGCCTACCACCCTGGTCTTCGGGCCGCAAGTAACGGGAACCACGAGCGCCGTGCAGTACATTAACGTTGCCAACACCGGCAACTTCACCGTTACCTTTACCAATGTCACGATCACGACCAACTATGCCCTTTCCAACAACTGCACTGGCCAACTTGGCCCGGGCAGCGCCTGCAGCATCGGCGTCACCTTCACCCCGACCAGCACGGGCACAAAAGCCGGCACCGTAACCATCACCGATAACGCCACCGGCTCTCCCCAGAAGGTGACGCTGTCGGGCACGGGGATCGCGACCACTTCGGACATCCAGCTTTCACAATCGACGGTGGTGTTCGATGCGCAAAGCGTGAGTACGCAGAGTCCCCCGCAGATTGTTTATTACTACAACCAGGGAAACACCACTGTAACCATCAATAGTTTCGCGCTAAGCGGGACCAATCCAGGAGACTTTTCCACCAGCGGAAGCGGCTGCAGCGCGGGCGGGCAGGTGAGCGCGCTGTCCTACTGCACCTTCCGAATCTTGTTCACGCCGGCTGCCGCGGGAGCGCGCAGCGCAACCCTCACGATTACGGATACCGACCCTGGCAGTCCCCGCAGCATCGCCATCTCCGGCACGGGAATCAGCAGTAGCGTGCCAGAGGTCCTGCTCAACCCGACAAGCCTGACGTTTGCCACCCAAGCCGAAGGCACAACCAGTGCCGCGCAAAACATCAACCTTACCAACAACGGTACGGCCAATCTGACGATCTCAAGCATTGTCATAGCGGGCGCGGACCCCACCGACTACAAACAAACCAACAACTGTCCTGCCACTCTGGCGGCTGGATTCAGCTGCAATATCGCGGTAACGTTCTCGCCGATTGCAACCGGAACCCGCACCGCAACAGTGACAGCGACCGACAGCGCGACGGGAAGCCCGCACTCTGTCAACCTCACCGGCACTGGCAAGGCAGGCGCTTTGCCGGTGGTGACGCTGACACCGCCGAGTCTGGCGTTTCCAAACGTAGCGCTGAATACCACGAGTAAACAGACGGTAACTGTCAAGAATACTGGTGCTGCGGCATTGAGCTTCACGAGCATTACGATCACGGGCACGGTGCCGTCGGACTTCTCGCAGACCAACACCTGCACCGGGAGCATCGCCGTCAATGGGACTTGCACCATCACCGTCAGCTTTACCCCGTCCACCTTTGAAGATCAGACGGGGACGGTCACGCTCACGGACAACGCGGCCAATAGCCCACAATCGATACCGATCACCGGGAATGGGGCTGAAGCTGCAGTGTTCCTCTCGCCTTCGTCGTTGGCGTTCCCCAGCCAAAAGCAGAACACCACCAGCACGCCGCTGACGGTAACGGTGGAGAACTACGGCAATGCGACATTGACAATCAGCAATGTCGCCATTACGGGTCCTTTCCTTATCTCGGCCAACACCTGCGGGAGTTCGCTGGCGGCGGGATCGATTTGCACGATCTCGGTCGAATTCGCTCCCAAGGGAACGGGGGCATTCGCCGGAACCGTGATTCTTACCGACAACGCAGGAGACAGCCCCCAGACGATTGATTTGAGCGGGACTGGCACGACGTAGAAACTCGGTGGCGGCGAGGTGCGGAGCGGCTTACTCCGCACCTCGTTCTGCAAATGTCTGGAGAGGCAGTATTAGAAACTCTCGGACTTCAGCAGCATGCAGGTGACGTCGTCGTGCTGCGGGGTGTTGCCCACGAAGAGATCGACTTCGGCCATGAGGCGCTTGAGCATGTCGGTGGGCTCGACCGATTTTCCGGCGTCAATCGCGGCCAGCAAGCGCGCCTCGCCGTAGTCTTCTTGGTGGGCGTTCTCGGCTTCGACAAGGCCGTCGGTGAAAATGACGAGCCAGTCTCCGGGCGCGAGCGTGACAGTAGCCGAGTCATATTTCGTTTCGGGCAGAATGCCGAAAGGAAGGCCGCCGACATCGAGTCGCTCGATTTGCCCGCTAGCCCGGCGCAGGATGGGATTGTTGTGGCCGGCGTTGATGTAGTCGACCGTGCGGCGCACGGGGTCGTATTCCGCGAGGAACGCGGTGGTGAAACGCAATCCGCCCTGGCTGTTCGTGCAGGCGTAGCGGTTCATGTTTGAGGCGAGTTCAGGCAAGGCCACCTGCGCGGTGGAAAGCGTTTTGAGACTCGCCTGAAACGTGGCCATCAGCATGGCAGCAGGAATGCTCTTGCCGGCGACATCAGCCACGGCGAGAACCACGCGGTTGTCTTCGTTGGAGCGGCCGGGGCGCGGGAAGACGTCGTAGTAGTCGCCAGCGACAGTGTTGGCAGGACGCGTGGCGTAGGAGATGGCCAGGCCCGGAATTTGCGGAGGGACGCCGGGCAGAAGCCAGGTCTGGATCTCGCGCGCGATCTGCAAGTCCCGCTTCATGACCACGCGATCGGCGATCTCCAGCATGAGAAGAATCAGTAAGAGCAAACCCGCCCAGAAGTGAAGATCGAATTCAACGCCTTGAACTTTGCCAGCCTCACCGGTGAATTCGAAGGCGACATGAGGGAACACCAGCATAATCAGCGCCAGCAACAGCAACACGCGGCGCGCGGGTGAGAGTTTTTCGAAGACTGCCCAGAAGAATTCCTTCACCACATGCAGGCGGTGGCCGCGAGCGGTGAGGCCCTCCGGCGTTTTAGCTTCTACGTCTTTGGAGTAGAGGCGATAGCTAGCGCGGGCTTCCGATTCGAACTGCGACCAGAGTTGGCTGACTTCGAGACCTTCGGTGACGCGGCGCCAGAAACGGTTCAGCCGCACGCCGAAGGGGACTGGCGGCGCGGAAGGCTCTCGGGCGGGTGGGGAAGCGGTGGCCATCGGGTCAATAGAGATTATAGAGGATTGAGAAATTGGGGAATCCTGTGAACGGGGAACTCTTACACCTCCGCGATCTGATCGTCACAAATTTCCCGATGACGCGATTGCTCAATTTTCAAAACAGATTCAGTTGCTCGTCGAAAGCCTGAACCGGCCACTTGGTCGCGAAGGCGGGGCGATCGCGGCGGTGGGCGCGGGTGATTTTGTATTTCTCGCGAAGTTTCGCGACCAGATGCGACAAGCGCTTAGCGTAGGCGGGAGGAAGGAAGGCGCGGTCGTGATAGCGCCGGCGGTAGTTCTCCGCAAGATGTGGGAAATTTTGTTCGAGGAAGGGAAGGAACACGGCCGCCGAGCAGGGCTTCAAGAAAAGCGGGTTGGCGAAAACATAATCGGCCCCGGCTTCGGCGGCGGCGCGGATAACGGCCTCCAGGTCCTTGGGAGCATCCGTGATTCCTGGCACGACTGGCGAGCAACTCACTCCCACCCTCAATCCCGCCTGGCTCAGTGTGCGCACTGCGTCGAGACGTAGATCGGGGCGTGGGGCGCGCGGCTCAAGAATCCGCGCCAGTTCGATTTCGAGCGTGGTGACCGTGATGTGGACGGAAAGACGATTCGCCTTGGCAACTTCTGTCAGCAGGTCGAGGTCGCGGACGATCAGGTTCGACTTGGTGACGATGCCAAGTTCGAAGCCGCGATGCCGGGCGAACTCTTCCAGAATTCCGCGGGTGACTTCGTAGCGGCGTTCGGCGGGCTGGTAGGGATCGGTGGCAGTGCCGAGCGCGATGGCTTCATCCGGCTTGACGCGACGCAGGTCGTGGCGGAGCAGGCTGGCGGCGTGCTGCTTGACATAGATTTTCTGCTCGAACTCCATGCCATCGCGCATTTCCATGAACTCGTGGGTGTAGCGGGCGTAGCAGTAGCGGCATCCGAACTCGCAGCCGCGATAGGGATTGATGGTCCAGGTGAAGGGCATGACACGCTGGCTGACGCAGCGGTTCAATAGCGACTTGGCAGGCAGAGTGAAGTATTCGACATTGTGCCCTTCGCGCAGGGACTCGCCCTGGGACGCCAGACGCGCGATGCCAATCAGACGAGGCTTGTCGGGAAGCGGGAGCAAGGGCAGGGAAGACATGGCATATTCGCCTTTTGTTCGCCTACTATAATCCTGCCCGATTCGTTCTGTCAAGAGCGCTTCGGGATAGGAGGTAGGAGAAAAAAAGTCCGTCCCTCCATGGTGGCAAAGGAGTAAACAGGGGGCGTTTGCAGAGGCCACGCGGCCTGCGGCCCGTAGCATCCTCGTCATCGCCCACCACATGCTCCGCAACGGCGTGGACTTTGACGATTTCAGAGCTGACATTTCGACCGGATGAACACCGCCAAGCTCAGCTTAACCAATCCGTGCGCCAAATCACGCTGAATGGTGATAACTATCACTTACAGAAAGCAGACAAAGCGCTATGAATTTGTCTGTTGTAGTCTGTCTCCCCGAGGCGTTGTTCCCACCACCCGGAAACAACACACCCTCCGAGGCGAAGGGCCTAATCCTCACATTCTTGAGTACGGAGTCACCAAGATGAATCCACTTGGCTGTTTCCACCTTTCCGTTTGTTTCCATAGTTCTAGTTCAAGGCCTGCGAAGTATGGAGCCAAAGTGTTCTTGAGTGGAACTCTCCTCTTGCTTTCTCTGCTCGTTCTCGGCTCGTCAGCGTTTGCACAGGCCACGTTGACTCCGACCACACTGCCCTTTGGCAAACAGGGTGTCAATAGCACTAGCGCCGCGAAGACAGTGACGCTGACGAACAACGAGAGCACGGCCATCACACTCTCCGGCGAGACCATTACGGGAACCAATGCCAGCGCGTTTGCCATCTCCGCTAAGACCTGCGGCGCTTCCCTGGCGGCCCATGCCTCGTGCACCATCAGCATCACTTTCACGCCCGCGGCCAGCGGGGCCATGAACGCGACGCTCTCGATTGCGGACAGCGCGACGAACAGCCCGCAAACGGTTTCTCTGACCGGAACCGGCGTGGCCCAGGCGACGACTTCGGCGACGACCCTCGCTTTCGGTAAACAGGGCCTCAATGACACCAGCGCCGCGAAGACGGTGACGCTGACGAATAACGACAGCACGGCCATCACCATCTCCGGCGAGACCATTACGGGAACCAATGCCAGTGCGTTTGCCATCTCCGCGAAGACCTGCGGCACGTCGCTGGCGGCCCATACTTCGTGCACGATCAGCGTCACTTTTACGCCCGCGGCCAGCGGAGCCATGAAAGCGACGCTCTCGATTGCGGACAGCGCCAGCAATAGTCCTCAGACTGTGGGCCTGACCGGTACCGGCGTGGCCCAAGCCACGGTGACTCCTGCCACCCTGTCCTTTGGCAATCAGAGCGTCGGCAGCAGCAGCGCGGCGAAGACGGTGACGCTGAAGAATAACGACAGCACGGCCATGACCATCTCCGGCGAGAGTATTACCGGCACGAATGCCAGTGCGTTTGCCATCTCGGCCACGACCTGCGGCACGTCGCTGGCGGCCCATGCTTCGTGCACCATCAGCGTGACCTTCACACCCGCGGCGACCGGGGCCATGACGGCGAAGCTCTCGATTACCGACAGCGCCACGAACAGCCCGCAAACGGTCTCTCTGACCGGTACGGGTGTTGGTTCGGTGCTGGTGTCGATTGCGGTGACGCCGGCGAATGCTTCGATTGCCTTGTCAGCTACGCAGCAGTTCACGGCCACGGGGACCTACAGCAACGGGAGCAAGCAGAATCTCACCAGCACGGCGACGTGGAGTTCCTCGGCTCCGGCAGTGGCCACGATTAGCACGTCGGGACTTGCGAGCGCGGTTGCGCCAGGGCAAACGACGATTGAGGCGGCCTTGGGCGCCATCAACGGCTCGACCACCCTGACCGTTACGGCAGGGTTTGTTGTGACCGGCAGCCTGAACACCGCGCGCTGGTATCACACAGCGACGCTGCTGAGCAATGGCATGGTGCTGATTGCCGGCGGCTATGGCTCCGGCGGTGCTAT
>Ga0209517_10000736_pt1 | contig 54183 bp, 42 predicted proteins | sample PeaSoiMetSII2010_FD_187695 | JGI IMG/M metagenome (GOLD analysis project Ga0209517, IMG submission 187695) | Peat soil microbial communities from Weissenstadt, Germany - SII-2010 (SPAdes) (version 2) | ecosystem: Environmental > Terrestrial > Soil > Wetlands > Peat | place: Germany...
ATATCGCTCTTTGAGGATCGCCGGCGGTGATCCGCCACGGCCATGGCTGCGCCACGCGGCCTCGTGGCTGTTGGCCGCGCAGCTCGTTTGCTTCGCGCCGGGCGCCGTGGCCCCTGCCAGGGATAAGACTCCGGTGGACGCGGCTTCCGCCGCAGCGAGTGACCCGCTGCTCGCGGCCATGCATGCGGAACTCACCCGCGCTAAGACCGATCTGGCCAAGAGCGATACGCCTCCCTACTACCTGAGCTACACGGCCTACGATCAGGACCAGATCGTGATTGCCGGAGCTTACGGCGGCCTGCTGACAAACACCGCGGTGAAACGCCGCTCGGTGGATGTCACCATGCGCGTGGGCAGCCCGGAACTCGACAACACCCACGGGCAAAGCCGGCAGAGCGGCATGACCAGCGGCACGTTGCCTCTGGATAATGATGCGGACGCTACGGCGCACATACTGTGGGAACTCACCGATCGCGAGTACAAGCGTGCGGCACCAGCGTTCCTCAACGTGAAGACGAACACCGCGGTGCGCGCGGAAGAAGAGGACAAGTCTCCGGACTTCTCGAAGGAAACCGCCAAAGTACATGTCGGCGAGCAGCTCACCCCGCCTCCGCTTGATCGCACGGCGTGGGAAGGCGAAATTCGCCGGCTTTCCGGCGCTTTCCGCAAATACCCCGACGTTTACTTCGCCAGCGTGTTTTTGCAGGTGTCCGCGGCGAGTTCCCGGATCGTCTCAAGTGAAGGCGCGATGATCACCACGCCGAGCGCTTCCACCCGGCTGGTAATCGAAGCGCAAACGCGAGCCGATGACGGCATGGACCTGTTGCGCGTGGAAACATTTCAGGCGCCATCCGCGAAAGGCTTGCCCAGCGAAACGGAGTTGAACGCCAAGATCGAGAAAATGGCCGCAGACCTCAAGGCCCTGCGCACCGCTCCAGTGGCGGAGCCCTATGCGGGTCCTGCGCTCCTCAGCGGGCGCGCCGCCGCAGTGTTCTTCCATGAAGTTCTGGGGCATCGCCTCGAAGGTCACCGGCAACGCGACGAAGAGGAAGGGCAAACGTTCACAAAAAAGATCGGGCAGGAAGTTTTGCCAACGTTTCTCAGTGTGGCCGATGATCCAACGATCCGCGAAATGGACGGCATGAAACTTGCCGGCACCTACGACTACGACAGCGAAGGCGTGCCGGCGCAGCGTGTGGAAGTGATCCAAAACGGTGTGCTGAGGAACTTTCTGATGTCGCGCATGCCCATCAAGAATTTCGACAAGTCTAATGGCCACGGCCGCAATCAACCAGGCTTGATGCCCACTGGGCGCCAGGGGAACCTGATTGTGTCCTCCAGCCAGAGCTTCCCGGAAGCACAGATGCGCGAAAAGCTGATTGAAGAGGTGAAGAAAGAGGGGAAACCCTACGGGCTGTACTTTGACGATATCCAGGGCGGCTTCACGCTAACGCGCAGGTCGCTGCCGCAGGCCTTTCAGGTGCTCCCGGTCATCGTCTACAAAGTGTACGCCGACGGGAGGCCGGACGAACTCGTACGCGGCGTGGACATCGTGGGAACACCACTGGCGGCATTGACGCGCATCATTGCCACGGGCGACAAGCAGCATGTCTTCAACGGCGTGTGCGGTGCGGAAAGCGGCAGCGTTCCGGTTTCGGCCGTAGCGCCGGCGATGCTGTTCAGCGAAATGGAAGTACAGAAGCGCGCCCACGACCGGGAACGCCCCCCAATTCTGCCCGCACCAGGAGCGGAGAACACGGCTTCGAGCAAGGATGCCGGCAGTAGGACGGAGGTGAAGCCGTGAAGGGTAAATTTGAAATGAAGCGACCGGCATTCGCGGTAGTTTTTCTGCTGGCAAGCGCATTGGCGCAACCGCTATTTGCGCGCGCCGGAAAGGTGCCCCACGTTGCGGATGGACCCACGGCGGCCGCACACGACGCTGCCGAGGGCGACGCCTTGTTTGAGGCGCTACTGACCGAACTGGACCGCTCCAAGGCGCAGCTCAAGATGGACCAGGTGCAGGCGCCCTACTACATCGAATACCGCGTGAACGACGTCGACGAGTTCAACGCGGAGGCGGCGTTCGGCGCGTTGCGCGAGAGCCAGAGATCGCGTGTGCGCGTGATTCGCGTGGTGGTGCGCATCGGCGACTACAAGCAGGATAGTTTCTACGGGCAGGGGATGGGTTCCGCTTCCATCCTGCCGCTCGATGACGATCCGATCGCGCTGCGGCGTCAGATCTGGTTGTTGACGGACGAAGCTTACAAAGCCGCGGCGAACGCCTACGCGGAAAAGCTCTCGGCGCTGAAGCAATTCACGGTGGATCCCAATCCCGTCGACGATTTTGCGCGCACGCCCGTGGTCTCTTCCGTGGGCCCCACAGTCAAGCTGAAAGTGGACCAAACCGCGTGGAACAACACCCTGCAAGACGCCAGCAATCTCTACCGCGAATATCCTGAAGTCCAATCGGTGACTGCATCGGTGCGCTTCTCTTCCGTGAACGAATATTTGGTGAATTCGGAGGGCACGATTGTCCGCAATGGGCAGTCCACCGCAACGGTGATGCTGAGCGGCTCGACGCAAGCCGCCGATGGCATGCGGCTGAGCCGAAACCCTTACTGGACCGAACAGCGCCCAGAGGAACTCCCATCGCACGACGCGCTCCTGGAGGAATCCAAGCAGATGCTGGAAACGCTCAAGGCGCTGCGCGATGCGCCCATCGTGGAGGAGTCCTACCGCGGGCCGGTGCTCTTCGCGCCGGATGCCGCGGACGACATCATTGCCGGGCTGATCGGGAGCAACATCCTGGGGCGCAAGCCGCAACTCGGGCGGCCTAACCGCACCACGGGAACGTTTGCGACCAGCTACAAGACGCGTGTGCTGCCGAAGTTCGTGAGCGTTGTGGACGATCCCACAATTCATCAATTTCAGGGAAAGAATCTGCTGGGCAGTTATGACGTGGACGATGAGGGCGTAAAGTCGCAAGCGGTAACGCTGATCGGCGACGGCACGCTGCAGAACTACCTGATAGGACGCCAGCCCATCCAGGACTTCCCTGCCTCGAATGGGCACGGACGGGCTGCGCCGGGAACTTCTCCGCAACCCGCGGTCGGCACATTGATCCTGAAGAGCTCGGAGCCGGAATCGCCCGCGGATTTGAAGAAGAAAATCATGCAGATGGCTTCGGAAGAGAGCAAGCCGTATGCCTATCGCGTGGACACGCTGGGACCGGGCAATTCGCCGCGGCTGCTCTATCGCGTGTATGCCAACGATGGCCACGAAGAACTCGTGCGCGGCGCGGTCTTCAATGAATTGGATGTGCGCGCGCTGCGCAGCGACATGATCGCGGTGGGCAACGACCCGCTCGTGAGCAACCGTATGGGCGGCGTGCCGGAAACGATCATCTGCCCTTCGCTGCTGTTCGATGAGCTGGAAGTGAAACGCGCGGACACCAGTAAGGAGAAGCTGCCGGAATATCCGGCGCCACCTCTGAAGAAGTGAGCCGCGCGGCATGCCCGTCCGATTACTTTTTTCGTCAGGGCATGGCTTTAGCCATGCCGTATTGAGCGCCAAATCGACCCGGCTTTAGCCGCTGAGGGCTGCTCTCTCTGGTTCTCATGCGGTTTCCCGAGCTCAGTTGTCTTGGGCGGCCAACGCACTTCAGTGCCAGAAAAGAATTGACGCCGGTTGCGGGAAGTTCGAGACTTCTGAATATGAAGCTGCGAGAAAGAGTGGAATGGCTGAGCCGCATGGGCTTCCTTGTGTTCGTCCTGACTTCCGCGGCATTTCTCAGCGCCATCACCGCGATGCGTATCGCTATCCACGGGCGTGAAACATCCATGCCCAACCTCGTCGGAAAAAATGTGGCCGAGGCCAGCCAGTCTCTGCGGGCGAAGGGGCTGATCCTGCGCGTCGCGGACCGCGTCTACAGCGATGTGCCCATCAACCAGGTGGTACGCCAGACGCCGCCCCCGGGAATGTTGATGAAGGTTTCGCAGCAGGCGCACGTGGTGTTGAGCCTGGGGCAACGCGAATTACAGATTCCGAACTTGGAGGGCAACACTCTGCGCGTTTCGCGCATTGAATTGCTTCGCGCCGGGCTGCAGGTCGGTGAAGTCTCCTCGCTTGCCCTGCCGGACCAGCCTTCCGACACCGTCGTGCAGCAGAATCCCAAGCCCGGAAATGGCGCCGCCACGCCACGCGTGGACATGCTCGTTTCCACGGGGCAACGTGAAAGCTCGTATGTAATGCCCTATTTCATTGGCTCGAATGAAATCGAAGTGCAGCATCGCCTGGACCAGACCGGGCTGCGCCACAGAACAAACTACGTTGCCGCGGCGCAGTGGCCCCACGGCACGGTCATCGACCAGTCCCCCGCAGGTGGATCGCGCATCCCCGCGAACACCGAAGTAGAATTGACTATCGCCAACTGAAACTCGCCTTGAGTGTCGCCCCGCCTTCTTCCAAGCAAAACTATCGCACAGGAACCACCCGCAAGGAATGTAATCGCATTCTTGTGCAGCAGGCGGCGGCGTCAGTGGATAGTCAGCTTCCGGTCGATGCGTTTATAGGCACTGAGAACATCTCAAGCATGCTGCGTCACTGAATCTCGGTCGCCCAGGCCCTGCCTTTGCTGGCACGTAAGCAGTCTGGCCTTGTTGACTCGGTGTCTCATAAAACCTAAGATGAGCGTCCTGTGCCGGACTCTTCCTCTCCAATCGGGCAAACCATCTCCCGGTACCGCATCCTCGAGAAACTTGGCGGCGGGGGTATGGGTGTAGTTTATAAGGCCGAGGATACGCGGCTTCATCGCTTCGTCGCGCTCAAATTCTTGCCTCAGGACGTTGCCCGCGATCCGCAGGCGCTTGCCCGTTTCCAACGCGAGGCGCAAGCTGCATCCGCACTGAATCATCCGAATATTTGCACCATTCACGACATTGGCGAGCAGGACGGGCAGGCGTTCATTGCCATGGAATTTCTGGACGGCATGACGCTCAAGCATCTCCTCGGCGGCAAGCCTCTCGATCCCGAAAGACTGCTTGATGTTTCCATCGATATTGCTGCCGGCCTCGAAGCCGCTCACTCCCAGGGCATCCTTCATCGCGATATCAAGCCTGCTAACATCTTCGTCACCAAGCTCGGCCACGCTAAAATCCTCGATTTCGGCCTCGCGAAGGTTTCCCTTTCGGCTGGCTCCTCACATTCCAGCGCAGTCGCCCAAGGCGAGACTCTCACCATCGACGAGCAATTCCTCACCAGTCCCGGCTCCACCATCGGCACCGTTGCTTACATGTCCCCTGAACAGGTTCGCGGCAAGGACCTCGACCCGCGCACCGATCTGTTTTCTTTCGGCGTTGTCCTCTACGAAATGACCACCGGCACTCCTCCTTTTCGCGGCGACACCTCCGGCGTCATCTTTCGTGACATTCTCGATCGTCCTCCCGTTCCGCCCTCGCGCGTCAATCCCGAAGTATCTCCTAAACTCGAAGAGATCATCCAGAAGTGCCTGGAAAAAGATCGCGAGATTCGCTGCCAGTCTGCTTCGGAACTTCGCGCCGACCTTAAGCGCCTCAAGCGCGATTCGGACACCGCGAAGAACCCCTCTGTCCAAAGCGCTTCGGGTGTCACCACCCCGCGCGCCCCCACTTCCCGTTGGTGGATTTGGGCTGCCAGCCTGGCGATCGCTGTCGCTGCCATCCTTGGCATCGTGTGGTTGCGTATTCCCCTGCCTCAACCTCGCATCCTGGCAACCAGACAACTCACCCACGACAGCTCACAAAAAGGCCAGTTGATGACCGACGGCAGCCGCATCTATTTCGTCGAGAGCTCCGGACCGAGTTACCGCCTCGCTCAGGTTTCCGCGGCAGGTGGAGAAGTTGCCGTCATCAATTCGGGAAGCTCGGCGCCTTCTTTGACATCCATCTCACCGGACGGCTCGGAGCTTCTTGGCACATTCGGCGAGTTTCTCACTGCAGAAATTTGGGCTTTTCCCGTGCCCGCGGGTTCTCCCCACCGCATCGGCGATCTGATCGGCCACGATCCTGCCTGGGCACCCGACGGGCGACTGTTTTTCGGTAAAGGAAATGACATTTGGGCCGCAGAACATGATGGAAGTTCTCCGCGGAAGCTGCTGACCGCGGCTGACGTCCCGGGAAGATTCGCATTTTCTCCCGACGGGGTCCATTTTCGCTTTACCCTCAGCAATCCAACGACTTCCATCGCCTCTCTGTGGGAAGCGCGGCTCGACGGTACCGGTCTCCGCGAAATTCTTCCCGGATGGAACAAGCCTCCGGAAGAATGCTGTGGCAGGTGGACACCTGACGGGAAATATTTTGTCTTCCTCAGCACCCACAACAATGCCAGCGACGTCTGGGCCCTCGCCGAAAGGGTCGGATTCGGACGAACCGCATCGCACCTACCGGCACAACTCACCACTGGCCCCCTCCAGATTTTTGATTTACTGCTCGCAAAGGATGGAAAACAAATTTTCGTCATCGGTGCACAGCTAAAAGGCGAACTCGTGAAGTTCGACACGAAGACCCGCCAGTTTGTGCCGGTTCTTGGCGGTATCTCCGCGGGTGACGTCAACTTTTCTCGTGACGGCTCCTGGGTCACTTATGTCCTCTATCCCGAAGGCACGCTCTGGCGCAGCCGCACCGACGGCAGTGAGCGCCAACAACTCACCCACTCCCCCATGCGAGCGGCCCTCGCCCACTTCTCCCCCGACGGGCGGCAAATCGCCTTCTCTGCCTCGGCGCCGGGTAAACCTTGGCGTGTCTTTGTAATCTCGGTGGACGGAGGATCGCCGCAGCCGATTAACCCTGCAGAGGAGTCAGAGACGGATCCCTCCTGGTCCGCCGATGGCACGAAGATTGTTTTTGGACACAACGATCAGCAGGAAGGCGACAAGAACTTCATCGGCATGTTTGATCTAACGTCCCACCAAATCACCCACCTCCCAGGTTCGGAAGGATTTTTTGGGCCCAGGTGGTCCCCCGACGGGAGATACATCGTGGCCTTGTCGGGCGACAACACCTCCCTGATGCTTTTTGACATGCGCGCCCAGAGCTGGAGAAAATTGCTGCAGCGCCAGGAACTGATTGGCTATATCACGTGGTCCCGCGACAGCACTTCCCTCTATTTCGATACAATCCTCACCAATCAGCCAGGGTTTTACCAGTTGCGCCTGAGTGACGCCAAACTCGACCGCGTCGTTGATTTGAAATCCTACCGCTTGTTTCCCAACCAGTTTGGCCCAGGTTCCTGGAGCGGACTCGCCCCCGGAGACGCTCCGCTCTTTGTCCGAGACCTCAGCACCTCGGAGGTTTATGCATTTGATGTGGGGTTTCCGTAAATCCAGCGCCTTGCGCACTCCGCTTACACGTCCACGTCGAGTCCTGCCATGGGGAGCGGACGATTAGAACTGCTTCACCAGCACCAGGCTCCAGGGAGCGATCTGGCGGTGCAGATCAAGGTTGCCCGCGCCATCGGCGCAAACAAATTCTTTCTTTGTGGCCCAGGCGGCCTCTTGCAACTGTTCGGTCTGGGTCTGGTTTGGCGGCTCAGGCCTCCCCATGCTCTCCCACGCAGCGACCGCGTTGCCGTGCTCGCGGTCCAGCGTCTCGACCAGGAACGCCGCGTTCGGAGTCAAGCCGCGCAGGTGAATCTCCAGATCGCGCGCGCCCCCGCTCGCATCAATCGCATCCGCAGCCTCAGCCGAATCGCTCAGCGGCAGCGCGACTTTTTCTTCCACAGGATAGTTGTAGGCCAGCGCGATGACGCGGCCCGTTGTCTTGTCGCGCGTCACCACGGCGCCCACCTTTTGCTGCAGCAATTCGTCCCCAAGCTCGTTCAGGAAACGGTAGCCGTGAAAAGCCGGCTTGACGATTTCCTCGTAATTGATCAACCCGAAGCCCCCGTGGAAAACTGAATCTGTCTCGCGATTCTCCTCGAACACATCGGTAAAGACCCAGTACGACAATGAGTCAACCAGCCCAATCGATTCGAGGTTGGTCTTCACAATGAACGCCCCCGCGGCCAGCGAGTCGTGAGTGTGGTCCACCGGTGAAGGGCTCGAACTCCACTCGGTCAGATGTACTTCCGCGTGAGGATAGGGGCTCGCATCGATGATGCGGCGTAGCGTACGCAAATCGTCTCGCGTGGAATCAATCGAGCGCCGGTAGCCCTGGCCCCTTGGCTTGCCGGGTTCGTCAATCGCGAAGTCCTGCGGGTAGGGATGCGTGGAGACGAAGTCCACCGGGAGGCCGTTAGCTTTGCAGTAGGTCAGGAAGTCCTCGATCCAGACGGGGATCCAGGGAATCGTCAACGGGTCGAAGGGCTTGCCCGAAGCCTGCGCCTTCGCGAGTGCATCCGGATCCAGGTTGAAGTTGCTGGTCGCCGGTCCGCCCACGCGCAAGTCCGGATCGATCTTCTTGATCGTCTTCGCCGTGATATTGTACAGCTCGAAATACTGTTGCTGCGTGCCGCGGAAGAAGGAATCGGTCAGGTTCGGCTCATTCCAAACCTCGAAATACCACCGCCGCACCTCATCGATGCCGTAACGCGCCACGCAATGCTCCACGGTGGCACGTACCAGGGCGGCCCACTTGTTGTAGTCCGAGGGAGGACTGCCGTTCGCTTGCCACCAGAACGTAGTGTTCTTCACGATGGCAAGCTCCTTGGGCACGAAACTCAGCTCGACAAAAGGCCGCACACCCTTCGCCAGGATGCGGTCGAACACGTCGTCCACATACTGAAAGTTATAAATCGCGTTGCCCCGGGCGTCTTCCCGGTAGACGAACATGTCATCGTGAAATAGTCCGTGGAAGCGCACATACTGAAAGCCGTCATAGCGAGCGGCCGTCTCCAGTTCATCCTGCCAGGTAGCGCGCAGGCCCTCGTTGGCGCGCCCTGCGCCGACCACCTTGCTCCAGAAATGCACCAGCGGCTTGCCCGGCGCAGCGGCCTGCGCTGTGATGCGGATCGCGGTGTCAGCAGCAGGGCCCGCAGCCACGGCATCCTTCTGCGTAGTCCCTTGCGCAAATCCGGCCACAGAGATGGCAAGACAGGCAGTGCTTAGACACAACATCATCCCAGAGTTTTTTCGGGGCTTTAGCATGTACTCTCCTTGGGTAACTTCCGGAAGGACTGGACCAACTCCAACTAAAGGTACGCCAAACGACTTCTTACCACAACTTCGGTGCGGGTTCCGGTAACTCGCGGCAATCGAGATGGAGACCGGTGCCCGGTTATCTCCTTCAGCGGGAGCTGCGCCATGCTTAGCAGAGGTCATTTGTATTTCGGGTGACACACTTCTACTATCAGGCCATGTTCCGCTGGGTTCTGGATTCACGCAAAGATTGACCGCGCGAAAGGGCGCTTCCATGAGGAAAATGAGTTCTTTGGAAAGGTGTATGGCCGTGCTGAACGGCGAAGTCCCTGACTGTGTCCCCGTCATTCCACAGACTTTTATGTTCGCGATCGAAAACGCTGGACTGAAGATGGCGGATGTCGTCCGCAATCCCTCCAGGATGGCCGATGCATTGATCCACTGCATGGACCAATTTGGATACGACGCATGCGTGATTGACTTTGACGTTGTGACCCTTGCCGAGGCTTGTGGCGCGAAAGTGATTTTCCGCGAGAACGATCCCGCGGTGATCGACGAATCCGATCTCCTGGTCAAAGACTGGAGCGCGGTGGATTCCCTGCGCGTGCCAGATCCTTGGAAGGACGGCAGGCTGCCCCTATGGCTGGAGACCACCCGGATCGTTGCGGGGCGCGTGGGTGACCGTGCTTTCATCATGGGCCGGGCTGACCAGGGGCCCTTCACGCTAGCCTGTATGTTGCGCGGCCCCCAGCAATTCATGATGGACCTGCTGACCGAAGAAGATCCCACGCCAATCTATGCCCTGATTGACTATTGTCGCCAGGCTGGTGCGGCTTTCGCCAAAGCTCAGAAAGTAGCCGGTGCACACGCGACTTCCATCGGCGACGCGTTCGCCGGACCCGGCCTTATCTCACCCGTTCTCTATCGCAAGTTTGCTCTGCAGCCCGAAACTGCCGTGACGAAGGAGGTGCAGGATTCTGGAATCCCTTTCTCTATTCATATCTGCGGAAATACGGCATCAATCATTTCGGACATGGGTAAAACAGGTGCTCGCATTCTCGAGGTGGACTGGCAGCTCGACATGGAACTCGCTCGACGTTCAGTCCCAAAGAGCACCGTGCTGATGGGCAACCTGAATCCGAGTGACCCGCTGGTTTTGGGCACCCCGGAAAGCACTGCAGCGGCAGTAAGGGAGATCATCAGGAAAACAGGCGGACGCGGATTGTTTCTCAGCTCGGGTTGCGCCTTGGGCCGCAACACTCCGCCAGAAAATTTGCAGGCAATGGTAAATGCGGCTCGCGAGTACGGAATCACTAGCTAGGGCCATCTTGCGCCGACCAATCGGAAGCTGACCCGCTACTGGCGCTCGCTGTAACTTGAGCGTCAAGAGAAGTGCGCTATACTCACGCACAATGCCCGGAAAACTCTTGCCGAAGCATTACTTCCTGCTGGCATTGCTGGTGGCCGCCACGCTTCCGCTTGTGTGGAAGGCCAAATCCCTGGAGAAGCGGCTCTTTGACCATACACACAATGAGGCGCTGTTGAACAAGCCGGCGCCGGAATTCACTTTGCCGACCTTGACAGGCGAACCGGTCTCCACAAAGGACTTTCGCGGCAAGAAAAAGCTGGTGGTGAGCTTCTGGGCAAGCTGGTGCGAGCCCTGCCGGATGGAGCTGCCGGAGCTCGAGGCCTTCTACGAGAGCTACCATGCGGCATCCCGCACGTTTGAAGTGCTGGCCATCAGCACCGACGAGGACCGCCGCGAAGCGGAGCGCTACGCCCGCAACACCAAGTTGACTTTTCCCGTGTTGTGGGACGAGCAGGGAAAAACCGAAGACGCTTATGGCGTTGAAGGCATCCCCATGCTGTTCGTGATCGATGAAAACGGCAAGGTAGTTTACGCGCAGGACGGCTACGAATTTGGAATGCAGTCGAAGCTGAGGCAAGCACTGGGCATGCAGAAAAATGGCGCCGGGGCAGGGGCCGCGAATGACGACACCCGCGATTGAGTTCCGCCAAGTCACCAAGGTCTACCGTAAACGCTTGCGCGGCGTGGAAATTCCAGCGCTGACGAACGCGACGTTCAGCGTATTGCCGGGTGAAGTGTGCGCGTTCCTAGGGCCCAACGGCGCCGGGAAAACCACCAGCATCAACCTTCTGATGGGCTTCTTCTATGCGGATTTCGGAGAGATTCGCGTGCTGGGCTATGAACCCGGCGACGTGCGCGCCAAGGCGCACATCGGTTTTCTGCCGGAAAACTTCGCGTTCTACAAATACTTGACGGCCAAACGCCTCCTCAGATTCCACCACGCGCTGTCGGGGGGCCGGAAGGAAGAGGCCGCGACGCTGATTCCCGAACTGCTGGCGAGAGTGAAACTGACCGGCTACGAAGAGCTGAAAATCGGGAAGTACTCGCGCGGCATGGTGCAACGCCTGGGCGTGGCGCAGGCGCTGCTGCACGATCCACAGTTGCTTGTTTTGGATGAGCCCACCTCGGGGCTGGATCCTACCGGCCGCAAGGATGTGCGCGACCTGATGTCCGCACTGCGCGATGCGGGGAAGACCGTCTTCCTGAGTTCGCACCTTTTGTCGGAGGTGGAGCAGGTTTGCGACCGCGTCATCATTATCAGCAAAGGCCGCGTCATTCAGAGCGGGCGCATGGACGACTTGCTGGGCGTGGCCGATCGCGTGGAAATCCGCGTGACGTCTTTGCCGGAGGAACTTGAGCAACGCGTCGTGGCAACCGGCGGCACGATTGCCAGAAATGAGCACGGCATCACGCTGGTGGTCGGCGTGGCGCAGAAACGCGAAGTGGCGGAGGCAGTGTGGGCTTCGGGTCACGACGTGGTCCACATTCTCCCTTTGCGAAGTTCCCTGGAAGATTTGTACATGAAAACGGTGGGAACGGAAGGCGGTGTGGCGTGAAGCTGGCGACGCTGGCCCTGAGCACGCTGGAGAGCTTCCTGCAGAACCGGATGATCGTGCTGATCCTGGTGCTGGCCGCGTGTGTCGTGCTGCTGATGATGTTTCCGTTGCTGAATGCGTCTTACCACACGACCGCGGAGAACCAGCAGTCCATGGCTTCGGTGGTGCTGGAGGTCATCTCTAACGTGATGTCTTTCGTCAGCGGACTGGGCAGCCTGTTGGCGGCGTGGGCCGCGGTGGACGCCGTCAGCTCAGAGCTCAAATCCGGCACGGTGCTGGCGGTGATGGCGCGTCCCGTGAAACGCTGGCAATTTTTGCTGGGCAAGTTTCTGGGCGTGATGCTGTTCATGGCGTGTTACGTGGGGATGCTGATTAGTGTGAGCTATCTATTGGCGTGGCTCGGCGGAGTGAAGATTCAGGCCGCTCCATGGGTGCTGTTGGTCTACCCGCTGGTGCGTTACTCCATCTACGCGGCCTTGGCCACCTTGTGCGCCACGGCCGTGCATCCCGTAGTGAGCATGGGCGCGATTTTCGTTGTCTCGATTCTGACCGATGTGGTCATGCCTGGAACGGTCGCGTGGTATCACAAGGTGGCTTGGCTGAAGACGGCGATCTACTACGTGTTGCCTTCGACGAACTTGTTGACGGAGGGCCGCTTCCTCAGCCTGCGGCAGGCTGCCGTGAAGCAAACAACCTTGTTGGAGCACGCCATCTCGCTCGGCTATGGCCTGGATTGCGCCCTGATTTTTTTGCTCCTGGCGATGTGGGCGTTTCATTACCGCAGCCTGCTACGGCAAGACTGATTCCCTGCCCCTCTAGGTTTGCAGGATGCCTTACGTCGGGGTCCAGCACTGCTGGACCCCAGTTGGCAAGAACTTTGCGTCTTGAAGGCAGTTCCGTGTTTTCTGGAAATCGAAGAGCGCAAGAATTGGCGAGATTGCCAAGCTGGGGCGCAGCAGGCTGCGCCCCTACGAAGACTCCGTACGAAAGTCGGGTTAACGCAGGTAGCCCCAATTGTGCAGCTTGTCCGAATCTTCCACCCAGCGGTCGCCGATGTCTGTCCGGTAATACATATTGGGGATAAGGATATTCTTGATGCGTGAATAGACCTGCGCTTGCGCCTGCTTCATGGTCTGGCCGGTGCCGCAGACGATCAGCACCACGCCCGAAGTGCCCGCGACCACCCACTGGCCGTTCACTTCCTTTACGTCTTCGATGTGAATGCCTTCGTTCATCGGCCGCTTGAAAACGATGGCGGCATTCTTGGAGAAGGAGTTGAACGTCTCTTCGTCGTCGAAGGGAAACGGCGGCACCACGATGCGCACGCCGATCTGAAAGCCGCTGCGCGTGCGCCACTTGGGCTCCTGACCGTTGGCAAGGTCCCAGAAAAACTCGCTGATGGGGGTGAGCATGCCTTCCTGCTGGATGCTGATGGTGGGATAGCCGAAGCGCGAAGTGAACTCCAGCGGATAGATGCCGTTGTTGTTGACGATGCAATTCACGTCGATGTAGCCGACGTAACCTTCTTCGGCGAGCTTGGGCTCCATTTTGAGCAGCGTGCGATTGAACAGCGCGTTGGGCTCGCTCCAGAACATCGAGGTGCCCATCTCGCCGGTGGGCGGGCCAACTTCGCCGGGGAACAGTTTCTTGTGTTCAAAATTGATATTGATGGGAGTGATGAATTTCTTGCCGTTGAAGAAACCACCGACGGCCACTTCGACGCCGTTGACGCGACGCTGCAACTGGAAGATCTTGATCTCTTCGGAAAACGCCCGTTTGTACGCTTCCAGCATGCCGATGACGTCAATGCCGTCTTCTTCCTCGCCCACAAACAAGCGGCGCTTGACGTTCTGCGCCTCGCCGCTGGGCTTGATGACGTAGCGATCGGGATTTTTCTTTACGAATTCGATGGCGGGATCGAAAGAGTCGAATTCCTGATACGGAATGATGGTGACGCCGGCCTTCTTCAGTTCTTCCTGGCCGAAGGTGCGATCGTCTTCGAGATTGTCGGTGTAAGGCGTGCCGCCGATGACGGGCTTGCCGCCGGCGCGCAGAGTCTGCGCCCTCGTGCCCTGGCCAAGGGTGTCGTCAAAAACGACAATGTCGGCCCAGGTGGCGTCCTTTTCCCAGTCCTTGGATTTGGCGACGAGGCCATCGGCGATGTCTCGCTCTTTTTCCGCTTCAATGTAGTAGCGAACTTCGTGGCCTTCCTTGCTTACCTGCCAGGCGATATCCCCGATCAAGCCAGAAAGCGACGCAAACAAAAATTTTCGTTTATCCATGAGAAGGGCCTGCCGACCCTGCCGCGAAGGGCATGGAAGCATTGTAGTTAGAGAGGGCCGGAGATTCTATTACAAATCGTTAAAAATTTATTGGCCGCGAGCCGTGTGGGAATTCGGAGGCAATGGGTTGCGTTCGCAGTCTGCTGGAGTCCCTCGGCTGCGTTGTCCAATTAGACGAGGTGCTCTGGATAACCCGAGAAGAGGCGGGGAGCATCCTAGGGTGCAAACAACGGAGACCTGTACATGCGGGCAAATTTCTCGGACCACCTGGCCGTTCGTTCAGGGTATACTGAATTGGTCCGCGCCAAGGGTTCCGGGAACCCCCGCGCCGAGCGAGACGTCGCGGCAGACGATCTGCTGGAAATCCAACTTGAGAGGTGAGGTTTGCGGCGAATTCTGCTTCTTCTCATGTGTGCAGTGTTGCTGGCTGGCGCCAGCCAGTGCTCCGCTCAGATTTTTCACAAGAAGAAAAAGGCCAACAAGTCCACTGAAGCCAGTAATACCGCAGAGCCGGACAAGCAGCTCTACGATAAGGCCATGGATGACATCAAGCATGGCAAGCAGGAGGTGGGCCGCCTGAGTCTGCAGACCCTCATCAATACCTATCCGGACAGCGAGTACCTGGCCAAAGCGAAACTCGCCATTGCGGATTCCTACTTCAAGGAGGGCGGAACCTCCAACGTTACCCAAGCCGTCGCCGGCTATAAGGATTTCATCGTCTTCTTCCCGTTCATGCCGGAAGCGGCTTATGCCCAGATGCAGGTTGCCATGGCGCACTACAACGAAATGCCCAAGGCTGATCGCGACAGTGACCAGGCCCGCCTGGCGGAAGAGGAGTTCCAGACCTTTCTCCAGAAATATCCCAAGGATCCGCTCGCTCCACAGGCCCAGCAGCACCTTCGCGAGGTCCAGGAAGTTCTCGCGGAAGGGCAATTCCGGATCGCCTACTACTATTACGTTAAGGGCGACAGACGTGCTGCGGCCGGGCGATTGGCCCCACTGGTACGGCGCTACCCGCTCTACAGCAAATGCGACACGGCGTTGTGGATGCTGGGGGACCTCTTTGAGAAGAGCGAACGAAAAGACATTGCCGGCGCTTACTACGGCCTGATCGTCAGGAACTACCCGCTCTCGAAGCGCGTCCCTGATGCCAAAGGTAAGCTGAAAGCTTTTGGTGTGCCGATACCTCAGCCAGACCCCACGGCGGTCGCGTGGATGACCGCGGAACAGAATGCACCGCGCCCGCATGAGAGCCTGATGCACAAACCGTTGGGAATATTTCATTCTGGGCCGGACATGCGCATGGCAGCAATCAGCGGCCCACCGCAGATGGAACCCGAAAGCAGTGGCTCGCCCGGTTCGGACATTTTGACCGGAGGCAGCAGCATGAAGGGGCCAGGGGCGGGAAAGAGTGGAATCGTAGCCACGGTGGCAACGGGTGAGACTGTGACCAGCGGAACTCCGCCGGCAGGCGCAGCAACCGAGGATGTGAACACGGCGCCCGCGAGTGATTCGACGAATGGCACTACGCCCGCCACGGACCCGCCGGCAATCACGACGCCCGATGCCGCCGCACCTGCTGCCGGGAATAGCACGACCACCAATCCTCCGGCCGCAAATGGCGCGACATCCAACCCTCCGGCTACAGATGGGGCGGCGAGCGACCCCGCTAAAACGGACGGTACCGCTCCGTCTACAAATGCGGCCGCAACGGACTCCGCAAAGACAGATGGAGCGGCACCCGCGGCCGATTCGCAGAACCAGAAAGAATCCAGCAGCAAAAAGAAGGGGCTCAGGAAGCTCATTCCCTGGTAGTGGGCAACGGCCTCTGTGGCCGCAGCGGAAAAATCGCTCTAGGTACTTCAAGGGGCGCAACTTGGGTTGCACCCCTTGTCCTTTAGGACAGGTTGCAGATAAGCAACGCGCCATGTCTACTTCCGACACACCACGCTTCGTGGTGATTGACGCCCTCTGGCATGAATGCTCCAATACAGTTTGAATCTCCATCTGCGGTTGGTGTGGGTTTTTGGGAGGAAGTTCGGTGGCCAAGATCCTGGTTGCGGACGATAACAGTAACATCCAGAAAATGGTGGGACTGGCCCTGAAAGATCAGGGAATCGACGTCGTTGCCGTGGGCAACGGCGAAGCCGCCGTGCGCAAGATTTCCGATATTCACCCGGACCTGGTTCTCGCCGATGTCTTCATGCCCGTGCGCAATGGCTATGAAGTTTGCCGCTACGTCAAGGAAGATCCGTCCCTTGCGCACATTCCCGTGATTTTGCTGGTGGGAGCCTTCGATCCGCTGGATGAGCAGGAAGCGCAGCGTGTGGGTGCGGACGGCGTTTTGAAGAAACCGTTTGTGCCTCCTGATCCGCTGATTTCAATGGTGAAGTCGGCGTTGACCCGCGCGGGCATTTCGATTGGCCCCCCTCCTCCCGTGGAGAAGGCAGCGGAGCCCCCACGTAAGGTGGCCCCCGAGTGGCGGAAGTCTGCTGCCGCATCTAAGCTCGCCGGACTCCCCGCGGAAAAAACGCTGGAGCCCGAAGAGGAGACCTCGGAGGTACCCGAGGAATTCCCGACCCAACCGCAACAACTGAAGATCGCTTCTGGGCAAGGACCCGTGGCATTTGGCAGCCTGCTGGACACGCACGATACGGAAGAGGAAGTGGCGGACGCTCAGACCACGGCGCATTCCCCACTGGCCGATGACCGAAAATGGGGCGCGCATGGGGAAGAGGGAGAAGAGGAACCCGAAGACGGAGATGATTCACCGCACGAGCGCTGGCGCCCCGGTGGCCTGGACGAGGCCATGCAAAAGACAGCCGTTCCAAGTAACGACGTGCCGGATTGGCGCGATGAAGCGTTTCATGGAAGCTCTCCGGCCACAAATATCCCCGCGCCGCCCTGGCAAACCAGCAGCGTGAAGGCACCTGCGCCCGAATCCGTTGAGGCTGTTGCGGTCTCCACGCTCGAAGCCAAACCCGCGGACTCGCCAGCTCCCTTCGCCGGCGATGCCTGGGCCGCGGCATTGGCTGCCGGACTCGAAGAGAAACTGGCGCGCGCTTCGCAAACGGTTGAGAAGAAACCCGAAGCAAACCATGAACCCGCGGCAGCAGCCGAAACTCACCAGGAACCGCAACCCGCGAAGAATTGGTTCTCCGCATCCACCACGCCTTGGGAGACGGAAGCGCGCAAGGCTTCCCAGCTTGCGGCGACTTGGGATGCACCGGCGGCGGAAGCGCCTGCGGCTGAGGCTGCAACTCCCCACGAGGAGCCCCTTGAGGAGGCAACCGCGCCCGCTGTCGAAGCTGCGCCGGAGCCGGCAGCAGAATTGCCGACCGGTGAACCCGTTGAAGAAATTCGCTCGTCAGAAGTGGCGCCTGAGGCGGTCGAAGCCCACGCAGATCCAGTGGTCCGCAAAACCAAGCCCGACGAGACTCAGGAAGTGCCCGTCTACAAAACGCCAGAGCCAAGCTGGGCCGCTCCTGCACCTGTAGAAGAAGCGCCCGTTGCTGAGCCACCTGTTGCAGAAGGGCCAGTGCTCGCGGCCGCACCTGAGCCTGAACCAAAACAGGCAGACATCGAAGCCCTGGTCGCGCGGGTCCTGGAGAAGATGAGTCCCGACGTGATGCAAAAGGTCACGCACGAAATCCTGAAGCCGGTCATCGAAGCCCTCGTCAAAGAAGAGTTGAACACCCACAAGTCCTAGCTCCGCCCTCGGGCCGGTTGCCACGCCCCGACAGAACTCCAAACGCACTTCCATTTGTGAGTTGCGCCTCCTCCATCGTCGCCAGTAACGCGCAGACATGCGATAAAGCGTGCCCGCAAGCTCAGCAAGCGAATTGACGGCTGTGGCGGCCTGCCCGTATATTCAAAGATTACCTTGCCGCATCAAGCGCACACTTTGCGATGAGGCGTGCGAGGACGAGGAGAACCCTGCAGGATGGCCCAAGAGATCGCCAAAGCGTACGACCCAAAACAGATTGAGCCGCGCTGGGCGGAATTCTGGGTGAAGGAAGCTCTGTTCAAAGCAGACACGCAGGCCCCGGGGCCGGTCTTCTCCATCGTCATTCCGCCGCCGAATGTGACCGGGATGCTGCACATCGGCCACATGATGGACCACACGGAAATCGACATCCTGACGCGCTGGCACCGCATGCGCGGTTACAACACGCTGTACCTGCCGGGAACGGACCACGCGGGAATTTCGACGCAGCGCGTGGTGGTCCGGCAATTGACGCATCAAGGGATTCACTACCGCGACCTGGGCCGCGAGGAGTTCGTAAAGCGCGTATGGCAATGGAAGGAAGAGAGCGGCGGCACCATCCAGCGGCAGATGAAGCAGATCGGCGAGTCGTGCGACTGGTCGCGGGAAAAGTTCACGCTATCGCCGGAATTGTCGCGCGTGGTGCGCGAAGTGTTCGTGCGCCTGTACGAAGAAAAACTCATCTACCGCGATAAGCGCATGGTCAACTGGTGTCCCGGCTGCCGCACCGTCTTGAGCGATCTTGAAGTGATTCACGAAGAGAAGCAGGGGCACCTCTGGTACATCAAGTATCCCGTGGCGGGGTCCCGGGAATTCTTGGTTGTGGCCACCACGCGGCCCGAAACGATGCTTGGCGACACCGCCGTGGCCGTCCATCCGGAAGATGAACGCTACCGCCACCTGATCGGCAAGAACGTCGCGCTGCCGCTGATGCATCGCGAGATTCCCGTCATCGGCGATGAGATGGTGGACCGCGAGTTCGGCACCGGCGCGGTGAAGATTACTCCCGCGCACGACTCCAACGATTTCGAGGCCGGCAAGCGCCACAACCTCCCGCAGATCGACGTCATGACCGACGACGGGCACATGAGCGACAACGCCGGAGCGTATGCTGGCCTGGAACGCTTCGCGGCGCGCAAAAAGATCGTCGAAGACCTGCAAGCGCAGGGACTGCTGGAGAAAATCACCGACCATATCAACGCGATCGGTCACTGCGAGCGCAGCCGCACCATCGTGGAGCCGCGGGTCTCTACGCAGTGGTTTTGCTGTATGAAGCCCCTGGCGGAGCCCGCGATCACCGTGGTGGAGCGCGGGGAAATCCAGGTTACTCCGGACAATCGCCGCGAGGAGTATCTGAACTGGATGCGCAACATTCGGGATTGGACGCTCTCCCGGCAGTTGTGGTGGGGCCACCGGATTCCCGCGTGGTATTGCCAGGACTGCAACGAAATCATCGTTGCGCGGCAGGACCCGGCGAAATGCCCGAAGTGCGGATCGACAAGACTGAAGCAGGATCCAGATGTACTGGACACGTGGTTCAGCTCGGCCCTGTGGCCCTTCTCGACGCTGGGTTGGCCAGAGAAGACGCCCGACTTTCAGAGATATTATCCGACAAGCGTCCTGATCACCGCATACGACATCCTGTTTTTCTGGGTGGCGCGGATGATCATGATGGGGCTGCATTTCACCGGTCAAGTGCCCTTCCGCGCGGTGTACTTGCATTCGCTGGTGCGCACCGCCAGAGGCGAGAAAATGTCCAAATCAAAGGGCACGGGGCTCGATCCCGTGGCCCTGAATGAGCAGTACGGCACCGATGCCATGCGCTTTTGCCTGGCATCCATGGCCGCGCCGGGCACGGACCTTGTGCTCTCGGACGACCGTCTTCTGGGCGCGCGCTCATTTGCCAACAAGATTTGGAATGCGGCGCGCTTCCTGTTCATGAATCTCGAAAAATTCGAGCAGGGCGGAACGTCGCTCGAAGAATTGGCCGCGCCCCAGTTCCGCGCACAGGCGCCGTATGCATATGCCGGGCAGGTGCCGCTGGTGGATCGCTGGCTGTTTGCGCGCCTCGCCGCAACCGTGGAAACGGTGAACTCCGCGCTGGCGGAATACCGCTTCCATGAGGCCGCGCAGAGCGTCTACCAATTCTTCTGGGGAGATTTCTGCGACTGGTACATCGAGTGGGTGAAGCCGGAATTGCAGCATGCCGACCGCGCGCGCGCGACCGTGGCATGGAAAAATCTCTTCGCGGGTTTTGATGCCGCGCTTCGCCTGTTGCACCCGTTTATGCCGTTCCTGACCGAGGAGCTATGGCACCAGATGCCGCAGCGGGCAGGGGCCAAATCCATCGCCCTGGATCACTATCCGGAAGCGCGCGAGGCGTGGAAAAACGACCAAGGCTTGCGAGAATTTGGATTGGTGCAAGAGGTGATCCAGGGATTGCGCACCGTGCGCTCGGAAATGAAGCTCGACCCCAAGAAAAAAGTGGCGGCGGAGTTTTCCAGCGCCGATGCCGCGGTACGGGCAGTCGTGGAGGCCAATCGCGAGGGCATGGTCCGGCTGGGATTGCTGAGCGAATTGCGGATTACGGCGGAGAAGCTGCGCGAAGGCAGCGGCGGAATGCGCTCCACATCCCATTTTGATCTGCAAATTCCCTACCCCGCGGAGACAACCGATGCGGGCACGGAAATAGCCCGGCTGAAGAAAGAAATGGAAGGTCTGCAGAAGGCCATCGCGTCCAAGGAAAAACAGTTGGGCAATAAGACATTTCGGGAACGGGCGCCGGAACCTATTATCAAGCAGATGGAAGAGGCGCTTGCGAGCCAACGCATCGAATTGCATAAAATGAGCGATCGGCTGAAGCAGTTGGGAGAGAACTAGGCGACCCGCTCAGTTTCACGTAGGGGTCCAGCACGCTGGACCCCGGCCAGCAAAGTCACTGCGTCTTGGAAGTATTTTGAAGTTCTTCGGAAAGCACTCGGCACAGAAAGTGTTGTTCTTGCCAAGCAGGGGCGCAGCGTGCTGCGCCGCTACGAGGATGCTCGATGGGAACGGAATCCACCCTTCATTACCGAACGGGTTGCGCAATCTTAGGTGGAGGCGGCGCCCTCACTCATTCGGCACCCTGGCGGAAGTAAGTCTGCTTGTACAGTGCAACCAACAAAAGTAAGCTAGGGCAACAGGAGCACAGTACTGGGGCCTGATGCCACAAGCCACCTCTTTGCCAGGTACAACCGACCGTCGCATCGCAGCGTTGCTGACGCTGCTCGCGGAAAACGCCACCATCGTCATCAGCGGCGCGCGCATGGCGCGGGAAATCGGCGTGTCGCGTTCCACCGTCTGGCGTTGGGTGGAACGCCTGCGCGAACTGGGCGTGCGCGTGAAAGGGCAGCACAGCACCGGCTACTTTTTGGAGGAAGTTCCCGATATTCTGACGCCCGACTTGCTCCGCAAGCGGATGAAAGGAAGTTTGTTCGGCAAACGCCTCTATCATTTCTTCAAAACCGATTCCACCAATCGCGTAGCCATGGAGCTCGGCTATGCAGGTGAACCGGAAGGCGCGGTGGTGCTGGCGGAAGAGCAGACCGCCGGGAGGGGCCGCGCAGGACGCAGTTGGCATTCCGAGCGCGGCACGGGAATCTACGTGACGCTGCTCCTTCGACCCAATCTTTCGCCGGTGCAGGCGCCACTGCTGACGATGTTGGCGGGATTGTCCTCGCGCGCGGCGATTCAGGCGCAAACAGGACTAAATATCGAGTTGAAATGGCCGAATGACTTGCTCCTGAATGGCGCGAAACTGGGCGGCATCCTGACGGAGATGCACGCCGAACCGACTGCGGTGCGCTTTGTGGTTATCGGTCTCGGCATCAACATCAATCAGCAGAAGTTTCCGCCGGACATCACCGGCCTGGCCACTTCCCTGCGCAAGGAATCCGGCAAGGCTCATTCTCGCCTGGAGCTGCTGGTGCGGTTGCTGACGCAATTCGAGAGCGATTACAATCGTTTCCTGCGCGAAGGGCCGTCGTATGTCGTGGATCGCTTCCAACAGGAATCGGATTTCGCTCAAGGGAAGCGCGTGAAAGTGGAATCCGGCAGGGAAACTTATTTCGGGGAGACCGCTGGCCTGAGCCCCGAGGGATTGTTGCGCTTAGAGAAAGACGGCGGGCAAGTGGTGACTGTGATTGCAGGCGATGTGACCGAGGTTCGCTAAGTGCTCCTGACGATTGACATTGGTAACACCAACACGGTGCTGGGCGTCTTTCGTGGCGAAGAGCTGATCGCGAACTGGCGCCTGACCACGGCGCGGGCCCAGACCGTGGACGAGTACGGTGTGTTGACCCGCAACCTCTTCAGCCTCGCCGGGCTCAACCAGGAAATGATCACAGGCGTAATGATCAGTTCCGTCGTGCCGCCACTGAATTGGACGCTGGCGGAGATGTCGCGTGTCTACCTCGGCAAGAAGGCGCTGTTCGTGGAGCCCGGCGTAAAGACAGGCATGGCCGTGCTGGTGGACAATCCGATGGAAGTGGGCGCGGACCGCATCGTCAACGGCGTGGCGGCATTTCATCAGTTTGGAGGGCCATGCATCGTAGTGGATTTCGGCACCGCCATCACCTTCGATGTGATTTCGGCGAAGTGTGAATACCTGGGAGGCGTGATTGCGCCGGGACTCGGAATTTCGTCGGAGGCGCTCTTTACGCGGGCCGCGCGCTTGCCGCGCGTGGAGATCAAGGATCCCGGCAAAGTGATCGGCACGAATACCGTGACACACATGCAAGCCGGTTTGTACTACGGTTGGGTAGATTTAGTGGACGGTATGATCGCGCGCATCAAGGTGGAACTCAAGGCGGAGGCGGCCGTTGTGGCCACAGGCGGACAGGCGCGGCTCGTGGCGCGCGGCTCGAAGCACATCCAGCACGTTGAGGAATTCTTGACGTTGACGGGTTTACGCCTCATTTGGGAAAAGAACCAGCACGCTGAGGGACATGAAAAACACTCGGAGCCGCAGGTCGCCGCTTCACGGGCAGTAGCGAAGAAAGTTCAACGCTAGAAGAGCTCCGCGAAATAATACCGCTGATTGGAACTTTCGGCGGGGGCTGAATTCCATCTCTATTTTGCGGCCCGCTATAGGGTTAAGGCTCGGTTTCCAAAAGTAAGGAATTTCTCCGCAAGTTATTCGGTACTTGACTGTGTAGAGCAGTAGCAGCGAATCATGGACAACTGGAACTACTTCAACTATTTCACCGAAATCGAGGAATACTTCTGGAAGAAGCGCGGCGCGCACCTTCTGGTCTCCCCCCTCGATTGGGCCATTATGGAGACGTGGCAAAAGGCGGGAGTGCCTCTTGAAGCCGCCCTCAAGGGGATTGATCGTGCGTTTGAGACCTACCAGCGTTCGAGACGTGGCGCGGGAAAGCCGCTGAAGAGCCTGGCCTATTGCACCGATGCCGTGTTGGATGCCGCCGAAGAAGCGCAGGAAGCGGCGGCTGGCGCACACTTTCCGAACGGTGCAAAAGCTGCCGAACCATTCGCGCGCAGCGAACTACGCCACCACATGGAAAGAAACGCGGCGCTGCTGAAAAAGGCGGCGCGTTCCGCGGAATCACAATCCTCCGTCGCAGCTGTTTTGCTTCACGTGGCGGAATCCCTGACAGAATCGCTGACACTCCTCGATGCGCCGGGGAACCTGGACCTGGAGGATTTTGAACGGCGCATGACCATTCTGGACGACAAGGTGCACGCGACCTTGCTCAGCAACGCCAGCGAAGAGTTGATGCTCAAAATCCGCCGGGAAGTCGATTCGCAATTGTCGGCCTACCGGAGGAAAATGAAAGCCGCGCAGTTGGCCCTGGTGGAAAAGCAGTATCTGCAGAAACGTTTGCTGGATGAATATCAACTGCCGAGGCTGAGCTTGTACTATTTTTCGTGAACGGATGGGGACACCTGTTTTCTTCGACGCACCAGATGAACAGCCGCGCCCACAGGCAAGAACGCAATACCCCCAGCGGACATTTACAAACGCAAGGCGTAAGAATAGGACTGGACACTTATGGCGGATGAGTTACTATTATCGATTGAGAAGCTTGTGTACGGGGGTGACGGCCTGGCCCACGCGGAAGGCAGCACCATCTTCGTCCCCTACGTGCTCCCCGGTGAGCACGTGCGCGCGGCCGTGCGCACAAGAAAGAAAAAGCTGGTCCACGCGAAGCTGATTGAGGTCACCAAGGCCGCGCCCGCGCGCATCGCACCGGAATGCCCGCATTTCGGCGTTTGCGGCGGCTGCCATTACCAGCACATCGCGTTTGCCGAGCAGGGACGCCTGAAAGCGGAGATTCTTCGCGAGACTCTCGCGCGCCTCGGCGGCGTGTCGTGGACCGGAGAAATCCACGCGCACACAGCCGAACCTTACGGCTACCGCAACCGCGCACAATGGGCGTTTCGCGACGCTCTGCCACGCGCCTTCGGCTATTTTCTACCGGAAAGCGCGCACATTGTGCCGATCGACCGATGTCCGGTGCTTTCCCCGGGCTTGGCGAGAACCTTCGAGCAATTGCAGGAACTGGCCCGGGCCAATTCCCTGCCCCCCGGAATCCTGGAGATTGAAGCGTTCGTGGATTCAGAGGATGCCAAGCTGGCTCTGAACGTCGCATTCGAGCGCTTTCCCAAGCCCGCCAAGGACCTCATGGCGGATTTCAAGACCGCGCTGCCGCAACTCGACAGCTTGCTTCTGCTGGATCAGAGCAAGAACCGCTTTGAACTTTCCGGCCCGGGCTACCTGACGCACAAAGCCGGCGGCTTTTTGTTCCGCGTGAGCCATTTGTCGTTTTTCCAGGTAAATCGCTTCCTGATTGAAGAGATGTTGCGGGTTGTGTTGGAGGGGGCCAAAGGCGGCTATGCGCTCGATCTCTACGCTGGCGTGGGCTTTTTCACGTTGCCGCTGGCGAAATCGTTTGCCCGGGTGGTGAGTGTGGATGCAAATCTTTCCGCAACACGCGATTTACGCGTAAATGCGGAAGCAGCAGGCGTGCAAGTCGTCTCCCACAACGAGCACGCGGAAGAGTTTTTGAAGAAGGAGCAAGAGCAGCCCGATTTCGTAGTGCTCGATCCGCCGCGCGTGGGATTGGGCGCCGACGTCGCTGCACGCCTTGCGAATCTCGGCGCGCCAGAGATTGCCTATCTCTCCTGCGATCCTTCGACTCTCGCCCGCGACCTCGCAGTACTCACCGCCTCGGACCGCCGCCCGGCAACGGAAATTGCACCGGGGCACCACTACGAAATCGCGCAGGTTCATTTGTTCGATCTGTTTCCGCAAACGTTTCACATCGAGACCCTCGTGAGGTTGCGAAGAGTCACATGAAGCTCCCGGCCGCAGCACTTGCCGCCTCGTTTGCCGGCGGCATTTTGCTTGGCCTACAGCCCGGTGTGGCCCACTATGCCACCGCAAGAAACTTCCTGGCTGGCACCTTGGTTTTGCTGCTCTTCTGCCTGCTTGCCGCCATACTGCTCGCACGGCGCGTAAAGCTGTGGCCAGCCGCAGCCTGTTCTCTCGCGGCGTGGGTAGTTCTTGGGGTCTTCGCCGCTTGCATTTCGGAGCAGCCTCTGCCTCCCGAACATGTCTTGAGCCGCATGGCCGCAGGCCAAATCAGCGGCAAGGTTCCGCTACGCTACGCCGGCCGATTGCGGAATGAAGTCTCGCGCTTGCCCTGGGGCTACGCCATGGAGATAGACCTGAGCCGAGTGGAAGCGGCAGCTGGAGTGCTCCCGCTGGGCGGAGGCTTGCGAATTGGTTTCACACCGAGGAATGGAGAACCTGGCCTGCCGGAACTGCACGCCGGAGATGAAATTGCGGTGCTCACCGCAGCGCGGCTGCCCCTTGTATATAAGGACACTGGCGCGTTCGACCGTCGCGAATTCCTGGCGCAGCAAGACATCCACGTGCAGGCCACTCTCCGCGCAAGCACGCTTCTTGAAAAAATCGGCTCGCCTCCGGCTTCTCTCGCGACGCGCCTGGCGCGCTGGCGCGGCAGACTTCGCGACGAATTGGACGCTCTCTTCCCTTCTGCGCCGGACGTCGCCGGAATCCTGCGCGCCATGCTTCTGGGAGATCGCGCGTTCATCGACCGGGCGGAATCGCTGGACTTCCAGAAGACCGGAGTGTTCCACGTGCTCGTGGTGGCCGGTCTACACGTTGGCGCGCTGGCCTTCTTTCTGTTTTGGCTGACGCGACGCCTGCGGCTTCCGCGCACGCTCGCGACGCTACTCATCCTCCTGGCCCTCTTTGCCTACATTGCGGTTGTGGAGCAGCGCCCGCCAGTTCTGCGTGCGGGACTGATGACCGGCATTGTCGTGCTTGGAACATCCTTCTACCGGCGCCTGGAACTTCTGAACTCCGCGGCCTTGGCCGCGCTCATTCTGCTGGTGGCCAAGCCAAAAGCTGTGGTTGATACCAGCTTCCAGCTTTCGTTCCTGGCGATCGGGTGCATCGCAGGAATTGCTTTACCCTGGATGGAACGGCATATTCAACCGTTCGTGCACGCGTTGGGGAACTGGCGCGATGTGACGCGCGATGTGGCCTATTCGCCGCGGCAAGTGCAATACCGCCTGGACCTGCGCGACACTGCTCGCAGCTTGACCGCAAGTTTTTCCGGGCGCCCAGCAATGTGGGCACAAAACGCTGCAGTGACCGGCTTGCGCTGGACGTTCCGGCTTGTGGAACTCTTCGCACTCTCCTTGGTGCTGCAATTCGGCATGTTGCCGCTGATGGCGCGCGATTTCCATCGCATCACGCTGCTTGGGCCGCTGGCGAACTTGCTGGCCGTGCCGCTGACCGGGGTCATCGTTCCGCTGGGTTTCTGCAGCCTGGCGCTGGCAATGGTGTGGCGCGGATTGGGGCGCGTGCTGGCATGGCCTCTGGCTTGGCTCGTTCATTTGCAGAGCGGGATCGTGCATCTATTTGCGCGCATCCCGCGCGGCAGCTATCGCATTCCCGGCCCGCCACACTGGGTGACCCTGCTATTTTTTGCGTCCATCCTCGCGCTGGCGGTTGGCCTGCGTTTTGAGCGGGCCCGAGGCCACCTCCTGCGCTGGGCAGCCGCTGCTACAGCTGTTTTCGCAGCGGTTTTGATTGCCAGTTACCCGTTCCGCCCGTCCGTTGTGCCGAACGCGCTGGAGATGACGGTGCTTGACGTCGCGCAAGGCGACTCCATACTCGTGACATCTCCCAAAGGCAGCACCTTGCTGATTGACGGCGGTGGAACTTTTCAGGGATTCCAGGGCCGCGAAGAGCATCTTGGCCCTGATCCCGGTGAGGACGCGGTATCCCCGTACCTGTGGTCGCGTGGCATTCAAAAACTGGATGCAGTGGCGCTGACGCATGCTCACCAGGACCATATTGGTGGCCTCACGGCTATTTTGCAGAATTTCAAGGTCGGCCAGTTGTGGCTGGGGCGTGAAACGGCTGCGCCAGCCTTCGCGCGATTGAAGGAAGAAGCCACGCTCCTGCACGTGCCCATCGAACACGAACTCCGCGGCCAGCATTTCTTGTGGGATGGCGTGCAGGTGGTTTTTCTGTGGCCCGAGATTCCGCCGCAGGAAGTTGCGCCGCTCGCGAAAAACAACGATTCCCTCGTTGTCCGGCTACGCTACTGCGATCGAACAATCCTTCTCCCAGGCGACGCGGAGAAGCTGGCGGAGGCCGCTATGCTTGGGGAAAACGATGCCGCGGCTTTGCAGGCGGATGTGCTGAAAGTCGGGCATCACGGGAGCAAGAACTCCACCATGCCGGATTTCCTGGCGGCCATCGGGCCACGCATCAGCATAATTTCGGCTGGAGAAGAAAATCCCTATGGGCATCCGAACCCGGAACTCCTTAAACGCCTGACCGAGAGCGGGACACGCCTGCTGCGCACGGATCGCGACGGCGCGGTGCGCGTACTCACCGACGGGCACTCGTTGCGGGTGGATTGTTTCGTGGCCTGCCCGGAACCCATGACGCCCTCACAGGGCCCGCCAGCGCCAGAGCACCACCAGCAGGATTAAGAAAAGAAGAAACCCAACCGGCGCTTCGTGTTCGTGGTTTCGTTCGTATTGCGCCCAGGAAAACGTGCCGCTCGCCGCGCCGGGCTGGGATCTCGGAGTTAGCCTCGGAAAAAAGAGCGGGACCGCCGCCGCATACGCATCGAACGCCGCGCCATGTTTTGCGCGAAGCTCCATCTCTTCCCGGCGCATAACCAAGGTGTAGACCACGACAAAATAAAACAGTATCACCGCCACCGCAACCCAGGAACGCATCGCCACCGCCGCTCCAACTGCCAGAATGCTGCTTCCGAAATAAAGCGGGTTGCGAGTGTAGGCGTACGGGCCGGTCGTGGTCAGGACCTCCTGCTTATGCAAATAACCGGCGGCGTAAGCGCGCATGGCCAGGCCAATCACTCCCACGGCAGCGCCAAGAAGAATGGAACGCGGGGTCGGCCGCGCCAAAAGCAAGACCACCACCGCGAGGAGATAGCCAAGGCGCACGCGCCAGCGGGAGAAAAAGTCCAGCGCCGTCATGTGTTCTTGCCCACGGACTTCCGCACGGCATCGAACACTTCTTCAACAGAGAGGGCCAACAAGGACGCATCCGGCGCGTCGCCGCGACCGTAGGTCGTGTGCGCGTCAGGACTGCGTAGCACGATTTGCTGCGGCGGGTAAGGGCCGTTGCGCGCAGGATCGGTCGGGCCGAACAGCGCGACACCCCGCGCACCGAGAGCGATGCCGAGATGCAGCGGCCCGGTATCCCCACCAACGATGCATTGCGCGCCACGCAGAAGCGCCATCAAGGCGCCCAACTCTCCATCATAGGCGAGTGGGCGAGCATCGCCACTGGCAGCCTGCAGGGCCGCGACAAGTAATTCTTCTCCAGGACCATAATTAATGACGCACGGGATCCCCAGCTCGCCGCGAATTTTCTGGCAAAGCGCGCCGAATCGCTCGACAGGCCAGCACTTGGAGCGCCACCCCCCGCCGGGACTCAGCACGATGTAGCGCGTTGCGCCTTGTTCCTGCAATTCCTTGTGCACCAGCTCGCGGTCGGCCGCCGCAACTTCAAGTTTTACTTGGCCGACAGCTTTTGCCGCGTCTGTGCGTAATGTCAGCTCCCCATTCTGATCGGCGATGTGCGTGGTCCGGCAGGCCACGCGGTCTGTATAGAGGATCGGCACGCCGAACTCGCGGATCGTCGCGGACGAAAAGCCGATGCGCCTGGCGACGCTTCCAAGAAACGGCAGCGTGGCGGACTTCCAGAGTCCCTGATAGTCAATCGCCGCTGTCCAACTGGCGGAGCGAATTTTCTGAAGAACCCGCCGGACGCAGGCGAGATCGCGCGAGTCCACCGGCCAGATTTCCGTGGCCAGCCGGCTGCTGACGACGAGTTCCACCCAGCGCGGGTGCGTAAGCCACACAATTTCCGCGGAGGGAAACGATTCGCGCAACCCGGCTACGGCGGGGAATGTGTGCACGATGTCGCCGAGCGAACCCAGGCGAACGACCAGGAAGCGTTGCTCAGTCATGCGGCGCCTTACGGATGGAATCGAGCAGCGCGCGCGTGGAATGATCCTTGGGGTCGCCGACAATCGCGACGCGTATGCCCAAACGGTCGGCCACGGCGCGCTCCGGCACGCTGTCCTCTGTGTAATCCGTGCCCTTCGCGTGGACGTCTGGCCGTAACTCTTCCAGCAACTTCTCCACGTTCAGCTCCTCGAAGAGAACCACGAAATCCACATTGCGTAGCGCCGCGACAAGTTCGGCGCGCGCATGTTCGTTCAGAATGGGCCGCCCGGGACCTTTCAATCGGGTGGCGCTGGAATCTGCATTTACGCCCACGACCAGGATGTCCCCTTGCTCCTTCGCGCCGGAAAGACAGCGAACGTGGCCGACGTGCAGAGTGTCAAAGCAGCCATTGGCAAACACGATGCGCTTTCCATGGCGCTTGGCGCCCGTGAGAAGAAGCTGTAGCTCCTCGCGCGACTTGATTTTCGATTCGGCTTTACGCATGCCTTTCCTGTTCGACGGATTGCTCGGCTGTGCTTCCCTGCTCCGCAATCTTGCGATCAACTAAGCCCCTGATTCAGTGACCGCTGCCCGGCGGATGGCCTCCAGAAGTTCCTCGCGAGAAACCGTGGCCGTGCCGCGCTTCATCACCACCAGACCGCCGGCGATATTCGCGATGTGCGCCGCCTCCAGAGGCGAAGCGCCGCTGGCCAATCCCAAGGTGTATGCCGCAAGGACCGTGTCGCCCGCACCGGTAACATCCACCGCCTGATCGCTTCCGTGCACCGCAATTTGTAGCGGCTTCAGTCCCGGCTGGAAAAGGGCCATGCCGTCGCGGCCGCGGGTCACCAGCAGCGATTGAAGTTTCAATTCTTCGCGCGTGGATTCGCCACAGCGTTCGAGTTCCTTCAAATCGCTTCCAATCACCGTGTGATGCAAAGCTTCCATTTCGGCCTCGTTGGGAGTCGCTGATGTAATCCCCGTGTTCTTGTACCAGTGCAGTTGATAGCGGGAATCCAGCGTCACGGGAATCTCGCGTTTCACACTGCGGGTGGCGCTGCGAACCTCTGCAGGTCTGGCCACCCCAAAACCGTAATCCGAAACGGCCAGAGCATCGGTCGTGCGAATCTTCGCGGCAACCAACTGGGCCAGCTTTTTGCGTGTCGCCTCGCTGAGCGGCTCGCGCGGCTCGTAATCCACGCGAAGAACCTGCTGGCCCACGGTGTGCGCCCAGCCCGCCAGGAATCGCGTTTTCGTGGGCGTGGTCCAGCCCTTCACGCGGACAATGCCGGAGACGTCGACTTTCTTCTCCCGGAAAGCGGCCAGCAGCATATCGCCGGCTGGATCATCTCCAACCGCAGTGACTGGCGAAACTTTCGCGCCAAGAGCCGCAAAGTTGTTCGCCGCGTTGGCTCCGCCCCCCGGCACAATCTGCGTCTCGCGATGCTTCAGGATCAGCACCGGAGCTTCGCGCGAGACACGCGTGATGTCGCCAAATTGAAACGCGTCGGCCACAAAATCGCCGAGCACGACCACGCGCGTCCCCGCGAAGCGCTCCACGATATCGGCGAGCGCCACGAGATCCACGGATGGAGAAGAACTCACAATTTTCTTTGCGCGCGTCATTGCTTCCACCCCAAGATCCAGTCCACCGCGCCTGGCAGGTCTTCCGCAATATAATCAGGTTGCCGTGGCCATTCCTGGCGATGCCACGTCCACTCGCCCAGTCCGTAACCGCTCCGCACGAGTATGGCATGGGTGGCGGCGCGAAACGCCATCTCCATATCGCCGTAACGGTCGCCCACTACATACGAGCCGCTCGCCTGCAAACCCAGTTCGCGTTCCGCCCGCTGTATCATGCCGATTTTCGGCTTGCGGCAGTCGCAGCCGTCCGTGGAAATATGCGGGCAATAGTAAACTCCATCCAGCCGCGCGCCTTCCTTCGCTAGCGCGGATTTCATCAATTCATTCACTTCCAGCACCAGCGATTCCGGGAAATAGCCGCGCGCGACTCCCGATTGGTTACTGACCACCACCACGGCGAGTCCCGCTTCATTCAGGCGCCGGATGGCCGTAGGCGCAAACGGAAACATACGAAATCGCGCGGCATGGTTCAAGTAACCCACTTCTTCGGCGATGGTTCCATCGCGATCGAGGAAAACCGCTCTGCGGCGTGGCTTCTGTTCAGGCAGGACCCACCTCCAAATTAACCAGCCACGGCTTTACGGCAGCTGCAACCAACTCCGGCGTGATGCTTTTCATGCAGCGATGATCGGTGGGGCAGCGCCGCAAAAAACACGGGCTGCAGTATGGCCGATCCTGCACGATGCTGCTGCGCGGCGTTACGGGCGCAGTGCCAAATGGATCGGTCGGACCGAAGACTGCCACCACCGGCAGCCCCACAGCCGCGGCGACGTGCATCGCCCCGGAATCGTTGCCCAGGAACAATTGGCACCGCGAGAGGAGCGCAGGCAAATCGCCGATGGCCGTTTTCCCGGTCAGGTCAACGGGCTTTTTCTTCATGCCGGCGATGATGGCGTTGGAGACGCTGGCCTCCGCGGCCGCGCCGAACAGGATCACGTCGCCATCCGTTTCCGCCTGAAGGCGGTTGGCCCATTCCGCGAAGCGCTCGGGCGGCCAGCACTTTGCCGAGCCGTAGGAAGCACCCGCACCAATGGCGACGCGAACGGCGTGTGGCCGCGCACCAGCTTCAAGCAATGTTTCTGCGGCTTTCACGCGACGGGCCTCGGGAACGTAAAGCGCGATATGCGCATCGTCCTGCAACTTATCGATCCAGCCGGCGCGGCGCAATAGTTCCAAGTAATAGAACTTTTCGTGCGCAGGGATCTCGCCCGGCCTGGGCACGGCGATTGCTTTTGTGAGCAGCACGCGACGGGCGTCACGCGCGTAGCCGATGCGCTCCGGAATTCCGGCGCGCCAGGCAAGCCACGCGGCGTCAAAGGCATTCTGCAGGAGCAGGGCGACGTCGATCTTCCTTGCACGCAACTCGGATGCAAAGGCGGCGCGGCCGCTCCAGCCACGATGCGCCCCTTTGGGGTCATAGACGATCAATTCGTCACAGATGGACTGGTCGGAGTAAATTTCCGCCACAGACGGCTGCGCCACGATGCTGATGCGCGCCTCGGGAAATTTGTGGCGCACAGCGCGAATCGCCGGCAACGCTAGAATGGCGTCGCCGACCCAGTTCGTCGCGCGAATCATGATCTTCATGCCGCTGCGCACCTTCCAAACAAAAATCCGCTAGAACCGCAAAACCGAGAATGCCCCCTTACGTTCCCGCACCGCTTTATCTTTCCCGAAAGACTCAGTTCACCATTCGGGAGGGAGCCCTGGCCACAATTTGCGCCTGAATCGCTTCCCAGAATACCGCCTCCTGGGAAAGTTCCAGATCAATCACCGCCACGAAGACGGGCATTTCTCTGAATTGTGCGTCCTTAAGGTTTTGCGCGTCCTTTTCCGTGGTAACAAAAGCGCGGGCCCCACCCGCTCGTGCCGCTTCCGCGAGCGCTTTCGCTTCGCCGGCGGAATAGCGATTGTGGTCGGGAAACGCCCGCGTTCCTGCAATCGGCATCTGCCAGTTTTGCAGGTCGAGAAAAAATGCGCGCGGGTTGCCAATGCCACAGAACGCCAGGAAAGGTCCCGCTCCGATTTCCGTTTGCGTCAGCACCTGCGCGCCTCCGCCAAGTCGGCGGAAGCCCAGCAATCGCGTCGCGGCCGGAAACACCGGATAGCCTGGCAGCTTGCCGATGGCCGCTGCTGCCCCCGCCGATGTTTCTGTGCGCGTAAACACAAGCAAACTCGCGCGGCTCATCGCTGCAACGGGCTCGCGCAATCGGCCTGCTGGCAGAAGCATTTCCCTGCCCAGGGGCTGCGCCGCGTCCATCAGCAGCAGATTCACATCGCGTGCAAGCTGCAAGTGCTGGTAGCCATCGTCGAGCAAAAACACGTCCACACCCTTTTGTTCCAAGCGTCGACCCTGCTCGTAACGGTCCGCGCCAACGCCGAACAATACGCGATCGTGCAAGCGATACTTCATTAGCTCGATCTCATCGCTGGTATCGCCGCTTCCCTTGTAGCCGCGGCTCAAAATCCCCACGCGTTTGCCTGCCGCTAAAAATCTTTCCGCCAGCCAGATGACCATGGGCGTCTTGCCCGTTCCGCCAACAGTCAAATTGCCCACGCTGATCACTGGCGTACGCAGGCGTTTCGTCGGGAGTATGCCCCGAGCGTACAGCCACAACCGCAGACGCACAGCGATTCCGTACACCAACGACAATGGCCACAATAGCCACTGCAATATTGGTGGCGGGTTCATCGCTTCGCGTCACCGAGTTGCCGCGAAATCTCCGCCAGTGCGCGCTCCAGGGCGCCGCGGCTCGTTTCGACCAGCTGCCGCGCGGTGTCCCCCATTTTCCGCATTCTCTCGGGACTCTTGAGCAAGTGAATCCACTCGACGCCCGCATCCTCGGGGCTGGTGACCTGAATTGCGGCTCCGGCTTCCACAAATCGCGAAGCGATGGCCGCGAAATTCTCCATCGAAGGACCGAACACCGGCACTTTGCCAAACGCGGCAGGCTCCAGAATGTTGTGGCCACCGGATGGCACCAGCGATCCGCCGACAAACACGCCGTCCGCAAGCCGATAAAGCGACGCCAGTTCGCCAATGCTATCAAGCAACAGCACCGTGGTGCTCGCGGTGAAGCTCTTGCCGTTGTCGCTCGACGTCGCGACGGGCCCCGCCACGGCCAGCTCGGAGCGGCGAACAAACTTGTGATGCGCTTCCTCGATGAACTCAGCGGCAGGGGCAAAGCGCTCCGGCTTGCGCGGCGCCAGGACCAGCAGCGCTTTGGGATAGTCACCCTGCACTACGCCAAACGCGATCAGCGCCAGCGGCTCCTCGTTGGCTACCACGCTGCCCGCGACAATCACCGGCCAGCGCCCCTGCTCTTTGCAGGCCGTTTCCAGCCAAGTAGAAAGTGGCGTAACCGCGGGCAATTCCTGGTCGTACTTTAAGTTTCCGCTGACTTTCACGCGATCCGCCGGGGCACCAAGCGCGCGCAGGCGTTCCGCGTCGCTCTCCGTTTGCATCAGGAACACCGCTGGACTCGAGAGAGCCGATGCCAGCAGCGGCCGAAGACAGAATCCCAGCACGCCGAACCACCTCTGAAAGCGCGCAAACGAACGGTCGGAAATGCGACCGCTGGTGAAAATCACCGGAACTTTGCGACGCCCAGATTCGCGCAGGAAATTCGGCCAAATTTCCGTTTCCATCACGACAATGACCGCGGGCTTTACAGCATCCATCACCTTGCGCACGCAGAACGCCCAATCAAACGGAAAATACACCACAGCATCTGCGAAGGGCATACGTTCCCGCGCCACGTGCTGTCCTGTGATGGTGGTCGTGGAAATCACCAGCGGCCGCTGCGGATATGCTTCCTTCAGCCTCTTTGCCAGCGCAACAACTGCCAGCGCTTCGCCTACGGATACCGCGTGAATCCAGATGGCGCCGGGGCGGTCCGCAGGGAGCTTGGCAACGCCCGGCACGCCAAGTCCGAGCCGCTCGCCCAAATTGGATAGATACTTGCCGTGGCGCAGGCCCTGGATCAGCCAATAAGGCGCGGTGATGACGGCGGCCAAGCCTATTAAGACGCTATACAAGAAGTACACGCGATCTGGCTCCGGTGTGTCTCGGATTTGCGACGGCCCGCTACTCCGCAAGCAGGGCAACCCTGCTTCTCCCTAAGGAATCGAAGGCCACAGGATGCAAACAGTCTATTATATCTTCATGCGAAAGCTCTGCTCTTCCCTTCTCCTGCCTCTGTTGACGGTCTGCCTGGTTCCAGCGCTGGCGGGACAGCAAGCCGAGCCGGTACGCGCCCCGATCCAGGATTCTCACGAAGGCATGACCATTGGCGTCGATCCCTGGACGCAGGCCTCCCGTTACAAGGAGCGGTTCCCGAAAAAATCCCCGTTTTCCAAAGGCATTGTCGCTCTGCGAGTTTCCTTCCGCAACGATACTGGCGAGGGCATTAAGATCGACTTTCCGCACATCCGCCTGCTCCTGCAATTGAACGAAGACGAGCGCCAGGAACTCGAGCCGCTGACCGCGGATGATGTAGCGGACACGGTCCTATTGAAGAACAATGGCAAGGATCCCACCGCGAAGCGCATCCCTTTGCCCATTCCCATAGGGGGAGCCAAACCCACCAGGGACAAGAATTGGACCGACTTCCGTGATGATTGCCAGAACGCCGGGATGCCCTCCTCCGTGGTGGCGGCACATGGCACCGTCGAAGGACTGCTCTATTTCGATTTGCGCGGCGAGGTTGAATTGCTGCGATCTGCCCGGCTGTACGTGCCCAATCTCACCACGATGGGCACGAAGCAGCCCCTCTCCTATTTTGAGATTCCGCTAGGCTCTTCCCCCACGAACTGAGTTTGTCCGGCTATCTCCCGTAGGGGTCGAGCACCGCTCGACCCCATCTCCCCAAGGCACATACCCTGCAGGACTTTTGGTAGTGGGTAAGTTTCCGATTACGCGAAAGATCGGGAGTTGACCACGAAATAACGACTGAACTGTGGAACAGTTTCTGAATAAAACCCGAAGTGGTAGGCTGGGTCGGTAGGTGGATATGGACTCTGGACAAACCGAAGGGGCCATGAAGGCTCGTACCACAAAGCGACGCTCTTGGGTGTTTCCTATTTTGGTCGTGACTTTTGTTCTTATCCTCGCCGCAATCTGGATTCCGCATAACATAGTTAGCCGCATGGCGCATGATGAAGCCAATGCGATGTACAGTCTACGTGCGCTCACGAACCTTGAACTCCGATATGCAACAGCGCACCCCTCGAAAGGATTCACCTGCGAGTTCGCGCTATTGAAAACGGCAGCGCCCTCGAACGGAGAGCACACTCACGAAGGATTTCTATTTTCTGATTCATTCGAGGGTTACAAATTCTCGCTCACCGGATGCGAAGTCGACCCGAACGGAGTGGTCGTTCGATTTAAGGCAACCGCAGTACCTCTATTGCCCGGAAAGACAGGGACTCGTGCCTTCTGTACAGACCAAACAGGCGAACTTTTGTATAGCGTGAACGAGTCCGCAGAGCGTTGCCAACCGCTGTAGCCGCAGATGCCTGGTAAACCGAGCTGACCGGAAGCTGACCCGTTACCGAACTTTTCGGCGATTTGCTGAGACTCGCACCGTCGGCTACCATGATTGGGCTGACAATTTTCCGTTTCCCCAGGACCCATGCAGACTCTTCTCGATCAACTCAATCCGGAGCAGCGCCGCGCCGCGGAAACCACGGAGGGGCCTATGCTGATTCTTGCGGGCGCGGGCACAGGCAAGACCCGTGCAATCACCTTTCGCATGGCCAACCTCATCGCCAAAGGGATTCCCGCGGAGGCGATTCTTGCGGTCACGTTCACGAACAAGGCCGCCGAAGAGATGCACACGCGCGTCACCGATCTGCTCTTGCGGGCGGGCGTTCCCCCGGAGCGTCCGTGGATTTCCACCTTCCATTCGTTGTGCGCCAGGCTGCTGCGCCGGGAAGCGGCTGCGGCCGGACTCCCCAAAGATTTCGCGATCTATGACGACGATGACCAGCTTGCCGCCGTGAAGCTGGTCATGGCCAAGCTGCACATCGAGGACGACGCGCTCACGCCGCGCAATGTCCTCAGCCGCATCAGTTACGCCAAGAATCAGGCGCAAACTCCCGAGCAGATGCGCGCGGATGCGCTTGGCCCCGATGTCCGCAAAGTAGCGGATATTTTCGCCGCTTACGAGGCGCTCCTGAAGCAAAGCAAGGCTCTCGATTTCGACGACCTGCTGCTGCGCTCCGCGAGGCTGCTGCGGGAAGCGCAGCAGGTCCGGCAACGCTGGCAAAACCGCTTCCAGTATCTACACGTGGACGAGTATCAGGATACGAATCGCGTGCAATACGATTTGCTGCGCCTCCTGGCCAACGAACGCCAGAATGTCTGCGTCGTGGGCGACGAGGACCAGTCCATCTACCGCTGGCGCGGCGCCGATGTCTCCATTTTGCTCAGCTTTGCGCGGGACTTTGCCGGCGCCAAAGTCGTCCGCCTGGAGCGCAATTATCGCTCCACGCAGAACATTCTGGATGCCGCCGCGGCTGTGGTAGCCAACAATCCCGACCGCCTGGGGAAAACGCTCACCGCAGAAAAAGACCAGGGCGACAATCTCCGCTACTTCGAGGCCCGCGACGCCCAGGCCGAGGCCGAATTCGTCGCGGAGGAGCTCGACCGCATTCTTGCTGACGATCCGGACCAGACCTGCGCCGTCGAATACCGTACCAACTTTCAATCGCGCTCCTTTGAAGAAGTGTTTCGCCGCCGTGGCTTGCGCTACAAGCTGGTGGGCGGATTCAGCTTCTACAATCGCGCCGAAGTAAAGGATGCGCTCGCTTATGTGCGGCTGGCGCTGCACCCCGAGGACGACATTTCCCTGCTGCGTGTTTTGAATGTGCCCGCGCGCGGAATCGGCAAGACCACTGTCGACGCCCTCCGCGACATCACGCAAAGGGAGAATCTATCCTTCTGGGATGCCATGGAATCGCTGATGACTAGCCCCAACGCCAGCCGCTCCGTTGCGCCGCTGCGCGTTTTCCGCGAGCTTATCTTGCGCTTAAGGGAAGCGTATTCCGCGAAGGAGCCCGCCGAGTTTCTCCGCTACGCCCTCGAGGAAACCGGATACATGAGTGCGCTGAAAGATCGCAACACGCCGGAAGATGTAGCGCGCACCGAAAACCTGGAAGAACTGGTGCGTGCGGTGGCAGAGAGCATCGAGGCCGGCGAATCCTTCACCGAGTTTCTGGACGCTGCGGCGCTGGTGAGCGACGCCGATTCTTACGAGGGCAAGCCGGGCGTCACGCTCATCACGCTGCACAGCACCAAGGGCCTGGAGTTCGACCACGTCTTTCTGACCGGGCTGGAAGATGGCATTTGCCCGCACAGCCGCTCCATCAACGAAGAAAAGGGAATCGAGGAAGAACGCCGGCTGGTCTACGTGGGCATGACGCGCGCGCGAAAATCATTGACGCTCACCCGCGCGGTCTACCGCCGCGTTTTCGGCAACGAGCAACAGATGCGCGCTTCCCTGCCCTCGCGCTTCCTGGGAGAGATCCCCAGTGAATTGGTGGATACCGTGCGCGGCTCAATGGCGGAAATCGGCGAGTCGCGCCGCTACGAACCCGACCCGGAGTATTCCTATTCCTCCGAGGAATTTCTGCGCCGCGTTCGCGGAACGTCCGCGCCGAAGGAGCGCACTTCACAGCGGCGTGCCGCGTCCACGACTACTCTCCGCCGCCCGGCTATAATGCGCGGCGGCAAGGCCGATCCGCTCTTGGGGCAGAAAGTGCGCCATCCAGAGTATGGCGTGGGGACTGTCGTCGGCGTGGAAGGCGAAGACGACGATCGCCGCATCTCCGTTAGTTTCCCCGGACGCGGCACAAAGAAATTTATCGAGCGCTACGCCCACCTGCAGCCGGTGTAAACGTATGAGCACCCGCCCGAACGTAGGCACCACGGACGCCGCCAACACCACCATCCGCAAAATTCAGCTCCGCATCCTGCCTTTCATTTTTCTGCTCTATATTGTCGCGTTTCTGGATCGCGTGAATATCGGCTTTGCCGCGTTAACAATGAACAAGGAGCTGGGCATCAGCGCCGAGCAGTTTGGTCTGCTTGCCGGCATTTTCTTCTTCGGCTATTTCTTGTTTGGAGTGCCCAGCAACGTGCTCCTTCACAAGCTGGGCGCGCGGGCGTGGATCGCGTGGATTTTGGTGAGCTGGGGAATCGTCTCTGCGTGCACCGGGTTTGTCCAGAACGCCACGCAGATCTGTGTGGTGCGATTCCTGCTGGGGTTGGCGGAAGCGGGCTTCTTCCCGGGCATGATCCTCTACATGACCTACTGGTTCCGCCAGCGCGAGCGCGCCCAGGCCGTGGCCTTCTTCATGACTGGCCTGCCCATTTCCAGCATCCTGGGGGCCCCTTTTTCTGGATTCATTCTCGATCATGTCCACTGGTTCGGCGTCAGCAGTTGGCGCTGGCTGCTGGTCCTGGAAGCCGCGCCCGCGATTGTGCTTGGCATCCTGACCTACCGCCTGCTGCCGAATCGCCCGGCAGACGCGCGCTTCCTGGCGCAATCCGAGAAGGACTGGCTCGCTGCTGAACTGGCAAAAGAAGAGCGAGCCGCGGGAGCATCCGTCCGCGTTTCGGCGTGGAGAGCCCTGGGCCGCGGCCGCGTGTGGCATCTGGCGATCATCTATTTCACGATTATCATCGGTTTGTATTCGATGAGCTTCTGGCTGCCGCAGGTCGTGAAAGGACTGTCCCTGCTGTACTCAAACACAACCGTGGGGCTCCTGGTGACCATCCCTCACATTTGCGGCCTCATCGCAATGCTTGTGCTCTCTCGTCATTCAGACCGCACGCAAGAGCGTCGCTGGCACGCGGCCATCCCCGCCATTCTCGGAGGCCTCGCCCTGCTCATCGTGGGAAGAGTCACGTCCCCCACACTGTCCATCGCGCTCCTTGCCCTGATGGCCATCGGTGTAGACAGCTTCTTCGGGCCGTTTTGGTCCTTGCCCGGCAAATTCTTGACAGGCGTCGCGGCCGCTTCGGGAATTGCGCTCATCAACTCGGTGGGAAACCTCGGCGGCTTTGTGGGCCCGTACGTCATTGGCGCCGTCAGCAAGCGCACGGGAAGCACTTCTGCGGGCCTGGCATTCGTTGGTGTTTCGATGATCGCGTCGGCAATCCTAGTCTTGCTGCTAAAGGATAAGCAGGACCCACAAGCCCCCTAGCAATTTCAGTGCGCCGGGTGCCCCACCCTTCGCGGCTGCCGCAAAAGGTGGGCTCTCACGATCGAACACCGACAATTGTCCTCTTTTTGTTTATTTGACTGGCCGTGGAGCATTCACAATTGCGGAACCCACACGACAGTTCCGCCCTAATACCCTGCAGGCTGCCCCGCCTCTTCCCCAACTTTGATCGCCGAAAGCCCCAATCTCCGCCGCGCCTCATCCAACATTCCCGTCGTACGGGTGGCCCCGCACCGCGAAACGCCGAGCGCCCGCACGGCCAGCAGCGCATCCAAATCGCGCACGCCGCCCGCTGCTTTCACCTGAACATGCTTCGGAGAGTGTTGACGCATCAGGATGAGGTCCGCGTGTGTCGCTCCGCCGGAGCCGTAACCCGTGGAAGTCTTGACCCAATCGGCCCGGAGTTCGCCGCAAATCTCGCACAAACGAATCTTGTGTGCGTCCTGCAAATAACAATTCTCGAAGATCACTTTCACTTTCGTCCCGGCCGCGTGCGCAACATCAATGACGGCCTTGATGTCGTCACGCACATACCCCCAATCGCCGCTCAAAACCTTGCTGATGTTGGCGACCATATCCAGTTCCTCGCTGCCGTCCGCGATGGCTTGGCGCGCCTCCGCAGCTTTGATCGCCGTGGTATTCACGCCGTGGGGAAAGCCGATGGTCGTGCTGGCCTTCACACTGCTGCCGCGCAGCAATTCCGCGCAGCGCTTCAGGTAAAACGGCATGGTGCACACGCTGGCAGTATCGTAAGCCAACGCCACCCCGCATCCCGCTTCCAGATCATCGCGCGTCAGCGTGGGATTCAACAGCGAGTGATCGATCATCTTCGCGACGTCGCCGTATGTATAGTCCATGGGAAATGCCTCCTAATCTGGTTGTCGCGCCAAACCTCGCTCGGCCAAGTCAGTTAGGCCTCCGGCCACCGCCAGGGCGATCCCGCCATACAGGCCCGCGCGTTCTCCCAACGTAGAGCATTCCACCCGCACGTCGTCGGCGGGGAACATCCGCACGCGCTCCAGAATGGCGCGCCGCACTGGTCCCAGCAGGAGTTCGCCCATGCCGGACATGCCGCCACCCAGCACCACCACTTCCGGGTGAAGAATTGTGACGAGATTCGCCACGCCAATTCCAACATACTCCGCCGCGCGCTCGATGGCCTCCGCCACGGCGACATCGCCAAGCCGCGCTGCTTCAGCCATGAGCAGTGGGTTCACGCCCGAAGCCTCTCCGCCTGTAAGCTGCGCCAAATGGGGCGCCAAACTACTGCGCAACAATCGCACGCCTTCTCCAGTCAGTGCAGATCCGCTCGCCACCGCTTCCAGGCAACCGCGATTGCCGCACCCGCACATCGGTCCATCGGCGATGACCGTTTGATGGCCCACCTCGCCCGCCGCTCCCAGCGGCCCCAACCGCAAACGCCCATCGATCACCACACCTCCGCCAATGCCAGTGCCAATTGTCAGGAAAACTAGGTTTCGAGCGCCAGCTTCCGCACCATAGTGCATTTCCCCCAGCGTCGCCAAGCGCGCATCATTCAGCAGATAGACCGGGCAGCGAAACTCCCGCGAGAGAAAGTCCGCCACATGGACGTCGCGCCACTGCGTCGCCAGGTTGGGAAGAAAACGCGTGATGCCGCGCGCGACATCCACCAATCCAGGAATGCCCATACCAATAGCTCGGGGAGTTGCTCCAGCCTTTTCGCAAAGTTCACGAAATCGCCCAGCAATGTGCGCCAGCACAGCCTCGGGGCCTTCGTCGGCGTGCGTAGCGAAACTGGTCTCCGCGGCAAATTCCGCCGGAGCTGTCGCCAGACCGCAGGAGACCTTCGTCCCGCCCAGATCGATCGCACCATAAAGTTCCGTCATGTTGAGGACCTGCGCAGAAGTATGACACCCGCGACGCTGCATTCAAACGCCCTTGTCGCGTTTCGCAGTGGGAGCTTGTCTGCCATCGCACACAACTGCTTGCAATAGCTTATAGCGAGGCCGCGCCCTATTTTGCGGGTAGCTTGGCCGGATGCGCGTCGAGAAATTCGTATCGGCCACGCATGGTGTCGGCAGCCGCATGAATGTTCTTGCCCGACAGATACATCACCTGATACCCGTCCTTGCTGTCGTATTTCGGCCAGTCCGGCAAGCCGCCACCGTTAGGATTTCCCGCCTTGGCGAAATTCACCCAATAGGAAGACATTGCCTCGGACACTTTGAAGTCATCATCCGTCCAAGGCACTCCTGCCTGCGATTTGAGCGTCTCAAAAACGTATTCGATTTCGCAGGCGTGCCTGGAACCCGCCTCGGCGGCGGAAATGGGTCCGATCATCGCCCCGGGCTTCACTGCGGGCACCTGCTCGAAGCGGTATTCGTACACCGGGACGCTGCCGGTCTTCCTCTGCACGTCGACCCACTTCCAGGTGGGGAAGATGGTGAAATCGTCGCCCGCCAGCGCTTCGGCCGAAAGCACGGCCTCCTGATCTGTGGAAGCTGGATATAGTTTCAGGAACTCCGCTGCTTGATCGCCAAAGCGTGCCTGGGCATGTTCCGCAAAACTCTTCGCCGTGGGCTTTTGCGGCGCCATAAGGACGAACATTTTCCCTTCGTCCGCATTCCACCCTGCCAGGAGTGGAACATGGCTCTGCGCACCTTCCGTGAACACGCTAAGAACACTGGTGGGAAGGAAATATCCATCCACATTCGGACCAAACCCGAAGCCGCGATTCTCCTTCGCCGCGGCCTGTAGCAATTCATCTCCTGGTTTAGCGCGCATTTCCGCCAGGGACTTCGCTCCCACAGACTCCGCGAATTTCATTCCGAACTGCTCGGTTTCGGAAAGCGCCTTAAGCGGCAAGCCTCCACTCGACCCGGTTGGAAAGAAAGCGCCGCTTTCGCCAATCGCTTTTTGAAATAATTTTCGTGAAAGTGGCGAAGCCATCAACGCGCTCACGGATGCCGAACCCGCGGATTCGCCCGCAATCGTAATGTTTTGCGGATCGCCTCCAAACGCCGCGATATTGTTCACCACCCACTGCAACGCCGCCACCTGATCCAACAGCCCATAATTGCCCGAAGCGCTGCGCCCGGACTCCTTGCTGAGTTCGGGATGAGAGAAGAATCCAAATACGCCGAGACGATAATTTGGGTTGACGATGATCACGCCCTTTTTTGCCAGATTCTCTCCGTCATAACGTGGCTCCGAAGCGCTGCCCGCCACGAACCCGCCGCCATAGAACCAGACAATTACCGGAATCTTTGCGCTAGTTGGTTTGGCGGGAATCCAGATATCGAGTGTGAGGCAGTCTTCGCTTGGCTGAGCGTCGCGGAAGTAAATGTCCCCAAACACATTGGTTTGCAGGCAAGCCGAGCCGAACTTATCGGCTTGCCGGACGCCGCTCCAGCTCAGCGCGGGTTGCGGCGCTTTCCAGCGGAGCTCTCCAAGCGGCGGCGCGGCAAACGGAATGCCCTTAAACATGCGCACGCTATGATCTTCGTTTGTAACCCCCTGGAGCTTGCCGTTTTCAACTGTCACTTCATCTGCAGGGTTGGCGGCATTCGCTGAAAGCACGCCTGTCAGCAGAATCAATGCGGCCATCTGCACAACGGTTAAGAACCGAGACATTTGTTCTCCTTTTGTAGAGCACAAAAACTCGCGTGTTACCGATGGGCAGCGCCAAAATGCGTCGCGTCCGATTGAACTCTTACGTGACGCTGCCTCGGTTTCAAGCGCCCGCCGGTTTCCAGCCCATCCAATCCAGCATCCAGCGCCAGGATACTTCTTGGTTGCGATTGACCGGCGGCGGTGGCAGTGCATGCGTGGGAAAATTCACGGCTTTCCCTCGATAGGCATCGGCGAGTCGCTTGAATACCTTGCCCTGTTCCTTGATCCGTCCGTCATTGGTCAGCAGGCCAAGGCTGTATTCCAGGGAGTTGAACTCGAACTTCCGGTCCACGTCGTGGGTGTCCCAATAGCTGAACCAGCTCACGCCGGAATCAATGGCAGCCAAAACCGCCTTCTCTAGCCATTCTGCCTGTTGCTTCTCATTCAGCGCTTCGATGCAGGTGTTGAACTCCTCGGCCCAGACCGGCTTCCGAAGATCGCCGGCATAGGAACGCACCAAAGCCGTCATCGCCGCGACTATCTTCGTGCTTGGTGGATCCATAGCGCCACCGTACTTCAGCGCTCCGGACCAGTACGGGTAGCAGTGAATGACCGGCATAGGCGCGGCTGCCAGGGCTTGCGGAGAGAATGTGTTCACTTCGAACCACGGCCCTTCGTCCACTCCATTGACATGTAGCCCATCGGGGCAAACCGTCCCCATCAGCGACAGCATCTTTCTCATCCACGCATCGCCCACGCGGGGTTCCGTGCTCCAGCAGGTGTTGATCTCATTTCCAACGTCGAAGCCGATGATGTTGGTTTTTGGCTGCATCACACGCGCCAGTTGCCGGATGAAGAGTTCCTGGGCCGCCCAAATCGTTTCATCGCCGTAGAAATCGGTCCCGGCCTTGTTAAATGGCGGCAAAAAGTACCAGCCGCTCAACTGGCCCGTGAACACGGTCACCAACGCATCTAATTCGCGCTCGCCCATCAGCGTGAGCAGTTGATCCAGGCGCTCCAGATGAACCGGGCTGATCCACTTCGGATTGGGTTGGAAATAGGGCCAGATCAGCAAAACGCGCAGATGGTCCGCGCCCAAGGACGCGATGGCATCCAGGTCTCGCTTGATGGGGTCCGCGTCCCACTCGTTCCAACAAAACCACCAGTTCTTCGAGGGCGTGTAGTTCACACCGAAGCGGTGGCGGTCCAGCTCCCGGCCTCGGGGCGGAGGCGCATCCAAACTCGCCGCTCTCAAGGTGCTGGGGTCCCTATGTTTTGCAAGCAGCGATGTGCTGCCAGCTACGGAGCCCGCGGCTGCAGCGCGCATCGCGGACGAGAGGAAGTCGCGCCGGTTCATTTCGTCACCCTCCAGGGGATTTAAAGATCTCGGGCATGCGACTCGTCGCAAATGGCTGGCGTCTGACCCCGGATCTCTTTCCTGAGTTCAAACACAGCGCAATTGTATACCCCTGCCGCGAGTAATGAGCCAGCTCCTTTCCCCGTTCTTTCGCGGCTGAAGCTGTTTTCGTCAATCGCCGGATCGGTTCTCGTGTCGGTAGCCAGTTAGAAATTGGCTCACCACCCGGCCAGAGCGCTCTCCTCTGGTTGCGCCTCTCCTCATATCGCGATACATTGAAACCCTATCATTCCTTATTCCGTATCCGGCTGAGTCCAACTGCCCCACGTGCCTGGATGCGAACGGAGAGCCCGCTTGGCCTCACATCTCTTCCGATGTAAGAGTATCGACCAGCTTCTGTCTGACTCCGAGAACGCCGAAATCAAATTAAAAAAATCCTTGGGGTGGCTGAGTCTGACCTCGCTGGGAATCGGCGCGGTCATCGGCTCTGGCATTTTTACCGTGATCGGCACGGCCATCGCCGGGCAGAAAATGCAGGTGTCCTCGGTACTCAACGCGCCTCTGCTGCAATACCTGATCTACCATTCCACATCTTTCGGCCGTCCCGGCGCGGGGCCTGCCATCGCACTATCGTTCATCCTCGTGGCCATCGTCTGCGGTTTCGCTTCCGTCTGCTACGCCGAACTCGCCGCGATGATTCCCATCGCCGGCAGCGCGTACACCTATACGTACGCCACCATGGGCGAACTGGTCGCCTGGATCATCGGGTGGGACCTCATTCTGGAATATGCCGTCAGCAACATGGCCGTTAGCGTCGGCTTTTCCGCGCACGTCGTGGACTTGCTCGACTGGTTCGGCTGGCATCCCAATCCGGAATGGATTTCGCCTGCGTATCTCCCCACCGGCTTGATGGACCTTCAGGGAAACATGATCTACGGCCCCGGCTGGCATTTCGGATTCAACTGGCCGGCCTTTATCATCGTGATGCTGCTGACGGTTATCCTGGTGCGCGGCATCAAGGAGTCCGCCGAAACCAACAACATCATGGTCTTCCTGAAGCTCGTGGCCATCATGGTGTTCGTCAGCTTCGCCGCGCGCTTCATTCATCCCGCCAACTGGCATCCCTTCGCGCCCAATGGCTGGCCGGGAATCCTCACCGGTGGCTCCATCGTCTTTTTTACCTACATCGGCTTCGACTCCGTTTCCACCGCGGCCGAGGAGTGCAAGAATCCCCAGCGCGACCTGCCGCGCGGCATCATCGCCACGCTGGTGATCTGCACGGTGCTGTACATCGCCGTGGTGGTCGTGCTGACGGGACTCGTGCCCTGGCATACGCTGCTCGACGACGCCGCTCCCGTCGTCAATACCATGAAGAAGCTGCACTTCGGCAATGTGCGCCTGATTGTCTTGATCGGCGCTCTGATGGGAATGATTTCCTCCCTGCTGGTCTTCCAACTTGGCCAGGCGCGCGTGTGGTTTGCGATGTCCCGTGACGGCCTGTTGCCGCGCGTTTTTGGCCGCGTCCATCCGAAATATCACACGCCGGACTTCTCCACCTGGGTCGCGGGCTTCGTCGTGGGAATCCCCGCGGGCCTTCTCGACATCGGCACGCTAGCGGACCTCTCGAACATCGGCACGCTGTTTGCCTTCGCGCTGGTGGGCGCGGGGGTGCTCATCCTGCGTTACCGTGAACCGGACCGTAAGCGGGCCTTCCGCGCGCCGGGCGGCCCACTGGCTCCCATCATCACGATTTTCACGTGTCTTCTGCTGATGGCCGGTCTGCCCATCATGAATTGGCTGCGCTTCTTTACCTGGCTCATCATCGGCCTGGTGATTTATTATTTCTATGGCCGCAGGAAGAGTACGCTAAGGATTGCAAACGCCAAGTGAGGCTTTCCCGGGAAATGTTGCGCCGCGCTGATTCCAGGTTTGGAGGTGCCGCGAGTTTTCTTTTATTCGCCGCGTGCCTCACCATGCTCTTCCCCCTTCATGCAGCGGCTTGGGGAGACAACGCCCAGCGGCTGATCATCAATCACGCGGTCGATTCACTACCCTACGATCTGCGCACGTTTTTTGAAGCCAACCGTTCCTACCTGGTGCAGCACGTCAACGACCCGCTGAACCTTATTGATCAGCATCCGAACGAACGCAGCAACTATTTCATCGAACTCGACAAATACGGCAAATTCCCCTTCGACAAGCTGCCTCGGAATTACAAGTCGGCGGTCGCCCTCTATGGTAAGTCCAAAATCGATGCCACTGGCCTGCTCCCCTGGCAGATCGGCGTGTATAGCCAGAAGCTCACCGAAGATTTGAAGAATGGCAAGTGGGAAACCGCCAAGTTGGATGCGGCTTTTCTGGCGCACTTCGTCGCCGAAGCACACGACCCGTTCAACACAACGGAAAACTATGATGGACACGCCAGCGGCCAGAATGGGGTCAATCAGCGATTCAATGCCGTGCTGATTGACCGTTTCGGCTCCTTTTTCCCGGTCAGCCCGCACGATGCTTCCTTCATCAGCGATCCCACCGATCACGCTTTCGATTCCTGCCTCTCCGCGCATAGCCAGGTCGAATCGCTGCTCCTCGCGGATCGCGCCGCCAAGCGCGGGCAATCCTCCTACACCGACGAATACTACGATCGCTTCTACAATTTGGCGGCGGGATCGCTCATCAAGCAATTGTCGGATGCCTCTACCGACGTCGGCTCCTATTGGCTGACTGCATGGATTAACGCCGGCAAGCCTCAGTTACCTCACTGACCGGTATCCACGCTACAAAATGACGGTTTTTCTTAAGGAGGCCGGGGCTTTAGCCCCGAAGGAAAGCTTCCGCGCAATTTTTCCGAAGCCTGCACTGCCTTCTCGCAAATCCCCACGACCCTGTTAAAATTCCACCGTGAAATCTTCTTCATTGTCGCCCCGCATCGCTTCCCTTCCCAAGGTCGAACTCCATCTCCATCTGGAAGGCTCGATCCGCCCAGCCATCGCCCGTGCCCTCTCCGCCCGCCACGGTGTCGCGTTAAGTGAAGACGAAGTTCGCCACCGCTACGATTACTCCAACTTCACCGAGTTCATCGAAGCCTTCAAATGGGTCACCTCTTTTCTGCGTGAGCCGCGCGACTTTGCCTTGCTGGCCGCCGATCTGGCCGAGCAGCTTCTCGAGCAGCATGTCGTTTATGCGGAGGTCACGCTCTCCGTTGGCATCATGCTGCTGCGCAAGCAGGATCCCCAAGCCAACTTTGAGGCAATCCTGGCGGCCACGGAGCCGTTCGAGAAGCGCGGTTTACGCCTCAACTGGGTTTTCGATGCCGTGCGGCAATTTGGGCCGGAACCCGCGCTGGAGGTCGTGGAAGCAGCGCGGCGTTGCGCATCGCCCCGCATTGTGGCCTTCGGGATCGGCGGCGACGAATTGAGCGTGCCCACGCGCGAGTTCCGGTATGCCTATTTGCGCGCCAGAAGCTCCGGCCTGCACCGGCTAATCCACGCAGGGGAGATCGGCGGGCCGGAGAAAATTCGCGAAGCCATCGAGATTCTAGGCGTCGAGCGCATCGGCCACGGCATCGCCGCTATCCACGATCCAGCACTCATGGACCTCCTCGCGGAGCGCCGCATTCCCTTGGAGGTTTGCCCCACCAGCAATCTCCGCACAGGCTCCCTTGCCCTACAGTTGCACAATCCGCAAGCAACGCTCGTGCAGCACCCCTTGCCCCGGCTAATCCGCCATGCCATTCCGGTAGTGCTCTCGACCGACGACCCCGCAATGTTCCACGCCTCGCTCCTCGGCGAATACGAAATCGTCGCGCAAATGGGCCTCAGCGAAGCCGAACTCGTTCTCCTCCATCGCAACGCCGCGGAACATTCCTTTCTCTCGGACGAAGCCCGCCGCGCCCATCTCGCCACCCTCCCGCGAAAATGAACTCGCTGCCGATTTTGCCCCACGGCGAATGGCTAAACTTCCCGTTTGTCCGTCATGCGACCAGAATCCGGCCCAGACCTGGTTGCAGCGGTTGCGAAATCGCCCGTTTTCGTCGTGTGTCGAAAGGTTTTGATAGCCTTCGGCGTATCTCCGGCTGTACCCTTCGCTATGTCCGTTCAACGAGGGAGGACACATGAGTTCCACCAAGAACCCAGGCAGATTCGCAGGCTTGCTGTATCTACTCACGTCAATAGTGGGCTTCTTCGCCATGGGCTATGTTCCCAACAAGCTGATCGTCCACGGAAACGCTGCTGCGACGGCCAGCAACATTGCGGCCTCCGAGACGCTCTTTCGCCTCGGCATCGCGAGCGAACTCATCGGCATGGTCGGTTTTATCTTCGTGGCCTTGGCTTTGTACGACCTACTGAAGGGGGTTAGCCGGCGGCACGCCGCGCTCATGTTCATTTTGATTGTAGTCTCCATCCCTATAGCCTTTGTGAATGAGCTGAACTCATTCGCTGCCCTGGTCCTCGTGCGCGGGGCTGACTTCCTATCCGTATTCGAAAAGCCTCAGCGGGAGGCTCTGGCCATGCTGTTCCTCAATCTGCATGGTCGCGGATTTGTTGTCGCCGAAATATTTTGGGGTCTCTGGCTCTTTCCCCTCGCGCTACTTGTGTACAGGTCGCGATTCCTGCCGCGCTTCCTGGGCGTGTGGCTCGCCCTCGCCGGCCCCGCCTGGGTGATCCTGAGCCTTACGGGCGTACTTTTGCCGCAATACGCGGACAAGGTGAATACCTACCTTCAGCCCGCCATTTTGGGGGAGATAGCCTTCATGCTCTGGCTCGTCATCAAGGGCGCTAAGCCGCCAGCGCTGGACGCCGCAGCCTCATTGTCGGCGGCTGGTTAGGCCTTACTTCGTGGGTTGTCGGCTAATCGGAAACTGAACTGCCGCCATAGCTCAGGCCGGCGTGAACACGCGCAATGGAATTGCTATACTAGCGTCCATGAAAGCTCATGTCTGGGTTATGCCGAAACGCACTGTTCTGGACCCGCAGGGTCAGACCATTCAGCACGCTCTTTCCAGCCTGGGTTACGCGCAAGTGTCCGACGTACGCCAGGGCAAATTCTTCGTGCTCAATCTCGATGGTTGGAACCGCGACGAAGCGCAGCAGAAACTGGAGCGCATTTCCAAGGAAGTGCTCGCCAATCCGGTCATCGAGGAATACCGCTTCGAGATTGTGGATTAGCGTGACTACCCCCGAGCCCCCAATGAGACTTGCAACATCGCAGGAAAAGTTTGCGCCAAACACAATTACTGTCTGCCCAACTGGGGCGCAAGAGTCTTGCGCCCCTAGGAGGAAAGCCCTCGCCCGTTGCGGCCTACTTCCCTTCTGCTCGTTCTTACTCTTGCTCGCACTCCTCGCAGCAAGCTGCCAGAAGTCGTTTATGCAAGTTGACGACCCGCAGCTCAAGCCCATTCAGGAAATCATTCAAGCCCAGTTGCCCCAGGGTTCCACCACCGACCGCGTCGCAACTTTCCTTTCCGTGCGCGGCTACGAGCTGGAAACCCCCGAAAAACCGGGCACCCTGGTCGCTATCATCCGCCACATTGATACGCAGACGGTGCGGCCCGTCACTGCGCGCGTAACCTTTTATTTCGACGCCAACGGCAGGCTCAATACCATTGAGATGGTGCGCATTCCCAATCAGGCCATTGAGTAACTATCCCTGAGAGTTCCCCGCCGTTTTCGCGCTGGCGCAACATTGCGCGTGTTACCCTGAGGATACTTTGTTTAGGAGAGCTCCAGCATGTGCGGCATTGTCGGTTATATCGGCCCCAAAAAGGTTGTTCCCGTAATCATCGAGGGCCTGCGCAAGCTGGAATATCGCGGCTACGACTCCGCCGGCATCGCGGTGGTCGACGCCGCCGGCAAAATGGATATTCGCCGCGCCCCGGGCAAGCTGCGCAACCTCGAAGAGGCCATCCAGAAAGCGCCCCTTGACGGCACCTACGGCATCGGGCACACGCGCTGGGCCACGCACGGGCGTCCCACCGAAGAGAACGCTCACCCGCACCGCGACTGCACCGGGCAATACGTTGTGGTGCACAACGGCATCATCGAAAACTACCTGGAGCTGAAGGAAAAGCTGCAAAAAGCGGGCCACAAGTTCGTCACCGAAACGGACACGGAGATCGTGGCGCATCTCGTCGAGGAATATGCCAAAACGCTTTCTTTCGAGGAAGCCGTGCGCCGCACCTTGAAGGATTTGCGCGGCATCTACTCGCTGGTATTTCTTTCCGCGAAGGATCCCCAGAAGCTGATCGCCGCGCGCATTGGGCCTCCTTCCGTGATCGGCCTGGGCGATGGCGAATACTTTGTCGCCAGCGATATTCCGGCGCTGCTCGAGCACACGCGTGAGATTTTCTTCCTCGCCGATGGCGACATCGCCATTCTTTCGCGCGACGGTGTGCGCGTCACCGACCTTGAAGGCAAGCCCGTCAGCCGCCCCTCGCATCACGTCGCCTGGGACCCCATCATGGCGGAAAAGGGCGGCTACAAGCATTTCATGCAGAAGGAAATCTTTGAGCAGCCGCGCGCCGTCCGCGACACCATCCTCAACCGCATTTCCCAGGACACCGGAAAAGTCTTCCTGGACGAAATGCAGATCACCGATCAGCAGTTTCGCGGCTTTGAGAAAGTGCGCATCGTGGCCTGCGGCACAAGCTGGCATGCGGCACTTGCCGGCAAGTTCATGATCGAAAAACTCGCGCGCCTCCCGGTGGAAGTGGATTACGGCAGCGAGTTTCGCTATCGCGATCCCATTCTCGATGCCAAAACGCTGACGGTGTGCATCAGCCAGTCCGGCGAAACCGCGGACACCCTGGCCGCCCAGCGCGAGGCCAAGCAGAAAGGCTCGCCAACACTGGCGATTTGCAACGTAATGGGTTCCATGGTGACGCGCGAAGCCGCCGGCACCATCCTGACGCACGCCGGACCAGAGATTGGCGTCGCTTCGACGAAGGCGTTTACCTCGCAACTCGCTTCGCTGGTCCTGCTGGCTTCCTACCTCGGGCAGCTTCGCGGCAAGCTTTCGCCGGAAGCGGCGCGCCGCTTGATGCTGGAATTCACGCGCATCCCGCACAAGATCGAAACGATTCTGCTGGCGGATGAAAAGGGTTTCTACGAAGGGCTGGCGCGCCAGTTCTTCCGCCATACGGACTTCCTGTATCTCGGGCGCGGCGTGCATTATCCGATCGCGCTGGAAGGCGCACTGAAGCTCAAGGAGATTTCCTACATTCACGCGGAAGGCTACCCTTCGGGAGAGATGAAGCACGGCCCAAACGCGCTAATTGATGAGAACCTGCCGGTGGTGGTGCTGGCCACGCGCGACGATTCCGATCCCGCCTTTATGACGTTGTACGAGAAGAGCGTGTCCAACATCAAAGAAGTAAAGGCGCGCGACGGCATCGTGATTTCCGTGGTGACTGAGGGCGATCATCTGGCCCGCGAGGCCTCCGATCACATCATCGAACTGCCTCCCGCACCGGAATTATTAGCGACCATGCTGGAAATTGTGCCGTTGCAATTGCTCGCCTATCACATCGCCATCCGCCGCGGCTGCGACGTCGATCAGCCCCGCAACCTCGCCAAATCCGTCACCGTCGAGTAACGCGGCGGAATTTCCGAGATGGCTGAGACAATAAATTGATGTTTGGTTGGGCTGAAATCAGGAACAACGTGTTGACACACTATAGCTCGAGTCCGGAATTTTTGAGCAGAGAGCACTGAAATACACATTCGCGCGCTCCTTCTCAGGGCGGCGGGTTGTATGGATGGGGGTTAGTGCGGGGCGGGCTTGGAGTGGTGGGTGCGATACCAGTCGTAGGTGCGGCGGAGGCCCTCTTCGAAGAACACGGCGGGCTCGTAGCCGAGGATTTCCCGCGCGCGGCGGATTTCCGCCTGGGAGTCGCGGATATCGCCATCGCGCGGGGGTTCATATTTGGCTTGAAGATTTTTCCCAGAGAGTTTTCGCAGCAGGTCGAGAGTATGGTTCAGCGAAACACGCGCGCCGGTGCCCACGTTAAAGACTTTTCCGAACGCGCCGGGGGCTTCGCAGGCCAGGAGATTGGCCTGCACGGCGTTTTCGACGAAGGTGAAGTCGCGGGTCTGCTCGCCGTCGCCATAGACGAGCGGCTGACCGTCCTCGAGGAACGCGGTCGCGAAGCGGGAAAGCACGCCGGAATAGGGAGAATCGGGGTCCTGCCGCGGGCCGAAGATGTTGAAGTAACGGAGCGCGACACACTCCAGGCCGTAGCAACGATAGAAAGCCTGCGCATAAAGTTCGCCCACATATTTCGTGACGCCATAGGGAGAGATCGGGGAGGGCTGCATGTCTTCGGTCTTGGGAAGCGTGGGAGTCTCGCCGTAGGCCGAAGAGGAGGCGGCGAAGACGACGCGCTTGACCTTATTGTCGCGGGCGGCCAGGAGAACGTTCAAGGTGCCGTCGACGTTGATGCGGTTGGTTTCGAGAGGATCCTTGACCGAGCGCGGAACCGAGGTGCGGGCGGCCAGGTGGATCACAAATTCGGCTTGCAGCATGGCCTTCTGGACGGTCTCCAGATCGGTGATGGAGCCCTTCATGAAAGTGATTTTGTTGCGGATTTCGGCGAGATTTTCCTCTTTGCCGGAAGAGAGATCGTCCAGCACGACGACGCCGTGACCGCGCCGGACGAGTTCGTCGACCGTGTTGGAGCCGATAAATCCGGCGCCCCCCGTGACCAGGTAGCGCATGTGCCGTGGCCTCCGCTCAAAAAAGCTTACCTATTGTA
>Ga0209517_10000737_pt1 | contig 54159 bp, 43 predicted proteins | sample PeaSoiMetSII2010_FD_187695 | JGI IMG/M metagenome (GOLD analysis project Ga0209517, IMG submission 187695) | Peat soil microbial communities from Weissenstadt, Germany - SII-2010 (SPAdes) (version 2) | ecosystem: Environmental > Terrestrial > Soil > Wetlands > Peat | place: Germany...
CGTAGCCGCAGCCGAACGTCTTGGTTGGATCGCAGTTCTGGGTCTGGTTTTGGATCAGCACTTCGTAGGGCTGAATGTGGTCCCACCAGCCGCCCCAGTCATCCCAGACAACGAAGACGGCGGTGTCCTTCCAATAGGGTACGGCCACGCCGTTCACTTGGTCCGTGCAGGTGGTTTGGCCGACGGCATTGATAATGGAGGCCACCCAGGCTGGGCCACCCTCGATGTCAGTGGAGCTGCCGTTGGCGGCGAGTCCCGGATGGTCGGATCGGTCGCCGTTGGGGATCACCCAGCTCACGTTTCTCAGCGTACACTGGGAGGGGTTGCCTACCGCTCCCAGGTCCAGAAGTATCTGGGCCGTGCCGAACACCACGTCATTGACCCAATCCGAGCCAGTGCATACGGAGTTCAGCCCGTCGAGGGGCATACAGATGTCATAAATCGCATTGGGCGCGGTCCAGATCCCATTGGCCTGGCCGCCTCCGCTCAGGACGCCGTAGTACTTCCAACTTTTATGGTTGGGGTCCAGCAGCGTGGGCAGGCTGTTATTGTGGAAACAAGGAAAAACCGCGGGCACGGCAGTCTCGCTGCCGTACTGATTGATTACCGCGACGGTGGACGCCAGGTTGCCGGCGCAACCGGTATCTTCCTTTCCACCGGGAAGGTAGGGAATCTCAGCGGCAAAGTATTGGTACTTAGTGCCGTCGGCTTGGGTTGGCGCTGAGGTGCCAGCAAAAAGGAACTGATGCGCGGGGAAGCTCGGCCCTTGGTTGGTCTGAAAAAAGTAATTCGCGAAACCGTACTTCGTGGCGATATCAAAGTACGGCGCTACCTTTGATTGGTCGTCGGTGGTGCTCACGTAGGTTTCCTGGGGATAATTTGGCGTCGAGACTCCCTTCCCGTTACAGGTGGTCCCGCTGTTGCAGCCGAGAACTTTGTTGGTACACATGGACTTACCACCGTTGCACATGCTCCCATTTCCCCAGATCGCCTCCCAAGAGGCATGAGTGTGATTGGGATCGAAACAGGCGCCCAGGCACCATGGCTGCCCGAGCTGCGACTGTTGTATGTCTACGCCGGGCTCGAACGTGGGATTGCCACCGAACAGATTGTCGGGCGTGCGATTCTCCTGCACCACTACGATGATGTGTTGAAAGCTTGGAAGAGTTTGGGCGTGGACGAACGTGGCTGCGAGAGAAACTAAGAACAGAATCCTGGCGATGAACCTCATTGTCGCATCCTCCTCTGTGCCATTCAAGTTGGGTTGACAGGATGTGACGGATTGGAAAAGAACTGGGGCCCGGAACTTCACGCTGAAGGTAGCCCGCTTTCGCTGCACCCGCAATGACCGCCATCACAGTTCGATGTGATGTCGCCGAAACCCGCTTCTTGCATGCAAGCCAGACGCGCCAAAAGAAATTGATCCGCGCTGATCCGCGCAAATCCGTGGCCGCCTTTTTCTCCCACACCACCAAAATTCCACCTCTCTCGACACTCGCATAACATATATTTAATGTGAGCATCTCGCCCATAGGTTCCGGGCCAGGGAGAACTCTCGAGTGGCATCGTTCGGCGCGCAATTGAAGCAGGAGCGGGAGAAGCAGGGAGTCTCCCTCGAGGAAATCTCCCTGTCCACGAAAATTGGTACGCGCATGTTGCGGGCGCTGGAAGAAGAACACTTCGACCAACTCCCCGGCGGCATCTTCAACAAGGGCTTTATCCGCGCCTACGCGCGCTGCCTGCACATGGACGAAGAGCAGGCCATTGCCGATTACCTCGCCGCCACTGGGGTCAGCCCGACCGCGAAGAAATCCGAGGACGGCGACCAAGCCCCGATCCTCGAGCCCCCGGCACGCGAGGAGAACGCCGCCTCGGGCCTTCCTTGGGGAACGCTCGCGGCTGTGCTCCTGATTCTCGCGCTCGGCTTTGCGGCCTGGGGTTTCTACTTTCGCGAATCGGCAAAAGCGACTCGGGACTCCGCTCTGCCTGCGGCCAATTCTTCCCATGTGTCGCCAGCCACGGAAGCCTCTCCACCTCAGCAAAAACCCGGGGGGTCAGGGGATTCTTCCGCGAACACCCCGAAGCCCGCCGAACCGAAGCCAGCCACTGTAGCGGGCAAGTCGACCCTCTCGCCAGCCGTTCGCACACCAACTTCGACCGCGAGCCAGCCCAAGCCCTCAGCCTCCACCAGCGGAACCTTTCTGGTGGTGATCCGGGCGCGCGAAGATTCCTGGATATCCATTTCCGTCGATGGCGAGATCGTCACCCGGGCTCTCCTGAATGCCTCCGCGCAGAAATCGGTTCGTGCGGAAAAGCAAATGGTGATCCATGCCGGCAACGCAGGCGCGCTGGATTTCGAATTCAACGGCCAGAAATTGCCCACCCAAGGAGACTATGGCGAAGTCAAAACCTTGATCTTTGATGCCCATGGCTTACAACCACCCGTTGCCAAACCGGAAGTACCGGCCCAATTGCCGTAACCGGCGCAAGAAAGCGGTAGACAAACCAAGAAAGCGGTAGACAAACAAAGAAAAGCCGGCGGAAACCCGGATAATTACCTGCCATCTCACCATTGAACCCGTGTCCGCCGCCTTCCGCCGGAGATGGAACTCCATTCCCTGCCAGAACCTGCAGCCCAGCTCAAAAAGATTGCGCCTCTGCTCATTCTCTGGTAGCCTTTTGAAGACCGCGAACCATTGCAGTTCGTGTGGCCGTTGTGTTCTGATCAATCCCCGCCAGACGTGACGCCCAGATCGCATGCTAAGGAGAAGAAGCTTGTCGAAGAATCGCCATTTATTTACTTCCGAGTCCGTAACCGAAGGACATCCCGATAAAATCGCAGACCAGGTTTCCGACGCCATCCTCGACGCCTGCCTCACCGACGACCCCGCCAGCCGGGTCGCCTGCGAAACCCTGACCGCCACTGGCCTGGTAGTCATAGCAGGCGAAATTACCACCAAGGCCTACGTTGACTTTCAAAGCCTGGTCCGCGGAACCATCGCCGCCATCGGCTACGACAACGCCCTCTACGGCTTCGACGCCAACACCTGCGCCGTCATCTCCAGCATCAACAAACAATCCGGCGACATAGCCATGGGCGTAGACACCGGCGGCGCCGGCGACCAGGGAATGATGTTTGGGTTTGCTTGTAATGAGACTCCGGAGTTGATGCCGGCGCCTATTTCTTTTGCGCACAAGCTCTGCATGCGGCTTTCTGAGGTTCGTAAGCATGGCAAGCTTCCTTACCTGCGGCCGGATGGCAAATCCCAAGTGACGGTGGAATACGACGCCCACCACAAGCCGATTCGGGTGGATGCGGTGGTGATTTCCACGCAGCACTCGGAGACGGTTGGTAACGACGAACTGCGCAGCGACATCCTCAAGCATGTGATTCAGGCGACGATTCCCGCCCACCTTCTCGACGAAGACACCAAGTATCACATCAATCCCACTGGACGTTTCGTGATTGGCGGGCCCATGGGCGATACCGGCTTGACCGGGCGCAAGATCATCGTCGATACCTACGGCGGCATGGGGCGGCACGGCGGCGGGGCTTTCAGCGGCAAGGACCCGACCAAGGTAGACCGCTCGGCGGCCTACATGGCGCGTCACATCGCGAAAAACATTGTTGCGGCTGGGTTGGCGGAGCGTTGCGAAGTGCAGCTGGCATACGCGATCGGCGTGGCCGATCCGGTGAGCGTGCGAACGGATACTTTCGGGACGAGCAAAGTCGATCCCGCGATTATTTCGGATCTCGTACGATCCCATTTCAAGCTGACGCCCAAGGGAATTATTGAGTCGCTCAATTTGCGGCGGCCGATTTATTGCAAGACTGCGGCCTATGGACACTTCGGGCGCAGCGATCCCGACTTCACGTGGGAGTTGACCGACAAGGCGGCGAAGCTGGCCCGCGATGCTGGTTTAGGGGAGCCGGTCGCGCACGCAGTTCGCAAATAAAGTTTTCCAAAGGTTTCACAACCAAGATTAATTCAGCGCTACAGGAGAAGCATGTCGACTACACCAACGCAAGTGCAATCGGATATCAAGGGCATTGAGTTTGCCGATCTGGGCAAGAAACGCATCGAGTGGGCCAACCAGTCGATGAAGGTTCTGCAGATCATTCGCAAGGAATTCATCAAGAACCAGCCGTTGCGGGGCATCCGCATCTCGGCTTGCTTGCACGTCACCGCGGAGACGGCGAATCTGGCCATCACCCTTCGCGACGGCGGTGCTGACGTCGTGCTGTGCGCATCGAACCCGCTTTCCACGCAGGACGATGTTGCCGCCAGCCTGGTGCGCGACCACAACATCCCCGTCTTTGCCATCAAGGGCGAGGACAACGACACGTACTACAGCCATATTCTCGCGGCCATCGATCATCGGCCGCACATCACCATGGATGACGGCGCAGATCTGGTGACCATTCTGCACACCAAGCGGCAGGACTCGATCGAGAACGTGATCGGCGGCACCGAAGAGACCACCACCGGCGTGATCCGGTTGCGCGCCATGGCGAAGGAAGGCGTGCTGCGCTTCCCCATCGTCGCGGTGAACGATGCCGACACCAAGCATCTGTTCGACAACCGGTACGGAACCGGACAGTCCACGATCGATGGCATTATTCGTGCCACCAACTTCCTGCTGGCGGGATCGAAGTTCGTGGTCGCCGGCTACGGCTGGTGCGGACGCGGGCTGGCCAGCCGCGCTCGCGGCAACGGAGCCGAGGTGATTATCACCGAAGTCGATCCCACGAAAGCTCTGGAAGCGGTGATGGATGGCTTCCGCGTGATGTCGATGACCGAAGCCGCCAAGCTCGGCGACGTCTTCTGCACCGTCACCGGCAACAAGAGCGTCCTCACCAAGGACCACTTCGAGTTGATGAAAGACGGGGCCATCATTTCCAACTCCGGACACTTCAACGTCGAGATCGACATTCCCGCGCTGGAGAAGCTGTCCTCCTCGAAGCGCACCACCCGCAATTCCGTCGAAGAATATTCGCTGAAAGATGGACGCAAGATCAATCTGCTGGGCGAAGGCCGCCTGATCAACCTGGCCGCCGCCGAGGGGCATCCCGCGTCGGTGATGGACATGAGCTTTGCCGACCAGGCGCTCTCGGTCGATTACATGGTGAAGAACCACAAATCGCTTGAGAAAAAGGTCTATCGAGTTCCCGACGACCTGGACAAGCGCGTTGCGAAATTGAAGCTTGAGTCCATGGGGATCAAGATCGACAAGCTTACGCCAGAGCAGGAAGAGTATCTGGCGGGGTGGAGCGAGGGGACGTAGGAGCAGTCGTTGGTCTTCGGTCGTTGGCGGGGCGGCGCAAGCTGCCCCGTTTGTTTTTGCAGCCTTCACCCGAGGAAAAAAGGAGGTTGGCTTAGGCGTGAGCTTTAGTACGTCGTTCCTTTGGGAACCTAACGAAGTTCGGATCCAGAAATGCCAGGAGGTCAATCATGGCATTCTGAACGGCAGCCAAACGCGGTCGTGCCTCGTCTAGTCGACTGGAGAACGACCGAACGTCATCGCAAAGGTTGTTGATTAACGCGCTTGGGTTTTCGTCAATCTCGTCGAGAAACGTGGCGTACCCCATGCACTCGCAACCTCTGGCACCTTCTCGGGTCATACGCTCCCCGATGGCACGCTGCTCGCCCGCGAAAACTCGAAAGAGCGGGCCAAATGAATCTGTCTGCCACAACGAGTAGATGTCGTCTTGCAAGCGCGTCATTTGTCTGGTTTGCGCATCTTCCCCCAGATCAATGTATTGGATTTCCCGTCGAATTATTTCCGTCCACGCGAAGTATTGTGCCACCACGAAGACGGTGTTGTTGACCACATAAGAACGCTCGCGCTCGTTCCCCCTGGTGTAATAGATTTCGATCAGGTTTTGCATCAGGATGTTGTACAGACGGCTCTGAAGGTCATAGGCAGAGCGGGCAAGTGGCTCTCGATAACGAAGAGACGACCTTTTCGCGTTCTTGTCGTCTATCTTCGGCAAGACGGAGATCCTGTAGCCCGGCGGTTACACGCGCGGACTTTACCTGACCCCAAATAGCGATGATCGCAGAGGAAAGGGCAACCGCTCCGGCTATAAGAGCGACGATAAGTTCGGGTTTCGCCATCTAATCGAAATAATCTGCGCTTTTAGTGAGGTCGCGAGCGACTGCCTACGTTCAACGATCCTCGCTCGGATATAGCGTAGGGTTGTCGCGGTGGGGTGTCAACGTTTTTGACTCTAGCTCTGAATGTTACCCTCAGGGCCGAGCGGGAGTTTCGGCCTATGCTGAGGATTTGTGAAGCATGAAAACCCTCGAAAATTGATGCGGAATAGCCGGGGCCACCCTCTATAACCGTGTCGGCGTTGTCAAGAGACACGTAGAGTGCCCGAGGTGGGCAGGGCCGTCGGGGCGGCGCTTGGTCGAAGAGTCCGGCCATCCGCCGAGGAACAGCAGATTCCTCACCGCCGAAGCGGTTCGGAATGACAAAGGGGTCGGGCGGTTCGGAATGACAAAGTCGTAGGTCCGGACGCAACTGGAATTATTTGTCATTCCGACCGAAGGGAGGAATCTGCTCGTTCGTCTGGATCGGCTCACCCCAATCAGCAGCCAAGTCTTCCCATGTGGGATTTGAGGGCTCAATCAATGCGACCTTCTTCTCGCGTCGCCACTTCTTGATCTCGGTTTCACGAGCGATGGCATTGTTCACGTACTGAAACGCCTCATAGTACACAAGCCGGTTGACCTTGTATCGTCGGGTAAAGCCGTCGACTTCCCCGGTTTTGTGCTGAATTATGCGAGGCATCAGGAAGCCAGTAACGCCGATGTAAAGCACGCGGCTTTTGCTGGCCAGGATGTATACGTAATATCGCTTTTCTCGCGGCACGAAGCAGATTCCTCCCTTCGGTCGGAATGACAATCGTTTTGTATTGTTTCCAGTACTACGCGGTTGGAGGGTCGTGGTCGGTGACGAGCGAACAGGCTGGGCACCATTGTTCCCATTTTGGGATGAAGGCGTTATTTTGCTGCTTATTTGATTGGCGTAGGGTGAGTTATGTGGGATAGTAAAATTGAGTTTAAAACTTTGAGCGCGGTCCTTTCTGGGCCGCGTTTTTAATTGGGGACGGTTTCTGGGCACAGGGAAGGGTTGGGTGGCGATCGCGAATAGCTTATGAAAAATAACGGAATGAAGATCAAGCATCCCAAGTTACGGGGTGAATGGGCGGAGATGTGTTTTATGACACGGGCGGCGGAGCATGGTTTGTGCGTGACCCGGCCTTGGGGGGAGATGTCGCGGTATGACTTTGCGGTGGAGTATAGGGGGCATTTTGTGCGGGTGCAGGTGAAGTCCACGATGTTTCTGGATCGCGGGGGCTACGTGGTTACGGTGCGCGGGTGGAGGGGGAAGTACACGGGCGATCCGTTTGATTTTGTGGCGGCGTATCTGATTCCGCTGGACCTTTGGTACATCCTTCCGGTCGAGAGTTTCAAGATGCACGGGACTGTCGGACTTTATCCGAAGCTGAAGAAGTCGAAGTATGGGCGGTATAAGGAGGCTTGGGATTTGCTGCGGGGTGGGGCACCTTTGGGCTCGGTGGATCGGATTGAGGCTTGCGCGATGGACTTCGGAGTGGCGCTCAGCACCAGCTTGGACGAAATACCGCTCGAAAGTTAAGTGCACGAGCCGGGGCCACTCCGTTGGGGATCTGTGTGGGATGAAAACCCCCGCCCCAGCGGAAAGCCTGGACGGAGCACCCTCGAACGTTAGTTTGCGTTAGCCAGGGCCAGGCTCCTGCGTTCCACCTTATCTTGCCCGGGGTATGAACATGGGTTGATGATTGTGTGCGTCAGGCGATATAGAACCCGTCTCCGTAGCCGCTAATCTGAACCGGCCGAAAACCTTGAGCCGATAGCTGGTCGAACGTCTGCTGGTATTGCTCGGAATCGAGCCGGTGCCGTGCCTGCCACGCGCCGGGCTTTGCCTGATACCAGATTGCAGCGTACCTTGCGATGCCGGTGTCGCTGTAACCATTCACCCAAACCAGCCGTTTCCCCGCGGCCTGCATCTGATCGAACTTCTGCTGATATTGAAGAGCGGTCATTGCGTGATGGGCTTCCCATTGAACGTTGTCGAGGCGCTGCCACAGGGCAGTGAACAGTACGTCGACGTTGACACGGTAGCCGCCTACCTGAACCGGAACGTAGCCCTGGGACGGCAGGTCCGAGAAAGTCTGCTGGAATTGGTCGCGGGATAAGCCATGACGCGCCACCCAGTCAGGTCCGTCCCGCAGTTCCCATATTCCGGCGTAGCGCGCCTGACCATCGATCGCATATCCGCTGATACTGATTGGCCGGTAGCCGACGGAAGCAAGCGAGTCGAAGACCGACTGATATTCGGCTGAAGTGAGATTGTGCCGCGCGACCCAGAGTGGGCCATCGACCTTCGACCATACGGTCGCAAAACGCGCGTCCCGTCCTTCGCTGTAGCCGCAAATGTGCAGGGGCCGGTAACCCTGCGGGCCCAGCGTATCCACAAGACCCTGGTAGGTGGCGCTGTCGATTCCGTGCCTCGCCACCCATGGCAGCTGATCCGGTTCCCAAATTGCGGCGAAGCGGGTGGAGAACCGGCTCAGTGTGAGCGGCTGCCCTAATCCGTCGGTGCCGTTCGCGTTATAGATATCGGAGAGGTTGAGATGGGCATCGATGCGAGCGCCGACCAAGGTGCCTGGTTGGACCGGCGCGGTTGAGGGCGCCACGAACATTTGCACGGTCATACCATTGTTTGCGAACCCGCCATTTACATCGTATCGGTTGCCATCGGCGTAGAAGGTGCCCAGCTTCGTGGGCTTGCCGGGATGGGCAAAGTCTTCGGAGCGACGAATCAGCAGGCGTGCTGTTCCGCCAGAGTACGTGACCCACCAGTTGCCTACCCAGCAAGCTTCGGCTTGAACGTAGGTCGAATCAAGGACATCCTTTATGAAGAAGCCGGATCCTATGGTGAACTGGGGGTCATTCGCATATTTAATTTCAATGAATCGATTCTCATTCCAGCTATTCTTGGCCTGAAACACTTGCCTGTTTCGATCAAAGCCAATCAGCAGCAACACATGCCCATCGCCGGAAGGGAGGGTAACATCGCAAACGACCTCGTGATAAGAGAGGAGTGTATTTTCCAGTTGGGTAATAGATGGATTCTTGGCAAGAGATCCCCAATCCGCGGCGCGATAACGACAATTTACGCGCGCCAGCAGTGGAATGTGCTGCTCACAGAATTCGAGCGCATCAAAGTCTTCCTGAGTTTTCAATGCATTCATACCTGAATAGCCGAGGGTGGTAAGAATGTCGAGAAGGGATTGCTGGGGTGTTATATACGGAGCGGAATCTCTAGCAGGAATGGCGCATTCCGTTAGCTTTTCCACGATATCTCCAGAGCCCTGAAAGCCTGTCAGCGAGCTGTTATTTTCGATCGACAAAGCCAAGCCGGCGCCATCGAGATTTAGTGCAAAGGCCTTTCCCATGTGAAAGGTGTATTCTTCCGACGCACCAATGATCACTCCGAACTTACGGCGATACGCTGCCTCCAGAGCAGCCACGCCAGCGAACGCCCAACAGGTGTTTCGGTCGCCCTGGTTCTGAAAGGGTGTCTGGTAGGGCGCCAGGCTAAATACGCCGTCGAAGAGGAGTGGCGGCACAACGACTGTGATGAGCTCAACCTTGCCGAGACGTACGGCGTTGGCGACCGCTGCATCGACCGAAGCTTGATGCACCGCCGAATCGAGAAGGGGCGGAACAAATGCTGGGTGCTTTTTTTTTGCCGGAGTCTCGAGCGCGGATGAAGCCGGCGGGCTGACATGACGTTTTTTAGGGGGCATAAATCCACCTCAGCAATGGGATAGGATCCTGCGAAAGCTAGTTGTGCTGCGTTGAAAAACTGGCTGGATATTAGCTGTTCCCCATGTACGCCGGAAAAGGGGCCGCCATCCTCCGAGCGCGCGTACGAAATCCCCAGTGCGCTACAACCGGGAGAGGAGATAATAGCACAGGTGGGTGTAGCGGTCAGCTATCGTTTCCGCCGTAAGGCAGAACCAAACCGCAGCCAAAAAGCACCGTCCGAAATGGGCCTGGGGAATGTTTTTCTTTTACCTTGTGTTCTTCGCGTCTACGGTGTGTCGTAGTTAGAATCGAGTCGAAGAGAATTGAGCGCGGCCTTTCCGGGCCGCGTTTTTATTTGGGGACGGTTTCTTCAAGCGGGGAGGGAGCTACTAGCGAGTATCCGTGAAAAATAACGGAATGAAGATCAAGCGTCCCAACGAATCCGGTGAAGCCACGAAACGAATCCGGTGAAGCCGGCCGTGATAAATCGGCGTTTGACCACGTCGCGCAGCATCTCATGCAAGTCGCGTCACAAGAGTGTTCTGACCCTCAGAAGAAACGCTGGTAGGATTGAAAGAGGGTCCGCTGGAAATGTTTTCCCGCGCCTATGCTCGCTGTTCGCGACAATCTCGCCGAATGCTTCAGCGCCTTGCGCGCTCACAAGCTGCGGGCCTCGCTCACCATGCTGGGGCTGACCATGGGTGTAGCCACGCTCATTACGGTCATGACCCTGGTGCAGGGCGCGAACGTGTATGTGGAACAAAAGATCGCCAACCTGGGCACTAATGTCTTCCAGGTCGCGCGCACTCCCTTCGCAGTCACCGATTTCAACATCGTCATCAAGGCGCTGAAGTACCGGAAGATTGAGCTCGACGACATGCAAGCCATCGCTGACCGATGCACGGCATGCGGAGAGGTGGGCGCCAGCGCGAGCGCTACGGTCCGCGTGCGCTACGGCGATAAAGAGGTGACGGACGTGAACCTCTCCGGCCAAACCGCGACCATGGCGGACATTGACACGCGCACCGTGGAACGCGGCCGCTACTTCACGCCTTCGGAGGCTGAACACCGTGCCAACGTCTGCTTGATCGGCGACACCCTGGTGCAGCAGTTATTTCTCGGCGAGGACCCCATGGGGAAGACCCTGCGCGTGGGCAACGATGAGTACACCGTGATCGGCACCATGGAGAAAATCGGCAGCGTGCTAGGCCAGGACCAGGACAACTTCGTGATGGTTCCGCTGTCGAATTTCTTGCGCATGCAGGGCGCACACACCAGCCTGATCATCAATGTGAAGACGAGCGCGGAGAAGTTTGAGCCGGGCCAGGACCAGGCCCAGCTTACGTTACGTGCACGGCGCCACCTTACACCGGACATGGAGAACGACTTCTTCATCGGCACCAAAGAAAGTTATATGGCTTTGTGGCGCAGCATCAGCTCGGCATTTTTTGCTGTGTTTATTATGGTGAGCGTGATCTCGGTGGTGGTCGGCGGAATCGTCATCATGAACGTGATGCTGGTGAGCGTGACGGCGCGGCGCCGGGAGATCGGCGTGCGCCTCGCGGTGGGCGCGACCAAGTTCGACATCGTGCAGCAGTTCATCGCCGAGAGCGTCACCATGTGTATTGCCGGGGGATTGGTTGGCATCGCGCTGGGATTTCTGGTCGCGCTGCTGCTGCGAGTGTTTACTCCCTTCCCCGCCTCGGTGCAGAGCTGGGTCGCGGTGCTGGGAGTGTTTCTCAGTTCCGCGGTGGGACTGTTTTTCGGAATCTATCCAGCATTTCGAGCGTCCCGGCTGGATCCTATCGTCGCCATGAGGTCTGACTGATGGCGATCATGACCGCTTCGCAGGCTCGGGAAAATTGTCTGGCTGCGCTGGAAACTCTGCGCTCGTCCAAGGTGCGCTCCGCGCTGACCGTCCTGGGGATCGTGATCGGCGTCTCCTCGGTGATTTCGATGGCCAGCATTATTCAGGGTCTGAACAAGTTTGTGCAGGATAAAGTGGAATCCCTGGGCTCGCGTACCTACTTTCTCTCACGATTTCCGCCGGGCTCGGATCCATCGCGCTGGCCAGCCAGCATCCGCACGCGCAGGTATTTTGAATACAACTACGCTGACTTTATCAAGCAAGCCGCTCCCGACGTGCAGATCGTGACCACAGTGGGCACGCGCGGATTTTTCTTCGGTGATTCCAACCTCATCACCAACGGAAACCGCAGTGTCGAGAAAGTCATCGTGCGTGGGGCGGAGCCGCAGTATACCGACGCGATTCCATTGTTCTCGGTGGGGCGCGGCCGCTTTATCAGCGCCTTCGATCAGGAACACGCGCGGCCCGTGGTGGTGCTGGGCGCAGCCATTAATGAATCCCTCTTTCCCAACACGGATGCGATCGGCAAGACGGTGCGGATCAACGGCGACCTATACGACGTAATCGGAATTTTTGAGCACGATGCAGGTCTGTTCGTCGGCCCCAGCGTGGACGCATTCGCCATCATCCCGCTCAGCAACTTCAAGAAGATGTATCCCGAGGCCAAGGAGCTGGTGATGGCTTTCACCGTCCCCGAGGGTGTGAGCCTGCAAACGGCGCAAGACGAGGTGATTCAGGCCATGCGCCGCCTACGGCACATTCCCGCCAGCAAGGAAAATGATTTCGAGTTGAGCTCGCCCGACTTCCTCAGCAATTTATGGAACCAGCTCACGGGGGCGCTAGTGATTCTGACCAGCATAATCAGTTCCATCGGACTGCTCGTGGGCGGGATTGGCGTGATGAATATCATGCTCATCTCGGTGACCGAGCGCACGCAGGAAATTGGCCTGCGCAAAGCCATCGGCGCCCGCCGCGTGGATATTCGCCTGCAGTTCTTACTGGAAGCCGTGGTCCTCACCCTGGTGGGCGGCACCATTGGCATTTTGATTGGGGCCGGCGTATCGACCCTCGTACGCACGTTCGTGCCTTCGATCCCCGCCACGCTGTCGTACTTGTGGGTATCGATCGGATTCACGATCTCCGTGGCAGTGGGCTTGTTCTTCGGTTTCTATCCCGCCAATCTTGCGGCCAACCTCGACCCCATTGTCTGCCTGCGATACGAGTAGGGCAACATCACTCCACGAACAGCCGTCCCCGAAGTCTACCGGCAACCGCACTAATCTACTCGATTGTGTTCAGTTGGATGTGTTGCAACTTCAGGGTTGCTGGCTGGTGACGTGAAAGAATCGCGAAATGATAACCCGACCCGCGATCTTCAAATGGCGGCAGACCGAATCTGGCCTCATTCTTTGTGCGGTCTGGTGGCATCTTCGCTATTCTCTCTCGCTGCGCGATGTTGAGGAACTGCTGGAGGAGCGCGGTCTCAATCTCGATCACACAACGGTTTGGCGCTGGGTGCAGTGTTACGGCCCTGATTTGGAGCAGCGGCTGCGACAACATCTCAAGCCGACCAACAAGTCTTGGCGAGTGGACGAAACCTACGTTCGCGTCAAGGGTCGCTGGTGCTACTTGTATCGGGCCATCGACTCCGCGGGCGCCGCCATCGATTTCTTGCGGTCAGCGTTCCGTGGCGCGGCTGCTGCCAAGCGGCTGTTTCGCAAGGCGCTCGGCGATCGTTCCCATCCCCAACCTCGAGTGATCAATACTGACCTGGCGCCGATATACAGCTCCGCGATTCCCGAGAGTAAGAAGGAAGGGACGCTGCGCAAGCGCTGTCGACACCGACCTGTGCAGTACTTGAACAACATTCTCGAACAGGATCATCGAGCCATCAAACGTCGAGTGAACGCCAAACAGGGTTTCCGAGAATTTCAGGCGGCCCGGCGAACGATTCAAGGCTACGAAGCAATCCACATGATCCGGAAGGGGCAGGTTCGATGGCTGGCAGGAGACAACCGTCTTCGCCAAATTCAGTTCATCGACGCCCTTTTCGATTTGGCAACCTGAGAACACAAGACTGACAGACGCTCGGCGGCAACCTTGTCTGCATTTGAAAGTTGCAACACTACCGCCCGCATCAGCAAGCTGGGCAACCGGCATATTCGCCGGGCCCTCTACATGCCCGCCCTCACCGCGACCCGTTTTGCTCCCCACCTGCGCGCCTTTTATTTGCATCTGCAAGCGCGGGGAAAATGCAAAATGGTGGCCCTGGTGGCCGTCATGCGCAAGCTGCTGCACGCCATTTTCGGCATGTTCAAGTACGACGCCCCCTCCGATGGCGCTAAGCTTTGCCCGGCTCCATCCCGGGCCGTGCTGTCGGAGGTCGCCTGTGCCGCTTAACCATCCCCAATCTCTTTTACTTATTAGGAAGGTTCTGACTTTGACTTTTCTTGCTTGCAATTCAACAGAGAATCTAAAGCGCGGACACATTTCAACGACTGAGCGGCCCGACTGAAGTCGGGTCCTCCCCAAAATCTGCGTGAAGCATACTTTTTCAGCAGCCTCTGAAGCCGTGCCCTTCCACGATGTCGTGCTGACTGCCCGGACGAGGCGTCCGGGGCTACGTGAGCAGGGCGGGAAACTCTGGGTGGAGAGTTTTTTCGCAGGCTGTGAAGCCGTGTCCTCGCCGTTCCTGGATTCTCTATACAGCAACGCGAAAACTGCTATAGAAAGGAGGCCAGCGGCGGAAAGCCGCTGGGACCTAGTTTTGGACTGGGTGGAACCATTTCCGGCCAAACCTCGTATAGGATTGCAGTGTGCACTGCCCGAACCCGACAACGACGGAAGCCGCGCTTCCGCGGGGGAGCGTCCGGAGGTTTCGCGTGTTGCGAGTTAGCGAACAGCTCAGGCGTCAGGGCACCGTGTTCCGCGATCCGGCGCTCGAAGCTCTGGCCGCATTACGTGCGCACAAGCTGCGTTCTGCGCTGACCCTGCTGGGTGTTACTTTGTCGGTGGCGGTGCTCATCCTTGTGGTGTCGATTATCACCGGGGCGAACCTTTACATTCAGAATCGGGTTGCCAATCTCGGATCCAATGTCTGCCTGGTAATGCGTTTTCCCATCATCACCAATCAACAGGACTTTCTCAAAGCGATGCGTCGCAATCGGAATATCACTTGGGAGGACTTCGAAGCGCTGCATGACGGCATGCGGCTGCCTAGGGCTGTCGGCCTGGAAGTGCGAACCAACGGCAAGGTCCGCCTGGGAACACAGGCGTTGGACGACATTAATATCCGTGGGGTAACGGCCAACATCGCCGACATGGATGTGGAGGAACCCGAAACCGGCCGCTACATAACCGATGCGGACAATGAAGGCAGAGCGACGGTCACCTTCATCGGACAGGACGTTGCGACCAAGCTATTTCCCACGGTCGATCCCATCGGCAAGACGATCTACGTCGACGGCATGAGCTTCCAGGTGGTGGGCGTCGCCAAGCCGATCGGGACCGTCTTCGGACTATCCCAGGACAATTTCGTCTACCTCCCGATCCGGACGTTCTTGAAACGGTATGGCGAACACGGGCAGAGCCTGGATCTGGCCATCAACATACAGGCGCGAGGCCCGGAGTGGATGCGGGAGACCGAGGATGAAGCCCGCACTATGATGCGCGCCCGCCGCCACCTCGACCCCAAGGCGGATGACAATTTTGGCATTCTGGCGTCTGACACAATTATGGGCTTGTGGAAGAACCTGACCGGGGCTATCGCCGCAACCATGGTTGGAGTGGTTTCGGTGTTCCTGGTCATCGGCGGCGTGGTGATCATGAATGTGATGCTGGCCAGCGTGACCGAGCGCACCCGCGAGATTGGCGTGCGCAAATCGCTGGGAGCGCGCAGGCGCGATATTCTGATGCAGTTTTTGGTGGAATCCGCGGTCATGGCGGCGGTGGGGGGCGCGACCGGCATTGGCATTGCCTATCTTTTCTCCACGCTGGTGCGGGTGTTCACGCCGGTGCCATCGCAGGTGCCCATCGGGGCGGTGATTTTGTCGCTTGCGGTGTCGACGGCGGTGGGGTTGTTCTTTGGGTTGTATCCGGCGAACCGGGCTTCCAAGCTGGATCCGGTTGAGGCTTTGCGCTTTGAGGTTTAGAAGTTGGTTGAGGCGTTCTGCAAGAGGTTGCAACCGTGCGGATTGAAATCAGCGAAAGCACGCGGCTGGCATTTGATTCTCTTCGCCAGCATAAAACGCGGTCGCTGTTGACAGTATTGGGCGTGGTGATCGGAATCATGGCCATTGTGGCGGTAGCTTCGATCATGGTGGGCCTGGACCAGGATATTCGCGGATTTCTCGATCAATATGGCACCGACACGCTATTTGTGTTTCGCTATGACTTCGGTTTTCGAGGCACGCTCACCGCGGAAGAACGCAACCGCAAGCCGCTAAGCTATGAAGACACGATGGCGATCCGGGATGAGTGCCCGGACGTGAAGGATGTGACGGTGGAGGTCTCTCCCCGGATTGAACCGGGCCAGCCTTTCACCGTGGTGCCGGCGCGCTACAAACGGAACGAGGTCTACGGGATTCAGTTTACCGGCACCATTCCATCCTACGAATGGGTCTACAACGCGAATCCGGAAAGAGGGCGCTTTTTTAGCGAAGCGGAAAACCTGCATCACATGGACGTGGCGGTAATCGGTCACGACTTGGCGGAGGGACTCTTTCATGAGGAGGATCCGCTGGGCAAGTCCGTCGAGGTCGGAGGCGCTTTCTACCAAGTGGTGGGAGTGCTGGAGAAGCGTAAAGGCCAGTTCTTTAAAGATGAGTCGGCGGACCGAGTTGTGGTGGTGCCGTATGCGGCCTACCGCAAACACAATCCGCAAGACGACGAACACTTCATCGGCGCGCAAGCATTCCCCGGGAGAAAGTCGCAAGCGGAGGACGAAATCACCGGCCTGATGCGGCGGCGGCGAGCGGTTGCGATCAATAGGCCGAATAATTTCGCGATTTCCAGCTCGGAGGGGATTGCACGCCAATTCCGTCAGATCACGGGAGCGATTGCCATTGCGGTGGTGGTGATCAGTTCCATCGGACTGCTTATCGGCGGAGTGGGTGTGATGAACATCATGCTCATGTCGGTGACCGAGCGCACCCGTGAAATCGGAGTGCGCAAGGCCATCGGGGCGCGACGCCGGGACATCATCCGCCAGTTCCTCACCGAAGCCATTACCCTGACGGGCACGGGTGGAATCATCGGTGTGACGCTGGGAGCGGGAATCAGTTTTCTGATTAACAAGCTCTTGCCGAAACTGCCTTCGGCGGTGCCGCTCTGGGCGGTCATTGCCGCGGTTACGGCTTCGATGAGCGTTGGCCTGTTCTTTGGCATTTATCCTGCGATGAAAGCCTCGCGACTGGATCCGGTGGAGGCGCTGCGCTATGAGTGAACGATTGGCTCGGCTTCGGCAAAATCCCAGTCCCTCATCGTGCTTCTCGCCCCAATGGCGCCTAAAATACAGGAGATCCTGCGCGCTCGCAGGTACCATCGAACGTGACGTTCATGCCGCTACACTTCATATTGTCGTCCGTGACGGGTGATGGTACGCGAAATTGCCATAGCGCCGCAACTGGGAAGGTGGCGATTTCCAGATGCAAACCCGACGTTTTTGAAACCGGCGAATGTACTGCTCGATCAACTGATACGAACTGCGCAACAGCTTCTGTACTTTGGGGTCTTGCGCAAGCCCCATGAGGTCAGACGCCTATTTTGTCTTCTTCCAGACAACGTCTTCGTTGTTCCGGCGGTCGATCATGGCATCCACTCTGCCTCTCTCGTCGCGCTGAAACAGGCGACGGCCTTCTACGCCCTTGAGAAAAAATATGTCCGGCGCCTCCGGGACGAGCAGGGCCTTAGCCCTGCCTACCCTCTGGGTAAACAAGTCCGCGCCCTCGGCGGTTACCGCCAATGTCGTCCCCGGCGCAAGCTCGTAGGTGCCCACGTAATCCGGGTATTTCTTCACATCTGGCTTTCCCGGCGCGGGATCCTCGTAGTACCGAAGCACTTGTTCGGCCACGATCTGCCATTCGCCGTTTCGCCGCACCCAGGTGTCGGTTTCGTGATATCGAGCTTTCATCTCTTGCCCGAAAATCGTTTCCGTTTCGTCCAGGTCGTAGCTCAAAATGGCGGTGTCGCCCAGAATGCGGCTCTGCGGGCTGACCACTTTGATGGACCCCGAATATCCTGGCGGCAGCGGAGATTGATCAGCGACGAAGGCCTTCTTGTCCATCCCCTGTCCTTTTTCATCAAAGATCATAGAGTCGTCGGCAAAGTACTTTTCAAACGGCTTCCGATCCCCGCTCGCCACCGCGTCCACAAGTACTTGTGTTCTTCGGACAAGCTCGTCTTGGGTGATGGTTTCACCACGGTTGTGAGAGCAGCTCACAGCCGCCATGATCATTGCAACCACAACGCACACCAGGGCCAACTTTGTCATGCTTCGTCTCCCTCAACTCGATCACATCTGCAAATGGTTCACAACACCAAGGGAAGCGTCCCCTCTTGCGCGGTTCGCTCCATTCGAGGCGCGGAGCCCGGTTTCCATAGCTTCACCCGGTGCGTCACTCGATAGGCCAACGGCCCGCCGTCTTCCCGCTCGTTGCGCTCAATCGGTCTCGGAATGCACACGGATTCAACCTCCAATTCCTCCACGGTGGCGCGCACCGTGGAATAGCCATGTCCGCCGAGGTCGATGAAAGAAAGGTGAGGGGCGACTTCGGGATTGGACTCCTTCAGCGCCAGCTGCAAATCGCCCGTTCTCTGTAGCGCGAGACTCGTCCGAACTCCGTGCATCAGCGAAAGATTCGCAGCGTTTTGGACCGCAGCGCCGGAACCAGGCTGGTAGAGGAAGACCGGTCTCAGGGGATCATCTTTGGGCAACCCGTATTCGAAGGCTTCAAAGATACCCGGCGCCGAAATCGATCCGGTAATGAACTCGACGCCCACGGGATCGAAGCCTTTGGGTGGTAGCGAGGTGGACAACACACCTGCGGTAAAAGCGTGACGATCGCCGGCAAGCGTGGCAAAGCCTCCGATGCCTTCCTTCCGCACGAAATCCAGAATCTCCGCGCGCTCGGCGCGATACGCGGACCAGTCGTCGTCCTCGACCAACGCGTAACCGCCGGTCGGCCACTTCGGTCCCACTCCCGATGGCAAATTATGAAAGTCGATACGCCAGTCGATCATGGCCACCGTATTGCCCCAGAGCTTCCAGGGAGCGGTGGAGGTTCGCAGCCGCTCCAGGAACCAAGCCTTTTGTTCGGCTCCCAGCATCGATTGGGCAGGCGCGCTCTTGCGCGGATTGGGATGCACGGCTCCATCGAATTCGATCTTGTCCGGCGGATGCCCGCCGGAAAACGTGCGCCCGGCATCAAGGATTTCCACAATGTCGGCTGGAACTCCATCGGGAAATCCTTTGGGCACAAAGGGAGCAAATTCTGGCCAATCTCCCAGCGGTTCCGAGCGAAACGTGCGGTTGTCGGTAAGGATCAACTCCACGTTGCGACCCCATTTAAGCGTGCGATAGAGCTTCAGGCTGTTGATTACCGCGAGGTTTCCCGTCTCCAAGCCCAGTCCGCTATCGTCGAATTCGCGGATCGGCGTGTCTTTGACCGCGGGCGGCACGAACCTGTCTGTGCCGGCCGAATTCGGTTTGATCACCCGTGCTGGTTGGTACTCGAACCACACCTGGCAAGCGGCGAGCTTCCGCGTTTGTGCGGGGAGAACTCCAGAGCCGAAATTCTCCTGTGTCTGCCAACCTTTCCATGAAAACTCATGATTGTCCCACATGCAGACGAAGGGAAAATGAGCGCGCGCGTCCTGGAGATCGGGATCGAGCAGATAGGCGCGATACAGTGCCCGGTAGTCGTCCACTGTGGTCGGTACGTGGAAGTCCCGATGCTTTTCGCCGTTGGCGTAGCGCACGATGTCGCGCAACTTGCGCGCGTACATGCCCTGCGGCCGATCCTCGGGATACCATACGACTTCATACACGAAATCGCCCAGGTGCAGCACAAATCCAAGCCGGTCTTCCGGCGATCTTCGTTCGTCTTCCCAGATCATCCGTCTGTAAGCCGTCGATGTGCCCTGCTGCACGTTTTGGCAACACACGAACGCGAAACGCACAGGCTTGCTGTCTTCATCCTTCGGGGCCGTAACCGTGCGGCCAATTCTGCTGCCGAACCCATGCTCGTCGGTAAAGCGGTACCAATAAACTTGTGCGGGCTTCAAACCGGCTGCCAGCACTCGGCATGTCCAGTCGGATGCTTCTGAGATGGATGCTTCCGCGGTGGCGACAACCCGAGTGAAACCCTCATCCTCGGCGACCTCCACGCTCAGTTTTTTCACCGTGTTGCTATCTTTTGGCGGACGGCGTGTCCACAGAAGGACGCTGTCACTCTCGGGGTCCCCGGATGCTACCCCCTCCGGATAGAAGTCCCGGCGTTCGTGCCATGGAACCTTGGAACGCGCCGCAGTGGGCTGGCCCCAGGCCGCGGCCGCACCCAGTGCAACTGCCATTTCCATGAACGACCGCCTGGTCATCGTCGTCATCGCTTCTTCCCCTCGAAACAGCGGTGCGTCTCAAGCACTCTTATTTGCTTTCTCCCGCCAGGCAACTTGAAACCTCGAAACGTGTTCCAACCAGAGTGAATCACCATGCCGACCCTGTCTTGAACCTATTTGACCTGGCAGAGCCGGGATAGCAGGGGAATTCTCCTTGCCGCGGTGATGTTTTCGCCTTACGATTCCAACGTGTCCACACTGGTCGATGGCCCGCAGTTTCGCCGCGTCACGCCTGGGATAGAGACCTTGCCTAGCAGTTTCAGCTTGCCCAGGCATCGCCATTTGCGCGCCTATGCGACCGTCGTGCTGGCAGGCAGCTTTGAGGAATCAGGATACGTGGGCCGCATACGCGCCACCGCGGGCGATGTGCTGATCCATCCCTCCCTGGATTGCCACGCCAATCAGATGATCTCTGCCGGGGTCACGCTGATCAGGCTGGATTGGCCGGATACCAGCGGAATCGGCGGCCTTTATCATTTGGACGAAGTGGACGAATTGGCGCGAACTTCGGAAAGGGATGTGATTGAAGCGAGCCTTCTGCTGCAACACGCTCTCCGAAAAGAGTGCCTGCCTTCCCCGGGGCGGAGAAATGATTGGCCGGATCTGCTGCTGGTAGACTTGGCCAGGAATGCTGCAACCGAGATTGGTGCATGGGCGGAAGTGAACGGCCTGGCGCGGGAAACGGTCTCTCGAGGCTTCGCCGCCGCGTACGGGATCGCACCTTCGGTGTTACGGGCCGAATTGCGGGCCCGTGCGGCGTGGCTGCGCGTCACACGAGGCTCCGACTGCCTGTGCAGAATCGCAGTGGACACTGGCTTCGCCGACCAAGCCCATATGACGCGATGGATTCACCGCATCACCGGCGCCCCGCCCGCCGTTTGGCGCCGGAACTTTCTTTGACCCCACCACACCCACATTCCGATCCCCACCATAATCACTAAAGGCACAATCAACAAGCTTCCCTCCGGGCCTGCGGTTCCTCCGCTCCACTGCGGATTCCCCAACGGATGCGACGCCAGCAAGTGACCCTTTATTACCAAGCCGCTGTCGGGTGTTCCGTAGAAGTAGGATTGGCCCCAATCCCATCCAGCGTGGAAGCCGACTGCCCACCAGAGCGACTTGGTGTACCAGAGACTCAGGCAGAAAACGAGGCCAGCCAATCCGACCTCCGCTATCCCCAAGGCCGATTCACCATTATTGCCAACATGCCCCAGCGCGAACGCGATTGAGAGAAGCAATGCCGCCCACCAAAACCCGATTCCGCGCCAAAGGGTGTACTGAAGATAACCACGCAGCAGTGATTCCTCGAAGAAGCCCACCAGCAAGAAGACGAAGCCCCATGCCAGAGCGTACTTCCAAGCCATAAGACCGCGCAGCACCACCCCATCTACGACCAGAAACCCCGCCTTCCACAAGACTGCTACAAGCACAGACAAGCAGAGGAATCCCCAAAACACGCCAGCTACCAGCCGGACCTGCTTATGATCACCGGCGTAGCCGTAGGACAGCAAAGGCCGATTTTCAATTCGCCCCATCACCAACGTTGCTGCGGCAACCACCAGTACTTGGCAGGACTCCTGAAGGAATCCAAGGCTCAGGGGTATCGAGCCGGAGAGATCCAATGCGACGAAATGAGCGAGAGCCGAAAATACTACTGTCCGCAGGATCCAGAAAATCGCGGCGAAAATCAGAACGCTCCAGCCCGCGCGGATGCCTTGTTCGCCCACGAACACTCGCCCGAGCGCACTGCTCGATGGCCAGTAAGATGATTTCGAGTGGGGCAACGTCGTTTTGGATGTATTGCTCACCTTAGACCGAATCCGCCAGAGGCTGGCCACTGCAGGCATTCAATCCGGGCTGATTCACTGATCTTCTATCGTCAAATGCACATCTTTTAATTCTTTGATCTCATTGATCACAATCGCGCGGGTTCCCTTCCTCTCGTACACGATGCCGCTCGCCCGCACATATTTCCCCAGGAACGGCATAAGTATCGGCCGTTGATCGGTGTCGGGCATTTTGTCAGAGATCGGCAAATACAGGTCACCATCCTTAGTCAGAATGACCAGTGGTGAACCAGCTCGCGCACATGCCACCAAGCACTTCATGCTCAAGTGAGTCGCCGTTGCTTCGAGGTTCTGAATGGGACACGCAACATCCCGAACCAGGCCTTCGATTGTAGCCTTAGACTCATGCGCTGGAGCTTCCGTTTTTGGTGTGTCCTTTGCAGCTTGGGACAATGCAAGAACCGACATGCCGGTGCAAACAAGGAAACAAAGACCCAGAAATCCCTTCATCAACCTCTCCTTTACCTAGTGTTGGAAACGACCTACGAGTTCCCCGCTCGCCAGAACGTGCCCGTTCATTGCTTTTACCACCTGCTTCTTCGACGCTCCGGGTGGCAGGTTCAGCTTTGTATCGAGGGCATATAAAGTGAAAACGTAGTGATGAGTCCCCCTTGGCGGACATGGCCCCACATAGCCAATCCTGTCATAGTCATTGTGACCTTGGCGGGAGCTGTCCGGCAGTTGTTCCTGTTTCGGGGTATTTTCTGGCAGCTCGCGTTTGTCCGAAGGGATGTCGTAGAGCACCCAGTGCGTAAACTTAAAGCCGAACGGGGAGTCCTTGTCGAACACGATCAGCGCAAAACTCTGCGTATGCTCAGGAGGAGCACCCCACGATAGTTCCGGTGACGCGCCGTCTTGGTGGTCACAGGAAGAGCATGTTCTTGGGATCGTATCACCAGCGAAACTGCTGCTTCTCAATTCCAAGGAGGTTGCTTGTTGGCTAGCGGCCCGACTGCATCCAATTTGCGTCAGCGCTGTGAGCGCAGCCAAAAATCCAGCCCACAACGAAAAAAGGAAGACGCCGCGTGTCACGGAGGTCATGTCAGCCAGAACCTTGAATTTGATTTCAAAAATTGAGGTAGCCACGTCTTCTGACGTCCCGCACGAGCAATAAGTTAGCGCGACCGGAGACTATTCCCAGATCAGAGGCGTTCGGCTAGAGCCCACACCGCTCATTGTCTGAACTCCGCATTCTTCTGTCTTGAACGATTGTGACCTGCCGCGTAAGCGAACAAAAAAGTCGTAACCCACTTTCCCTAATTTTCATCGTTCTGCTTCGTGATCTTCTGAAGCCCTCACTTTTTCGTCCATATGCCGCCGCACCCGTTCCCATTCCGAGCGAACGATCATTTCCTTGATGGTGAACTTGGCTTCGTGTTTCGCATCATCAACCCGGACTGCAAGCTCGTTCTTTTGCAGACGGAAGTCGATGGTTTCAGCCAGCGGAATTAGCGAATTGGACATCTTTCCGACGATGACGTAGACGACGCTATCCGAGACCAGCGTATACTCCGGGCAGGGTTCCGGGCCCATCGCGTTCGATGGGCTGCCAAATGCCATCATGAATCCGTGCCCGGCGGCAATGCAGTCTCCCATGTGCATCCTCACCACTGTGCCGTGTTGATAGATTCCGATTTGCGCGGTCAGCAAACTCGGCAAACCGCACCACAAGAAAATCAGCAACCCTGCGCGTTTCATGGACCGTCCTCCGGATAAGCGCTACCTGAGCGGTGGTGGTAGTAATAGCCGCGGCGGCAGCGAAATTGCAGTTTGAGATTGTGGGTGGGGAGAATACGAGTCGAGTGAAACTCTGAATTGGACTTCGGCAACCTGTACGTTACTACGCGGGCGGAATGCAAATCGTCGATGACATCTTTGAAGATTGTGTTGGCGCCTTCGCTGATCCCGGCAAAGCGGCCGCCTGAATCATCGGCGATCCTGTGCAGGGTTTCGCTTCCATTTGACGGCTGCCCTGGTCCGCTGGCGTCGATGGCGTAAAGCTGGGCCTCGCTGGCCAGTATTTTTTCCATTGCTCCCTTGAATGCGACCTTGCTGATCGTGTCGTCACCGTCCGAGAACAAAATGATTACCGGCCAAACATCTGGCTGCCTGCGCTGGATGAGCAACTTCGCCGCGATTTCAAGAGCATCAAATAGCGGCGTCGCTCCCCCTTTGGGCACGGAAGCAAGGCGATCGCCGATAAACGAACTGCGACAATTTCCGGCGCAGACCAAGTGCGTTTCCATGCCACTGAATGACAGAACCGACAGGTAGTCGCCTGGGTTCCACGGCAACTGCGAAATCAATTGCAAAACAACCGTAGTCTCCTGTTCGAACTGCGGCAGAACTGATTCGCTGGAATCAACCAGCACGATGACGTCGAGTTTGGTTAGATCGGAGCGGGTGAAACTGCGGAAGTGTCGAATCACCAGCTCATCGTCGACGACGGCGAAGTCGTCCTTCTGAAGTCCTTCCACCGAGTGATTGCGTTCGTCCGTCGCGAAAAACACCAGACGCACTTCGGAAACCGTGCGGTGGTATGTGAGATTTGATTCCTCAGACTCCCTTGGCGTTGATTGACCATAAAGGAGGTTGTGGGCGCAGATCGGCGTGACTAGAAACAAGGGTAAGAGCAAACGACTGAGCCGACTGAGCATGGTTCCCAGAAACTTGGACATAGTAGAAGGGGGGCTACCGTGTGTCATCGGCACATGGCACGAACGATGTGAGGCCCTTCGTATTTAATTGGTGTTACCGAAGTTTGGAGAGGGTGCGAAGCAAACAGGGCGGTGTAAGCCTTATTTACACTAGTACGCGTGGAGCCTCGCGCAGGTTTAGCTTCCGGGTGCCAGCAGAGTTGTGCGCTTGGAGGATTGCTCTGCCGTTACTTTTCGGGATTACGTATCGCCCGGGTTGGCTTGGTTCGGGTGCTTGTCGGCTAGGTGGCGCTCGAATGCTTTTTCAAGTTTAGCCCGCAGGCGCTCTGGTGTGGGTTTTTCGGGATCACAATCGTCGAGCCGGGCAATCAGAACTACGCCGCAGGCGGAGCAGACCCCGGAAATATCGCGTTCGCTATTGGGGCCGATTTGGCGAACGTCGCTCAAAAAGACGGTGGCCCATCGCTTTCACCTGCTAGAGTGTGCCACTTGCCACTTGCGTAGTGTGTCTGAAACTTCAAACGCTGCGCTCTGGGTGGTTGGATTTCATTCAACCATTCCCAAACTTATACCCTTTATAGTTTAGATAAAAAGAGCCATCAGCGCAGTGACGGTTATCACGTTCTGACGTCCAGCGTGGGCGACAACTTGCAGTGGCAAAGGAGTAGCAAAATCGAAAGAAAACAACCCCGGAGCACTCGCCCCGGAGGTTGGCATCACGGTTCGTCCTATCAAGTTTTGTCGCCTCAGGCGGCAAACGTCTCGACGAAGTGCTCGCACAGTGTAGTCTCGAGGTTGTAGTAGTTGGTCACCACCGGCGTGGTCAGAAATGGTTTCAGGATATCAAACACTTTGGGATACCACTCTCTCTCATAGCGCTCGGCATCCTGCTTGGTTGTCCACAGGCTGATGTTAAACCACTTGTCCTCTTTCATCTTCTCCGGGAAAAAGGGCAGAATCTCCAAGAAGCCGGTCTGCTTCTTGAGGATGGGCAGCACTTGGTTCTTCATGACATTGACGAACTCTTCTTTCTTTTCCGCTTTCACTTCGAAATTCAGGATGCGTGCAAACATGGTAGTGCTCCTTTTCTTCTTGAGATAACAACGGGTGCGAAGCGGGGGCCCTCGGCCCAGAGAGGCTTAGTGTCTTCGAACGCCGGGAGCTCAGGCCGAGCGAACGTTACCATATCGCTCCGCCAAATGCAGTGACAAATGACTGCCATCGCAGTGCGCTACAGCACATAGCGTTGTGACCATCGCACCTTCGGGAAGGGTCGCCATTTGGATCGAGCTACGGTGCGAAGCAAAAACTGGCGGTAAGGAGTACACCGAAGACCAGCGCATGAGCCAGTTCGGTCCAGCCTAGCCGGCGGACCACGACGGGCTGAGGCCTTTTCGCAAACCAAACGAAGCCTCGAAACAAGACCGGGGCGAACGCGATCATCGTCAATTCTGGCAGCCAGTTGAAATAGTACGCAAGGGCCAGCATCCCACCGAGGAGCATCTTTCCGGTCAAGAAACTCCAACCCACCGTGAGCTTCTCGCTCAAGCCCGCGGCTCGCGCCCCGCGGATTCTCAGCCACACGAAGTGGATCTGGTTGGCAGCAAACAGCCAGTTGAGCAGCCACAGCGCCCATGCTTTCGCATCCAGCCGCCCTGTGGCCGCGCAGTACGCCGCGGGCGCGGTCGAAGTCAGGGCCAGCGCGCCCACCACTTCCGCCGCCACCCTCGTCGCTCGTCCCATTCTCCACAAAAACGTCTGCGCCGCAAACACAGCGCCGGCAATCATGCCAAGCCATATGAGATCGCGGTTCTTGCCTTGCCAGAAAAGCGCGCTCAGCGTGACCGTGGCGATCGGGACAAGCGGCAGAACGACGCGGCGCACAAGTTGGCGCTCCTGCCAAGTCTGGACTCGTACAGCGCCGGTCCCGAGCCAACTTTCGAGCGGCGTTCTCAGCCAAAACAGCGTCAGCACCGCCGTCGTCAACAGCACCACCGGGCCAACCCGTCCTCCGGCCTGCAAGCCCACCGCCGCACCCGTCACCAAGGGAATCAGCAACATTCCCCATGCCCCATGCTCGCGAGGCACAACCAGTGCACGCCGACGTTCCTTCTGCGGGATGGTGAGCCTGGATGTACTCTCAGCCGCACCAAAGTCAGCTCGTGGCGAGGAGGATATTTCTAGCTGTGGCCGGACCATCTGCATGGCTGTGGCAACTCCGCGACTAGATTCGCAAAGGCACTTTGGCGCTGCCGTGACCAAGGTCACCGTTTCTGGTGATCAGGGTCACGCCGGCTGGGAGGATACGAATATTTCCATCCATATGCCGGCTCGCTTTACACGCAAGCCGGTTCCGACGTAGATTTAGGGACCGATAGTTTTAAACAGTGGAAAAGCATGTCGCGACCTTCCTCTGATCACAAGCCGTCCGCGCCCACGCTCTCGGCCAAAACTATGGCTGAAGTCCTGCTCTCAAAGGACCTCCTGGAAACCCTTCCCGATGCCATCATCGCCGTCGATCGCGATGGAACCATGGTTCAAGTCAATTCCCAGGCACAAGAGCTATTCGGCTATGACCGCGACGAGTTGATTGGCCAGAAAATCGAAATGCTCGTACCCGAGAGCTATCGCCGCCAGCACCACCATCATCGTGAGAACTTCGCCGACGCGCCCAAGACGAGACGAATGGGAGCAAATTTAGAGCTCTACGGAAGACGGCGCAATGGCTCGGAATTCCCCGTGGAAATCAGTCTCAGCCCCGTCTCCACGGAGAAGGGAATGATCGTGCTGAGCGCGATCCGCGACATCAGCGATCGCAAAAGAATCGAAGAAGAACTGCGCCGAGCGAGTGAAGAACTGCATCGGAGGACGGTGGAGCAACTGGGAGAATACCGGTCGCGACTGGCCTCCATCGTCGATTCCTCCGAGGACGCCATCATTGGCAAAACCTTGGGCGGCATCATTACCAGTTGGAACAAAGGAGCCGAGCGCACCTATGGTTACGCGCCAGAAGAGGTGGTGGGAAAGCATATATCCCTGCTCACTCCCAATGATCGTACCGACGAAATCGCGGAAATTCTAAAGAAACTTGCCAGAGGTGAAAGCGTTGAGCAACATGAAGCGGTGCGAGTAACCAAGGACGGACGCCACCTGAACGTCTCTCTCTCCGTGTCTCCCTTGCGCGATGCCAGCGGCGACGTCGTAGGAGGGTCTGTGATCGCGCGCGACATCACCGCTCAGAAACGGGCGGAGGGCCAACTTCGTCAAGCCCAAAAAATGGATGCGATTGGCCGCCTTGCGGGAGGAGTCGCGCACGACTTTAACAATGTCCTGGCGATCATCAACGCCTGCGCCGAATTTCTGCGCGACCGCATTGATCCCGCCGCCGACTCATCGCTCTACGTCGACAACATCAAGAAGGCCATCGAGCGGGGCAGTTCATTGACCAAACAGCTACTGGCCTTCAGCCGGACCTCCGCTATCCAACCCCGTATCCTCGATTTGAACGAGCGCTTGAAGGATATCGGCAAGCTCCTGCGTCCGCTCATGGGAGACGATGTCGAGATTCTCATTGCGTCCAAATCGCCCTCCGCGGTGGTCGAGGCGGACCCCGGCCAACTCGACCAGATCGTAGTCAACCTCGCGGTGAACGCCCGCGATGCCATGCCGCGTGGCGGCAAGTTTATTCTCGAAACTGGCGCAGTCAGATTTGACGAGGCCTTCGCCGACCAGCATCAAACCATGGCTGCGGGAAAATACATCCTGCTCGCAGCCAGTGACACCGGCATCGGCATGGATGAAGCTACCATGTCGCGCATCTTCGAACCCTTCTTCACCACCAAAGAGGGTGGCAAAGGAACCGGTTTGGGCCTGGCCACCGTCTATGGCATTGTCAAGCAGAGCGCCGGGCACATCCTGGTCTACAGTGAACCGGGACACGGGACAACGTTTAAGATCTATCTTCCCAGCGCGGATCACAAAATCGGGGTCGGATCGAAATCGGAATCGGAGACCGTCAGTCCGAAACGGCAAGGGACGACGATCCTGCTCGTGGAAGACGACGACATCATGCGCGGCTTAACCCGCCAACTCCTCAAGGAACACGGCTATACGGTGATCGAAGCGAATGACGGAAAGTCCGCGCTCGACTGGGTCGAGTCTCATCCCGATGCCATCAATCTGTTATTAACCGACGTAGTGATGCGCCGCATGAGCGGTCCGGAATTGGTGGAGCGCCTGAGCGCCTCTCATCCTTCCCTGAAAGTCGTGTACATGTCAGGCTACACCGGTGAGCTGATAGCGGAGCGGGAAGTGTTGAAACGTGGCATAACCCTCCTCGAAAAGCCTTTCACCCGCACCGCTCTGTTGAACACCATCCACGCGACGCTGGGCTGAAAAAGTGCGGGGACGCACCCGTAGACCCTCGTGCGCTCGTCGGAATAAGCTTGACACGATTCGTGACAAAGCATACCGTCAAACCCATGTGGAGGGCAGGCCCGTGAATACGCGTGTCGTCCCACTCGTCGCCATAACCAACCGCTTGGTGATGGAGATCACACAGCGGTGTGTGAAAGCACGCACTTTAGGGCACCGACTTCGGTGGAAACCGGGCCCAGCCGCATCCCACAAAATCAAATCAACACACTTGTTTTGTTTCGGTTAGATGACGTCTGCTGTGGTTTTTGTCCCACCTCTAAAGAGTGGCGACGCAGTTGCCAAAGTACCTGTGAGCGGAGGCAATACATGGCCACACATATGGTAAACAATATCCAGAAACTGACCCCAGCTGACAAAACCTTTGGCGATCTTCCTCCAGCCGTAGCCGAGGCCTTGGAGCAAGAAGCCCTCACCACCACCTATCCCACGGGAGCCGTTTTGTTCGCCGAAGGCCAGTCTCCGCGCGGAGTGTTCATCGTCCGGCGCGGCCGGGTGAAGCTTTCCATTTGTGGCAGCGACGGCCGGACGCTGATCCTCCGCATTGTCGAGCGCGGATGCCCCATGGGCGTTGCCGCGGTAGTTTCCGGACGCCAGTATGAAGCCACCGCCGAGACCCAGGAGCCCTCCGAAGTCAGCTTCGTGCGGCAAAGCGATTTGCTGCGCCTCATGCGCCTGCACGGCGAGTTCGCCCTGTGGGTGACCCAGCACATCAGCCAGGATTACGCGTGTACCTGCCGCGAAATCCGCGACCTCATCCTTTCTGACTCCGCCAGCGAAAAGCTGGCTCGACTGATGGTGGGATGGCTCGATCAGAACACTGAATCCATAAATCCCAGCCAAGTGAAGCTGGCCCTGACTCACGAAGAAATTGGTCAGATGATCGGCACTTCGCGCGAGACCGTCAGCCGGCTTTTCGCGGGCTTCAAAAAACAGCGTCTTATCCAGCAAAACGGCTGCACCCTGGTGATCCCCAACCGGATTGCCTTGGAATCCCTCATCACAGCATAGAAAAAGCCGCTCCGGGGCCGGTCGTCCTCCACCGGCCCCCTCTGGCCGCCTCCGCACGACCGCGTGCGGGACCATTCCGCCTCGCTCCCATGCTCCGCCGACTTCCAAAGCCCTGCACAAAAGCTTACTCAGGTTTCCCAGTGTAGTGTGGTTCGCGGTGCACATCGGCATGGTCTTCTACGGACTCCAGGTGCGTGATGACTTCGGCGGGCATTCCCAACTCCGACGGCAGGCGTTCTTCCAGAATGGTTGCCAGGCGGTGAGCTTCGCTGACTGAGGTCAGGCGCGGAAACAACAAGTGCACTTCGATGATCTGGCGGTAGCCCGTGGTTCGGAAGCGTACACCATGGTACTGAATGGTCAGCTCCGAGCAGATCGCATCCAGTTTGTCGCGAATTTTTCGTCCCGCTTCCGGATCAGAATAGTCCAGCAGCCCAACCGCCGAACGCCAAACCAAATGCCCTCCGGACCAGAGAATATTTCCCGCCACCGCAATGGCCACCAGCGGATCGAACGGTTTCCAGTGCGTCAGCAGCACCAGCCCGAGTCCTCCCACCACCCCAAAGCTGGTCCAGCTATCGGTCAAGACGTGTTTGCCGTCGGCCTCCAGGATGAGCGAGTTGGTCCGCCGCCCGATCCGCAACAGATAATAACCAAGCCCCGCATTGAGCACTCCAGCCACCAGGATCAGCAATGCGCCGGTTCCCAGGTGCTCCAGCTGTAGTCCGCCGATCCACTTCCGGATCGACTCATAAAGAATTGCGATCGCGGCCACGACGATCATCGCACCTTCAAATCCAGCCGAGAAAAAGGTGATCCGCTCGTAACCGTAGAGAAATTGTGGGGAAGCCGACTTTGTGCTGAGCTGAAGACTAAAAGCAGCAAACCCCACGGCGATCACGTGCACGACCGACTCGGCCGCGTCGGAAAAAATCGCAGCCGAATGCGTCATGAAATATACCGTGGTCTTCCCGATCAGCATCGCCAACCCAAAGATCAGCGAAAGCCGCATGGCGAAGCGCGCATCGCGCAACTCCCGTTCGTCTCTCCGTGTCGCGGAGCTGCCCATGGCTTGCATAGCCACGCTGTGTATTCCTGGATCAGAAGTTTACTATCGGGCACATAGTCTCACGAAAATCACCCAAGAAGATGTGACATAGCTCACTCCGCCAGCGCCGCGGGTCTTGCTGATTCGGAACCAGCGATTCGGCGGTCCGGTCCGGCCCTTCGCGCTCTCGCTGCCCAGGCCGGTCCAGTCCCATCGTCATCCAGAATGAAAATCCCAGCTTGTACCTTGCTTCGTGGCCTGCGCTATCGTGTTTACTTCTACTCTGAAAGTGCCCGCGAGAGCGCCATCGTTTGGCGCCACGCCCTGCGGTGCCGACTGCCTTACGAGGGTAACGCCGTTCCCCGCCAGGTACCTGGCAGGGTCGCGCGAATCACATCCAGCAGCTCGTTATTGTCCGCCGGCTTCTGAAAGAACGCCGTGGCCCCCGCTTGCAGCGTTTTCTGCTCGTTGGATAGGGGATCGCGCGCGCTCAAGACAATCACCGGGATGCTCGACAGAGTATCGCTATTCTGCAGACGCTCCAAAACCACGAAGCCGTCCCCAGCGGGCAGGCCGAGGTCGAGAATAATTAGATTGGGCTGCTCCTTCTGCGCCACGGAAATGGCGGAATAGCCATCCGAGGCCTGTACCGTGTCGTAGTGGTTGGCCCGCAAACGTATTTTCAGTGCCCGTCTCAGGTCGGGGTCATCATCGACGATCAGGATCTTCGCTTTATCCATTTGAATCCTCCATTGGGTTTTATTTAGTTTTTCATCGCACTTCTGTGCCCGCTTGCGTTTTCAAGATCTGGTTTCGACGCAAGCGCTAACATCGTCGTTTCGGTAATCCGCTCCGCTACCGCTCGCACCAGCTCTTCCAGGGGTTGGCCGTCCCGAGCGGAAGGCAGCAGCACAGCGGTCGCCGACACCTTCAAAACGCCCGCGGCTTTGAAGCCTGCGCCCGCCTCCAGTTGTTCACGAATGCGCTTCATCATGATCTCCGACCGCTCCAGGTCGGTCGATGCGGCCACGAAAAACGTCTCATTGCTTCCGGCATTTCTCATAACCGGAAGCACCAGGTCTTTATCGAGATAAACGCAGCGGTGAAGGGTGTGCAGAGACTGGCGGCAGACATCCTTCCAGTTGCTTCGAGGGGGATTGGAAAGCGGCGTCAGTTCAACTTTGACCAGAACGATGGCGTCCCGCAGTCGACCCTCATAGGTGATGACGGGAGAAAGCAGTTTCGCCAGCGAATACAGCGGCAAGGTAAAAGAGAATGTGCTGCCATTCCCGACTTCGCTCGCCACCCAGATTCGTCCGCCGTGGAGTTCGACAAGCTCTTTTGAGATAAAGAGGCCCAAACCCAGCCCAGCGCAGCTGTTATCAATGGAATTTGGGTCCTGGTACAAGCGTTCAAAAATCAGGGCCTTGGCTTCCGGACCAATGCCGCGGCCGGTATCGGCCACCGAGAGGTAAACCATGTTCGGGTCGGCCTCCACCATGCAGGCTCTCACCATGACTGACCCCCCGGGCGGCGTGAACTTAAGGCCATTGTCGATGAGGTTGATCAGCACTTGCAGGACGCGATCGGGATCGGCGTACACAAACGGAATCCTTGTGTCCAATCCAACTTCCAAACCAACCTGTTTCTCCTTGGCAGCGGCGGCCATCATGGAAACTGCTTGCTGGATGAGGTCCCCGATGGTGATGCAGCGTGGTTCGATACGGATTTTCCCCGACTCGGCTCGGGTGGCCTCCAGCAGATCGCGGATCATGGCCCGCAACTGGTGCACGCTGTTCAGCACGGTTCCGAGGTGGTAGCGCTGCTCCGGGTTGATGTCGCCCGCCAGGCCGTCCAGCAGGATGGTCACGAATTGATGAATGCAGGTCAGCGGCGTCCGCAGTTCGTGCGAAACGTGCGACAAGAATTGATTCTTGAATTCCAGTTGTTGCTGGCGGCTCATCTCCAGGGAACGAGTCAGGCCTTGTCGTTCGATGGCATAACGCATGGCGCGGTCCAGATGCCTGCTGGTGATATCGCCTTTCACCAGATAATCCTGCACACCCTGGTGCAGCGCCTTCATGGCCAGTACCTCGTCATCTTGGCCGGAGAGAATCACCACCGGCACGCCGGGTGCCTCCTCCAGCACTTTGCGGAACGTATCCGCGCCGCGGCTGTCGGGAAGATTGAGGTCCAGCAGCACGACCGAAGGTGGTTCCTTGGCCATGGAGGCGAGCCCATCTGCGAGCCGGTTGACCGAGCTGACCTCGACCGTGGAGCCACCCTCGACTAGCCGCAGCCGAACCAGGTCGGCGTCACCGGGATTGTCTTCAATCAGCAAAATATGAGTATGACCGTTATTCATCGTTCCTCCTGGTGCGGCAGACGCGCCAAACTAAACCAAAACGTTCCGATCGACGTAACAGCGGAAATGAACTCCTGCAAATTGCCGGGCTTGCTCACATAGCAGTTCGCTCCCAGTTCGTAACTCCGTATAATGTCTTGCTGCGCCTGGGACGTGCTGAAGATCGCAATCGGGATCCTGCGCAGGACCGGGTCGGCTTTGACCTCGGCCAGCACCGCGCGGCCGTCTTTCCGGGGCAGATTTAGGTCAAGAATCACGAAGTCGGGAGAAGCCGCATTGGCATACTTTCCTTCTCGCCGCAGAAACGCGATCGCCTCCACCCCGTCGGTGACAGCCTGGATGTGACTGGGACAGCCGCTGCTCGCCAGGATCTCGCTGGTCAAGTCGGTGTCCGCGGGATTGTCGTCTACCAGCAAAACCTCGGTTGTTCTCATGCCTGTGCTGCCTGGGCCGCCTTGCAGAGTGTTTCCATGGGCAGTGTGAACTTGAAGCAACACCCGGGTTTAGCTTGCGCTTCGATCCAGATCTTTCCCCCATGCCGTTCGATAATTTTCTTGCAGATCGACAGGCCGATCCCATTGCCAGGATATTCAGTGCGCGTATGCAGACGTCGAAAAATTACAAAGATGTCTTGCCAGTTCTCGGGCGGGATGCCAATGCCGTTATCGGATACCGTGAGCACCCACTCGTGATCGTTCTTTTCCGAGTCGATTTGAATCACGGGCGTCTCCGCGCCGTGAAACTTGATGGCGTTGGCGATCAGGTTCTGAAATACCTCCGCAAGCTGTGACGGGTCGGCCATGACCATGGGCAAACCATTCCAATTCACCACCGCGCCGCTCTCCTGGACAGCAGACTGCAGGCTCTTAAGGGCTTGTTCCACAACCCCGCCGCACTCGGTGGTTCTGGATTCAATCTCGGCTCTGCCGACTTGGGAAAATTTCATCAGGTCCTGAATCAGAGCCTGCATCCGCACTGCCCCGTCCACCGAGTAAGCGATATATTTGTCGGCCTGTTCGTCCAGCCTGCCGCGATATCGTTCCGCCAGCAGCTGGGTGTAGGTGGCCACCATGCGCAAAGGTTCCTGGAGGTCATGCGAAGCCACGTAGGCAAACTGTTCCAAATCCTGGTTGGAGCGCTCCAGTTCCTCCGCCTTGCGAGACAATTCCAACGCCTGCCGGGCCAGAGCTTCCTCCACCAACTTGCGCTCAGTGATTTCCGCGCGGATACTAACGTACTGGCGCGGTTTACCTTCGGTGCTTAAGGTGCGGACGATAGTCGTATCCACCCAGTAAGTCGAGCGATCCTTAGCGCGGTTCTTAATCTCGCCGCGCCAAACCTTTCCATCCGCGAGGTCCTGGTACATCTGCTGGAAAAACTCTTTGGGATGGTGGCCGGAGTTGAGGATGCGGTGATTCTGGCCGATCAGTTCATCCTTGGAGTATTGACAAATGGCACAGAACTTATCGTTGACGTAAATAATCGTGCCCTGAACGTCGGTCACCGCTACGCTGGCGTGTTGATCCAAAGCGAACTTTTGATCGGCTAGCTCTTTGAGCGCAGCCTCGCTCATGGCGAGGCCTTGCTTCAAGGCTCGCTCAGCGTGCTCGCGCCCAGCCATTTCCTGTTCCAATTTTCGATTCACTTCCTGCAAATGAATCTGCTGAGCGACTGCAGAATCGGCGATGAGGCCCATTAGGTCCGATCTGTCAAGCGGGGGATCTGGACTGCCACGATAGTGCGGGTAATGGCTATCGGAGACTGTAGTCTCAGCTTGTCATTGCACCTAACACCTAAAGTCCAGCGTCTCTTGTCTGGACCCAACTTATTTTCGTCCGCACTGACCCCAGGCAGCTTGATTTGCTGAACGGTCCGCCGGGAGGCGGTCACTGCGCGTACGTCATTCTTCACGAGTGCTTGACCCACAGCGGGCGCCAGAGGTCTCGCGGTTTTCGAGACCTGGGGACTATTTCCCAAACCGCGCTTTATCATTGACTGTCTGCTTCAAACCAGATAAACTTACACAAGTCGCATTATCTATAAGATAATATTTGATCTTTGACAATCTGATCCAGGCGATGGGTGCGACTTCTAGCCCCCCTCCAAAGCCAGTCGCGCCCGTCCTAACTCCCGTGTTCTCTAGATTTTGCGTGTAAGTCCTGTAAACTCAAAGATCTAGCACGGAGTCGCAAATTTAATCCTTTGTTTTCTAGATTTTGCAGCCAAAGGGGGGAGGGGGGTACCCGATACTAAACAACAAGATTATTCCCTTGACAAAAATAACGAACTATAGTATCTTTTGTACATGGCAAGGCTAACCACTAGCCGTTCTTCCAGTTACGAGGCAAATCGCCAGCCTCTACAGCCTTCCGAATACGCGACTTTAGGTCTCTTTTCACAGAGGCAAGTAACTTCCTCGTTGGCACTCGTTCAAGTGGTGATCTTTCCCGTTTTTCTGACTTCTTGCGAGGTTCCCCTGTCATGACGCTCCTAGACCTCACTCACATGTTTTCCTCCGACGAACAATGCCGCGAACTGCTCAAGCGGCTTCGTTGGCCGGAAGGTGTACGCTGCCCACGTTGCCAAGCCGATGCTATCAAATTGGCAACTGCGAAAGAACTTTTCTTTTGCCAAACCTGTATCTATCAGTTCTCCGTGCTGGCTGGCACGATCTTCAATGATTCCCACTTGCCTTTGCCGATTTGGTTTATGGCCGTTCTTCTGCTTTGCGAGGCTAAGAAGGGTATGAGCGCTCATCAGTTGAAGCGTACCATCTGGGGCCTGCACAAAGGCTCTTACAAGACCGCATGGTACCTCTGTCACCGCATTCGCGCCGCTATGAAGCAGGTCGAACAGCCCATGCTTGACGGTACTGTCGAAATGGACGAAACCTACGTCGGCGGGAAGCAGCGTCATCCCGGACGCGGTAGAGCTACAACCAACAAGGAAGTCGTCATCGGGATTCGCCAGCGCAACGGTGATCTCCGATTCTTCCATGCTGAGGACGCCAAGAAGGGCACACTGACAAAGTACATCCAAGAGAACATCAGCACCGATGTTGATGTGATCATCACAGACGAACTCCCGGCATACCCCGGCGCGGTTGGAGACGCAGAACACAAGACCGTCAATCACACTGCGAAAGAGTACGTCCGATACGAGAACGGTGAATGCATCACAACGAACGCCGTGGAATCGGCCTTCTCGCTCTTGAAACGCGGCATCATTGGAAGCTGGCATAAAATCAGCGCAAAGCATCTCCCGGCCTATCTTGCCGAGATGGAGTTCCGTTTTAATCGCCGGGATCGCTCCGATTTGTTCATTGACACCCTGCGTCATATGGTTACCGCTGACCCGCTGACATTCGCTAATTTAACTGCTTAATGGATCATCTAAGGACTTGAACACGATCTTTTCAGTGAGAGATTTAGCTTCGCCGATCATCCACTTCTTCAAGGCATCCGCCGATCCCTCTACATTGTCGGAGATAGTTCCAAGGCTCATCACAATTCGACGCGTCGCATTCAATCTTTCATCTACGGTAGCAGCAAGTTCTTCCGCTAACCACAATTCCGTCTCGTCAATCCATCTAGCGAAGCCGCGGTCTGGAATATAGATTGCGTTGCTTTTACTACCGCCGCCAACGCTAGATTCATTGTCCTTAGCCTTCCGCACCATATATGCCGCATTGAAAAGTACGACCTTCGGTTCAAATGGAAAAGATTCTGGAAGAACATCTTCCAACATTGCATCGACAATGCGACCGCCTGCTCCGATTGCCCGTCTATGAGGCACAGGAACGATCTGATTACGCAGTTGCAATAAATACAACCGTGCCGTATCAAAGGTCCTTAACGCCATCAGGTATTGAATATTCGGCAACTCTCCAGCCGGATATGGCTGAGACCAATTCACCATCGCAGTCTGTATAGTGCCCCATATCCGTTTTTGATCTTTTTCGCCTTTAGCGCGAGAAATCAAATCGACGGCTAGCGCCTCAGCGGCTATCGCATCATTCGTTGCACTCGCAAGCGCTATGTATCCATTGTTCTCTAGTTGTGATCGATAAATCTTGCAACCTTCAGTTGTTGCGCCATCGCTCGCTATAATTTTCTTATCCGCGTAGAGCAACACTCCATCGGTCGCACGTGCTGCAATAGCAATGGTCATGCGCTTAGTCTTCGTCGGCGACCGTTTAAGTTTAGCCGCGTCAGTTGATCCTCCACGTAGGGGCATCTATGACACCCCTTGCGCAAAGCATAGCACATTAGTTTTTGTGAAGTGAATAATCTTGCTAAACAGTAAACATTCCCAATGTGGAAATGCGCTGCCACCTGAAAGCAACAGCCGCTACGGGCTACGAAACAGCCTATCTTGTCACACAGGAGGGTCGTCGCCTGCACTAGCGGCAGCCGCTTGCTCATCCTTGTAATCGGCAGGCTCGGCGGGCAACTCGACCAGGTGAGCCCGTTCCAAAGCCCGCAGATACTCCGGACGGGAATGGCGGTAATGATCGGCCGGGACTTTGCCGTTGATCCAGGCCGTATCCATCGGGTAGACGAGCGGATCAAAGATCACCATGTAGAAGTGCCACAGCAGGATGGAGAAGGTCGCAAGCAGCGCCTCATAATAATGCACGGCGGTGGCCGCATCCGAAACCCACTTGGGAAAATAGCGCAGTGTGAGATTGTTAAACCACAACAAAAATCCGGAGACCGTCATCACCACCGTACCCCACATAAACGCCCAGTATTCCACCTTCTCCGCATAATTGAATTTCGCAAAGCGCGGCTCGGTTTTGGTGAGCCCCAGATTGTGGGCGAACACCTGCACCAGATCAGTCGCGTCTTTTACTTCGGGCAGCATCGCTTTCAGGAACAAGCGGTCTCGCCGGTTTGTCGCTAGGTGAATCACGTGGTAGATCGTGGCGGCGATCAGCACAATCGCCGCGCTGCGATGCACCAACCCGCGAAACGCGAAGTGCCCCTCCCACAGCAACAGCGGACGCGCCCACCAAGCCTCCGGATACTTCAGCGCAAACCCCGTGAACACTAGTGTCGGAAAGCTGAGGATTACGCCCCAGTGCGCAATGCGGAAGTTCAGATTCATCCGCGACACTTGTCCGCCGGATTCGTGTCGCGGCTGCCGCCGGATAAGTTTCGTCAGAAAGTCCAGCAGGTTGTGCACGATCATGAAGCCAAGAGTCAGCGGGATCAGTCCCCAATAAGTCCACCGAATCCACTTCACGACCGGGTGATTCGGACCCCGGTTCATCTGCACATGGATGGGACCGATAGTGAATTTGGCTTCGGCTACGCCGGCATGACATTGCCCGCAGGTTTTCCGGAGGTTGGCCGCATTGACGGTCGAGCGCGGGTCGCTCGAACGCAGAATGGCGTGAACCCCGTGGCACGAAGCGCAATTCGCCGCGGTGACTTTCCCCTCCGTCAGGGCCAGCCCGTGATAGCTGCCGGCGTAGGACGGCAGGCGATCGGCGGGCAAATCATTGCGCAGTGCCAGGCGGGGATCGCCATGGCAACGCCCGCAGGTCTGCACGGAGATATTCTCGGCATTTAAGGGCGAGGTTGGGTTGCTCGGGTCCATGATCAGGTGTTCGCCGTGGCAGTCGATGCAAACGGGCGCATCCCGCACCCCGGCCTTGACCGCTTCCCCATGGACACTCTCGTTGAACTGCCGGACAATCTCCTTGTGGCATTGCGCGCAGGTCTCCGGCACTTTCCAGTGATTGACTTTGGATCGCTCATCGGTAGCGGGATAGATGTCGTGACTGCCATGGCAACTGGAACACACAGCCGCATCCTTGCCGAGCGCGACCGCGCGCCCGTGAACGCTCTGCTTATAGGAATTCACCGGATGGGCCACCGGAATGGTGTGCCGCGACAAGAAGCCGGCATCGCTGTGGCATTTTGCGCAAGTGTCCGCCAGGTTCTTACGCGCAACGGTCGAGTCTGCTTCGCTGGAGGCTTTCACAGCGTGGATGAGGCCGTGGCAGGACTCGCATGTGGGCGCGTCGGAGTCGCCTTTTTTCGCGGCCTGCCCGTGGATGCTGGATGCCAGGCCTGCCACTTCCGGCGCATGACACTCGGTGCACTTTTCGGGAACCAGCTTTTCCGTCGTGGTGAGCTCGTGCACGCTGCCATGACAAGCGGCGCACGCGGATTCGCCGAGGATGGAGTGGACACTGGCGGGGAAGGACTTGGCCTGGTCCGCATGGCAAGTCGCGCATTGCACCTTCGCGATTTTGGCGGGATGCGGGAAATCTTTGATGGCGGTGTGGCAGTCTTTGCAGCCGAGAACCGCGTGGGCGCTGGCTGCATGCTTGGCCGGGTCGATCGAAATGTCTTTCCCGGCACCGGACTTCATTCCGGCCTGGCCATGGCACGCCAGACATTCCTGGTCAGCAGCGGGCGCAGCCGGAGCACCAATCAGGTAAACCAAAGCGACCAGAGTCGCGAGCATTTCAACACCCTTCTCCCCAATTCAACTGCAAACTGCCCTAGCGGTATGCGAACAACATCGCATAGATGATCCATAGCACAATGCTGAATCCCACTGCCAGCGCTCCCCAGGCAAAAGCTCGAATCGTACGGGTGACGATCGCTGGATAAGCCTCCTCCATTCTTTCCTCCAGCTTCCCGCTGGCGACCAGCGCTTCATACTCTTTTGGCTTGTCCCTTTCTAATTCTTCCAGCGGCATGCGTCCGGTGAATACGGTGATGTCCATGGGAAACTTTTCGGGTCGCAAGTGGGTATTGAAGAAATGCACGGTAAAGATGAAGCCCGTGGCGAGCAGCGCCTCGTCGCTGTGAATGATGGTTGCGACGTTGAGGAACCGCCCCGGCAAAAACCGCGTGAAGAACACCGGAAACCACAGGGTGAGGCCGGTAGAACCGATCACCGCGATCCCCCAAAACACAGCGAAATAGTCGAATTTTTCCCAGTACGTCCAGCGGCCATAGGCAGGCCGCTCCCCCTGACCCACAAACCACTTCAACGTGGCCACAAACTCAGCGAAGTCCCTTCGGGTGGGGAGCATGCTGCTCGGTCCCAGCAGCAGGGCGCGCCACGAACCGTACTCCCTTTTCTTCAACTGGTACAGGTCTACCAGATGAGTAAAGAAAACTCCGAACATCACGACGGCGGCACTCCGGTGAATGTAGCCCGCGCTCTCGAATCCCCCGAGCAGATGAGAAAGCACCGCCGCCCATTTCGTGTAGGAGAACTTCAGGGTTAACCCGGTCAGCGCCAGGCTCATGAAGCTCACGATCATGCAAATGTGCAGAATCCGCTGCAGCCGGGTGAATCGGATGAACTGGCGTTCTTTAACTCCGCCGTTAGGCATCCGTGCTCGCCTCCCTGACGGGCTTTCCAAAGCGTCGGCCTTAGCCATCGGGGTCCTCCTTGTCGACCGATTTTCCAAGCTCCGCGGCGGCCTTCTCTTCAGCGGCGCGCAACTCTTGGCGCATCTGGAAAGCGCGGGGCAGCCAGAGCAGGGTGTGAAGACCACCGATCACGCATGTCCCCAGGAGCAGCGCGGTCATGCCCCAGAAGGTGTAGAACAAGAACGGGTACTTTTGCGGGTCGTGATGGGTGGCATGCGTCAGGTATCCGGCAAAGCGCCGGGTCGCGCCCGCATGGCACTTCTGGCAGGTGGCCGCCACGTTTGCCCGGCTGAGGTGCGAGCGTGGATCGGTCACTGCCAGCACGTCGTGAGCTCCATGGCAGTCATAGCACTTTGCCGTTTTTGTGTACCCAAGCCGCGACACCTTCCCGTGATAGGTATCAAAATAGGTCTTGGCGATCTCCGCGTGGCAGCGTCCGCACTTGTCCATGATTTCCAGCCGGAAACCGTCCTCATCGGTGCGGCGGATGGCGTGAGCGGTGTGGCAATCGTTGCAAACCGGAAGTTCCTTAGCGGACCCGCTTATGCGCTTGGCGTGGATGCTGTTCTCGAACTGCTCCTCGATGCCGTGGTGGCACCGGCCGCACATGGCGGGCACGTTGGCGGGGTTGACGGTCGATTCCGGATCGGTTCGGGGAAGGACACGGTGAGCGGTGTGGCAACTGGTGCAGGTCGCCGTCACCGTCAGACCGGCCTTCAGTAATCCATTTCCGTGAATGCTCTCGGTGTAGTTCGCGATGATTTCGTGCTGCCTCCCGGTGTAGCGCACCGCGGCCTTCTGGCCCTCCCGGTGACAGCGCGCGCAAAGCCCGGGTACGTTGGTCGGGAAACTCGGTGACTGCGGGTCCAGTTTGCCAAGCACTGCATGGGTGCCGTGGCATTCCTTGCAGGTGGGAGCATTGGGGTCATTCTTGCCGTTAAGTTGTCCGTGAGTGCTGCTGATGTACTGCCTGCCAACTTCCTCGTGGCAGGAAGTGCAGTCCACTCCCCGGGTGAGGGTCTCGCAAGGGCGCACGCGGGAGGCGTTCACCTCCGAGTGGCACTGGCTGCAGGCAACCTTGGTGTGGCGCGAATGGCTCACCTCGCCGAGGTTGACGTACATAGATTGCCCGTCGCGGGCGCGCCGCAACTTCTCGTCGGCGTGGCAATGCAGGCAGTCCGCATCAGCCATTCCCTGGGTATAGAAGACGTTTCTGATTTTATGCGGCTGGTGGCAGTCCACGCAGGCCGGCAGGACGTTGGCTTGCTTTTCCCACAGCGCTCCACGAATGATCTTCCGGTGGACGGTTTCGATTTGCGAATGGCATTTCGTGCAGGTGGCGGCAATGTTCCTTCGATTGATCGAGGAAGCGGGGTCGGTATGCGGCAATATCAAGTGCGGGGTGTGGCATGTGGCGCAGGTCGGGGCCACCGACAGTCCCTTCTTTAGCAATGCCTCGCCGTGGATGCTCTCGGAGTAGTTCTCCAAAATATTGTCCTGGGCAATAGTGCGATTGCGCGAAACCGGAGTTCCTTCGCGATGGCACTGGCCGCAAACGAAGGGCACTTTCATCGGCGTCACCGCTGACCGCGGATCCTTCACCGGATAGATGTCGTGGTTCCCGTGACAATTCACACAGTGGGGCGCCAGCGGATCGCCACGCGCAATCGCCTTGCCGTGGAGCGACCGGGCATGTTGCTCCTGCTCGCTCGCGTGGCAGGTGCCACACTTTACCGGCGCCAGCGGTGTATCGTGCGGCAAATCTTTTCCTTCCAGGTCGGCATGGCAGCCCGTGCACCCGAAGCTGCCATGTACGGAAGTCGCAAATTTCTTGCCGTCCACGTAGAGCGAAACCGTTTTGCCGGCTCGCGTGGTGCTCATGCTCTTGTCGCCGTGGCAGGCCAGGCATTCCGCTCCAGGCTGATCGGTTGTGGGCTCGGCGGCGCGTCCCGGTTCCGAAAAGAGAACAGAGAGAATTATGGCGAGAAGCGGCACGCCAATGATTCTCAGACCAGCACGCCACGCCCTTCGCACAATTTTTATTTCAGCCATGTCAATCTCAAGCTGGCCCATAGGTGCCTAGCTCGGAGGCACGCCCCTCAGGGGCTAAAGCCCGCATTCTTCTGAGCCCTGACCGGCACGGCTGAAGCCGTGCCCTTCCCATGAGCCCCGAACGGTACCCTTCGACCCCGCTCAGGGCAGGCTCTGAAGCCATGCCCTTCGCAAAATCGATTTATGAGACCGCCAATACTTACTTCATGCCAACATCCGCAAGCACTTTCGGGTTTTCCTCCCCGACCGCCAACAGGTTGTGGCACGCACTGCAATCGTTGGATATCGTCTGGCCATCGGTGCTGGTATGACTGCCGTCATGGCAGCGGAAGCAGCCCGGCGAATCATTGTGCCCAAGATTATTGGGGTGCGTGCCCCAGGTCAGACGCATGTCGGGGAAGATGTTGCGCAGGTAGATGGCTGCTACTTCCTCGCCGGCCTGTTGCACTAGAGTGCGCCGCGTCTGATAGATCTGCGCGTAGTTCGTCCGATAAAAGTTGTTGAGTTCCTCCGTGATGCGCTGCTGTGCCACGTCGCGGGTGGGATAATCCACCTTCAGAACCTCGACCGCCTTCTTCCGGATGAAGGGAAGCTCCGGGCTGATGCGACCGAGCGACATTTGCTTGTCGACTGCGCTTTCGGGCACGTCGAAAGCATGCGTGGGACGGTTGTGGCAATCGACACAATCCATGTCGCGGTGCTCACCCAGGGCCAATTGTTGCTGGGTTGGCTTAGCGTCGGTGGAAATGAATTCAGTCGTTTTCCCCTTATCGTCGGTGTAATACACCACTGGGATCACCTGCCGCTCGGCGTCGGTCGAGATGTAGCGGATGCGAGTGGTGTCGGCGAGGTGGCGCCCATGGATGCCGACCGACCCCTGCCAGGTCCGTCCGCCGACTTTCAGCAGCAGCACGTCCGTCTGCGGCGTGTTCTTTTCGTCGTCCTTGTAGTTGGTGTTCACCAGGAACTTGTCGCCGGTAAAGCGCTGTGGCCAGTGACACTGTTCACAGGTTTCACGCGCCGGGCGGAGGTACTTTACCGGCGAGGGGATTGGGCGCGAATAGGTGTGGAAGGTTACCGCGAAGACCTGCCGCAGGCCAGAAAGCTTCGATCGCACAAACCAACCTGCTCCGGGTCCGATATGGCACGCGACACAATCGACCCTGGAGTGCGGAGAATTTTGATAGGCCGTATACTCCGGAATCATCACCCGGTGGCAAGTCGTCCCGCAAAAACTCGTCGAATCCATGTACGCCACGCCGCGGTACGATGCAGTCCCAATAATGAGAAGATTGAGCATCGTCGCCAATGCTACCCACTCGAGAGTATGCCGCACCACCGGCAGTCCGAGGTCGATGGCGGGATAAATTCCCGGCATTTTTCCGCTCTCGAGCAAACTTCGTCGCCGGAGCCAGATGCCCAGTGGAATGAGCAGCAGGCCAAGGATAAAAATGCCCGGCAGGATCAGAAAGACCAGAATGCCAATATAAGGATGCGGTGGCCCTGGCAAGACGACGTCATAAAACCAGAAGGCGATGGTGGTAAGGGCGGTGCTCGTCGTCAGCACCGCGCCCGCTAGTGTGATGGGATTCTGTCCTAGAAAATAGATTGGCTTTGACCGCTCTCGGATGCGTTCTTGCAGATTCATTTGGGACCGCTACTCCCCTTTCTTTTATGCACCATTGCGCGGACACACTCCACACATTGCCGCGGATCATCCGCCGCGATGGACCCCAACCTGATGGCAAGAACCGGTTAAAACTATTTTCTTAGAGTGCGAATGAAAGCCACCAGTCGCTCACCATCTTCTGCTCGCAAAGGCACTAAGGCTGAGAACAACAACAAACTCCGTTGCGATTGCGAACACTTCGACAATTCTCTTCGCCTCCAAGCGCCAACGAGTTTTCATTGGGTCCAACATTCGAAACCAGAAGGCGTTGGACTGTTGCAATATTGAACTGTTTGCAGGTGGAGGTTCTGTGACCCCCGTCACACCTGCGTGTTAATGGGTAATTTCTTCGGAAGACTAGAGGAAAGAATAGGTTAGCGTCGACCAACTGCTCAGCGCGGCCTCAATCGGGAATGATCGAAGTTGAGTTTGGGGCGGAATCGACAGGTCCCTTGCATTCGGGCCTATAATAGCGGCGTGATGGACCTCACCGCAGACTGTGATATCGGTCACGGCGAGTCTCTGCCACTAGGGTGCACAATATCGCACAGGGTTCAGGGTGAGAACTATGCCTAAAGATGATCGCAACCTGCTGGATGTGCTGAAATTTGAGCTGGAGTTTCTTGAGCAAGGCGGTTACGGACGATTGCCGCGCGAAGCTTGGCGGCCGCGGTTTGTCTTTGAGGATTCCCCCACATGCATGAACTTTAACTCCAAAGACCGCGAGCCGTGCGAGGAATGCCTCCTGATGCAATTTGTCCCAGAGGAAGCGCGCCAAGAACAAGTTCCATGCACGCATATACCACTGTCGCCGCATGGAGAGACTCTCGATTCTTTGTACCGCACCGGTACCCAGCAGGAGCTTGAGGAAGCGCTCGGCGCCTGGCTGCGGGCAACCATCCACCGGCTTGAGGCACAACAAGCGAAGCAACCGGCAACTGCCGAGTTGCCCTCGCAAGAGAGAGTCGCGCAACGCGATTTCCCCCAGTGAATGTGCTGGTGCAGCACATCAAGATCCGCCAAAGGGACCAGGCTTAGGACGTCGAGATTGCCTGCCGCGCACAGCGCCATGCAGGATGAAATCGCGGCGGGACACACCTTTTACAATCCCCTGACATTGGCGTGACAAGATCCTACCCGCAATGACATAACGTACCTGAGCGGTTTCGGCCGCCCGCATCGCGGAAATCCATACCCAGAAATCGGAGTGAGAAATGAAAGTGAAGAACGCCTCATGTCGTTTGATACGCTGCATCATCGCTGCAGCTTTGCTCAGCCTTTCCTGTTTCGCCGCCGCTCAGACCTCCCGCGTCGAAGGGCCCATCGGCCCAGGCAACATCGTCGTGCAACCCAAATTCGGGGGCACAATCTTTGGCTTTGATATCGACCAGAGCGGCACCGAAGGTGTTCTGACCGAGGGGCAGACTTTGAACAATGGAAACACTCTGAATGCGGTTGAGACGTTTGATCAAAAGACGGGCAAGCTCATTAAAGTCGTAAGAAAGACGGAAACCAAAAGTGAAGACGTCACCCTGGGGGTTGTCGGCAATTCGGTCGGGCTTATCGAGCATGACCACGTCAGCGTAGAATTCGTCGACAAGCGTACCTACCACATTCTGAATCCGCTTAGTGTGAACCACTACACCGGTGTCTGGACGCCTGGGTTTGACGCCAATCACATCATTACGAGCGTGAGCCGGAATCAGGAAACACCCATGAACGCGTTCTTCGTCTTCGACAACACGCTCCAGAACCCTCACAATCTTGTATTTGCCTCCGACGTGGCAGCCAACAAATTTGGACCGATGGTCAAGATCAGTGACCCCAACTTCACATTCGGCATTCCTCCCGTCCTTGCGCTCGATACCAAGACAAATACGGCCGTCCTGGCGCAGGATTTCGGAAGCCCGACCGATACGCCAGATATTGGCCTGGTCGACCTCACCAAGGGCAAGTTCAGCCACTTCATCGGCCGCGGATTGGGCCTGGTTAACGGGATCGCGGTGGATTCAGAAGACGGCATCGCGTGCACCACCACCGAGATCGACGCTAGCGTGGAATTCTACGATCTCAAGACACGCCTCGGCTTCATCGAGCAACTGCCCGGATCAGGCGGAGGCCAGATTTTCAGCGGCGCGGATGTCGAGTTCGATCCGATCCACAAGTTGTTTTTCGTTGCCCAACCGATCTCCAGCACGGAACAGGGCGTCAGCAGCATCCACGTTTTTGACACCAAAGGAAACCTGGTCGAGTCGCTCAACGGCTTCCAGTTTTCCAATATAGCTTTCGTGATCCCCGTGCACATCGCGCTCAACCCGAAACACCGCAGCGGGTTTGTGGACGACCCAGCCGGCATCCGGTCTTTCACCTATTAGCGGCTTGCGCTTCTCGGGGGGAGTAAAAATACAGCGGCTCATGGCGGGGCAGCCTGGTCCTTCGGCGACTAATGAATCGGATCATGGGTGCCCCACCCTTTTCGCGTTCTGCGCGAAAAGAGGTGTGCCAGCAGCATCGCAGGAGGAGGGAATTCACCCGCCATTCAGGTTGAGAAAAGCAAGGTGAACTCCAGTCTCGTCCGCCGGCTCAACCTTAAAACCTAGTTTCTCGACCAGGCCACGCATCTCGACGTTCTCCCGGAGCAGGTAGGCCTGCATCGAATCGAGGTGTTCGTCGCGTGCAGCCTGGATCAGCCGCCGAAGCAACTCGATTCCCAACCCACGGCGCTGATACTGGTCACGCACCAGGAGCGCCATCTCGCCCGTGCTTCTCCCGTGAATCTTACTCAGTCGCGCGACGGCCAGGATTTCGTGCTCGCCCGTGTCCGGCGCGGTGTGGTCGGCAACAAGCGCGATCTCGCGGTCGTAGTCGATAAAACAGATTCGTCTCAGCCGGTCGTGAGCCACTCGCTGGCTGAGCTTGGACCACTGAAAATAACGCAGAAATACGCTGCGCTCAGAAAGCGCTCCATGGAACTTCACCATGAGAGGCTCGTCCTCAGGGCGGATCGGCCGCAGGATCACGGGCGTGCCGTCTTTCATCGTCCAAGGCGAAACGTATTGCACGGGGTACGGCCGGATGGCAGGCTTGGGAAGCGCGCTGGCGGCGATACCCGGGTCGTGCAGAACGAAGCGGGCATCGAGTGCGAGCATCTGATCGGCGGAAGCGACCAACGGATTGATGTCCGCCTCCTTGATGGCGGGATTGTCAACGATAAGCCGGCTGAACCGCACCAGCAAAGCCTCAAGTGCCGCAATATCCACCGGCTTGCGGCCACGCACTCCGGATAGAGCTTTGAAAATTAGAGTCTGCTCCAGTAAGCGATGCGCCAGGGTCGTGTTGAGCGGCGGCAACGCTAGCGCCCGGTCATCATGGATCTCCACTAACTCCCCGCCCGAGCCAAAGGCCACCACCGGGCCGAATTGCGCGTCCGTGGCGCTGCCCACAATTAATTCATAGCCCTCCCTCTTCCACATCGGTTGCACGGTCACACCCTGAAAGCTTTCGCGGCCGGCGCGCTCGGTAACGGAAGATGCAATGGCGCGGTAGGCCTGGCGCACGGCCGCGGCGTCGGCAAGATTCAGCTTCACGCCGCCAACGTCGGTCTTGTGTGTAATGGTTTCCGAATGCAATTTCACGACGACGGGAAACCCGATTGCCGCTGCCGCCGCCTCAGCTTCGTCCTCGCTGCGCGCGATCCGCGTCTCCACTGCCGGAATTCCACACAGCGTGAGAATCTGTTTTGATTCGTACTCCGTCAGCAATGTTCGTCCACGACTGCGCGCTTGCTCGATGATCGTGCGTATCTTCCCGCGCGCTGCACTCTCTTCTTGTGGGCCATCCGCGAGAACCGGTGTTTCATAGATGCCGCGAAGGTTGTACGTATATCGCCACATCAGGGTGAAGATTCGGGTGGCGGTATCCGGATAAGCAAAGGTTGGAATTCCCGCCGTATTCAGAATGATGCGGCCAGCGGCAACACTTGCACCCCCCATCCAGCTTGCGAGGAGCGGTTTGCCATGGGCGTGCGCGTGGGGCTTTAATCGTTCCGCAACCTCGGCAGGGTTCGCCATCCCCTGCGGGGCGAGGATGACAAGCAGGCCGTCGCTATTCGGGTCCTTGAGGGCAATTTCGGCCGCACGCTGATAGCGCTCAGGATCAGCATCACCGAGTATGTCAATCGGATTGCCGTGGCTCCACTGCGCGGGCAGAAACTGGTTGAGCGCGTCGAGCGATTCCGCTGAAAGCGTAGTAAGGTCGCCGCCAACGGCGATCAGCGTATCGGTAGCTATCACGGCCGGACCCCCGGCATTGGTTAGGATGGTGAGCTTCGGGCCGCGCGGCCGGGGCTGCTTGCTCAACACTTCCGCCATATAAAACAGATCCGAGATGCTGCTCACGCGCAGAACGCCAGCACGACGGAACGCTGCGTGAAGAACGTCATCGCTGCCGGTGAGGGCGCCGGTGTGCGAAGCCGCCGCTTTCGATCCCGGTGGAAATCGTCCGGCTTTCAAGACAATGATCGGCTTGGTGAGCGTCACCTCCCGCGCCGCAGACAAGAAGGCCCGCGCATCGCCGACCGACTCCATATAAATAAGAATGCTCTGGGTGTAAGGATCATCGCCGAAGTAATCAATCAGGTCGCCCCAGCTGATATCGAGCATCGAACCCGTGGAAACGAATGCGCTGAAGCCCACCTGTTCGCGCAGGCTCCAATCGAGAATCGCCGTCTGCAGCGCGCCACTCTGACTCAGGAACGCGACGTTGCCCGGGCGCGCGATGGTTTGCGCAAAAGTTGCATTCAGGCCAGAGCGTGGGTTCATGACCCCGAGGCAGTTCGGGCCGAGCAGTCGCATCTGGCCGCGGCCCAACTCTTGCGCGATTTGCCTTTCCAGTTCCTGCCCTTCAGCCCCGTGCTCGCGAAATCCCGCGGAGATGACAATCGCTGACTTCACGCCCGCCGTCACACATTCGCCAACAATCGCAGGAACGGTGGCTGCCGGCGTGGCAATCACCGCCAGGTCGACTGCCTCCGGGACCTCACGGATGGACGGATACGCCGTCATGCCGAGAATGTTTGGGTGTTGCGGATTGACTGGATAAACCTTGCCTCGAAATGCCGGAACGCGAAGATTGGATATGACCGCGTGGCCAACGCTCCCTTCGCGCTCGGAGGCGCCGATGACAGCGACGCTAGCCGGCTTGAAAAGCGCGTCCAGCGGGCGCGTTTCCGAACGCAGGACGTCGTGTGATTTATCTTGTACTGCCGGCGCCGGCGTAGTTACGTTTTCCGTCACAAGATTCTCCCAAGTATTGGCTCACAGCGAGCCCTCAATTTGATTGTACGAATGCGTTGATGTGCAGTCTACGCCAAGCGTCAGCATGCATTACATCCCGGATGACGTGAAATCACCAAGGCGTATAAAACCACATTGAAACCGACACAGAGAAACACTAATAATTCCCTTTGCGGAATATTCCCTGTAGGGCATAATATTCTCGTGCCATGGGCAGTTGAATTTACAAATGAGTCCGAGGTTTGGTGGGATTCCCCTCGGAAGATGAGCAGGAAGAGATTAACGCTAAAGTTGATCTCCTTGAGGAGCGGGGCCCTACGCTAGCTTGTCCCCATGCCGATGTGATCGTGAGTTCCCGGCACGCAAACATGAAGGAGTTACGGGGAAAGGTGGACGAGAGACAACTGCGGGTCTTATTTGCATTTGACCCGCGTCGCGCCGCTCTGCTTTTGATCGGCGGAGACAAGACTGACAATCCCAAGTGGCACGAGGAGTTTGTGCCAATTGCCGACGATTTATTCGATCAGCATCTAATGGAAATTGAGCAGGAACGGAAGAAGTAATTTACGGTCGAGAAACGGAAGCCAACAACGGCTAAGAATTTCAAAGATCTCCGGGAGAAGATGTCTCCCGCATCCCGCGAACGTTCTCGGCTTCTCGCCGCTAAGTACCGGGCTGAGATGCCCCTTGACGAACTCCGCGAAGCTCGTGAGATGACACAGGCGCATCTTGCCCGGATTCTAAGGGTCAACCAAGCTGCTGTGTCGAAGATGGAGCGTCGTACGGATATGTACGTAAGTACTCTCCAAGACTTTGTTAGAGCAATGGGGGGAGAGCTGAAGATCACCGCTAGGTTTCCTGACGGAACGGTTGAGATCAACCAATTCGGGGCCGTGAAGAAGGCAGCGGCCGGGAAAATCTAGGTATTACCCGAGATCGAATTGATCCAGATTGCAACTCTGCCGATGCTGCGATAATGCACCGCTCGCCGACGTATCGTGCGGTATAATGCGCACGCTTGTCCTTGTATCGGCTGTCCTAAACGAACTTCTTTTTGTGGATCGATGGAGGAAGAAACCATGCCACACGATTCCGATCGCCAGCAGGATCAGGAGAGCCAGTCTCAAAGCCACCATCACGATTGCGGAAACCTCTTCGGATGCGGCGAGGAGCAGGGCACAGGCGTGCTCCGCGAAGACATCAAGGACGCCGCCTTCACCAAACGGGCCGCAGACCGGCTTCTCCACATGGACGAGATGAACCAAGAGCAGCTCGACGGTTATCTGACCGCCCGCAGCCTTTCCCGCCGCCGTCTGCTGCGCGCCAGCAGTTTCATGGGTGCGTTGGCCGGCATCGGACCATGGTTTAGCAAACTCGCGCGCGCAGCGAATGCGCTAGAGGCCGGCCCCGCGCCGCCGCCGAAGAAAGACGATCAAGGTCGCGTCCACGTGGTCGAGAGCAACGACAGGACCGTGCATCTGGGAGTCTACGACACTACTCTCGAGCCCATCCTCAAAGTCGACTCCGGCGACACTATCAGCTATCCCAACACCTGGTCGCACTTTCTGAACCAGATGCAGCCAGGTGTTCCCGTCGAGACCCTGGCGAAGCTTCGCCTCAGCAATCCGGGACGAGGGCCGCACTCGATCATCGGTCCCATCTACGTCAACAACGCCGAACCCGGCGACGTGCTGGAGGTCCGCTATAAGCGGATTCGTCCTTTCGATTGGGGAGCCGTATTCAATAACCCCGGGGCGCTCGGAACCGGCTTGCTGGCCCAGGATTTTCTCGAAGGACAGGTGAAATATCTAAAGCTCGACGTTCCTAACATGACGGCGGAGTTCAACCGCGACATTCATGTACCCCTCAAGCCCTTCCAAGGCACGCTGGGCCTGGCGCCGCCGGACGGCTTCTATCCTCCTTTGAGCGCGGGAGTGACCAGTTCCGTTCCGCCAGGCCCTCATGCTGGCAATACCGACTTGAGTGAAATGGCCGAAGGCTCGACCATGTTCATCCCGGTGTGGAAGCCGGGAGCGCTGATCTACACCGGCGATTCCCATGCCGTGCAGGGCGACGGCGAAATCTGCTTGTCCGCACTGGAAACACGCATGCAGGAATTGCGCATCGAGGTAGTGCTGCACAAGCAGAAGAATTTCGCCTGGCCAGTGGCGGAGACTCCAACCCACTGGATCACCATGGGCCTGGACAAGGACCTCAACCTGGCCATGACTCTGGCTGCGCGCAACGCCATCAATTTCCTGGCCACGCGTGCTGATCTCACCAATCTCGACGCCTACGCATTGTGCAGTATCGCGGTCAGTTTCCGTGTGACGCAGGTTGTGGACATCGTGCGCGGTGTCCACGCTATGATTCCCAAAAGCCTTTTCGCAGCCGGCCTGCGCAACCAGATCAGCGTCGTTTAGCGCCGAGAATCGCCGCGTCCAACTGGTGAAGCAGTAGGTAAGGGGACGCTCATGCAACCACAACGGCAGCTCGCCATACTCGCGATCGGAACCCTCTTGCTGACCAATTCCGTCGCGGGGCAGGATGCCGATGCCATGTCCCGCTGGGGCCAGACAACCGGCGACGCGCTGGTCCACTTTTTACCGAATGCGTCACCGTGGGGCATGTCGGTCGATCCCTCCCCCCTTTTTAGTGCCTTCGCCAATGAAACCTACGACTACAAGGGCGCCAATTCCATGGTTCGCAAGTACCCGAGTTATGTGGTCCATCAGACCTGGTGGTTCGACGATGCGGGACTTGCGCGGCAGGTGGCAGATCTAGAGAAAGAAAAAACAGCCTTAAAGCAGGAAACAGAAAAGGCTGGTGAGGAATTTCTTAGGGTCCACGGTGCGGAAATGAAGGCCTTCGAAAAGGCTCATCTGGCGGAAATGGAAACCCTGTCGAAACAAGTTGCAGATCTAACTCAGCAGGGCAAGTCTGAGCAAGCCCAGGCAGCCCTCAAGAAGCTTGAGGGACTATCTCCTGTTTATCCGCCTTATCAAGCGTTGACCGCATCGCTCGATAAGCGGCAACAGGAACTTACAGACCGCGAGCGAGCCCTTACAAACCGCCGCCGCCAGGTCAATTTTCGGATCTACACCAACCGCACGTCCTTGACCACAGCCCCCAAGTACGCCCCGAAGCCCGCTGGCACCCTTGCCGGGCATCCTTTTTATCGTCAGGACGAAGGAAACATGAAGGCCGGCGGTTGGGACACCTCCCTGGTGGATTTGGCTGTATACGTCGGGCCACCGGGATGGGAGAATCCGCGCGTAAGAATCGGACGCAAAGAACTTGCAGTGAAGTGCATCGTGGTTTGGGCATGGATTGAATCCCACCTCGATACACTCAAGGCTGACGAAGCCGCGGTAAGAAAGGTTCTTGAGTCGATGGACTACAACGGCCTGGCCAAACTCATCCAGCCCTGAGAGCGGTGCCGCAAGTTCAATGTCGTCTTGCGAGATCTGCCCGGGAACATGCAGAGTCGGTGCGGACAGGATATGTGATACGATGCCGAAAATTCTTGGATCCAAACAACAGGGGACTTCGTCCAGAAGTCAGGGGACGACGAGGGACGCGCTGGCGCAATCTTCCGCCCAGCGCGACAAGCGGGTGACAATTACTCGGTCGCGGCTTACTTGGATTCAACCGGTAGTCTCGACACTGAGGACGACACGCCGACTGGCGCTCTGAGGCAGGTAAAAGTGGGCGATTTCGAGATTTGGCGGCTTGTAAATCTGGTGGAACATTTCAAGAAAGGCCCTCAGACCACCGGAGACATTCCAAGCTTCGCCGATGGTGTTCCTCGACGCAGATGACCTGGTGGGTCCGGACTACCTTTTTGAGGCCGGCCAAATCCTCTCGCACGACGCTGACGTTGTCAATCCCGACGCGATGCTTTGTAGATGCTCCAAGATAATGTCACCCCTTAACTGCAACCAGACTTTGTCACCCTAGAGGGATGGTGACATTGAGTCAGAAAGAGTTCCAACGGGTGAAAGTGATTGAGAATGCGGTGGCGGGGCGG
>Ga0209517_10000738_pt1 | contig 54145 bp, 47 predicted proteins | sample PeaSoiMetSII2010_FD_187695 | JGI IMG/M metagenome (GOLD analysis project Ga0209517, IMG submission 187695) | Peat soil microbial communities from Weissenstadt, Germany - SII-2010 (SPAdes) (version 2) | ecosystem: Environmental > Terrestrial > Soil > Wetlands > Peat | place: Germany...
CTGGGGACGCCTCCTAAGATGAGGGAAAGGGGGCAAAACGGAAACGCCGCTTCCGGCACTGGCCGGAGGCCTTTGGGGTGGGGATTTTTCGACCGGCCAAATGGGGAATTTTCAACCGGCGTTGACACCGCGACCGTTTGGCGGGAAGGGAACTGGTACGTCTCCCAGTGCCTCGAACTCGATATCGCCAGCCAGGGCGAATCCGAAGACGAAGCTCTCGCGAACCTGAAAGAAGCCCCGGAGCTTCACTTCGAGCCGCCGCAAGCCACGCGTCCTCCCAAGGTCCGCACCATCGAGGTCGAGGTTGGGGCGCCTTAACCCGCAACCCTTCCGTGAGATCAAGCGCCGCCTCGAAGCCTTAGGCTTCGTCGAAATCAGCCAGAAAGGCAGCCCGGAAAGGCAGCTCAGAAAGGCAACGATGTTAAGTTCGTGCGTCCGGCTCGATTCGCCCAGCTCACCTCTCCGGCGCGCACATCATCCCACGAAGGACCCTCCATCGAACGCGCCTTACACTCGGCCATCCCCGGTCCAGCGAACCCGCTGAACCCGGATGTCCCTCTCGCGCTTCCGCGTCTGCGCGATGTCGTAAGACGACTGCATCCGCATCAGGGTATCCATTTTCACCCCGAAGGCTTTTTCGATGCGTAGCGCCATATCACCCGACAGATCGGACCTGCTGTTCAGCAAACTCGACAAGGCCGGCCGGGACACCTGCAGCGCCTTCGCGGCAGCGGTGACGGACAGGCCCGCCGGCTCGACAATCTCGGTTCGGATGAAATCGCCGGGGTGAGGCGGGTTCTTCATCGGCATGCGTCTTTACTCCTTCGGTCAGTGGTAATCTTCCAAATTCACGTCGCGGATTTCACGCTCTGCGGCGTCTACCAGAAACGTCAAACGGCGGTTGCGCGTAACGCTTAGGCTCCAGATCCCCTTGCGGTCGCCGGTCAGCGTGTGCGCCTTCCAAGCCGTGAGCGCCCGCAGTTCCTCGGCGTCTTTCAGGTTGTCGAGAAACGCAAACATTTTGCGCAGCTTGTCCACCGTATCTGGTGGAACGCCCTTCACGCTCCCTTCCGCGTAAAGCCTTTTGAGGCCCTTATGGATGAAATTCCGTATGTGCACCAGCGGGCTGTAACCTGTAGCTTAACACTTGTCGGCGAATGTCCGCCGGACACAAAGGCCCGCCCGCGCACCGGTTGTCCCGCGCAGGTCAGTCCTTCGAAAAACCCCAGCAGAAAGGCCCTGCGAGTACAACAGTTTAAGCGTTTCGTCCTTCGTCCCATCCATTCATGTCGATTCACGTTCATTCATGGCCAAGAAGCAGCCTTCCACAAAAACCGCTCGAATCTTTTTCATACCCCATTGTGGCCGAAGGCCGTGGGGCATTCACACCCCGCCAGATCCCCATAACTCCCCTAAAATCAACAACCCACCCTCCGCGCAACCCACCCCACCCACAACCCCCATGTGAAAACTCAAACGAGGTGATTCACATGTCAATCAAACAACCGTCCGATAAGCAACGCGCCGCCAGCCGCACCAACGGCGCCAAATCCAAAGGCCCGGTGTCCGCAGAAGGCCGCGCCCGCTCCTCCCAAAACAGCCTCCGTCACGGCCTCTCCTCGCCGGCCCACACCCAGCTCGCCGTCGAAAACATGGTCTTGCCCCACGAAGACCGAGCCCAATTCGAAGCCCTCCGCAAGTCCTACTTCGCAGACTTCCAACCCGCCAACCAATCCCAGCAGGATCTGGTCGAAACCATGGCCGCCGCCCGCTGGCGCCTCACCCGCCTGCAGCACGTCGAGACCAAGCTGCTCGAAAAGGAAATGGTCCTCCGCGCCAAAGAAATGAGCAAGGAACTCACCGAGATGACCGAGGTGGAAAAGCTAGCCTGGGTCTTCGACCGCAGTGCCAACCAGGACAAATCGCTGACGACGCTGATCCGCTACGAAGGCAACCTGAACCGCACCTACGGCCGAGCCTTCAAGCAGTTACAGGAACTCCAAAGCCAGGCAGCCCAGGCCTGCGACTGTGAATCCGAAGAAATACCAAACGAACCCGAGCCGCCCCCCTCAGCCCCGCCGGCCACTCCCAAAACCACCTCCAAATCGCAAGAATCCACCCCCATCCGCACCCAGCCCAGCCCAGAGCCGCCCCAATCACCCCGCCCAACCCCGCCACAGCCGCAAATCCCCGCTCCGAAACCCGCCACGGAGCCCGACATCGCGATAGACTAACGCTTGCCGGCAGCCCCGGCAACCTCCAATGACGCCAGACCCCGAATTCCTACGCCGGCACTACGCCTCGCTAACCGATGAAGCGCTCCGGGCAATCCACCGAGCGGATCTTGTAGAAGCGGCCCAGCAGTGCTACGACGACGAGCTCAAGCAGCGAAGGTTGCCGTCCCAGCAAGCCACGCCAGCGCCGCGCCCGTCAACCGAACCCACGCGCGAGCTGCCCAAGGCCTCCACCGATGCGGACGCCACAGTGGAAAAACCGGATTGGCTGGAAGACGCCGCCGAAGTATTGACCCGGCCCGGCACAGGGAACGAACCAGCCGACGTCCTCGTAGAGGCTCGCGACGTCCTGGAAGCCGCCGAAATTCCCTGCTATTTGAACCTGTTCGAAATTCCCGAGGAGCCCGTCCAAGCGGCGCAACCGACCCACGAATGGCGCCTGCTGGTGCCCGGAGATCTCGGCGCGCACGCCCAGAGCGTCTTAGAGCGCGACATCTTCAACGCCGACTTCGAAGCCGGATGGAAGACGCACCTAGAAATGCTGTCAGACCAGGAGCTGGTCAAGATGAATCCGCAAGAAGCCTTCTGCGGCCTCTTCGACCGAGTCGAGCGCGTGACCAGAGTCTACGAAGAAGAGCGCTCCCGCCGCGGGTTGAAATGACCCCACCGCGCCTACATCAACACCCGAGCCAAAGCCCCCGCCAGCCCCCCGCCAATCAACCCGCCCAACACCGGCACCGGAGCATAACCCCAATCCGACCCGCCCTTCCCGGGAATCGGCAAAATCGCATGAGCAATCCGCGGACCCAGATCGCGTGCCGGATTGATCGCGAATCCAGTAGTCCCGCCCAAGCCCATACCGATGCCCCACACCGCCGCCCCCACCAGGTACGGAACCAACCCCGGCGCCGGACTAGCCTTGACGATCGCGAAAATCAGGAACGACAACATAAAGGAGCCCAATGTTTCACAAATCAGGTTCGGCACAAAGCTGCGGATCGCCGGTCCCGTCGAAAAGCAAGCCAGCTTCCCCGCCGCGTCCGTAGTCTCCTTCCAATGCGGCAGAAAGTGAATCCACACCAGGATCCCGCCCACGAATCCACCCAGCACTTGAGCGATGATGAACGGCACCACGTTACTGAAATCGCCCGTCCGCACCGCCACGGCCATCGTCACCCCCGGATTGATGTGCGCCCCATCGCTCCCGCAAGCAATCGCAGTGAACACTCCGGCCGTCACCGCCACCAGGAAGCCCGTGCAGATGACGATCCACCCCGAGCTGTTCCCCAGCGTCTTCTTCAGCACCACATTCGCCACGGTTCCGTTCCCCAGCAGCACCAGAACCAAAGTGCCCATGAATTCACCGATCAGATGTTTGTCCATAAAAATGGGGACAGTGCGCTCTGCCCCCATTCCCCCTTTTTTGATGATGTCCGCTGGCGCCTTACGCGACCTTCCGCAGCTTGGTAACGCGGCCGATCTCCACCCACTCGGAGACGAAGATGTTGCCGGCGTGATCGAACGTCGCCCCGTGCGGGTTCACGAATTGCCCCGGCACGAACTTGCTGCGGTCCTCCGTGGTGCGAGGCGGATTGCCCGTCAGTCCCTCGCCCAGATGCACCACGATCTTGTTGTCCTTGTCGAGCACCGTCACGCGAGCCGCCAGATCCGGCACCACGATCATGCCCTTGTGCTCATGGAAGTGGCAGGGTTGCAGCGTGCCCGCGACCACATCGATGGGTGTGTCGTCGAGTTTGTAGCGCACAATGCGCTGGTTGCCGCGGTCCGCCACCAGCAGAATCGGATTGGCCGGATCGCGCAGATCGACCATGTTGCCATGCGGATTGTTCATGGACTCGATGGGCACGTTGCGCGGCACCCCAGCCTGATTCGGCTGCCGAGGAGGAGGCGCCGCCGGAGCGCCGCCGGCAGCCTGGGCGCCGCCGGCTCCAGGAGCCGCGCCCTTACCGCGTCCCCCGCCATCGCCGCCTTTACCACGCCCACCCCCATCGCCGCGACCTCCGCCGCCCGCACCCGCGGCCTGCGCCGGCGGACCGCCGAACGTCTTCACCAGCGCCGGATACGCCGTGCTGCTCTTCTGCGAGTAGTGGAACATGTAATACGACCCGTACCCATCGCCTACCCAGAAATCCAAGTTGGGCGCGATGGCGAAGTTCGTCGGCCGGTAGTTCAAACCCGCCGCCCCGCCCGGCCCGGTCGAGCCGGGACCCTTCTGGTAAACCGGCGAATCCTGCGGATAGCCCAGCGTCCACACTTCCTCGCCCTTCATGGTGCGCTTGGTGATGATGCCGTGCTTCTCGTCGCAGAAGTACAGGTACTCGGTCTTGCCTTCCTTGTTGATCAGCATCCCGTGAGCGCCGCCATGGAACATGGGGCCCCAGCTCTTCACGAACTTGCCCTTGTCGTCGAAGACCACCACGGAATCCAGGCTGGGGCTGTCCTTGTGGACGGTGTGATGCACGTAGATGTGCCCCTGCGAATCCTCGCAAACGCTGTGCGTGTTGCCGTACTTGATGTTCGACGGGAGTTCGCCCCAGTCGTGGATGCACTCGTACTGGTGCTCGCCCGAGCCCAGAATCGGGTTCTTCGACCCGGTCTTGGAGTCACCTTTGATGAAGAACGGAACCGCGGCGGCCGCGCTGGCGGTAAGAAACGCTCTGCGACTGGTAGTGTTGACGTTGGCGTCTTCCATGAACCTGCTCCTTGTGCCTGCTCCTACTGGATGTGTAGCCTTGCGGCTTCACAAATTATAACCCACACGCAGGGGAACGCAAACCGCTGGTACTGCCTGAAAGACGCCGCTCCCTGGAGAATCGCACTGGTCAAGGTTCTGCCTTGTCCCCAGATGGAATCTCTGTTCCGTATGGGGCTTGACCGGAATCCAGAAAAGTGAGTGGATCTGGTCCGCGCCCGGCAAGCTTGAAACGACCGAAGTCTACGTACCAATCTCCTGCTGGCACGTCTGGATTAGAGTCAACCCATATCCGAAGTCTGTTTAGGTCATTTGCTGTAATTCTGCGGTCGAGCAGGCGCTCGCTGAGATGGCGCTTCACGCTCCCAGAGAAATCGTTCCATCGATTTAATTTCACCGCCCAAAGATCATAGCACCCAGTTCTTCTGCGAGCCGTTCCGCTTCATTTGGATCGGCGCATTCACGGTAGCGGCGAAGCATCGTCTCCAGACGTTCCTTTTTCTGGCGTTCGGCCTCCAGTCCTGCCCGAATGAGTTGAAGGATCGTACGATTGAGGCTCATATTGTTCTCTTCCGCCCTTGCAGCGACTTCCTCGTGGATCTCGGCAGGAAGTGCAACGCTCAGGCGTGGCGCTGCTTCCTTGGTTTTAGCAAGCGTCGCGTGATCTTGATTCATTCTGATTCATTATGAATCACGGTAAGGCGTCGGTCAAGAGTCCAGCGTGCAACTCATTGAAATATAAATGCAATTTAGTTCGACTTGACGCTGGATTGGACCCGGTGACAGACGGCGGGTTATGTCTGCGTGAGTTACTGTGTCAGCGGTTCGGCAGGCATCGAAAACTGTAAAGGTCGCGTGGTCGGAGGAATTAGCGGCGTGGGCCGCGGTCGCGGCCGCCTCGGGCGCCGTCCCGGCCGCCTGGGCCGCGGCGATCGAAGCGTCCCCGGCCGCCCGGGCCGGAACGTCCGCGAGGCGCATCGTCTTCCGGCCTCGGCCGGGGCGGGCGTACGGGCTCCGGCAGCGTCTTCATTTCGGCGGGCACGATCACCACTTGGCGGATGGGTCCTTCGCCCACACTTTCGCTGCGGACATCGGTTTCGCCGCGCAGGGACAGGTGCAGAATGCGGCGCTCGCGGCTGTTCATGGGACTGAAGTGAAAAGGCTGGCGGGTTTTCTTGACGCGCTCGGCCGCGGTCATCGCGCTGATGCGCAGCTCTTCGATGCGCAGGATGCGGTGGTCGTTGGCGTCGAAGCACAGCCGCGAGTGTTCGTCGGTGGCCAGCCGCAGCGCTTCCATGGTGAGATGCTCCAACGCCAGAAGGAGCTCGGCTTTGTTGGACAGCAACAGCTCCACGTCCGGACCCGTGAAGCGGACCATCAGGTCGGGGTTCTCAAAATCCGGATGCGGCGTTTCGCCTTCGCTCACCGCAAATTGGAGCGAGAAGTTGGCTACCCGGAAGACGTTCTTCAGGAACTCTTCGATGCGGGGGCCCTGCTCCGCCACCGTGTATTTTTTGGCTGACACCGTTGTCCTGTCTCGACCCTAGCGCTTCTTTTTGGCCGCCGGTTTGGGCGGCGCCGCCATCGGCGGTGTAGGCATGATCTGGTTGAGCAACAATTGCTGCACGATGCTCACCAGACCGCCAGTAAACCAGTATAACGCCAGCCCCGCCGAGTAAAAGTAGAACATGTAGCCGAACATCAGCGGCATGAACAGCATCATCTTGGCCTGGGTCGGGTCCATGCCGGGGCTGGGCGTCATCTTCTGCGAGATGAACTGGGTGACGACCACCAGCAGCGGCAGGATGTGGATGGGCAGCGTTTCGGCCTGCGACAGATCGTGGACCCACAGCCAACTTGCGCCGCGCAATTCGATGGCGACGCCGAGCACGGTGTAGAAGGAGATCAGGACGGGAAGCTGCAGCACCATGGGCAGGCAGCCGCCGACCGGGTTGACGCCGTTCTTCTTGTATAGCTCCATCAGCTCCGCTTGCTGGTCGGCCTTTTTCGGGTCGCGCAGGGGCAGGCTCTTGTACTTGTCGTTGATGGCCTGAATCTGGGGTTGCAGGGCCTGCATCTTCTTGGACGACTTCATGCTGGTGAGGCGCAGCGGGAACAGCACCATGTTGATGCCGACGGTCACCAGTACAATCGCCCAGCCGTAGTTGTGCGTGATGTGGTCCGCGGCCGGTTTGAGCACCCAGAAGAAGAGCGGCTTGGCGATGAAGCCGAACCAGGTGCCCCAGTCGATCAACTGGTCGAGTTTGGGATCCACCTTGCCGAGCAGGCTGGTGTCCTTGGGTCCGGCGAAGAAGGTGAACTGATTCTCGGCTTCGCCTCCGACGCCTGCGCCGATGCGCTGCTCGTCGACGCCGCTGATGTTCGGCACGGCATCGGAGAAGGTGGTGAGGTCCACGGATGGTTTACTGGAATCCTTGGGCGTCGCGGGCAGGAAGACGCCGGCGAAGTAGTGATCTTCGAGGCCGGCGAAGGAGTATTGGCCGCTGGAGGTCACGGGGCCGTCCTTGGCCGCTTTCAACTGCACCTGGTTGAGCTTGGAATTGGCCAGATCGTAGTACAGGGCGTGCTGATCGGCGACAGGATTGGCAACCGTGGCATCGCCGAATCCGCCGCGCCAGGCTAGCTCGTGGGGGATGCGGATGCCATTCGACACGACCTCTGAAGTCACCTCCACCAGGAAACTGGAGGGCGTGAATTTGAACGTCTTGGTCGCGGCGGTGCGGCCGTCGGAGTACTCGAAGGTGACGTGGCGGCCCTCGTCGGAGCTGGTCACTTTATAAAGAGCGGCGTTCAGATCGGCCGCGGGGGCCTGGCCTTTGAACGTGAACGCGAACGGCGGGGCTACCTTTTCGATGGCCCGGGGGTTCACCAGTTCCAGGGGCTGGCCGGCGTGGTCCTTGTAGGTTTTGAGAATCCAGCTTTTGACCACTCCGCCACGGTTGGAAAAGCGCACCCGGAATACGTCGGTATCGATGGCGAAGGATTCTTCGGAGCCCGCCTGGATTTGTCCGGGGACTTCGACGGGAGCCGCGACGTGGACCGGGGTGGACGCCGGGGCTTGCGCTTTAGCCTGACTGGGCGCTTGATCCGGCGCAGTCTGCGCGGTCTTGGCCGCGGGCCCGCTGGGCGCCGCCGGCGTGGGCAGAGGCCGCATGGAATATTGCCAAACGATCACCAGCCCCATCAGCACGAAGGCGATGAGGAGCCGGACTTCCATCGATAGTTCTTTTTTCTCCATGGGAGAGCGCGGCGCCGCTAACGGACTGGATCAAAACCTCCGTGGTGGAACGGATGGCAGCGGAGTAAACGCCACAGGCCCATGCCCGCGCCTCGCAACAGGCCGTACTTCCGGATCGCGTCCATCGTGTATTCCGAACAGGTGGGATGAAACCGGCACGCCGATGGGAGCAGCGGCGAGACCCACCGCTTATACGTGCGGAGCAGGATCAAAGCGAACTCACTGGACGCCGCGGCAAACCCTCGGTATGACGCCGCAGCAAACGCACTGGATACGGAAAGCACACCCACTTGGTATACGCGCGGCTGGGCCGGGGCGTTCCGTGGGGCGCGCTTCAGGGCGAGTTGCGTCATATCGAATTGCACTTGTGGATCACTTTCAGTATGGCGCGTTCCACATCCGGGAATGCGGCGGTGAGGGCGGCGGGGCGGGGATTGAGGACGATGTCCCAGCGGGGGTCGAGTGCGGCGCGGTGCAGGCGGAAGGCTTCGCGCAGGCGGCGCTTGATGCGGTTGCGGTCGACGGCCTTGCCCACGGCGCGCGGGACGGTGATCCCCAGGCGGGCCGCTGTGCGGGCAGGAGCTGCTGTACGGGGTGGAGCTGCTGCGCTGGCTGCAGCCGCTGTGCTGGCTGGAGCCGCTGTGCTGGCTGGAGCCGCTGTGCTGACTGGTGCCGCTGCGCTAGGTGGAGGGAGACTCGATGCGGGCGCGGATGGGCTCTCGGGATTGCGCGCGAGGCAGAACGCGGCGAACAGTGGGCCGGGGACGCGGATGCCGTTATCATACACGAGGCGGAAGTCGGCCCGGCGGAGGATGCGCGCGTCCTTTGGAAACGGGCGCGGGGGAAACGCGATCGCGGCGCCAGACGCGGCCTCAGCGGGTCTTGGTCGAATAACGGACGTTTCTCTCGTCACTGACCGTTAGTTTGTGACGTCCGCGCGCGCGGCGGCGCGCCAGCACGGCTCGGCCGTTCTTGGTTTTCATGCGCTCACGGAATCCGTGCGTTTTGGCGCGCTTACGATTATTGGGCTGAAACGTGCGTTTGGGCATCTGAATTACCTGGGAGCGCGCGACGGACTCACCGGGAGCGCACTGGGAATGGCTTTGTTCAGAGATCAGTATAGCACGGGGGCTGCGGCGCCGGTTTGGTTGGCCGGAAGCCCTGCACGAAAGAGAAGTTGGTCAGCCACAGATGCCACACAGATATGGGGCCGATGCTTTGCGGGCCGTAATCTGCGTGGAATCCGTGGCCCAATGGTCTGCTCACGATTCCGGATAAAAGCGCTTTCGCCTTCGCTACTGGAACTGGCCTAGCGAGGTGAACGAGTTTGTCGGGCTGAAGCGCAGTCCTACTACCGCAACGTCGGGGGTGGACGCGGTGAGCTCCATAGAACCGCGCACTCCCGCTAGGGCGGGGAACATCGAGGTCAGCTCGAAGGCTGTATGCGCGTGCGCGGGCAGGGACAACGATCCCGTCTGCTGAGTGCCATTCTCTAGCTGAAACACCAGTGAAATGAATAGCCCCTGCGTGGGATTCGTGTTGGCTACGGCCACGCCCGTCACGTAGCCGTTGGTATCGTCGAAGGGCACGAAGATGCGGGAGCCGGATTGAACGCCGGTCACGGTGCCCTCCGCATCGGGCCGCCCTGCAACGATTTGGCGGAAGATGGTCAGGACTCCGATGCGTCCGCTGCTGGCGGCCTCCGCCCAGCCTTGGGTCAAGGCCGCCGCGGTGCCGGGGGTTTCGGCGAAGGCGGTGCCTCCTACGGCTAGCGTTCCCCCTGTCACGCCGTTGGCTAACGGGAGTTGCAGCGGGTTGCCATTGTCGTCCCAAAACTGGAAGGAGTAATTCACCGGCACTTGATCCAGATTCACCACCTGAATTAGCGTCTTCCAGTTCGATCCATCCGCGATTTGCGCAACCCGCAGGGCGCTGCTGAAGCTAAAGATGGAGAAGGTGACGGCGTTCGACACTGGCCCATTCGGGTTGACGACCGTGATATTCGCGGTGCCAGAGCTGGCTATATAGGATGCGGGCACCGAGGCGGTCAGTTGGGTCCCGCTTCCCGAGCTGCTGGTGGGAAGCGAGGTGCCGTTCCACTGCACCAGCGCTCCGTTCACGAAACCGGACCCATTCACGGTCAGCGTGAAGGCGGGTCCACCGGCGACGGCGGAGCTGGGCGAGAGGCTGGATACGGTCGGCCCCGGCGTGGTGGACGCGTTGATGGTGAAGATCAGCGCATTGGACGCGGCGCCGCCGGGATTCACGACCAAGACACTGGCGGTGCCCGCGGAAGCGATCAAGCTGGCCGGCACGAACGCGCTCAACTGATTGCCGCTGGTGAACCCTGTCGACAGCACCGTGCCGTTCCACTGCACCACCCCTCCGTTCACGAAACCGGACCCGATCACGCTCAGCGTGAAGCCGGGCCCCGCGGCGGTGGTGAAGTTAGGCGAGATGCTGAACAAGGCCGGAGTGCCGGCCGGGCCGATGACGAAGTTTAGCGTGTTGGAGGTGACCCCGCCGGGGTTCGTCGCCGTGACATTGGCATTGCCCGGAAAAGCGATCAGGCTGGCGGGAACGAAAGCGCTCAACTGACTGGCGTTGAGAAAGCTGGTCGAGAGCACCGACCCGTTCCACTGCACCACCGCTCCATTCATGAAACCGGACCCATTCACGGTCAGCGTAAATCCGGGTCCGCCGGCGGCCGTGGAGCTGGGCGAGAGACTGACCAAGGTCACCGTCGCCGCCGGGGTGATGGTGAAGGTGAGCGTATTGGAACTGGCCCCGGAAGGATTCACCACGATGACATTGGCACTGCCGGGCGAAGCGATCAGACTGGCGGGCACGAAGGCGCTCAACTGATTGCCGCTGACGGCGCCGGTCGAAAGCGCGACGCCGTTCCACTGCACCACCGCTCCATTCACGAAACCAGAGCCGTTCACGGCCAGCGTAAAGGCAGGTCCACCGGCGGTGGCGAAACTGGGAGAAAGGCTGAACAGGATCGGCGTCCCAGTGGTGCCGATGGTGAAGGTCAGGGTATTGGAAACGGCCCCACCGGGATTCATCACGGTGACGTTGGCGGTTCCCGGAGCAGCGATCAGATTGGAGGCCACGAAAGCAGTCAACTGGCCGACGTTGGTGAAACCGGTCGCGAGAGCCGCGCCGTTCCATTGCACTACGGCTCCGTTCACAAAACCGGAGCCATTCACCGACAGCGTGAAGCCGGATGCACCGGCGGCGATGGAATTGGGCGAGAGGCTGAACAGTGTCGGCGTGCCGGACGGACCAATGGTGAAGGTAAGGGCGTTGGAAATGGCTCCGCCGGGATTCACCACCGTGACGCTGGCGGTGCCCGCGGCGGCGATCAGACTGGCGGGCACGAGAGCGCCCACCTGACTGCCGCTGAAATAGACGGAGGTGAGCGCCGATCCGTTCCATTGCACCGTAGCTCCATTCAGGAATCCGGACCCATTCACGGTCAGCGTGAACCCGGGTCCGCCGGCGGCGGCGAAGCTGGGCGAGAGGCTGAAGATGCTGGGCGTGCCGAGGCCGCCGATGGTGAAGATCAGCGTATTGGAAATGGCTCCGCCCGGGTTCACCGCCGTGACGTTGGCGCTACCCTGGGTCGCGATCAGATTGGCGGGCACGAAGGCGCTCAACTGATTGCCGTTGATGAAGCCGGTGGAGAGCTGCGAGCCGTTCCACTGCACCATGGCTCCACTCAGGAAACCGGACCCGTTTACGGTCATGGTGAACGCGGGTCCACCGGCCGCGGTGGCGTTGGGCGAGAGGCTTAACAACGTCGGCGTCGTTACCGTGCCAATGATGAACGTGAGCGTATTGGAGGTGGCGCCGCCGGGATTCACCACGGTGATACTGGCGCTGCCGGGAGTCGCGATCAGGCTGCCGGGCACAAAGGCGCTCAACTGATTGGTGCTGGTGAAGCTGGTCGACAGCGCCGAGCCGTTCCATTGCACCACCGCTCCATTCTGGAAATAGGACCCATTGACGGACAGGGTGAAGGCTGGTCCGCCCGGGGTTGCCGAACTCGGATTCAGGCTGGACAAAGTCGGGGTCTGGGTCGACCCTTGACTAATGGTGAAGGTCACCGCATTGGACGTGGCTCCGCCTGGATTCACTACGGTGACACTGGCGGTGCCGGGGAAAGCGATCAGACTGGCGGGCACGATGGCAATCAACTCGCTGCTGTTGATGTAGCTGGTGGACAGCGCCGCGCCGTTCCACAGCACGGCCGAGCTGTTCAGGAACACAGTCTCGAAGCCGGAGCCGCTGACGGTCATGTTGAAGCTCGGTCCTCCCGCGGGGGTGGAACTGGGCGTCAGGCTGAAGATGGTCGGCGTCGATTGACCGAAGGCGGCCGGAGCCAGTAACACCCCTGTCAATAGCAAAGAGGAGACTATGCGACTTACAGGGTACTTCATAGCACACTTCATGTAATAATGATGCCGTCTGCGCCGTAAGTGTTTCCGGCAGCGTCACTTCTTCGGATTCTGAACGGTCCGCGGGTCTGGGCTGGGCTTCAGTCCGCGTCGATCCGGGGCGTCAATACGGGAGGAAGTGAGGACGGGCGGTAGAGCAGGGCGGGCAGGAACATGTAGGTGTAGGCGCAGGCCGTCACTACCAGGGCGTACCACCCGGGCCACGATTCGGTCGGGAGAAACCAGCCGGCTAACAGGGCTACCGTCAGGGTGCCGCCGCCGGGTACCCGGAATCCGCGTGCGATCTGAGCGATGGTCGGAATGCGGAACGGCTGGCCGGCAGGGGCTTGGAGGCCGCTGATCGAGGTGGTTTGCGGGGATGTTGCCGTCGCTTTCCATTGTTCGATGGACTGCTGCAAGCGCTGCGGGCTTGCGCCCCATTCCACGGGATGCAGGATGAAGGCGTGGACATCGCCCGATGCAGGGTGGCGAAACCGCACCATGGGCTGCCATCTGCGCCAGGACGACGGGGCCGCGGCTACCATGCTCACTTCCACGACATCCGCGGGATTGAGGCTGATGGCGGTGTGCTCGCTGCGGTAACACAGCCTCCCGCTTTCGAAGGAAAGAAAGCCGGCATCCGAGAAGCGGTAGCCGTTGTAGACGCGCGGTTCGCTATCCACGGCCAGGCCCACCAGTTGTCCGCCGGCTCCGAGCTTCGACGCCAGCTTGCGCCGCAGCCGGGCGTAGTTGCCGGACATCACCTTCGTGGCCAAGAAGCTGGTGAGCGCACATCCGAGTACAATTCCGCCCAGTAGTTGCGGGACTCCGGTCCCGGCGAATCTGGCGAGCAGCCAGGTAACGAACAAACCAGCGGCGGAAGCGCCGAGGAATACGGTCCAGACGTAGCGCGTTGCATTGGCCTGTTGCCAGGCGAGCGTAAAGATCGCGGAGCTGTCGTGGGGCGGAAGCGTGTAGGGTTCGCCTGGATCGTCACGCTCGCACAAGGTCTCCACGTCGGCGGTATCGAGTCTTCCGGCGGCGGCCAGCGCGCGGATGCGCTTGTGGGTGGAAGGATGGGAGGAGCACCACTCCACGGCGGGGCTGTACTGGAGCGGCCTTTTGTTGTGGCGCAGGATTCTGGCGAGTGCGGCGATCAGCGCTCGCGGGTCTCCGGTGAGCGACACCGCGCCCGCGTCGGCCGCGAACTCGCGCTTTCGCGCGCCCCGCAAGGCTGCGAAGAACACCGTCAACGGCGCCAGCAGGGCCACCGGTAGTCCCCAGGCCGCGGGGAGAAACATATCGGTCAACGGCGTTTGGAACAAGATCGCCGCTACCGCCAGGGCCACCCACGAGCTGCGCCTGGCGTGGCCGAAGTGCGATAGTTCGTGCGCCACCACCGCATCCACTTCCCGCTTGGTGAGCGACTGTACCAAGGGAGCTGTCAGGAGAATTCGGTTCCGCAGTAGCGCAAAGGCGTTCATGGAGTGCGAGCGCGTGGAGGAAGAAATGTAAACTTGGACGTCGTGGCGGCCCGCCCTGGCGGCCAGTTCGGAGACGCGGTCTTGCAGTTCGCCTCCGCTCAATTGACGGACGACGGCGCGTCCGTTGGCCCGCATCCGCCAGCGGCACACGAGAACACTGACCGGCGCGAGGACCAATGCAGGGGCTGCGCCGATCCAGTCTCCTTCGGCCATCGACGGGACTGCCGAGAGGGCGCTGGCCAGCGGAAACAGGAACATTCCGTAGCTCCAAAAAAGCTCGGCGAAAAGCTCGCTGGGTTTGCGGTCTGTCCGCTTGCTGCCTCCCCATGCGGCTCCGGCGGCGACGCAGAGCAGGGGCGAACAGTATTCGAGCAGCTCCGCGGCGAGGTTGGCCACCGGGGTTCCGGAGAGCAGAATTCGGAGCGGGTCCGCGGCGTGAAGGCGGGAGGCTGCGCCTAGCCAGAGTATGGTGCCCAGCATAAACGCGGAACCGTTCAGTTCGGCCAGACCGGTTCGGGAGAGACGCATCGCGATCAGCGTCAGCGCCAGCGCCAGGGCGGCTAGCGGAAGATAGATGATCGCCAATTGATCGGGGTGGTAGCCAAACTGAATGCGGATTGGACCGGGCACGGCGGCCGCTGGGAACCGGGCGGTCCGAGTCAGGCTGAATCGCGACCCTTCGTCATGCAAGGGCGTGGACGAGGTTTCAAATCCCAGGCGGGGATACTCCAGCCACAGTTGGATTTCATCCGCCGGCGCGAGTTTCTCTGCGATGGGCGCAAGGTCGAAGACGGCTTCCAGCGAAAGACCGTCGCGGCGGAGTGGGTTCGAGCAGCGGAACTCGCCGAACACCTCATCGCGGATTTTGCCCTGGCAATGCAGGACGGCCGGAAGGAGCGGAGGGAGTTCAAGCCCCGCTTGCCGGGATGAGACGCGGACTGTGACTTCGCCGGTCGCCTCCATTTGGGCAATCAGAGTCACGGTGGGCGTTTCCGCCCACGCCATGGGTATGGCGGCGAGGCAGAGAGCTCGGGCGAGGGTGGACATGGGACAGCCGTACGTTAGATCGGCTCGTCTTTGGGAGGGCTTTAGGCGTTGGCGGGGCGCATTACGGGCGCCGTCTGGTCGCGGCCCTTGACCGGCTATACGTCAATGCCGTATAGTGAAAGCGGTGATCGCCGAAATCGTGAGCCTGCCGGGATACGAATCTCAGGTATCGGCGCTGCTCGACGAGGAGGAACGGATGGCAATGGAATTCTTCATCGCGTGTGCACCGGAAGATCATCCGGTCATCCCTGGCTCCGGCGGGTTTCGTAAGGCTCGTTGGTCCCGTCGAGGTGGAGGGAAGAGCGGCGGCTTTCGGGTGGTCTATTTCTTCTTGGCTGAACCGGGGCGAATCTATATGGCTGCGATTTATGCAAAGTCGCGAAAGCAGACTCTTTCGGCGGCGGATCAGAACGTGCTCGCAAAACTCGCGACACAGATTAAGAAGGCGGCAAAGGGAGGGTGATTGTCAATGGGCGTGCGCAGGTCGAAAAACGGAGGCCGAACCAAGCTTGGCCTGGCGCTGGAGAAGAGCGCTAACGAGATTCTGGCCCATGTGAAGGGCGAGATGAGGCTGCCTGCCCGGCGCATCGTACTGCCCGAAGAGGTCGATGTGAAGCGTGTCCGTGCGAAGGCGCGAATGTCGCAAGCGGAGTTTGCTCGCGCGTTTTGCATCAACCCGAGGACCTTACAGGAATGGGAGCAAGGGCGCAGAAAACCTGATGCAACTACCCGCGCCTACCTTGCGGTCATCGCTAAGAATCGTAAGGCGGTGCTGGAGGCATTGGCGTCTTGAGTGGATACAAGCTGGGTCGCCACGCTGGTTTTGCGGCCAAGTGCCAGCGGAGTGGACATAACGCCGGATTCGCGGAAGCTGAGGCGACAACAACAGTAGATGATGCCACCTACTTGTAGCTCGTGGACGTGAACTACAGATTCGGTCCGATTTGGGGGTTGTGGGCCACGAACTTCGGTAGTGCCGAACCCCGGAATCGTGGGCGGTCACATCCGAATCCTGGACCGCAAAACGGGCGATGCCAAGTGGGACTCCGGACGCATAGAACGGCGACTACGTCGGTGGGATGAACAACGCGCAGAACTTCGCCATGAGCGACAATTCGTTCGACGCTGAGCACTCCATCCGGCAACACGCAGTTTAGGAACGCTCGGAGGCACCGATCGGGTGGTTTGCGCCTCGGCAGTTATCGTCTTCGATTATGTTACTGAAAATTAAAGGCCTGTGGGTGCTGGAACACCACACAGGCCGAAAAGGAAGGTCCTTCGTGAGACCCAAATTCCTTCCGTATAGTTATACCCCGGCGCTAGGACCATGCGCAAGACCAAAAGAGAGAACTCACCCCACTTTCCATTCTTTTCTGCGCGTATACAGCGTAAGTTCCTCATTTTACTAGCATGCTTATTGTTACCGATCTGTAACCGTGTGTACACTTCAATGTCATATTAGCCTTATAACCTCGCTGCTGAGCCTTCTTGGTGCTGGAAACGCCACGTTGGCAGAAAGATAAAACGGTCCTTCGTGATGATCCGAAAATCGCTGTCCCGTCTCACTTCTCCGCGGCCCTCGAATGGCCCAATTGTGATCGTTCTGAGTCTCGGGTTGATTTTGGTTCTGCTAGATCACTATGTCCTCGGAGCGGAGGTCATCGCCTCTGCTTTGGTGTTTTGGCACCAGTCGCATCGGTAAACCTGGAACTCAAGGGCACGGGTGTTGGAACACCATACCGAGGTTCTGCCTTTTACTAGACGATAAAGTATGTTATCGTCTGGAACGGACCCGCCAACAATCGGCTGGGAAACGACCCGTTGCGGGCGATTTCTCGTTCTACTAGACGCGGCTGCCGCGGCTTTCTAGAAATGCTCGGGCTTGGCGGATTAGCAGGTCGCCGGTGTGCGAGCCTTCCCAATGGCCGGTTTCGGGGACGTAAACCAGGCGGCCGTGTTCGGTTGGGGCGTGGTCTTTTTCTACTACGTAGATTAGTTCGACGGTGGCCCCGGAGTCTGCCAGGATGGAGAACCTGACGGCATCGGACGCGGCGTCTTCGGGGAAGTGCGAGCAGCGGTGGCGCGCGTAACCGCAATTGCAGAGTTCGCGCTGGTGGGGCTCGGGCGGCTCGAACGCGGCGGCGGGGTCGGCGTGGCATTCGCCTGCGTAGGGATCGCCTAGGGGCAGGCGGGGCGGGTTGAGCCAGGCGCCTCGGTCCAGGCGGCGGATGGGGAGGAAGAAAGGGCACGGCATGGTGTGACTTCGGGACGCCGCCTCGAAAGGCGGCGGCAGGCTCAAAAGCCTGCCCCACGATTGGGTATGCTAACAGATTGGAGAACTCACGGCTTATCGTTCTGGAACAAATGCTGGCGTCGCAGCCCGAGAACGCGTTTGCGCGGTACGGGCTGGCTATGGAACACGTTCGGCTGGGGCAGCTGGAACAGGGCGTGCGAGAGTTTGAGACGCTGCTGGCGGGAGATCCGAATTACTCGGCGGCTTATTTTCATGGCGGGCAGACTTTGGAGAAGCTGGGACGGATCGACGACGCCCGCGAACTGTACCGCCGCGGCATCGGCGTTACGCGCGATCCGCACGCGCGCAGCGAACTGCAGGCGGCTCTGGATATACTAGGCGAATAGAGGATTTGGCTTGCGCGCTTCGGCTCTGGTTCCTGTTCTCCTGCTCGCGCTGACCGCGGCGCCCGCGCTGCCGCAGCAGGCCAACCCTCGCGTCCGGCCGCGGGACAAATACCCTAAGGCCGGCCAGGCTCCCGCTGCGGAACCGGACAAGCCGGAACAGAAGAAACCATCGACGCCGCAGGAACCGCTGGGTCAAATCGATTCGATCGAGGCGCTGTTCGACGTGATGGCGGCGATCAATGTGGCCGGATACGACGAAGGTATCGATTCGGCTTCCAACGATCCGCTGCGGCAAGCTCTGCGCGACTACATCGCCAAACAGGACCCACGCAGCGTGGATGCGCTGAAGCGCTTCGTGCGCGATCGCCGGCCGCGCAGTCGCGACACGGAGCTGAACCAGTACGTGTCGTTTGCGCTGCTCACCAAGGGGCCGCCGGATTTCGCGTTCACCAATCCGGATCTGCCGCTGCCGCCGGAAGTCGTGCCGCTGGACGGGTTCGCGCCACTGCTGGCCGCCTTTTATAAGGAAGCCCAGCTGGACCAACTGTGGAAGCGGGTCCAGCCCAGCTACGAGCAGGCCATGGCGAAATACACCGAGCCGGTGTCGCGGGCGATTTTGGAAGTCAACGCCTACATGCGCAACGTCACCAACGGGTTTCTGGGGCGCAGGTTTCTGGTGTATGTCGATCTGCTGGGCGGCCCGAATCAGGTCCAGACACGGAATTATATCGACGACTATTACGTGGTGATCACGCCCGCGGCGGAGTTGCCGGTTTCCGACATCCGGCACGCGTTTCTGCACTTCATGGTGGACCCGCTGGTGCTGAAGTACTCGGAGAATTTGAAGAAGAAGAAGGAACTGCTCGAACTGGCGCTGGATTCGCCGATTCTTGAAGAGAACTACCGGCTGGACTTCGTGCAGTTGGCCGGGGAGTGCTTCATCAAGGCGATCGAGAGCCGCATCGAGCGCAAGCCCGCGCTGGCGGAGGAGGCCATGCGCGAGGGTTACATCCTGACGCCGGCCTTCGCCGAGTTGCTGGACGTGTACGAGAAGCAGGAACAAGGGATGCGGCTGTACTTCCCCGATCTGGTGGACGGCATCGTGCTGAAGAAGGAGCAAACGCGGCTGGCGCACATCGATTTCGTGAAGGAGCGTCCGGTGCGGACGATTCGCACCGTTCACACTGTGGCCGACATCGCGCCGCCGGCGACTGGGGCGGCGAAAACGCTCGAGGAAGCCGAGCAGGCTTACACGGCTCGGGATCTGGAGCGCGCCAAACAGACCTACCTGAAAGTGCTGCAAGAGACTGCCGAGAATCCGATGCACGCCAAAGCGTATTATGGTTTAGCGCGGGTGGCGGTGCTCCAAAAGGACCCGGAAACCGGCGACCGTTTGTTCCGCAAAGTGCTGGAGCTGGATCCGGACGCTGCGACCAAGTCCTGGAGCCTGTTGTACCTGGGACGCTTGGCGGATTCGCAGGGCGATCGCGAGGAGGCTCAGAAGCAGTATCATGCCGCTCTGGAGGTCCAGGGCGCGCCGGAGACGGTGCGACAGGCCGCGGAGAAGGGGATTCAGGAAGCGTTTTCGCGGAAGTAGGTTTTGGTTATGGTGGAGCGGGCTTCAGCCTGCAACGGAGGCTTTAGCCTCCGCTTCGGCACGGGCGCTGAAGCACCCGTTGCAGGCTGAAGCCTGCTCCACAAAGGAAGGTTTGGGAACAATATCTTAAGGAGTTTGGAAAAGAGATGATCAAGAAACTGATTCAGGTTATAGTGGTCCTGGTGGCCGCCTCGGTGCTTGCGGTGGCTCAGCCCAAGGCTCAGCAACAGGCTCCGAAGGGCAAGGGAATCACCAAGAAAGAACAAGACGCCCTGAACGCCGTGATGACCGCGAAGACTCCGGACGAGCGGATTGCCGCCGCGGAGAATCTGGTCACGAACTTCGCCGATACGGAGTTCAAGGCCTGGGCGTTGGAAATCGCCGCCGAAGCTTCGGAGCAAAAGAACGACACCGCGAAGGCCTTGTTCTACGCCGATCGGTCCCTGGAGGCCGATCCCAAGTACGTGCCCGCGTTGATTGTGATCGGCCTCGAAACCGCAGGCCACACGCGGGAAAACGATTTGGATCGAGACGACAAGCTGGCCAAGGCTGAGAAGGCCGCCAAGGAGGCGCTGGACTTGCTCCCCAACGAGGCTAAGCCCGCTTACGTCAAGGCCACGGACGCTCAGTGGGAAGCCAGTAAGAAAGACGACGCCGCGCGCGCCCACGTGGCATTAGGCCTGGCTGCGACGGTGCGCAAGAAGTACGACGACGCGGCCAAGGAATTCCAGACCGCGGTGGACGACGAGCAGATGCCCGATCCGACGCACATGATTCGGCTCGCCGATGCGTACAACAAAGCCGGTAAGCCGGACGAAGCGCTGACGGTGGCTAATAAGCTGCTGGCGATGGCCGATCTGAATCCGGCCTACAAGAAGTTCGCGCAGCAGGAAAAGGACGACGCGGAAAAGGCGAAAAGCGGCAAGAAGTGACCTGGCGGAATCCTGAACTCACCATGACCGCGAGTGGAAGCCGGCAGCGGTGAACAGACGGAGTCTGGCCTTGAAACGTTTGGCCTGCCGCTAGGCTTCTCCTGCTTAGGAGGCGCTTAAAAGAAGTGGCTGTCCCGAACGCGTGAGCGATGGCAGCGGACGCAACGATCCTCGAAACTTCGATAGGCTACAAGTTCCGCGACCGGGAACTTCTGGAGCGGGCGCTCACCCATCGCTCCAAGGTCCATGAAGTGGGTTTGGACCCGGTGAGCTGCGACAACGGGCAGATGGAGTTTCTCGGAGACGCCATCCTGGGTTTTGTAGTCAGCGAATGCCTGGTCAAACGCTATGGCACTGCGGCCGAAGGGCGCTTGTCGAAGCTCAAGGCCCACCTGGTCAGTTCCACGCGCCTGCATGAAACCGCGCAGGCCCTGCGGTTGGGCGATTATTTGATCCTGGGCCGGGGCGAGGAACTTACCGGCGGGCGGGCCAAAAAGGCTCTCTTGGCGGATGCCGTGGAGGCGCTGATCGCGGCGTTGTACCTGGACGGCGGCCTGGAGCCGGCGCGGGCCTTGATCGAGCAACGGGTGGTAGGCGAGTTTGAAGCTCCCACCGAAGTGGACGGTGCGGTCACCGATTACAAAAGCGCTCTGCAGGAAGCGGCGCAGACGCGGAAACTTCCGGCGCCGCGGTATTTCATCGTGGGCGAGGAAGGCCCCGAACATCTGAAGACGTTTACGGTGGAAGTCCGTTTAGGCAAGGATTGGGTGAGCCAGGCGCAGGGCTTATCGAAGAAGGCGGCCGGGCAAAAAGCGGCGCAACAGGTACTGGAGCAACTGAACGAGCTGGGGAAGGCGAAGCTGGTCTGAAAACTTTGCTCTTGCGGATTCCGCAGGTTCGGTCATAATGTGATTCAATGAGGTCCGGCTGTAATAGGGAAGACATCCTCAGCCGATGGGGGTAGGATGGGAGTTAGTTGGTTCGAGTGAGCTAGGGTTGCTGAAACAAATCTGGAGCTGACGCATGGCCCGATCCGCTTGGCCGCCGGTGTTGCCCTGTTTGGCAGGACTGGTTACAGTTGCGTGTGTCCCGGCGGGCGCGCAATCGATGCTCACCGGAGTGGGCGGCGCGCTCCGGATGATCAACACCGACATGGCGGTGCTGGAAACGCAGGAAGTCCGGAAGGATCTGCCCTGCACGGTCAATCCGGTTAAGCCGGTCATCGGATTCGATCTGCGGTTCCACAGCGGGTTCGACGTCAACGTCCCGCTGCGGGAGCTGGCCGGGAACGGCAACCAGCTCACCATCATCTTCCGGGTGATTCCGGACAGCCACAAAGACGATCCAGTCTATTTTGTCCAGCACGTGCGGGTGCCGGAAATCGAAGAAGACGCCCACGGGGATGCCAACCTGAGCGGCGTGTTCGACATGGGCGAAGGCAAGTACCATGTGGACTGGCTGATGCGGGACCGCGCTGAGCGCGTGTGTTCTTTTTACTGGGACTCCGAGGCGGCGCTGACCTCCAAGGACAAGCAGATGGAGCTGACCATGCCGGCCGGCCAGGTACAGGCGGCTGAAATCGAGCAGTTCACTGAGGAGCCGCCGGTGGAGCGGAGCCAGAGCGCGCCTCCGCTGAACATTAAGGTGCTGGTGAATTTCGCGCCGCAGAATCAGGATTCCGCCGCGCTGCGGCCGCTGGACACGCTGGCGCTGGTGACCATGCTGCGCCGCATCTCGCGGGAGCCGGAGTTCGGGAAGTTTTCACTGGTGGCTTTCAATTTACAGGAGCAGCGCGTGCTGTACCGGCAGTCGGGCGCGGACCGCATCGATTTTCCGGCGCTGGGCGAAGCCGTGCAGAGCATCAAACCGGGCGCGGTGGACATGCGGCTGCTGGCGCAAAAGCACGGCGAGGCCGAGTTTCTCACCGACTTGATCAAGAAGGAAGTCGGCGCGGCCGAGCGTCCCGACGCGGTCATCTTCGCCGGGCCCAAAGCCATGCTCGAAGGATCGGTCGCGGACGAGGAGATCAAGCCCTTCGCCACCAACATGACCTTCCCGGTGTTTTATGTGAACTACAATCTGTATCCTCAGCAGGTTCCCTGGAAGGATTCGATCAGCAAGGCAGTGAAGCTGCTGCATGGGGCAGAATACACGGTGAGCCGGCCGCGGGACCTGTGGTTCGCGGTGTCGGAGATGGTTTCGCGTATCGTACAATTGAAGCGTGGGAAGAGTTCCGGGGCAGCCGTTTCCCAGTAGATAGAAGTAACTATTGAGGCCGCGGCTGCGTCGATGATTCAGGGTCGTTCATGCGTTTTAGCTTTGGCCGCTTTAGACTCGCCGTAGGACTAGCTGTTCTGGCTGTTCCCGCATTTCCCCAATACGTCAACAAGCTCGCGCCGTACGTCGCGTCTCCGCAACACGTCGTCGATCTGATGCTGGAGATGGCCAAAATCAAGCCGGGCGAGACGGTGTACGACTTGGGTTGCGGCGACGGGCGGATTTTGGTTCCGGTGGTCGAGCGCTACAAGGCCAAGGCGATCGGCGTGGAAATCTCGCCCAAGCTGGTGGAGCAGGCAGGCGTTCGCATCAAGAAGGCTGGTATCGCCGATAGCGCTCGCGTGATCCAGGGCGACGTGCTGGAGACCGATTTGAGCGGGGCCGATGTCGCCATCATTTATCTGTCGACGGAATTGAACGCGTCCTTGCGCCCTCGGCTGGAGAAGTATCTCAAGCCCGGAGCGCGCGTGGTGTCCCACGACTACCCGGTTCCCGGCTGGCGCGCCAGCCGCATCGAACGCGTGGACGGCAAGCAGATGCACATCGTGTATCTGTACGAGATGCCGCCCGTCCGCCAACAACAATAGCCGCGATTCTGGTGTGCTGTGCTCTGGTGTGTTGTGGAGCACGTACTCGTACGTGCCACGTCGGCAATCTTGCCGACGCCTGGCGGGGCCTCCGCATAAATCATGTAGAGATTCCCGCTACCCACCGACCACTCACCAGTATGGGTTCAACTCGCCGCCTTCCTCACATCTACCCGCACGGCCGCTGGCTGTCTTAACCTGGCATCTGCATGGCAGCTTGCCTCGGGACCGTTACCCGCCTCCGCACCACGCCTCGCCTGGGCAGGCCTTCGTGTGGATGGACCGTTATCTCGACCGGGCCGAGTGCGGGCCTCGGTTTCTCCAGCAGGAAGGCATCGCCACGCTGGTGGCGGACTCCCTGTTGCTAGGCGTCGAGCTGGGTCATTACCAACTCGGCGCGTTCGCGATTATGGCTAACCATGTACATGCCCTGCTGCTCCCTTCACTGCCGCCGAGCCGGATATTGAAGTCGCTGAAGGGCTTCACCGCGCACGAGGCCAACCGGCTGCTGGGGCGAACTGGAGAGCCTTTCTGGCAACGGGAATCTTACGACCACTGGGTTCGGGATCGGCAGGAGTGGCTGCGGATTGCGGCTTATATTGAGAATAATCCGGTGAAGGCGGGGGTGGTTTCGCGGGCTGACGAATATCGTTGGAGTAGTGCGTGTGAGACTTGGCGGGTTAGGGTGGTCCCGCCAAGCGCCGGCATGAGTGCCGGCGTGGCACGTACGAGTACGTGCTCCACGAACTCGGGCTAGCTCGCTCACACAAGAGCGAGCTCACACAGGCTGGCTCACGCTAGCTGGCTCATATAGCTCATACAGGCTAGCTCATCAGGGTGGCTCATACAGGCTAGGTCATCCAGGCTGGCTCACACAGGCTAGCTCACGCTAGCTGGCTCATACAGGCTAGACTCACACGGGCTCGCGGCTCTGGTTTACGCGCTACTTTTTCTTTTCTGGTACGGGGCGCGGGCCGAAGCGCACTTCCATCTCGGTGTTGCGGGCGAACACCACATCGCGGCCGCGGGAGACTACGTTCGCGTAAACGGACGCCGCCAGGCCCCACATGCCTAGCGCGCTTCCGACACCGGACGACGTTCGCGCCACCGCTGCGCCGAGCAGGCCGAAACCCGAGAAACCTCCCAGCGTCAATCCACCCGCGTTGCCGCCAACGCCCGCTCCCGCCGCCGTGGTTTGCCGGCCGGCATCGTTGTCCATCGCTTTCATGGCGATCAGCGCGGAGATCGCGGGCGCGATAAAGCGGGTCTTCGACTCGGTGGCCTTGGCTCCGCCCTCCGAATCGATCTTCACGTGCGCCGTGGGATCGGTGTCGGCGGCCTCTAAATGGGCCTCCGCGGTTTCGAGTTTGCGCGAAGTTTCACCGCTCGCGTGAGCGTAGGCCGGCAAATCGACCGCATCGAAGGTGAACCGCAAGCGGCCGGACCGGTGCAGCCAGCGCGCGGGCCGGGCTTGCCGGACCGATCCACTCAGGCGAGTCCCTTGGGGCAGCAGCAGCGCTCCGCTGGGGCCCATCAAGGGCTGTGAGAGCGACGCTTCGACTTTGTCGCCGACACCCGCGTCGGCGGAACTCACAGTCGTGAGGAACCGCACGCGCGCCACCTGCGAGACACTGGGTTGGCCGCCGAGCGCGCCCAATGCGGCGGTGGGAACTTCCGCGGAGCCGAGCTCCACGGGTTCCGCGAGGACCGCGTCGAAGCGCGTGCCGCGACGGTACCACTGGGGATGATACGGCATCTTGGAGATCAGCAGGTCGAGCAAGCGTTCCTTCTTATTCGGTCCGCGGATCAGGCTGCCCACGCCGAAGGTTCGGGCGTTCAACTGGGCGTCGATCTTTTGGTTGATTTGTTGCTTGGCTTGCTGGCGGGCTTGTTGCAGCAGTGTGGGGTCCGTTACTGGTCCGGGAGGCGGCGTTTGCTTTGGCGGTTTCTTGGGCGGCTTGGGCTCCTCGTAGATCGCCGTCAGCCCCTCTGAAGACTCCGTGTGGACCGGTAAAACGCGGCCGTCCGGAAACGCCAGAGAGTCAAACTGCACGCGGGCGTAGTGCAGCGGCGTGAAATCTCCGCCCAGCAGGGCGTGAATGCGCAGGAGCTTCGGCGCTGGATCGAGTTTCACCACGCTGCCGCGTACCTCCGCGCCCGCGGGGATCACAACGCGGTCGAAGGAAAATACCGGGTCGATCAGCTTGGCCGTTACCGGTTGCCCCATTTTCATGGGTACACGCGAGGTCGCGTACACGCGGAACGGCGTTCCGACTTCGGCCTGGAGGGGAATGGACACATTCTGCGCGGCACTTTGTACGGCGACGCCGGCCGCGGCGGACAGGAAGAACCACAACTTCATTGGTGACCTGCTGAACTAAATCTTGTGTCCGATCGACTTGGCCTGGGTGAACAAATACAGGTAGTCCGCGCCACCCGCCTTGGAATCCGTTCCCGACATATTGAATCCGCCGAAGGGGTGAGCCCCGACCACGGCTCCAGTGCACTTACGGTTGATATAAAGATTGCCGACATGAAAATCCCGAACCGCCCTTTCCACTTTCTCTTGAGACGCGGTGTACAGGGCTCCGGTTAACCCATATTCCGTGCCATTGGCGATTTTCATGGCATCGTCAAAGTCAGCCGCGCGAATTACCGCCAGCACGGGGCCGAAAACCTCCTCTTGGGCGAGGCGCGCCGTGGGTGCAACGTCGGCGATCACGGTAGGCTCGATGAAGTATCCATCTTCGAGACCCTCGGGCGTTACGCGCTTGCCTCCAGTGAGGATGCGGCCTTCCTGGGCGCCCAGCTCGATGTAGTCCAGAATCGACTTGAGCGCGCCCTCGTTGATCACGGGGCCGACCGGCGCATTCGCGGCGGGGTCGCCGATCTGCAACTCGCCCACACGCTCGACCAACTTGCCGAGGAACGCGTCGTAGACCTTGGCATCCACGATCGCGCGCGAGCACGCCGAGCACTTCTGCCCCTGAAAACCGAACGCCGACGCGGCTACACCGGCCGCGGCCGCATCGAGATCGGCGTCGTCGGCCACCACGATGGCGTCCTTGCCGCCCATCTCGAGAATGGCGCGCTTGATCCAGATCTGGCCGGGCTCCGGCTGGGCGGCGTGGGCGTTGATCTCCAGGCCCACGTCGCGCGACCCGGTGAAGGCGATATAGCGCGTCTTCGGATGCCCCACCAGGCCGCGCCCGAAAGTGGAGCCCGAGCCGGGACAAAAGTTCACCACTCCGGAGGGCATGCCCGCGGCTTCGAGGGCTTCGAAAAACTTGGCGGCGATGGTGGGCGTGTCGCTGGAAGGCTTGAGCACCACCGTGTTCCCGCACACCACCGAGGCGATGGTCATGCCGCACATGATGGCCAGCGGGAAATTCCACGGCGGGATCACCGCGCCTACGCCCAGCGGGATGTAGCGCAGATAGTCGCGCTCTCCGTCGAGTTGGACCAGCGGCTCGGCCTGATCGAGTTGCAGCGCCAGGCGCGCATAGAGATCGCAGAAATCGATGGCTTCGCAGGTGTCGGCTTCGGCTTCGTCCCAATTCTTTCCGGCTTCCAGCACCAGCCACGCGTTGAATTCGAGCTTGCGCTGGCGGATGATGTCGGCGACGCGGAAGCCCAGCCCGGCTCGCTCCCAGGTGGACGCGTTCCGCCACGATTCGAACGCCGCGAGCGCGGCTTGGATGGCGGGTTCGACGTGCTCGCGTCCGGCCTTCTGATGCACACCCACGACCTCATGCGGCTTGGCGGGATTGAGCGAACGGATCTTCTCTTGAGTGCGGATGCGCGTTCCGCCGATCACCAGATCGTATTCCTGGCCCATACTCGCGCCGGTGCGCTGGATCGCCAGGCGCATGAAGCGGGCGTTGTCCGGATCGCGGAAGTTGAGCAGGGGCTCGTTGCGGAAGTCGGAGGGGTTCATGCGTGCGCTCTTTTGAGCTTAACGCAGAGGGTGCGGGATTACGCGCGCGGGCGGCCCGTTGCGGTGTTGGACGGCACGATCGCCGTCAAGATGCGCAGAATCCACTGCCGGAATGCGTTTTTTGGTTTGCTCCCAGCTATGTTTGCCGCGCCAGGATAAGGCTGCATGTGCTGGTTGGGTATGTGGTAGAGGCGCAGGGACGCTTCTTCGTGCACCAGCTCAGCGTCTTCAAGCTGGAGCGGCGTCGATTTCGGTACCACCACGTAGCTGACGCCGAAATTATCGATCAACTCGCGGCGCAAGTTCTCTCCTTTGTAGAAGCGGTCGGACAGATCCTGTTGCGCGTTGTAGCTGATGCTGAACAGATCGTGGCTGGCGAAACTCGGCATGGGAATCGTGGCCACCCAGGGGGCCATCGCCGAGGGAGCCAGGACCAGATCCTGGTGGGGGAGACTCGCGCGCATCCAGTCGATCATGCGGACTTCATCCAGCGGCGCCACGGCGGAGAGAAACAGATCCGGCTCAGGGGACTTTCCTTCCTTCCACACCTGCGCGTACATCGTGCCGAGCGCGGCGGCCGACGCTAAGACCCAGCCCGCCAGCCCGAAGCGCATGACGCGGGGCCGGGTGGCGAACAATCGCGAGATCAGGCGGTCCTCAGTAGCTTTGCGGACCAGCAGAAATCCCAGGCAGTACACGAAGCCGTCAAATAAGTGCGAGGAGACCGGGATCACGGGAATCATCGGCAACAGTGAGGCGCACAGAAACCAACTCTGCAGGACGCCATCTTCGGGGCGCTTCACCCGAAAGTTGATCAGCATCAGCCAGCAGACCATCGCCGCCGGGATTCCAAAGGCCAGCAGGACCCAGGCGGGCGATCCCATAGTCCACTGGGCCAAGTCGGAGGCGTCGCGCACCCAACTCGACCGGACGGTTTGGATCACGTAGGGCGACATGCCCACGCCGGCGGCGGCAAACAGCCAGGGGATCATGTGCTTCTTGCCGGCTCGCCACAGTGGCCACACCGCCGCCGTGGTGATCAGGAAAATCTCAAAGGGGTGAAAAAGACCATCGAAGAACACGCATGCGACGAGCCACAGGTAGTGCCGCCGCTGGCCATCCTTGATGTAGCGGGCGAGATTGGTGAACGCAAACAGCGTCATGGCCGTCCCAAACGTGAGCGTGATCGAATTGGAAAGCCCCCCGCGCACCAGACCGTCGGCAGTGTCGTAAGCGTAGTGAACGACGCCGAGGCCCAAGAACGTCCGCAGTGCGGTGGACCAGCCCAAGGCCATCGCCGCCACCCAGCCGAGCATCAGCAAGGGAATGCTGCACACGACCACCGCCGCGGAGTAGAACATTTGGCGGCGCGTCTCGCAGAAGGTTCGCGCGGCCTGCAGGAGCGCCAGGGCAGCCAGCCAGTACGTCAGAATCTGGAACAGGTAATAGGAGACCGCCATCGGCAACATCGTGTGGCCGACGATCCAGAACATGGGCTGGAACAATGCCGGCTCGGTCAACCAGGGCGCATGATAATCCGGCAAAAGCCCGTGCTGCTTCGAGAGCTCGGCCCAAGTCAGATACTGCGGCACGTCCAGGTTCCGGATGAAGTGAGCGGGCACATAGCCGGCAGGCGGATCGAGCATGCCCGCCAGCACCCCGGCGTGGTTGATCGCGCACAGCAGCGTGCCCAGCAGGACGGCATGAAGAAATAACCGCATTTCTGTTACTATCGGCAGCCCGCACGTTAAACTTTTGGTTCAATAGCGAACAATCCGTGCGAGACGCCCGCGACATGGATGAGCGCCAACGACTCTAGGTGCCTTGGTGAGACCGGCGCTCTGGATCGTCAGACGCATGATGCGGGCGTTGTCTGAGAAGCGGTCGTTCGGCCAGTCTCCGGCTTGTGCATTTTCCGTCAAGTTGGCAGTCGCTGATGCGAATATTCGGTTACGAGCCGACTTATCGGTACCAAGTGACGTGGTTCTTCACCCGATACGCTCACTAGAACCGATGCACGGTTGGGACACTTACCGAGAAAGGGCAGGACAGGATGGCTCAGGCGCGGCCAACGGGCTTATACTTGGTCAATATGGCATCCACGTTCGGCGACTCCACAGCACCCGCTCAGCCTTTGTTAGCTGAATCGAGCTCCTCGGAATCGGTCGGGGTCGAGACCGTTATGAACGACATGCGGGATGGAATCGTGACGATTCCGGATTATCAGCGGGATGGCGACCAATGGGACGAAGTCAGTAGGTCACTATTCGTTGAATCGATCATCAATAACCTGACAGTGCCTGCGCTTTTCTTCGAAGCCCAGGTGGGCAAGGATGGCGTGGAACGGTCCGAAGTCGTCGATGGGCAGCAGCGCCTGACAACCTTGAGGGCGTTTTACGAAGGTCAGTTCTCTTTAGTCCCTTCAAACGACGCTCCGTATCTGTCCCCGAACAGCATTCACTACGCCGGAAAGAAGTTCGATGAACTGCCAGTTGCCTACAAGCAGGCGTTTAAGAAATACCGTCTCACCGTAATCCGCCTGCGTCAACTTGGCGATATGAGGCTCGAAGTTTTTAGACGGATCAATCAGGGTGGTACCCCTTTGAGTGGCCAGGATATCCGCCTCGCGTACTTCGGCGACGGATCCCCTTCAATGGGATTTATCCGCTTGGTCGGTATTTACGACCAAAGCAGTGCTGCGTCTGGCAGATTTATCCAGAGTGCCAAGGGCAAGTATGGCCTGAAGCTCCCATGGTCTGACGACCTTGCTTTCGGAACATGGAACGACTGGTGGGCGGAAAAGGAGATTTCTAGGGGTCAAACCGCGTCCGAGATGTTCCTGTGGGCGCTGACTGCGGCGCAGGCAGAAAAGCTGGGTAGCCTACTGTCAAATCCGGGGGCATTGAAGACACTGAAGTGTCGATACAACGAAACCATCTCAGAAGCTCTTGACGCTCATTGTGCCCAGATCCAATATCAGGACCGCAACCCGGAGCAGGTACCTCTCCTGATGCAGATGGAGGAGATGAGAGAGAAGTTCTTCCCTTTCTTCCAGAAATGGGTCGATTTTCTGCTGCGGCGAGCGGGCAGCTCAATACCTGTCACGAGGCATCGGATTGTTGGAACTGTTATAGGTGCCGCATACCCCAAGCAGATTTACCCGGAGGGCTTGAAGGAGCCTAATGGAACCGAAGTCGCGGGATTCATCCGATCGCCAAGAGACGTCGCAAAGAGCTTCAAGGTCGATTGGCCAGAGAGTAAAGGACGTTGGGGAGGGCTTCGAGGATATCGAGCGCAGTTTGCGGCCGCTGCGGAAATCCTAAGCCATCTGCGATCTTGACCGCTCCCCTCCCCGCGGGTCTTGTACGGGTTGACCACCGGCAACGTCTCTTTCCCGAAGCGTGGCGAGATGCTGCAGTCGCCATCAGCATAAGTCAAGAAGGACGCGTTGTCTGTCCGATGTGCCTCCAATCGTTCCTCGAGCGGCGCGAGCTTCGAGTCCTCGAGGCGGACCATATTCATGCGTGGAGCCTTGGGGGAGAAACGACCTGGGAAAACCTTCAGCTATTGTGCAGACCGTGCAACCGGTCAAAGAGCAACCGGACGATTCTCGCGAGTCAGAAGTCTGGGCAGGAAGTTTCACCAGGTAGGTAAACGGCAAACACACCTGGCCTCGCCGATCCACTTGGCCCAACCAGCGCCGATCACCTCGAACGCCCAACTCGATTTCCCCCGCCTTCTATCACTTACGCTTCAACCCCGGTCGCATCCGAACAAACCTCGTGTACCTCGGAGTCGAGAGAGGTTAATCGCTCGGCCATCTGAGATAGTTGATCCACCGAGCGCGTCGAATTCTAGACCAAGGCGTGCAACGTAAAAGTGAGATGGATTCCCGCCGGTTGTTACGAACCGGTCGTTGATAAGCGGACGTACAAGACATGCTTCTTGCGGTCGATGCAAGTAAAACCTCGGCACCGGGAGCTCCCGAACGTTTAATAGCGCACAGGCGGTAGTCCGTTGTGCGCAGTAAGAAAAGCGCACAGGCAGGGGGCCGTTGTGCGCGACTGGAGAATTGTTCTTTGAAACTTCGTCAATGCGGCGCCTCGCCTGCAGTGTCTCTACGCTACAATTGCAACCAACCTCATGAGCCAGCCCGCCGCCACCGAAACCCACGGCTTCGTCCGCGGACTGAACCTGTTCGACTCCACCATGATCGTGATCGGCGCCATGATTGGATCGGGCATTTTCATCGTTCCGGCCGACATGGCGCGGCTGATCGGCAGTCCCGGCTGGCTGCTGGCTGCCTGGGTCCTCACCGGCGTGCTCACAGTATCCGCGGCGCTGTCCTACGGCGAGCTGGCCTCGATGCTGCCGCAAGCCGGCGGCGTCTACGTGTTCTTGCGCGAGGCCTACTCGCCGCTGTGGGGATTTCTCTACGGCTGGACGTCGTTCACCGTGATTCAGACCGGCACCATCGCCGCCGTGGCCGTGGCGTTCGCGCGATTCCTTTCGGTGATGCTGCCCTCGGTCGCCGAGGACCATTACCTGATCCCGCCGCTGCATGTATCGAGCGGATACGCATTTTCGCTCTCCACCGCGCAGTTGGTGGCGATCGGCGTGATCGCTCTGCTCACCTGGACCAACGCGCGCGGGCTCAACTACGGCAAGCTGGTCCAGAACATTTTCACTTCGGCCAAGGTCGCGGCGCTCGGAGGGCTGATCCTGGCGGGCGTGCTGCTGGGCTGGAACTCGGAGGCCGTGCGCACGAATTTCACCGGACTGTTCCGGGTGGGCAGTTTCGACCCATCGCTAGGAGTGGCCGCGGGCAGCGTGTTCGGCTTGCTGGTGGCGGTGTGCGTGGCGCAGTCGGGCTCCATGTTTTCCGCCGACGCCTGGCACGATGTGACCTTTATCGCCGCTGAAGTCCGCGACCCCGGCCGCAATCTGCCGCGCGCGATGGCCATCGGCGTGTCGGTGGTCATCGGCCTGTACTTGCTCGCGAACATTGCGTACCTGGTGGTGTTGCCGCTGGACGGAATCCAGCACGCACCCTCGGATCGCGTGGCCACCGCGGTGCTCGAACACATTTTTCCCGGATACGGGCCGGCGATGATGGCGGTCGCGATCATGATTTCGGCGTTTGGTTGCGTCAACAGCCTGGTGTTGTCGGGCGCGCGCGCTTACTGGGCCATGGCCCGGGACAAGTTGTTTTTCAGACAGGCGCAGAATTTGAACCGCGCCCATGTGCCGGGATGGTCTTTGGCGGCGCAAGGGATCTGGTCGGCCGTGCTGGTTCTGCCGCGCACGTACGATACCGCCACGCACCAATACGGCAACCTCTACAGCAACCTGCTGGATTACGTGATCTCCGCCGCGCTGTTGTTCTACATTCTGACCATCGCGGCGGTGTTCCGGCTGCGCGTCAAGCGCCCCGACGCCGAGCGCCCGTATCGCGTGATCGGACACCCGTGGGTCCCGGCGTTGTACATCGCCGGCGCGGCGGTAGTTCTGGTGATGCTGTTCGCGTACCGCCCCGCCACCACCTGGCCGGGACTGGTGATCGTCGCGGCGGGCGCGGCGGTTTACTTCTTCGTGCGAAACACCGACAACCCGTCAGCGCGGGCGTAATCCGTAAATCGTGACCGGACCGCCCTTGTACAACTCCGCGTAATCCGGATTCTGGGGGATCGCGCGCGCCACCGCCTCACGGTCCTCGTCCTCCAGGCCCAGTTGGACGTCGACGCCGGCGAACTCGAGATACGTCAGCCCTTGGGCGCGCGCAAAGGCGCCGGGGTTGCTGAGCCAGTCGACCATTTCAGCGCGGGCCTCCTCGTACCACAGGATCGTCGGCACTTGACGCCGCATCGCATGGCGGCCGGTGTAGAGGAACACCACGGGATCGTCGATAGCCAGGATGTTCGCCTCCCGAGGAACGTGGGCGGAGATCCAGCCATACGCGGCCACGCGGTCTACGTTCGCCACGCGGCGATCATGCGCTTCATCGGGCAGATGCGAGAAGGAGACGAACATCTCCAGCGCCACCGATCCCGCGAGAACCGCGATGGCCACCGTGGCCAGCGTTCCTGCGACGATGCGCTGGGAGAGGTCGGGATGGTGCAACCCGGTCCGGAGCATTCCGAAGAAGTGTTCCATCTCCACCAGCAGTCCGGCCAGCGCCAGCGGATACAGAGGCAGCACGTAGCGTTCGTTGATTCCCCAAGCCAGCGGCAGCAGCACCAGAATCGTGGCGGCGGCAAACAAGGCATACAACACGCCCTGGCCTCGGCGCAGCATCCGCACCACGCCTGAGATCATGGCCGCGGCCATCATCCACGCCAGCACCTTCAACACCGGCGAACCGGTGACGCGGGGTTGAAAGAGCGAACCGAGGCCCCACATCACGCCGTCGAGATTCTTCCACAGCAGCAGATGGGCATCGCGCAGTCTCAGATTGTAAATCTGGTAGCCGAAGTAATCGGTGTAGTACGTCAGCGCGAGGTCGGTGGGATGCATCTGATGCAGTCGCGACCAAATGGTCCAGCCGGCGATGAACGGCAGCATGGCAGCCGCGAAGTAGACGCCCTTGCGCTTTTCGCGCCGCAGCCAGAAATAAGCGCAGGCCGCCAGCAGCATCACGATTCCGGCGGTGCGCGTGAGGAATGCGAGTCCGGCGACTGCGCCCGCCGCGAACGCCCAGATGGAGGCGGCGGTACGCTCGACCGCCCGTTCCACCAGCAGCATCGTGGATAAAATCAGCGCCAGGAACAGCATTTCGGTCAGCATCTGACTGCTGAAGAAAATCACATACGGATTGATGGAGATCAGGACCAGCAGCAGCCAGGCGCGCCATCCCGACATGCCCAACCGTGGATAATACGCGGCCAGTTGAACGAGCACTGCTGGAACCGCCAACCACGAAAGCCAGGCGGCAATCGGGACGTTGCGCGGGAACTGCGGATCGATGCGCCAGGCGAGCGATAGCAGCAAAGGGTACAGGGGCGGGAACTTGGTCTGCGCCGGTTCTCCGGGAAAACTTTCCACCCGATAACCGCCGCCGTCGGCGAGCGATTTGGCCGAGACGAAGTACACCGCATCGTCGTGGAAATCGCCGAACTGCGGCAGATCGTCGAAGTGCCACAGGTAGGCGGCCGAGGGGATCAACAGGAACAACAGGATCAGCAGCGAGCGAGGAGTGAGGCCAGGGTGCACATAGCCAGTGTAGCCAAGCACACCGGCGGCAGTCCGTCATGTGCGAATCGGATTTGGCGGAAGGCTGTGCGAATCGAACACACCAGCAGCCCTTAGGACCGCTCAACGGTTTTGAAGACCGCGCGGGACACCAGCCCCAATAGCCTCCCGCAGATCATTGTACGGTGAGGCGCGCGGCGCAAGTTGAAACGCGCACTGCGGCGACGCTATCCTGAAAAGTCCCCCTCATTCACGGAGATCTTTCAATGTCCTCAATCGACGTACCGCTACGTAAGAGCGGCTTCGGGCAAACCACCCGCACAGACAAGTGGTGGGTGGAGCCGCTCTTAATCTTTCTCGGATACGCAGCCTTCATTCTCTATGCCAACTACGCGGTGTTCGTTCCGATGTGCGGACCGAACCAGCCGTGTTACGAAGTTCCCGGCACCAGCTACCTTTCGCCGATGTACTCGCCGCTGCTGTTCCGCGAGATGCCCTCGTGGTGGCCCACGTTCATTCCGTTCTCCGCCGCCATGCTGATTCTGTGGGCTCCCGCGGGGTTCCGCTTCACGTGCTACTACTATCGCGGTGCGTACTACAAAGGATGGTGGATGGACCCGCCGTCGTGCGCCGTGGGCGAGCCGCGCAACTCCTATCGAGGCGAGAAGAAGTTCCCGTTGATCTTTCAGAACGTGCACCGGTACTTTCTATACCTGGCAATCATTTTCATCTTCATCCTCAGTTGGGATGCCTGGAATAGCCTGTGGTTCGACGGGCCCGCGGGAAAGGGCACGCAGTTCGGCATCGGGCTGGGCAGCCTGATTATGATCTTGAATCCGATCCTGCTGGGACTGTACACCTTCGGCTGCCACTCCTTCCGGCACCTGATGGGCGGACGCAAGGACGTGATGTCCGCGGCCTCGCTGCAAAAGAAGTGTTATGACTGCGTGTCGAGCTTGAATCGGAGCCACATGAAGTGGGCGTGGATCAGCATGTTCTACGTGGGCTTCGTCGATGGGTACATCCGCCTGTGCGCTCTGGGCATCTGGCATGACTGGAGAATCCTGTAACCATGGCGGATTATCCGATTCACGAATACGACGTCCTGGTTGTCGGAGCGGGGGGCGCGGGATTGCGCGCGGCCATTGAATCGTCGGCCAACGGCGCCAAGACTGGCGTGGTGACGAAATCACTGCTGGGCAAGGCTCATACCGTAATGGCCGAAGGCGGCATGGCCGCGGCGATGGGCAACGTCGACGACCGCGACAACTGGCGCGTCCACTTCGCCGACACCATGCGCGGCGGGCAGTACATGAATAACTGCCGCATGGCCGAGTTGCACGCCCAGGAAGCTCCAGCGCGAGTGAAGGAACTAGAAGCCTGGGGCGCCATCTTCGACCGCACCAAGGACGGCAAGATTCTGCAACGCAACTTCGGCGGACATCGCTATCCGCGGCTGGCTCACGTCGGCGACCGCACGGGGCTCGAGATGATCCGCACCTTGCAGGATCACGGCATCCATCAGGGGATCGAGTTCCACATGGAAGCGACGATCCTTACGTTGCTCAAAGACGGCGAGCGCTGCGTGGGCGCGTTCGGCTACGACCGCGAACGCGGACGCTTCATGATCTTCCACGCCAAGGCGGTGGTGCTGGCGACGGGCGGCATCGGCCGCGCGTACCAGATCACCAGTAACAGTTGGGAATACACGGCCGATGGCCAGGTGCTGGCCTATCACGCCGGAGCGGCGCTGCTGGATATGGAGTTCGTGCAGTTCCATCCCACCGGGATGGTGTGGCCACCCAGCGTCAAGGGCCTTCTGGTGACCGAGGGCGTGCGCGGCGAAGGCGGCGTGCTCAAGAACAAAGAAGGTAAGCGTTTCATGTTCGACGATATCCCGGAGAACTATCGCAGCCAGACCGCCGACACTCCCGAGGAGGGTTGGCGCTACGTCATGGGCGACAAGAACGCGCGGCGTCCGCCGGAACTTTTGACGCGCGATCACGTGGCGCGCTGCATCAACCGGGAGGTGAAGGCTGGGCGCGGCAGCCCGCATGGCGGCGTCTTTCTGGATATCGCGTGGATCAAAGAGAAGATCCCAAATTCAGTCGAGCACATCAAGAAGAAGCTGCCCAGCATGTATCACCAGTTCAAGCAGCTCGCGGATTTGGACATCACTCAGGAGCCGATGGAGATCGGCCCCACGACGCATTACGTGATGGGCGGCGTTCAGGTGGACGGCGATACGCAGATGTCCAGCGTGCCGGGGTTGTTCGCCGCAGGCGAATGTGCGGCCGGCTTGCACGGGGCGAATCGGTTAGGTGGGAATTCTCTCAGCGACTTGTTGGTGTTCGGCAAACGTGCGGGCGAGTACGCGGCCAAGTTCGCCAAGCAACAAGGAGCGGGCAAGATCGACCATGCGCAGGTGGACGCCGCGGCAAAGCTGGCTCTGGAGCCGTTCGAGCGTGGTCCAGCCGCCGAGAATCCCTTCGCCGTACAACACGAACTGCAAGAGTCGATGCAAAAGCTGGTCGGCATCGTGCGTGTGGAAAGCGAGATGCAGCAGGCGCTGGACATCATCGCCAAGCTGAAGTCGCGCGCGGCCAAGGCGGGCGTCGGCGGGCATCGCGAATACAACACCGGCTGGCACACGGCGCTCGATCTGGACAATCTGCTGACGATTTCGGAAATCGTGGCGCTCGCCGGAATCGAACGCCAGGAAAGCCGCGGCGCGCAATTTCGCGACGACTACCCGGAAAAGAGCGCCGAGTGGGCCAAATACAACCTGCGAATTTCAAAGGGCGCCGACGGGAAGCCCAAGGTCGAGCGAGTCCCCGTGATGCCGCTCACCGATGAGCTGAAGCAGGTGATCGAGGAGCAAAAGTGATGGCCGCTAACGCGGATTCCAAGGCAACGTTCAAGATCTGGCGCGGCGGCGACGGCCAGGGCGAGTTCAAGGATTACACCATCGCGTTAGCCCCGGGCATGGTGGTGCTGGATGCGGTCCACCAGATCCAAGCGACCCAGGCCAACGATATGGCGGTGCGCTGGAATTGCAAGGCCGGCAAGTGCGGATCGTGCTCGGCCGAAATCAACGGCAAGCCGCGGCTGATGTGCATGACGCGGCTGAACCAGCTCGATCTGACGCAGCCGGTGACGGTCGAACCCATGCGCACCTTTCCTCACGTGAAGGATCTCGTCACCAACGTGAGTTGGAACTACAAAGTGAAAGAGCGCATCGCCAAGTTCGCGCCGCGCAAGCCGGACGCCCAGGACGGGTCGTGGCGGTACCAGCAATCCGACGCGGACCGGCCGCAGGAGTTCCGCAAGTGTATCGAGTGCTTCCTGTGTCAGGACGTGTGCCACGTGCTGCGCGACCACCACCTGCACGACGAGTTCATCGGGCCGCGGTACTTCGTCTACGCGGCGCAATTGGAGATGAATCCGATCGACTCGGGCAATCGCATCAAGAGCCTCAAGGACGACTTCGGGATCGGCTACTGCAACATCACCAAGTGCTGCACCAAAGTGTGTCCGGAAGAGATCAAGATCACCGACAACGCGATCATCCCGCTGAAGGAGCGCGTGGTGGATGAGTTCTTCGATCCGCTGGCCAAGCTGTTCAGAGTTTTCCGCTAGTGTGCGCTACGGCAGTCGAGCCTTGCGCGGCGGGAAGAGTGAAGTAGAACGTGCTTCCGGAGCCCGGCTTGGATTCGACCCAGATGCGTCCGCCGTGGCGTTCCACCAGGCGCTTGGTCAATGCCAGGCCCAATCCGATGCCGGGGAACTCCTCGCCGTGCAGGCGCTGAAAGGGCTCGAAGATCCGCTCCAGGTATTCGGGATCGATGCCGATGCCGTTATCGCGCACCGCGAACTTCACCATGGCATCCGCCGCGGATTCCTGCGGGGCGGCGAAGATCTCGATACGCGGTGGCGCCCCCTGGGTCCGGTACTTGAGCGCGTTCCCAATCAGGTTCGAAAACACCTGGAACACCGGGGTCCGCGCGATCGCGACGGGTGGCAGTGGCGCGAGCGAGACGCTGGCTCCGCATTCCGCCATGAGCCCGTGCAAACTCTCGACGGCATCGGCGACGATGGTCCCGGTGTCGGCGACCTGGGGTTGCTCTTCGCCCCGTCCCGCGCGCGCATAAGCCAGCAAGCCGTCGATCATGGCGTGCAGCCGCTCGATGCCGCCCTGCGCAAACGCCGCGAACTCGGCTTCGTCGGAGCCCGGCGCGGGGGGTCTCCGTCGCAGCAGCAATTGGGTGTAGGCGGCCACCGTGCGCAGGGGCTCCTTGAGGTCGTGGCTGGCAGCCCAGGCGAACTGCTCCAGGTCCGCGTTAGAGCGGTGCAGGGCCGCGCCGCGCTCGCGGAGCATCTGATTTTCCGTCTGGAGCCGCTGGTTTTCGTCGCGAAGCGTTTGGATTTCCTCGCGGAGCGTTTCGTTCTCAAACAATGCCGTATAGTTCTCCTGTTGGCGCTGCATCTCACCGTGGCGGCGCGCAGGTTCGAGGGAGGCTCCAGGACTCTCGGTAAAGGCACACGGTCCGTGTGCATCGGCCAACATACTGAAGGGTGCTTTCGAAAGAGAGATTCTCTCCCTTGAAAAACGTTACACGGCTTCCGGCAGCGGGAGCGAATTCGGCCGTCCGGCGGCGGGAGCGTTTGAGGCCTAAGTACTGGGACGCCGTTACTTGATGGCCAGCCAGGCTAGAAACAAACCGTCGGGTTCGACATCCTCCCAATAAGAGATGGGCCGGCTGGAGACCTCGCGGCAGTGCCGGGCGAGCAGGCGCTCTAGTTCGTTGCGGTCAAACCAGCGCTCCCAGGCGGGAGTTTCCAGCCGCCCCCAGGCTTCCGCGCTTTTGTCGATGATGACGATACGGCCGCCTGGCCGCACCACGCGGCAGAGCTCGCCGACGGCTGCGGGGATATCGACGGCATGCTCCAGCGATTCGGTCGCATACGCCGCATCGCAGCACCCGGCCGCCAGCGGCAGCGCGGTCATGCTGGCGGCGGCGCGCTCGATTCCCGGCGGAACCGAGGCCAGCATGGCCTCCGCGACATCGAGCGCGATCACGCTCGCGGAGGGATGGCGCTCCTTGACGATTCGCGCGAAGCGGCCCTTGCCGCACCCGACATCGGCCACGCGGCCGCTGGTGATGTCGCCGATGTGATCGAGCACCAACTTCACGTGGAGGATGCGCGGATCGATGGTGGAGGGATAGTGCTCCTCATCGCTGGCGGCGCGATTGAAGAAGGCCCGGATCTCCGCGGGCGTGACAGGCTGCGCCTGGGGCAAGCGGCGGAAACGATCGAACCACGTCATGGTCTAGACACTCTCGCAGAGGCGCAGAGGCGCAAAGGAAACCCAGGAAGAATCTTTGCGTCTTCGCGCCTTGGCGAGAGTTTCACGCCCGCGTCAGGAAAATCGGCAGGCCCATCTTGGACGCATAGTTGGGCCGGTACCGCTCGGTATTGTACATGGTGGCGATGTCGACCTTGCGCGGCCCCAGCGCGGGATCGGGAATCGGCGAGAGCGTGTAGCGCCCTTCCACCAGCGACGCCATCACTCCGCTGCGCCCGCTGAGCACCGCGTCCATGGCGATATTCCCGAACGTAGCCGCCACCAACTTGTCGGCGAAGTCCGGGTCTCCGCTGCGCAGGTCGTAGGTCAGGTCGCTGACGATGCTCTCTTCGCCCGTGCGCTTGCTGATCTCGTTCGCCAGCGCCTCCGCCACGCTGGCCTTATGGCGATGCCCGTAGGCATCCGGTTCGCCGTATTCCTGCGGAACATAGCCTTCCCACTTGGCGCCTTCCGACACCACCGCGAGCACGTAGTTGCTGGGCGTGTTGCGCTTCTCCACCATCAGCAAGTCGATCAGCTTCTCCAGATTCACCACGTACTCGGGAATGCAGCAGCGGATCGACGTGACGTACGCGGTGTACAGCGCGGTGTATCCGGCGTCGCGCCCGAACACGCGGAAGATACCGATGCGTTCGTGCGATCCCACCGTCGTGCGCTGGCGCTGAATGGCGTCCATGGCGCGCGTGATGGCAGTGGAGAACCCGATGCAGTACTCGGTGTTGCGCACATCGTTGTCCATGGTCTTGGGGATGGCGATCACCTTGACGCCTGCCTTGTCGAGCTTGGCCGCGTAGCTCAGCGTATCGTCGCCGCCTATGGCGATCAGGTAGTCCAGTTGTAGGAGCTCGATGTTTTCCAGAACGTACTTGGTCACATCCCATGAGCCTTCCGCGCCCGGCAGGCCGTCCGGAGAAATCGTCGTCGGAAGACGCCTCATGCGCGAAGGATTGGTGCGGCTGGAATGCAAAATGGTGCCGCCGAAGCGGTCGATCGTCCGCGTGTTGGAGCGATCGAGCATCATGATGTAGTGCTCTTCGCTCTTGGGGTCGTCCAGATTCAGGTGCGTCAGACCTTCCCAGCCGCGGCGAATGCCGATCACTTCGCAGTGGTTCTCGGTGCTGCGGTAGACGACTTCTTTGATGACGGAATTCAGGCCGGGGACGTCGCCGCCCCCGGTGAGAACGCCAATACGTTTGCCCATGTTCTATTGTGACGCAGCCGCGACGGAATGGGCGGACCTGGCGGCAGGCCGGGGCGCTACGTCGTGCCGACCGTAAATGGGAATCCCTGAATCAGCCATTGCTGTCCGGGCACCCATTTGAAGACCAGGTACTCGCCCGGGGCGAGGTCGGCGGCGGGCCGCAGCGTGAGCACGTCGTCGGCGGTGGCCGCCGGGTCCAGCGGGACGGGGTTGCCGAAATCGAAGGACATTGTGGGCGAGTGCGCCAGTACGTCCGGAATCCTGGCGATGGCCTCGCGGCGATCGGCGCCCGAAGCCAGGCGCATGACCCACCATCCGCGCTCGGGGCGTTCACCGCGCAGATAGAATGACGGCCGCGCGCCCGTAACCCGGACGCTCGCCTGGGCACCGGGCAGCACATAGTGCCGGGTCTCACCCGCATGGTCCCAGGTTGCCCCCAGCGTCTTCCAGTTCGTTCTGTAACGGTAATCGATCTTAGGCCACACCACCACCGAGGCGAGCGCGTTCCAATTGGCCCCGGACTGGTAATAAAGGCCCGCCGCCGCGGGCAGACCCTGCACCTTTGTGCTGGGCTCGTAAGGCGGAATATTCGGGGCGACGAGGATGGTGTTGAGGACGTCTTCGCTGGCGCCCGCGTTTTTGAGTTCGATCAGCCCGGTTGGCGAAACATCGAATTTCGTGTTCCCGCGCTCCACGGCACGCTGAATGGCGAGCATCACGCTGCCATCCGGCACTCCCGCCCGGATCATGTTCGCGACGTCTGTGTTGTTAAGTGGTTTCTCCGCCACCTGCGCAGGCAATGCGGCGCAGACAAGCAGAAGCGTTAGGTTAGCTCTGAGGCTCATAGTTCCTCCCCGGAGGCACCATTGTACTCCACTTCCATTCTAGAACGGATACAATTTCTTTATGCTCCACATCCTAAACCGGACCGTTTTCGTTCTATCCGTACTATGCATCGCCGACGCTCAACCCAAGCTTCAGATCAAGGTACACACCGGCCGCGGCGTCAACGGATACGACGTCAACTCCACCATGATTTCCGGCGAACGGGACATGCTGGTGATCGACCCGCAGTTCGGCCTCGCCGAAGCGCACCGTCTCGCGGCGGACATCCTCGAGTCCAAGAAGAACCTGACGCTCATCTACGTCACGCATCCGCACCCCGATCATTTCTTCGGACTGGCGGTGCTGCATCAGGCCTTCCCGTCGGCGAAGATCGTGGCGCTGCCCGCCACCGCGAACGGCATCAAGACCGCTTGGCCCGCGCGCCAGAAGTTTTGGTTTCCGACTTACGGCGGCCTGATCCCCGGGCCGGACGCGGTCGTGCCAGAAGAACTCTCGTCCCCGGTCCTCACTCTTGAAGGCGAGCAATTCCCGATCACTGGCGGCCTGCAGGGCGACGGCCCGGGCAACAGCTTCGTCTACATTCCTTCGCTTAAAGCCGTTGTGGCGGGCGACACGGTCTTCGATCGCGTGTATTTTGGCGTCCCGAAGGATAAGGCTCGCGAAGATTGGATGAAGACGCTGGACCAGATCTCCGCTCTGCAGCCCGCCATTCTGATTCCCGGCCATGAGGGTCCGGGCGCGAGGCATGACTTGTCGGCGATCGCGTTCATGAAGAAGTACATCAACGACTGGGATGCGAACGTGGCGGCATCGAAGACTCCGGCTGAAATGCGCGCGAAGGTGCTGCAGCAGTATCCGGGCCTGGGCATGGAGTTCACGCTCAACGATCGCATCGCGGCGTTTTTCCCGGACGCTAACAAGAAGTAATGTGGAGTGGGCTATTGACGTGGAGTGGGCTCTTAGCCTGCAACGGGGACTTTAGTCTCCGCTTCGGCTCGGAGGCTGAAGCCTCCGTTGCAGGCTAAAGCCAGCTCCACATTCATCACTTCGCGCGGCCTTGGAAACCCTCGGCCAGCATCGAGATCTTGTAGATCGTCTTGGCGTTGTTCCGGACTCCTTCGGGCGTCGTGAACTCTTTCCCATCCGGCCCCAGCGCTCCGGCGCCTACCACATACAGCGTCCTCTTGCCCGCGCCCGAGAAGGCCACGCTGATCGCGCTCCGCGGCGTCGGAATCAGGCCCAAGTATTTTCCTTCCCGGCTCAGCACCTGAATGCCGGGCTGCGTCGAAACGTACAGCCGGCCTGAGGTGTCGATGGCCATGCCATCGCCTGACACGGCGCCCGATCCGCCCGCTTCCAGTTTTCCGAACTCCCGCTGATTCGTCACCGAACCGTCTGCTTGGACATCGAAAGCTACGATGGTCTGGCCGTTGGTCACGTACAAGACATCTTCGTCGCGGTTCAGCATGATCCCGTTGGTCCGCAGACCCCCTCCAAAACTGGTGACCTTGCCGCTGGGATCGAGATAGTAGGTTCCATCGCCGTTGAAATAGATGCCGCCTGTCTTGCTGACCACCAAGTCGTTGAGACGGCCCAGGCCTTTGCCGTTGATGCTGCTGACGAGTACCTTGCGCTCCGGAGCCAGCTCGGCGATCGCCGTCGGTACGGTGCATCCCGCCGGTCTCCTGCCCGGATCAGTACAGGTGCGCTGGGCGACAAGAATGCGCCCCCTGGAGTCGATGGCCACAGCGCCCGCGCCGCCGGTGTCCCGGAGAAACACCACCACGTGATCGTTCGTGTCCAGCTTGATGATCTGGCTGGGCTGCTCCTGCGCGAACAGCAGGCCGCCATCGGGAGTGCCGACGATGCCGTCGGCGTTGTCGGTTCCTTGCCACGCCAGGGTCCACTTCGATCCCGCCGCGACCACCCTGGGGATCTCAGTAACCGTTACATCCCGCGCGCCCTGAGGTTGTGGGAATGTCTGCTTGCCACCGCGTCCTTGCCCGAGTGCGGCAACAACAGCAGCGGAAAAATACAGACAGACTTTCGACGTCATGAACACCTCCGCCGGTGGCTGACAGTATATCCCGAACCTCGGCCAGCCGGAAAGTTTGCTACGCTGTGGCTCGAATGGATGTGCAGATGAAACTGGTTCTTGGGCTGGCGATGCTCTCGCCGGCGCTGTTGGCGCAATGGCCTCTCTATCCCACCGCGGGAGCACCGAGGACCGCGGATGGACGTGTGAATCTCAATGCTCCGGCTCCCAGAACGCCCGACGGCAAACCCGATCTGTCGGGAGTCTGGGATCGGGGGATGGTTCCGGGTGCACCGCCTCCGCCGCCGGGGCCCTTCGCGGGCGGAGCGCCGCCACCCGGTCCACCACCGGGGCCGCCGCCTGGGCCGCCACCACCGGGCGCGCCTCCGCCGGGCGGTCGCGGTGCACCGCCGCGCGGCCCGCGTCCCTTTCAGGATCTCCCTTCGTTGCTCCCCGGAGGCTTGCCCTTCCAACCCTGGGCCGCGGAATTACGGAAGCAGCGCTTGGCGGAGAACAGCAAGGATCATCCGGATGCGCACTGTCTGCCGCTGAGCCCGGTGCAGCTTCACAGCCATCCTCAGCCGCGCAAAATCATTCAGACGCCCGGCGAGGTTCTGATCGTCTACGAGGCCAACAGCGGCCTCCGCCAGATCTTTACCGACGGCCGCACTCTGCCCAAAGCCGACGACGTTCAGCCCTGGTGGTTCGGCTACACCGTAGGAAAGTGGGAGGGCGACACGCTGGTGGCCGAAACCATCGGCCTCCGCGACATGGGGTGGCTGGATGAGGAAGGCACGCCCGTGACGACCGCGGCGAAGATCACTGAACGCTTCCGGCGTCCGAACTACGGAACTCTGGAAATCGAGATCACCGTGGACGATCCCAAGACCTTCACCAAGCCGTGGACGGTCAAGTTGAATCAGCGCCTGATGCCCGACACCGAGCTGATCGAGTTCATCTGCGCCGAGAACAACACTAGCTTGAGGCATCTGATCGGACACTGAGCGCTCGCCTGCTACCCTATCCTCATGAACATTGGCATTCTTGGTTCCGGCAACGTAGGCGGAACGCTCGGGCGCAGATGGAGCGCGGCCGGGCACCGCGTGATCTTCAGCTCGCGCAACCCGCAGTCGGAGGAGATGCAGAAGCTGGCAGCAGAAGCGGGCGCAACTTCGGCAACCACGGCCGCGGCGGTTCAAGCCAGCGACGTCCTGCTGCTCTCGACGCCCTGGCCCGCGACGCAGGACGTTGTGAAAGGCTGCGGCAACCTTTCGGGCAAGGTGCTGATCGACGCCACTAACCCGCTGCTGCCGGATCTATCCGGATTGTCGATCGGCACCACCACATCCGCGGGCGAGCAGGTGGCCGCATGGGCTCCCGGCGCCCGCGTGGTTAAGGCTTTCAACACCGTAGGGTTTAACGTGATGCAGGATCCGAAATTCAGCGGCGGGCCGGCGGTGCTGTTTTACTGTGGCGACGATGCGGCGGCGAAAGCGACAGTGCATCAGTTAGCGTCCGAGCTCGGTTTCGACGCGCGTGACTCCGGCCCGTTGTCGCAAGCGCGGGTGCTTGAGCCTTTCGCCTTACTGTGGATTTCGCTGGCCGTGAAGTACGGCTATGGCCGCGACTTCGCCTTCCAGTTGATGCGCCGCTGACTCAATCCTGGAGGCGGTCCGGGCGTTGACCGACGAGTTCCACGCCGACCAGGATTCGCCATTCGGGCGCGCCGAAGTGTTCGACGAGTCCATGGCCGATGCCCATCCTGAACCGCAGATGCGCCCGGTCGCCAGTCCGTTCCAGCCGTGCAGTCAAAAGGCCCTCAAAACCGGTCTGCCCGTTGGAGGAGGAACGAACAGCCGTTTGGCCAAAGAACTCCGGTCCGACGACCATACCCCATCCGCTGCGGAGAGGGAACTTGCGGCCTGCACTCACACCGAAGAGCAACTCATTGCCATTGGGACTGCCGGGCAGGAGCAAACCTTCGGCCGGTCGGATGTGCACACCGAGCTGACCCGCATACGAAAAGCGGCCAGCATCGCCCGCTGCGAGAAACCGGAACATCCCGCGATACCTGCCGTCCGTCACGTAGTCGGTGCGATTGCCCGACGGAAAGATGAGTTGTGCACCCGCGCCCAGGCGAAGCGAACTCCCCGGCTTTCCAAACAAGCGCGTGTCGAAACCGAGGCGCGGATCGGAGACGGTATCGGGGTTCGCGCCGATACTCAGCGACGGCGCGGTCAACTGATACGGCCCCAGAGTCCCGCTGTTTCCGGTAACGCTCAGGGGCACAGGAATGTTAAGGTAGACGCGATAGCGATCGTAAGTGACCGCAGCGCTGAGGTCGGCGAATGCTTCACCCGAGACGAGCGCGAGTCGCTGAGTACCGTCGCTGGCGACTTGGAGCGGATTTCGCGCATAGCCGGTCGTGAGCGAGATCGCGCCCCCGAGTCCGCTGCTGATATTGATGTCGTCCATCACGAACCACCCGCCGCCCGGGGCCGACGGATAGAAACGCTCGACGGCGAACCCCTGGGTCGGCTGCTGCGCATCTGCGAGCGAGGGCCACGCGCTCAAAACAAGTAGTCCTGCGGCAAATGCGAAAAATTCGGAGCCGCAGTTACGACGCGCTTCAAAACTCGCCATGGATCCTCACGCTGAAGATGTTGACGGGGCCGCGGTCGGCGTTGAAGCCAGGATTTACGACACGCTGGAAATCGCCAGATAGCCAAAACGATTTCCGAAGGTTGACGCTGTAGAACACATCCAGGGCGCTTTCCGTGGCAGGCTTGATGGCTCCGTCCCCGACGAAACCATCGACGCCGCCAAGGCTCAGGTACTGCGCGTGCACCTTTGAGATCCAGCCGAGGTTGACGCCAACGCCCGCCAGGTCGTTGGCGCGCCGCCACAGGGAACCTTTGGCCAGCATGCCAACCGAGGCCGAACGGTCGGCCGCCGTATAAGCGTCCACTTCGGTCTTCCCGTCCGAGATCATGACGCGGGAGTACACACCGATGTCGCGCGCGAGGTACTGCTCGGCGAACACTCCGATGCCAACCTTCACGTTCGGCCTCCGCACCCAGCAAAGATCCGGCGCGTTTGAATTTCCCGATCCGTAGTTGAATCCCGGGCAGGTGGTCGCGTTTTTCAGCGGGTCTGCCTGAAACGCGGCTATGGCATCGCTGAAGCGGCCCATGTCCTCGTGATTCCGGTACGCAAGCACGCGTACGGTGCCTTCCTGCCCGAAAATCGTATGCTTGTGCTCCAGCTCCATTTGGTCGCCGTAGTATTTGAAGAGCCGGAAGTCGATGGGCAGTTGGTTAGGATCTTTCGGGGGAGTGATGCGGCCGAAGCGCACCGCCCAGTCGTCCCAATAGAGCTCCGCGACGCCTCCGTAGGAGTACCCGCGGGCGTCCGAGGCAAAATCCCAGGCAGCGTAGGTCAGGAAGCCCAGGCTGAGGAACCCCTGGCGGGGGTCGATGTCGAAGGCGTTTTTGTCGAAGAAGTCGAGAATGCTGAAGTTGCCGGCAATCAGGACAAGTCTCTTGCTGTCGTAGGCCGTGCCGAGCTGCATGGGACCCGACTCCTTCACGACGCGGTGGCCGCCGAATCCGAATGTCTGCCGCGCGAAAAGCCGGGAGTGATAGATCTGGGGCGTCTCCGTACCCCCCTTTTGTAGCTCGAAGTTCTGGATGCCTCCGGCCATTCCCCGGAGCTGAGAGAGCGGACGCTCGGAGATGACCTCGGGGACCACATAGGCTTCGCCGCCGCTCCACAGCCGTACGCCCAGGTAAAGAGTCGCAGTGCCGGTGAAGCTCCGCTCTGCGTCCGGAAGGAGGGAATTGATGCTGCCGTTCAAGTTGGTATAAGCCGCCGGGAACGACGGCTTCCAGCTCGAGATGTAGGTGAACTGGCCATAGGCGTTCCAGCTCTCGTTCTCGATGTCGTGCAGGCCATCGTCCGCGAGCAGCTTCATGAGGCTGGGTTGCTCTTCAGGCCGGGGAGCGGGGGAACCGTTTTGGGCGCCCGCTGGCCCCGATGCGAGCAGGATGCTCCACAGCAGCAAGGCTCCGCACCCTGAAACTCCGTTACGGCGGCTCGAACCAACCGCCTTCGCATTTTCGCCACATGATACAAGGCGCAGCGCCACATTATTAAATGGGCGTCGCATGAGGAAGCGGGGCAGTAGGAGGCCGAAGAAGCGGTACACAGGGGACAGACCCATTCTCGCAAAGCACATGTTAAAGGTGTATGAAAATCAGCAAGGTTATGGAACTTGGGGTGTCTCCGCCGCCATAAGCTGCTTCGAGCCCAAGGTATCATGAAGCTTCGGCCTAATGAAACCCGCCTCCCTCGCCCAGCAGGCCTTCGACTTCCACGATCACCTGCTGGAAATCAAAAAGCGCACTCCGCTGCCCGCCGATCACCTTCGCTGGTACCCGTGGGTGTCCCTGGCCGGCATGGAAGCCCTGCACGGCTTCGTCGACGGCGACCTCAACCGCATCGCCCGCATGACCGGTCTCGACCCGGTGCTCGACGTAGGTTGCGGCGACGGCGACGTGGCGTTCTTCCTGGAATCGAAGCTCGGCCTGCACGTCGATTGCATCGATCAGCCTCCCAGCAACTACAACGCCATGTACGGCGTGCGCGAGCTGAAGCGCGTCTTGAACTCGAGTGTCGGCATTTACCACGTGGACATGGACACGCGTCCGGATCTGCCCGCCGAACGCTACGGACTCGCGCTGGTGCTGGGCATTCTGTATCACCTGAAGAATCCGTTCCTGGTGCTGGAGGCGCTGGCGCAACACGCCCGCTACATGTTCCTGAGCACGCGCATTGCGTCGCTGAGCCCCGATCGCAAGACCAGCTTCGGCCACTTGCCCATGGCTTACCTGGTCGACGCGGACGAGTTGAACGACGATCCCACCAACTTCTGGATCTTCACGGAAGCAGGTTTGCGGCGCATTCTGCGGCGCTCGGGCTGGGACGTGCAGCACTACACCACGCTCTCGCGCAGCGCAGCCCACTCCGATCCCGTAAGTTCAGATGGCGACGTGCGTGCGTACCTGCTGGCCAAGAGCCGCCACATGCGGGTCACGCGCGGGATGGAGTTGGGCGGCGGCTGGCACCAGCTCGAATTCGACCGCCAGCGCTGGACCGAACGCCGCTTCTCGGTGATCCTGGATCTGGCCGCAGCCATCGAACCGGCCCGTTTGCGCTTTCGTTTTCAGTTGCACGAAGCCGTGCTGGGCGCCCAAGCGGGTCAACTGGGTCCGCCGATTTCCATACGAGCGACGATAAACGGCACGCCGCTGGCCCCGCGCGTTTTCTCGACTGCCGGGTGGCACGAATACACGGGCGAGCTCGAATCGCTGGAGCCGGGCAAGGTGCGCGTCGATTTCGAGCTCGACCGTGCGTTGGGGCCGACGTCGTCCGACCTGCGCGAATTGGGCGTGCTGGTCGATTTCACCGACGCTGCGCCCGCAGAGTTGTATTAGCGCCCGCCGAGCTGCTCCAGCGCCTCGCCCGTGAGGCGGAACAGGGTCCACTCGTCCATCGGAACCGCGCCCAGCTGCTTGTAGAACCCGATGGCCAGCGCGTTCCAATTGAGCACCGACCATTCCATGCGTCCGCATTCACGTTCGCAGGCGATCGCGGCGAGCTTTTTCAGCAACGCAAGGCCCGTGCCCTTGCCGCGCGCGTGCGGCTTCACGAATAAGTCTTCGAGCCAGATCCCAGGACGAGCCAGAAACGTCGAATAAGTCATGAAGAATAGCGCAAACCCCGCGCACTCCTGGCCGTCGTAAGCTAGCAACACCTCAGCCGCCGGCTGAGGCCCGAACAGCGTTTTGCGCAACTGATCTTCGTTCGCCACGACTTTGTGCGCGAGCCTTTCGTACTCGGCCAAAGCTCGGATCATTTCGAGGATCACGGGGACGTCGGACTCGGAGGCGGGAACGATGCGCAGGGATGTCATGGGCTTTTCTTGATCGCGCACAACGCGGCCCAGAGGGCGCACCGCGCCTGTGCGCTATTCACACTCTATAATGAAGTCGGGCCTCGCGGACGGGCAGCCGCTGGCGCGTGTGGGGCGCAAGCCGTGCCGCGCGGGAGGAAAGTCCGGTCTCCATAGGGCAGCATGCCGGCTAACGGCCGGGGGGGCTCGCTCACAAGCGGGTTTCACGGAAAGTGCCACAGAAAATGTACCGCCGTCCGCCCTACGGGTGGGCGGTAAGGGTGAAAAGGTGCGGTAAGAGCGCACCGCGGCCGCGGTAACGCGCGCCGGCAGGGTAAACCCCATGCGGAGCAAGACCAAATAGGGGAGCAGGAGCGGCCCGCTCCGTTACGACTTCCGGGTAGGTTGCTGGAGCCGGCGAGAGATCGCCGGCCAAGAGGAATGGCTGCCGCCCGCTACGCAAGTGGCGGGTACAGAAACCGGCTTATAGTCCGCGAGAACCCGCTGCCTTCGAGAAACGACACGCAGATTTTTATGCTCACCAACCGCGGGTCTGCATCAACTCGCCCTCCGGCAACTTGGCGACATCCAACCCCCGCATCGCTTCCCCGAGCTCCTCGCTAGCCTCCAACAGCTTCGCCGGGTCCCGATAATAAGTGGCCGCCTTGACGATAGCCTTAGCCCGCCGCTCCGGATCTTCGCTCTTGAAAATCCCGCTGCCCACGAACACCGCCTCGGCGCCCAGCTGCATCACCAAGGCCGCGTCAGCCGGCGTCGCGATCCCGCCCGCGGAAAAATTCGGCACCGGCAGCTTCCCATTCGCCGCCACCCACTCGACCAATTCGAGCGGCGCTCCCAGCCCCTTGGCCTCGTGCACCAGCTCTTCTTTTCCCAGAATCGTCAGATGCTTCATCTCCTTAACGATGGTGCGAATGTGTCGCACTGCCTCGACAATGTTCCCCGACCCGGCCTCGCCTTTGGTGCGAATCATAGCCGCGCCCTCCGCGATCCGCCGCAGCGCCTCACCTAAATTCCGAGCCCCGCAAACAAACGGGACTTTAAATGTTTTTTTGTCGATATGGTGCTCCTCATCCGCGGGCGTCAGCACCTCGCTCTCGTCGACATAATCGACCCCTAGCGCCTCCAGCACCCGAGCCTCCATAAAATGCCCAATGCGCGCCTTAGCCATGACGGGAATGGAAACCGTGTTCATGATCTCCTTGATGACTCGTATCGAAGCCATCCGAGCCACGCCGCCCTCTTTGCGAATGTCGGAAGGCACACGCTCCAGCGCCATCACCGCCGTGGCTCCAGCGCTCTCCGCGATCCGAGCCTGCTCGGCAGTAGTGACGTCCATAATCACGCCGCCCTTCAACATTTCCGCCAGCCCAGCCTTCAATCGAAACTCGTCACTCAGAAACATAGCCTTTATCTCCTAAATTCATGTCCATTCACGTCAATTAACGGCTAAAAAGGTTTTAAACCACCGCCGCAGCAGGCTCCAGCCGCGACCCGTTTCGCGGCGCGTCCATCTCCATCTTGAAAATCCGCCCCAGAATCTCAATACCCTTCCGGATCTGCTCCGGCTCCAGCCCCGCGAAGCTCAACCTCAGCTCGTTCTTATGGGAACGAGACACAGCAAAATACTTCCCGGCCATGAAGCTCACTCCCTGGTTGGACGCGCGCACCGCCAGAACGCTAGCGTCCAAGTGGAACGGCAGCCGCACCCACACATTCATCCCGCCCAGCGGAATCGTGTACTCGACGCCGGCCGGAAACTCCTTGTGGCAAGCTTCCAGGCAAACATCCAGCCGCTCGCGGCACACCTCGACCATCTTATTGAGATGCGCCACCAGCCGCCCGGACCGCGCAAACTGCAGCACCACCGCTTGCGATAATTGATCCGTGTGCAAATCGCACACGTACTTGGCCTCCACCAGCCGGGCGATCGTTTCCCGCGGCCCGATCATCCAACCCACGCGCAAGCCCGGAAATGCGATCTTGGAAAAGCTCGTAAGCAGGAGCGTTTGGCCCGTTCTATCCATCGCTTTCATGCGCGCCAGCGGGGCCCCGTGATACTGCAGCAGGCTGTACAGATCGTTTTCGACCAAAATGGTGCCGAACTTGCGCGCGGCGTGAGCCACCAGATCCAGCACCTTCCGCCGTGCCTCTTCGGTGAGCGACAGTCCCGTCGGATTCTGGAAACTCGGCGTCAGCACTAACAGCCGCGGATGTTCCTTCTCCAGCATCCGCCGCAGTGCCGCCACATTCATCGGCCCACGCTCGCCGCCCAGCGGAACACCCAGCGGCAAACCAAGCACTCGGGCGCCCGCGCGCTGGAAGGCATCGCGGAGTCCCGGATACACCGGATCTTCGATCAGCACCGTCTCGCCATTCGATCCGTACACGCGCGCCAGCAAATCGAATCCCTGCTGGCAGCCGCTGGTCACCAGCACATCGTCGTTGTCGCCGGCTACGCCCTGCTCGCGCGAGACCTGCAGGATACTCTGCCGCAGCGGCTCATACCCGGCCGGGGCTCCCAGTTGCAGAATGTGCGCCGCTTCCGGAGAATCGATCACCTCGCGGCAGGTCGCCCGAAACTCGTCCAGCGGAAACAGCAACTCGGATGGCCGCGAGGCATAGAAACTGATCGCCGCCCGATCGTCGTGAGGGCGCCCAGGCTCCCCGGCTGCCGTCGGCGCGTCCGCCTCCCCACCCACGACAAAAGTGCCCTTGCCTCTGAATTGCTGGACCAAGCCGTCCGACTCCAACCAACTGTAAGCCGTGTCCACAGCGTTCCGGCCCCAGCCAAATTGACTGGCCAACGTGCGAATCGCCGGAAGCTTTGTACCGTTCTTCAGATCTCCGGTCGAGATAGCAAGCTTCAATTTTTCATGAAGTTGCCGGGACAGCAGCACTTCCGATCCGGGATTGAGCCCTTCGAGATACCGGTAGAGCGGGTCAGCCATTTTCGTCAGTGTACCATGTCAACCGGTTGAATGACTGGCTCAGTCCACTTTGGCCGCGACCACGTCCACGCCGACGGTGGCGTCCAAGGCCGGCAACCCCTCAAACAGGAGGGTCGGGCCGCCAGCGCCAAGAGTCGCCCGCTCCCGGTTGGCCGCCTCCGCCGCCGCCCGCGTCAGCGGGTATACTGAGACGAACGCGCCCTCCATCCGTCCGCCCAATGGCTCCACGGCTTTCTTCAGACGGTCAAACGCCAGCCGGACGTCGGCCTCTTGATCCTGGAACGCCATTTGCAAACCACTAAAGATGATCTTGGGCCCTGTGAAGACCACGCCGCCAGCGTGTGCGGAAGGCGCGCGGGCGACGCCTTCGCAGTTCGCTCCTCCCTCTGAAGAAGCCGTGCCGCCGAAGCGCGTCAACTGCACAAAGTTCGCCGCCGCCGCCGGAAACGCCGCCGCCACCTGGCTGCGGACTTGCGCCAATCCCTCCAGCGAGTTCAAGAAACACGTCACGCGAAGAAACTCGCCGGCGGCCTTCAGCGCCTCCACCGGTTGGGCCGGCAAGAACGCCAATCCACCGGGATTCGCCGCGCGCTTGTCCACCCTCTTGTCCTCGCTGACGCTTTCGATGACCACCTGCGCGCCCTCCAGCGGCAGTGCGCCCACTTGGACCGTCGTTAACGCAGGCAGCGGTTGTTTCTTTTCCGAGAACACCTCGCTGACGATCTGTTGCACCCGCCGCATGTCCCCGGTGCCCGCCACGAACGCGCGCAGCTTGACGATCTGCGCGCCGCGATTGTCGCGCTCCAGCGACTTCAGCGCGTCGCGCGACTGCTGCGACAGCAAACCCTTGGACGACAGCGCCGAGACGTGAAACACCAGCCGGGCGGTCTCCGCCGCGACGGCCGCCGGAGGATCGGGCAGTACCGGAAGGGTCTGCGTCACGGGTTCTTTTTGATCGTTTTTGCTGGGCTTTTTCTGCTTCCGCTCCGGCTGCGCGTCCAGCGCGGGCAGCGCCAGTACTAGCCCCGCCACCAGAGCGACAAGACCTTTAACGGTACGGGAACCTGTGCGCATCATAGGGTATCTTTCGATCCTCTACGGAGTTTTTCGGTAACGGAATCGCGTTGGTTGTCGTATAGTTCGACAAAGATCTTACCATCTCGAAGAGCACTTTCGAAATGCAGGGTGGGCCGTAATCCGCCTGTAGGGAACCGCTGTCATCACCTGCGCCCGTCGATAGAACGATTTTCCGGTGGTGGCTGGCAAAGCGAGGGGTGGGAATGCGAGGGGAAGGCAAGTTTGCGCCTGCGAGTCGTAGGGTGGGCCGAGCACGGGCATGGCTTCGCCAACAGAGCAGGCGGTGAAGGCCGATTCTGGAAGGTTCTGGAAGATTAAGCGGCTGCGGCCAACAGCGGCCGCGCTTGCAGCCATTCGCG
>Ga0209517_10000741_pt1 | contig 53873 bp, 47 predicted proteins | sample PeaSoiMetSII2010_FD_187695 | JGI IMG/M metagenome (GOLD analysis project Ga0209517, IMG submission 187695) | Peat soil microbial communities from Weissenstadt, Germany - SII-2010 (SPAdes) (version 2) | ecosystem: Environmental > Terrestrial > Soil > Wetlands > Peat | place: Germany...
CGGCGCCGACGTGCGCTTGGATCGAAAGTTTTTTCGCCGCGAGATGAGCGCGGGGCGAACCATAGACGCCGTCGCGATCGAGCAGCGCCATGGCGTGCATGCCGTATTCCGCGCACACGCGCGCCAATTCTTCGGGCAAGGAAGCGCCTTCGAGAAAACTGAATGCGGATCGCGCGTGAAGCTCGACGTACATCAATCGTAGATTCCCCGCACGAACCAGCTTCCGCGCAGTGCGTCGTAGTAGAAGCGATAGAGGCCGCAATCAGCGCGCAATGCAGCGACTGGATCGCGGGCCGCCGAAGAAGAATGGAAATGAATCTCGAGGTCCCATTCATCCTGTTGCCAGGGATCATCGCGCCACCAGTCGCCGGACGTGCGCCACGGACCGGAAGCGGCCAGCACCTCTCCGCGCAGCCCCTGGAAAAAAACGCGGGTGGGGCAGCCTGCATTTAATTCAAGCGTTGCGGGAACGGGCGGGCGAAAAAATCGAACACTCGCCCGAGCTTTGAAATTGTCGCGCTGCCTTCGCGGATGAATCGCGCCGCTATCGCTGCTGGCCGCTTCGGCGGATTCCATCGGAGTGAGAAACCGCCGCATCTGAAATTCTCCCGGGCGCCATGTGTCGACCAGCGAGGGCGAGCCGACATTCCCTTCGCCGACCACGTTCGCGATGCGCGCGATGGTGAGCTCGAGTTTTTCGGGATCCGGAAAGCTGGGAAGAAACAAGCCGCCTTGCGTAGAGCGCGGCCGCGCGGATTCCGCTGCCAGCACGATTTTGTGAATGGGAGCACCCGGGGGATTCGATTGCAAACGCAGGCGCAGCAATTTCAAAAGCATTTTCGAATCGCGCGCCGGGACGGAGAGCCGTAGTTCCCTTTCATACACGCCGGGCGGATCGATCCGGCGAAACATCTCTTTACGAACGTCCAGCGCATTTTCGAAAGCGGGCTGCAGCTCAAAACGCACGCGCAGCGAAGCAGCCGCGAGCGATCGCGCCGCCAGGCGCACGCAAAGCTGATCGAGCAACCGGCCCAGGAGAAACGAAAGAGGATCGAGTTCCTCGACGGCATCGTCCAGCTCCATCTCTTCCTCGAAAAAATGGCCGGGCTCTGCGATCGCAAACGAGCGCGAGGTGGCGCCGCGCGCCAGGGCGTGCAGGCGGACTCCTTCCTGCCCGAGGCGTTCGGAAAGCTGCAAAACCGGCAGGCCGGCAAACGCGGCGCAGGTGCGCACGCCCCAGCGGCTCAATGTTTCGGCGGTCTCCGCGGACGGGAAAAGGACGCCGACGGGCAAATCGCCCAGAGACTTCGATTCCTGCCCGAGCGGAATCACCGTGATTCCCTTAAAACCGCGGGCAGCGATCAGAGCCGTATCCACGTTCGAGGCGATGGCGACGTTCGACAGCAAGCCGCATTCACAGGAACGCTGCACAAGGTGCGCGCCGATATCTTTTTCCGCGCCGAATAAATGGGTCAGGCCGGAAAGATCGAGAACGATCGCGTCCTGCGCGGTGTCTTCGATTCGCGGGGAAACCGACCAGCCAATATCAAGCAATACCGCGTGCGCGATTTTTTCCTGCGGCCGGGAACGGGGACGCATTTCCAAGCTGGCGAATTGCGCCGCGTTCATTTTTGTCATCCCGAGTTCGATTCCCGATTGAGCGGCTTTTTCGTTGATGGCCACCACGCTGCACAGCGGCGGGTTGCCGTCAATCAGAGCGAGGGCGTGCTCGCGCAAGGCTGGCTCGGCGCGCACAACCGCCTGCAGAATAAAATTGGGAACGAAAATGGAAGCGAAGGCCATGGGAAGTCCGGCGGAGAGGCAAAGGGACTGGAAAGATTCCTCACCTTTTTCCGGGCCCTCCTCCCGAACTGTGCATGCCGGGTAATGCATGGGAATAAATCTCCATTGCTTCCGTTTCGAAATCGGCGCCGCTGCCGCCCGCGCCCATGAAAATTTCCTCGTCTCGAATCAGCCGGTTCCCTTCCCGCTTCGCTCGGGAACGAATCATTTCCGCATGGCTCTGCGCGCCATCGAGCAGGCATCCCGGCGAGTGTGGTGGAAGAATTTCTTCCGCCGTTCCGGATGCGCGCGACCATCGGGCTGCTTGCATGCGAAGTTTAAGAACCAGGGAGGCGCACGTCTTGGCGTTCGATTCCTGCTCGAGAACGACGAGGATCGTGGGCGTGGACTCGACGGCGCGGCGAAAACGAAACCAGACTTGAAGAGGAACGTAGCGGACCACCTGCGCCGGGGTGTCGCCGAAATCGAGGGCGATCAAGCCGAAGCCGCCGCCCTGTATCAGCAGATCGGTCGAGCGCAGAGCCTGGTCAACGTTGCGGCAACGCACCCAGAGCAGATGCTTCAACTTCACTCCGGCAGCTTCGGCAGAAATGGGATCGAAAGCGTCGCGCGCGTCCACGAGCGCGCACACCTCCGACGCAGACGTTCGCGACGCCAGCGCAGAAATTAGCAGGCTGGTTCTGCCGGAACACGGAGGGCCATAGATTTCCGTCAGGCTGCCGCGTGGAAATCCTCCGGTGAGAAAATCCACGGAGTGAATGCCGGCCGGAACCGTTTCCACGGCCGGGCGGTCGCGATATTCAAAGGGACTGGCGACACGCGCAGCGAGCGCGGATGCGACGTGCGCACGCAAAGCAGCAGTTTTTAAGCTCATGGCGAACGCGAAGGGCGAAAAGAAGGGGTCTTTAGTTTTCGCTTTTTCTTCGCCTAAGTGATTTTAGGTTTTCCGGAGAAGGATTGTCAAGCGCGCCGTCCGGCCGGTCGCGATCACTTGATTGTTATGCAATCAAGTGGCTCATCGAGGTCTACCCCTAGAAAGCGGCTGTTAGAAGTGGTCCAAAGCGGACGCTGCTAGCGAGCCGACGACTTCCCTTCTGTTTCGGCGCGCCATTCGCGGATGATGCTCACTCCGCTGCTGGTGCCGAGGCGGGTTGCGCCGGCGTCGATCATCTTGCGCGCGTCGCTCGCGTTTCGAATTCCTCCGGAGGCTTTCACTCCGATCGTCACGGCGCGGCGCATCAGGGCGACGTCTTCCACCGTCGCCACGCCTCCGAGAAATCCGGTCGAGGTCTTCACGAAATCCGCGCCAGCTTTTTCGCTAGTCTCGCAGGCGACGAGCTTTTCATCATTCGTGAGAAGGCCCGCTTCGAGAATAACCTTGAGCAGAGCTTTCTGCGCGTGGACGGCTTCGGCGACGGCTCGTATGTCCGCGAGCACGAAATCATGATCGCCGGATTTCAGCGCCCCGATATTCATGACCATGTCGATTTCGCGCGCGCCCAGTTTCATCGCTTCGGCGGCCTCAAATACTTTGACGTTCGTCAGCGAGGCGCCCAGCGGAAAGCCGACAACCGCGCCGACCTTCACGCCGCTACCTTGCAATTTCGAAACAGCGAGCGCCACACGGGCGGAATTCACCATGACTGAGCCGAAAGAGAATTCCCGCGCTTCCTCGCAGAGGCGCACCACCTGATCGGCGGTCGCTTCGGGGCGAAGAAGCGTGTGGTCGATGATGGCGGCGAGTTGCTGCCAGGTCTGAATCGCCGATTTTCTGTCCGCGGCTGAGTTTTGGCTCGACATAGCGAATAGATATTACTACGCTATCCACGGATTTTTTACAGCGCGGGGAATGAGTAGCCGAAAATCCCGGACGGCTGGATTTGGTCCATGCATAAGCGTAAACCCAACGGCGATGCGCGGAAGCGGCTGCTCGAAGCGGCCCGGCGAGCCATGAAGAACGCCTACGCGCCCTATTCGAAATTCAAGGTGGGCGCGGCGCTGCTGACCACCACCGGCAAACTTTTCGTGGGCTGCAATGTTGAAAATGCGTCTTATGGCATGACCAACTGTGCCGAACGCGCCGCGATTTTTTCCGCAGTGGCGCAACTGGGGCCGAAAATGCAAATCCGGGCGATCGCGGTGGTCAACAACCACAACGCGCCGTGTTCTCCCTGCGGCGCCTGCCGCCAGGTGATTTATGAATTTGGGCCGAAGGCAGTCGTTTACTTTCTCGGCTCTTCCGGGCCGAAGGAGCTGCCGGTCACCGATCTCCTGCCGGAGGGATTCCGCCTCAAGTGAGCGACTCGGGTGAACCTCCCGCTGCCGGCGCCATTCGCGCCGTGGATGTAATTCGCAATAAACGCGATGGACACGAACTCTCCCGCGCCGAAATCGAATACCTAGTCCGCGGCTACACGCTGGGACAAATTCCGGACTACCAGATTTCCGCCTGGCTCATGGCTGCGCTGCTCAAAGGCCTGAGCCGCGCTGAAACGGCCATTCTGACTGACACCATGCTGCATTCCGGCGAGGTGCTCGACCTTTCGGAATTTTCGGCGGCGAAAATCGACAAGCATTCGACCGGCGGCGTGGGCGACAAAACATCTCTTGTGCTGGCGCCGCTCGCCGCGGCAGGCGGCCTGGTGGTGCCAATGATCAGCGGCCGCGGGCTCGGTCACACCGGCGGCACGCTCGACAAACTCGAAGCGATTCCGGGCTTCAACGTGAGGCTCGACGCAAAGCGTTTCCGCGAAGTGTTGCGCGCATGCGGCTGCGCGATGATCGGCCAGACGGCCGAAATCGCTCCCGCCGACCGCTTGTTTTATTCTTTGCGTGACGTGACCGGCACGGTGGAGAGCCCTTTCCTGATTTGCGCCTCGATCATGAGCAAGAAACTGGCGGAAGGCATCGACGGCCTGGTGCTCGACGTGAAAACCGGTTCGGGCGCGTTCATGAAAACGGAAGAGGACGCGGCATTTCTGGCGGAGCTGATGGTCGAGACCGGCGAGCGGATGGGCAAGAAAACGGTGGCGCTTATTACCGACATGGATCAGCCGCTAGGGTTGCACGTGGGCAACGCACTCGAAGTAGAAGAAATTCTCGAAGTGCTTCGCGGCAGCGGTCCCGAGGATTTGCGCCAGCTCTGCCTGGAGTTGGCTGCGTGGATGTTTCATCTCGGCGGGCGCGCAACAACCGTCGCGTTGGGGAAAAAACTCGCCGCCGAATTAATTCAATCCGGGCAGGCGCTCGGGAAGTTCCGCCAGATGATTGCGTTGCAGGGCGGAGATCCCCGCGTGGTTGACGATGCCACTCTCCTGCCGCACGCAAAGGCCGCTCTCGATGTGGTGAGTTCGAGAAGCGGTTACGTCCGCGCGATCCAGTGCGAAGCCGTGGGCACGGCTTGCGTGATTCTCGGCGGCGGACGCGAGAAAAAGGAAGATTCCGTGGACCCGGCGGTCGGAATCATCCTGCATAAGAAGGTCCACGATCGAGTCGCGGCGGGCGAAACTCTTTGCACGCTGATGTACAACTCCGAGGCCCGCGCGGGCCTGGCAAAAACGCTGCTGCTACAGAGCTACCAGATCGCCGATTCGGCTCCGCCCCCGAGGAAACTCATTCACCGAATTATTCCCGCCGTGCAGGAAAGCTGAACAGCTCGTCCGCTGGATCACGCGGACAAGCTCGCTAGAGTCTCGGCGAGCACCAGCGCTCCGCGCACGATGTCCTCTGGAGACGCGTACTCATCGGGGCGATGGCTGTAACCATTGCGGCAAGGGATGAAAAGCATGGCCACCGGTGCGACGCGCGAGATAAAAAGTGAGTCGTGGTAGGCGCGGCTGATCATCGGACGAAAGCTTAGCCGGTGCTTTTCGCAGGAACGCGAGAGCGCCTGGACGATTCCGGGATCACAATCGGCAGGCACGTCCGCGTTCAGCATCTCGGTTTGAACCGAGACGTGCCGCTTGTCCGAAATTTCCTGCGAGGCGCGCTCGATCCCGTCCATGACGGCGTCACGTCGGGCAAGGTCCGTGTCGCGAACGTCAAGACTCAGCCGAACGCGACTGGGAATGCTGTTGACCGCGCCCGGAAACACATCGCAGATTCCCACGGTCGCGACCGTATCAATTGATCCGCTGGTTCGCGCCGCATTTTCGACCGCCAGAATGAGTTCGGACGCGGCGCAGAGGGCGTCCCGCCGGTCCGGCATCAGGACTCCGCCGGCGTGCCCGCCCGCGCCCTCGATTGAAATGCGCGCGCTCGCGGGCGCCGCGATTTTCGTCACAATTCCGAGAGGGATCTTCTCGCGTTCCAGGATCGGCCCCTGTTCGATGTGCAATTCGACGAACGCCTTGTAATATCCGGGCGGCAATTTCACTTCTTCGAGCTCGCCGCGCAGCCCGGCCTGCAGGCGGACTTCGTCCACGGACTTACCGTCGGCATCCTTGAGCTTGCGTGCGGAATCGGGAGAAAGTGTTCCCGAAAGCAACCGGCTGCCGATGCACCCGATCCCGAAGCGCGTCGGCTCCTCTGAGGTGAGCAACAGCAGCTCAATGGAATTCTTTGGGCGAAATCCGTCGCGTTGCAACGCGCGTATCGCTTCGAGGCCTCCGAGCACTCCGACCACGCCATCGTACTTTCCGGCGTTGGGAATCGCATCAATGTGCGAGCCGGTGCCGACAACCGGCGCTTTCGGATCGGATCCGTTCCAACGCGCGAACGTATTCCCAATGGCGTCTTGGCGCACGGCAAGCCCGGCCGCCTCGAAGCGTTCCTTCAGCCACGCGCGAGCCTGTAGATCCGTCGGCGTGAAAACGATTCGAGTTACCGCCGGAGGTTCCGCATCCGAAATGGAAGCGAGCGCTTCGATCTCGGATTGCAGACGCTCCGAATCAATCGCGAGGGTCATCGTGGCTTGTCGGGCAGCGGATGCCGGTTCCAGTCCTTGTAGATCAGATATTTCGCTGGCGCTTTGCCGATCGCGCCAAACCATTGCGGGCACCACGGCCCCATCCAAATAAAGTCGCCGGCCGCGACGGGATACCACGAATCGCCGAGCCTGTAAATTCCTCCGCCTTCGAGCATCAGCAGGCCGTGCTCCATCACGTGCATCTCGACCATGCTGAGCGCCGCTCCCGGCTGATAGACCATCGTGTTCACCGCGAAATCGAAGCTCATCGTGTCGGGCAGCAGGCACTTGACCTGCAGGTCCGGGTCGTCGCCGAGTGCGTGCGACGTCACCGCATCTTCGCTCGACACAATTGCGGACGCCCGCTTCGCTGCATCGAGCAGCTGGTACGGTTTTTCGACGACGGCCACGCGGCTCGTTTGCGTGGCAACCACGCGGTGGGCCAAACCTTCGGGGAAATAAACATAACCGCGCGCGGCGAGCTGGCTGGACTTCCCTTCCGCTTCCACCTTGACGCCGCCCTCGAGCACATACACGAAACGTTGCGCGGTCGTGCCGCCCAATTCGCCGCCGCTTTCGAACTCGGCCGTGTACTGCGTGAATGCCGCGCCCAGGGCCGGGCCCACGTGGACGACAGCGGTGCAATTCTTCATGCCCGGTAAAGGAGCCCGCACGAATGTGTCGGGCGTGAGCAGGAGATGATTCGGTTGATGGGAGCTTCGCGTTCGACCAAGGTTATGCAAGGTCCGTTCTCCTTTGAATCGCGGGTGAGGCTGCGAGTAGCGCGAGCAGGTGCGAACCTGCGTCGATAGCTTTGGCCACGTCCTCGACTCGGACGCTTTCCGCGGGATCGTGGCTGATCCCGTGCGGCGTGCGCAGGAAAATCATCGCGGCGGGAACTTTCTCGGCCAGAATCATCGCGTCGTGACCCGCCCCGCTCACCATCCGGTGCGGTTCGCAGCCCGCTCGCCGGACCGCCTCTTCGATTTGGCGCGTCAGCGACGCGTTCATCGCGACGGATGGCTGGTTGAGTAGAGTTTTGTGGCGCACCGTCAGCCCGCGCCTCTCCGCGATCGTTTCTGCCAACCGGATCAGCGTATCCACGGCGCGGCCTCGAACCTCGTCGGAGCCATGGCGCGCGTCGAGCGTCAATCGAGCCTCGCCCGCAATCACGTTGACCACTCCCGGTTTCGCCGTCAGCGCACCCACTGTCGCCACCAGATCTTGAACTCGATGCGCCTCGTGTTCGACTGCGGTAATCCATTCCGCGGCTGCGGCCATCGCGTCGTGGCGTAGATCCATGGGCGTGGTGCCCGCGTGATTCGTCCGGCCCACGAATGTGAATTCGAGCCTGCTCAGGCCGGCGACGGCCTCGACCACTCCGAGCGGGCGCTCCAGCGCGTCGAGGACCGGTCCCTGCTCGATGTGAAATTCCACGTAGCCCAAAGTGTTGTCGCTCAAAACAGCCTCGGGAATCTCGCGTGCGTCCAGGCCGAAATCCTCAATCGCCTGCCGCACGCAAATGCCATTTTCGTCCCGGCGGCCCAACAACTCTTCGTCGAGACGCCCCACCAGCGCGCGGCTTCCGATGAACGGCGTGCCGAAACGGACTCCCTCTTCCTCTGAGAAGCCGATCACTTCGATTCCAAACGGAAGCCGCTTGCCGTTCAGCGCTTCGAGCAAAGCCACACCAAGAACCACGCCGAGAACGCCGTCGAACGCACCGGCATTAGGGACTGTATCGAGGTGCGATCCAATTAACAATCGCGGCGCGTTCGGCTCCGCAGCGGGATAGAAGCCGCGCAGATTGCCGGCCGCGTCGATTTGCACCTCGGCCCGCAACGGCTCGAGCCACGCGGCGATTTCGCGATGGCAATCCCGCATGGGCGGCGAGAGAAACGTCCTACGCGTGCCGCCCGCGTCCTGGCTGAAACCTGCCAGCTTCCGGCAGCGCTCGATTGCCGTGCTTGCTGTGCTCACGCCGCTCATGAGTGCCGGACGCTCATCCGTTCCGGCGGATGCGCGCCTCAATGTAGCCGTGGGGTTCATCGGTGGGCACGAATATTTCATTCGGATTGTCCTGCCCGAAGCGCGACAGGTCCACGAGCAGGCAATGCAGGTTCGGCATGGTCAATTCGATCTCTTCCACTTCCGCGACGCTTTCCAGAACCGCTTCGCCCATCGCATAGAGCGTGTGCTGCACGGACTTGCTTTCGTGTCCGGCAAACACCGCGAGCAGGACTCCGCGGATTTTCGCGCGCGACGGAACGAATGCCACGCGATCCGCGCTGTATTTCCAGCCGGCGCGAAGGGCTGTGCCGAAGAGGCGATCGGCGGTCGGCGGCAAAGTGGTGAGCGCGTCCTGAATGTAGCCTTCGAACCCCGATCCCGCCGTCTTCATGATCACCAGGTTCTCGAGCCCGGAAGTGACCGAGAACTTGCCGCCTTGCGAGCGCGTCACTCTGGTTGTGCCGCGTTCGCTGCTCGTCTGCACGAAAGTGGTTGGGTGCGGCTTTCCGCCCGTCACCAGATGCTCCCACGCCTTTTCCGATATGCTCACCTCCGCCTGCGAGACTTGCGGGTTGCGGCGCAGCAGGAAATCAATCAGCTCCTTGCCGAATTCTTCCATGCTCGCGGCCGATGAATCGCGCGCCAGCGAATAGACGGTGTTCTTCATCGTGTCCGTGGCAAGAATCTTGCTGTTGTCACCGTCCGTGAAGCATCTCTCGAAGTCTCCCCGAAGCAGGATTTCCAGCATCCATTCGGCAAAGTCGTGCCGCTCCGGATGCCGCTTCACGCGAACCAGGCGGATGCGCGATTTTCCATACCGGTTTTCGGCCAGCGCCATCATCGGTTCAACTTCCTCGGTAGGTCGTGTACCCGTACGGACTCAAGAGCAACGGAATGTGAAAATGCGCCTCACCCGCGCGAACGGCAAACGTGATTTGCACCACGGGATACAATCCCTCGACTTTCCGCGCCGCAAAATAGCTCGCTGCATCAAAAGTCATGCGGTAATTCCCTGCCGGCAAACTCTCTCCCGCCGGCAGCAACTCGGCGCATCGGCCGTCCCGATCGGTGCGCCCAGAGGCGAGCAGCCGCCAGTCGCCGGAACTTTCTTGCCGCTCGAGCCGCACCGGGACATCGCTCGCGGGCAGGCCACGGGCGGTGTCGAGCACGTGCGTTGAAATCGCGCTCATCCCTGCAGCCACTTTCTCAGGCGAATTTGAGTGATCTGCCGCTGCTGCTCAGCCGCTTCGCGGAGTTCGGCCCCGTCATCATTCTGCAACCGTCGCCGCAGGATCTGCAGAATTTCGGAGCCCGTCTTGCCGGCAGCGCACACGATAAAGATTCGGCCAAATTGCCGCTCGTATTTGCGATTCGCCTCAGCTAACGCGATCTTGATGGCATCATCCGCCGCAGCGGCGTTGCTCTGCTCTTGCGCCGACCAGGCCGCGGAGCGGGCAGATAAAATTTGCGCCGCACGCGACTCACCGATCCGCGGGTGACTCCGGAACGCTTCCATCCAATCCGACTCGCCCAAATTGCGCCACGTTTCATCCGACGCAGCGAGCACCGCCGCTTCGTCTAGAAACGGCCTACGGGCGGCCATTCCGCGGGCCCACACTCGCGAGCCGCAACAAGCCAAAATCTCGTTTTCCGCCTCGTCCGCCGGCAAGCCGTTCCAGCGCGCCAGCACCTCGCTCGGCGCGCGCTGCGTTTCGCCAAGTCGTTCGAGAAACTCGGCAACCAGATTCCCGGCCACCGCCGCGCGGTATCTCGCCGTGGATCGAATGTCGTCAATCGGCTGGACCTCGGCCGCCGCCGTCTTGCTCGCCAACAGCACGAGCGACGGATCGAGCCGCTTTCGATTCAGCAGTCGCTCGGTTTCCGCCAGACGAACGGGCATCGGCGCGATGCTTCCGAAAGCGATCCGCGCATCCTGCACCGTTCCATCCTCCATTCGTGCCAGCGCCGCGATGCACACTTTGGAAACAGCCTGCGCGTTGCGCGTTCCCACTTTGCGCGCGTGGGAAAAATACCCGCCAAATCGCCTGGGCAAGCGCACCGCGCGAATCAGCTCGTCCGCCGCCAGCTTCGTTTTCTTGTACCCCGTGTGAAAACTTGCATACGGCACCCGCCGTTCTCCGCGAACGGAAACCAGTATCAGATCCGCATCATACGCGAGCAGCGCGGGCAAGGAATCCCCCGCTGGCGATGCGTTAACAATATTGCCGCCGAGCGTGCCTCGATTCTGATTCGCGATTCCGCCGGTCCAGCTGGCCGCTCTTGCCAGCATGGGAAACTCGCTGTCCACGATGTCGTGCTTACGCACATCGGTGTAAGTGCAACCCGCGCCAATCTCAATCTCTTCCGCGAACACCTCGGTGCGCCGCAGCTCCGGAAGTCGCGCAATGCTGATCAGTTTCCGCGCCCGCAGCGTTCCCGCGGCGAATTGCACCATCAAATCCGTGCCGCCGGCGATGGGAAGCCAGCGTCCCGGCTCGCTCGCCAAAAGCGACACCGCCGCTTGCAGATTCGCGGGGGCAACCAAGTCGTACTCTGCCGGGTCGGACCTCATCTTGCCACACCGCGCCGCGCCGCCGCGGCCACGGCCTCGAAAATCTGGACGTACCCGGTACAACGGCAAAGATTGCCCGCGAGGCCGTCCCGAATGTCGTCCATCGTGGGCTCGGGTTTCTCATTCAGCAGATGCACGGCCGCCAGAATCATTCCCGGCGTGCAGATGCCGCATTGCGCGCCGCCGCATTCCAGAAATGTCTCCTGCAGGGCGCACGCTCGGACATCTTTACCGAGCCCTTCGATCGTGACGACGTTCGACCCCTGAGCCTGTAGAACCGGCACGAGGCAGCTGTCCACCAGCGCGCCATCCATTATCACCGAACACGCGCCGCACTCGCCCTCTCCGCATCCTTCCTTTGTGCCGGTCAGTCCGAGCTGCTGCCGCAGCACGTCCAGCAATCTTTCCATCGGATACGCGCGCACCGTCCTCGGTTCGCCATTCACGATCAAGGAAACGTCGCATGGGGTGGCGCCTGTCTTCGTCATCGCACTCCGGTCGGGGAACGAGCGTCACTTTCGCGATTCGATGCGGAAGCGATCGCGTCGAAAATATTCTCGGGAAGCAAGGGCACGGAATCGAGCGGAATCCCGAGCGCATCTTCGATGGCATTCACAATCGCGGGCGCGGGACCGTCCATCGGTAGCTCGCCGATGCCCTTCGCGCCGTACGCGCCATGGGTATTGCCCAGCTCCTCAAAGAAAACGCGAATGGGAGGCACGTCCGCCGAAGTGGGCATGATGTAATTCGTCATCTGGCCATTCTGCATGCAGCCGTCCCGCCATTCCACTTTTTCGTACAGCGCGAATCCGATCCCTTGAGCGACGCCGCCGATAATTTGTCCCCGCGCCAAAACTGGATTCAATACCCTGCCGACTTCCTGCAGCGCCACGAAATCGGCCACCGAGACGCTATACGTCGCCAGATCCACCGTGACTTCTGCCACATAGATCGCCCACGCAAACGCGGCGTACGCCTCGCCCCTATAGTTTTGGTCGTCCCAGTAAATATTCGCCGGCGGCTCGTAGCGCGCCAGCGATCGAAATCGGCCGTGCGCGGCAACGTGCTCGCGGCAGGCCCGCCGGAATTCTTCCGCGCTATAAGTTTTCCCTAGCTTGCCGGAAGCGGTCAGCGTTTGTTCAAGTCCTCGCGCGGCGGACGCCACCAGGCTTCCCACGACCATGGCCGTGCGCGAGGCGACCGTGGGGCCGCTGTTGGGCACTTCCGTCGTGTCCGGCTGCGCGATTTCGACATCGTCGTAGGGCAGCCCAAGCGTTTCAGCGGCAATCTGGCAAAGGACGGTGTTGGTTCCCTGCCCGAACTCCGTGCTGGAAACGAGCACGCGCACGCGGCCTTCTGCCGTCCCTTCCACGCCGACCACCGAAGCCAGATAGCGCTCGCCCGATCCCGTGAATCCCGCGCCGTGCAGAAATGCGGCGACGCCCATTCCCTTCCTGACCGCGCCGGACTCGTTTTCTCGCGCGAACCACTGCTTCTTCGCTTCGTACGATGAATGTTCCAGGGCCCGGTCGAGCATCTTTCCGAGGTCTACCGGCTCATTAATGGTCTGCTCCGTGATCGTCGTCTGCCCCGGCTTCAGGAAATTGATACGTCGGATCTCAACGGGCGACAAATTCACCGCGCGCGCGATGCGGTCCATGTGCCGCTCCATCGCAAACAAGCTTTGCGGCGCCCCGAACCCGCGAAACGCCCCGTGCGGAGGTGCGTTCGTGGCCACCGCCTTCGCGCGCACGCGGATGGCGGGCCATTCGTAGGGACCACCGGCGTGAATCGCGGCGCGCGAAAGAACCACGGGCGACAACGTCACGTACGCCCCGCCATCAATCACCAGCTCGATTTCGCCGCCGAGAATCTTGCCGTCTTTGCGGACCGCAGTGCGGTGCCGCGTCCGCGAAGGGTGCCGCTTCGTCGTCGCAACCATGTCCTCCGCGCGGTCGTACACGATTTTCACCGGCCGCCTAGACTTCATCGCCAGCAGCGACGCATGCGCCGCAAGCATCGACGGATATTCTTCCTTGCCGCCGAAGGCGCCACCCGTTTCCGTTTGCACCACGCGGACTTTTGTTTCCGGTAAGTTGCACAGCGCCATCAGCGCCTTGTGAACGTAATAAGGACACTGCAGCGATCCCCACACGGTGAGGCCTCGCTCCGCGTCAAAGGCCGCGATCGCTCCGTTGGTCTCGATATAGAGCTGCTCCTGCGCCCCGGTCGAGTACTCGCCTTCGACGATGTAGTCGGCTTTCTCCCAGATGCCGTCCACGTCACCCTTTTGAATCAAATACGTTTTGAAAATATTGTCCGCGCCCCAGATGATTTCCGACTGCCGCTCGCTTTCTTCGATCGTGAAAACCGGCGGCAGCGAATCGTACTCAATGGAAACCGCTTCGACGGCTTTCGGCAGCGCGTGGCGATCCGGATGGGCGAGCAGAAGGACGGGCTCCTCCGGATGATTGACAATTCCATCCGCGAGGCACAGTTGATCGTTTTCGATCAGCGCGATGTAATTTTTCCCGGGAATGTCTTTCGCGGTGACGACGACAAACTTGTCCCAGTTGATCCCGGGCCCGAACGTGATCTTCTTGATTTTGCCGCGTGGAATTCGGCTGCGCACCGTCGCGCCGTAGAGCATCTCCGGCAGCGTGATGTCGTCAATGTACCGCGCTCGTCCCGTGACTTTGTCGCGCCCTTCCTTTCGCGGCGCGGACAAGGCGACGATACGCTCGCTCTTCACGTCAGGCTCGGCACGAACATATGGGAAAATCGCAGTGTGACCCGAAAGGATTTCCCGGGCTCGCGATATTGTGAATGAAAACCGAAAAGTTTTGTAGACCTGATTTCTGTCGTCCGCCGCGCTCCTACGGCTGATATTCCCGGCCGATCGGATCACCCGAAAATTTGCCCCCGGCGAATACGGGCTTCCCTCTCAGATACGTAGCCTTGACGATGCCGCGAAGCCTCTCGCCCATGTAGGGAGAAACCGCATGCCGGTAATGCAACCGATCCGGCGTGACCGCGAATTCCGCCTCCGGCTCGAAGATCACCAGGTCCGCGTCATATGCCGCCGCGATTCGCCCTTTACTCGCATCGCAACCTGCTAACCGCGCCGGCCCTTCGGCCATCCACCGCGCGATGTCTCGCAACGTGAACCCTCTGCGGCTGGCTTCGGTCCACATTACCGGCAGCGCCATCGAAAGGCTCGCGATGCCGCCCCAGGCCGTCTGGAAGGTTCCCGTTTCAATCTGCTTCATCGACGGCGGACAAGGAGAATGGTCGGTCGCCACAAGGTCAATCAAGCCTTCCCGCAGCGCCTCCCAGAGTTTCTCCCTGTTTGCATGGCTTCGAATCGGAGGCGCGCACTTGCAGAGCGTTGCCCCGTCGGCGATTGTCTCGGCGGTAAAATGCAAATAGTGCGGGCAAGTCTCCACGCTCAGCGGAAGTCCTTCGGCTCGCGCGGCGCGCAGTTCGTCGAGCGCGTGACAAGTCGCCAGATGAACGATGTGCAATCGGAATCGAAATTCGCGGCAGAGCGAGAGGAGCATGCGAATCGCGCTCAGCTCCGCCTCGTCCGGACGCGATCGCAGGTACGTCGCATACGATTTCCAGTCGGCGCCCGTCAGAGCCGCCGTGGCCGCCTCGATGGGGCCGGCCAGTTCCGCGTGAACCAGCAGCGGCAATCCGGTGCGCACCACGTGCGGCAGCGCATCGCGCAACTGCTCCTCGGTAACCATCGTGAAACCGTCAATGCCGGGATGAATCAGGAAGCATTTGAATCCCCGCACGCCGGCAGCGGCGAGCGGTTCGATAGCGCGTTGATTGTCGTGAACCACGCTGCCCCACGCCGCCCAGTCCACCCGGCAGCGGCCGCGCGCAGATTCGCGCTTCGCATCGAGCGCAGCAACGTTCGAGGTCGCCGGCAGGCAATTCAGCGGCATGTCCACGAGCATCGTGTAGCCGCCGCACGCGGCCGCGCGCGTCGCCGTCTCGAATCCTTCCCACTCCGCTCTTCCGGGATCGTTAATGTGCACGTGCGAATCCACCAGCCCCGGAAGAATCGCCGCGTCGCCGAAATCTTGCACCTGTGCGCCGGCCGGCGTCTGCTCGACGGGCACGACGGCCTGAATCGTCTCGCCCTCGACCAGCACCGCCGCCGCGCGCACCCCTTCCGGCGTCACGACTCGCTTCGAGAGAAAAGCCTGTACAGTCATTGGATCAATCGCCGCCGCATCTTTGGCAATGCCCGCTGCAGAATCCAGATTATAATTCTCGCATGAGCAACGCTTTTATGGCCCGCGCGATTCAGCTCTCGATCGACAACGTGCTCGCGGGACGCGGCGGCCCCTTCGGCGCAGTCATCGCAAAAGGCGTCGACATCATCGCCGAGGGCGTGAATTGCGTGACCTCGGCGAACGATCCGACCGCGCACGCGGAAATCGTCGCCATCCGCGAGGCTTGCAAGAAACTCGGCGCCTTCGAGCTTACCGGCTGCGACGTTTACACGTCGTGCGAGCCCTGCCCGATGTGCCTGGGCGCGATTTATTGGGCGCGGCCGGATCGCGTCTATTTCGGCAATACCGCCGCCGACGCTTCGAACGCGGGATTCGACGATTCCCTGATCTACAGCGAAATTCCGCAGCCGCATTCGCAGCGCAAGATCCCGATGATTCAGATGATGCGCGACGAAGCTCTCGAAGCCTTTCGCGCCTGGGCGAAGCAAGCTAACAAAGTGCCCTATTGACGCCGTCTATCCGCCGCTCAGAAAAATATAGCGAAGCAGAAACAGAACGCTGAGCACCCAGATCAGCGGGCTGATTTCGCGATGTCGTCCGGTAAAAAGCTTCAGAAATGTGAACGACAGCAAGCCGAGGCTCAGGCCTGTGGCAATGCTGAAGGTGAGCGGCGTGGCGATGAGAGTGAGAAACGCGGGAACCGAGTCGGTGTAGTCGTCCCACTTGACCTTGGCTACAGCGCCACACATCAGCGCGCCGACCAGGATCAGCGCCGGCGCGGTCGCATAAGACGGAATCGCGGCCACCAGCGGCGCGCAAAACATCGCCGCGGCAAACAGCCCCGCGATCACCAAATTGCCCAGGCCCGTTCGCGCTCCCGCCGCAACGCCCGCCGCGCTTTCGATATAGCTCGTCACCGTGGACGTGCCGGCAAGCGCGCCAACGATTGTCCCGAATGCGTCCGCTAGCAACGCGCGGCTGGCGCGCGGCAGCTTGCCGTGCCGCAGAAACCCGCCCTGCTCGCAAACGCCGACGAGCGTTCCAACATTGTCGAAAAGATCCACGAAGAAGAAGACAAAAATGAGCTCGCCGAGCCCGAGCTTCATTGCCGAGCGGAGATCCAGCTTCAAGAAAGTTCCGGAAGGATGCGGCCACGAGAAGAGATGCGCCGGCCAGTGGCTTACACCGAACGGAATTCCCACCAGTGTGATGGCGACGATGCCGATCAAGATCGCGCTGCCCACCCGCCGGACCATCAGAATCGCGATCAGGAGAATCCCCACTGCCGCGAGGATCACCTGCGGATCGGAAACCTTGCCGAAAGCAACAAACGTGGACGCATTCGCGACGATAATGTTCGCGTTCCGGAATCCCACGAACGCGATAAAGAGGCCGATGCCCGCAGCGGTGCCGTGCTTCAGGCAGTCGGGAATGCCGTTGACGATCTGCTCGCGGACACTCGTGAGCGTCAAGATCAGGAAAAGCATGCCTGAAAGAAAGACGACTCCCAGCGCCGTCTGCCACGGCACGCCGCGGCCGATCACGATCGAGTAAGTGAAATAGGCGTTCAGCGACATGCCGGGCGCGAGCGCAATCGGATAATTCGCCCAGAGTCCCATCACCAGCGTGGCCAACGCCGCCGAAATGCACGTGGCGAAAAGCACGCCTTCGACGGGCATGCCCGTTTCGGATAGTATCCGCGGGTTGACCACGACCACGTACGCCATGGTCATGAACGTCGTCAGGCCGGCCAGCAGCTCCGTGCGAACCGTGGTCTTGTTTTCCCGGAGATGAAAGACGCGCTCGAGCAAGCCGCACTCTCCCGAATGAAAGTGAGTCACTATAGGGTGAGCGATGCCCCCCGTCAACGCCAGAAGCGGAGTTGCTCTCGGCGCGTTCTAGTTGATCGATCCAAACCAAAAAATCCTTGCGCGCTGGTTTTTAGTCCCACAACCAACAACAATCGGCGTAGGATGGCGCCCAGAAGGATGGCCCCCCAGAATGATGACGCCTCTAAATATTTCGAACGGGCTTCGCACATGAGAGGCCTTGGACGAAAGTTGATCTGGCTCTCGTGCGCAGCTGCCCTCTCGCTCCCATTGTCAATCTTCCCGGCGCAAGCGCAGCAACCGGAACCGCAGCAAGCTCCGTTGGTCGGGCCAATGGCAAGAATCGCGGCTCAAGGAGTGTTTAATACCCACTGCGCGAGCTGTCACCAGAACGTGAAAGCCAGCGCCGATCAAAACGATGCCCGATTGAAGAGCGCGCCGAGCACCGAAACACTGGGCCAGTTGTCCCCCGAAGCGATCTACGCGGCTCTCACCAACGGCGCGATGGTTCAGCAGGCGCACGGACTTTCGAACGATGAGAAACGCTACGTCGCCGAATTTTTCGGCGGCCGACCACTCGGCAGCGCGGACGCGGGCGACGCAAAGAACATGACAAATCACTGTTCCGCGAATCCCGCGATGCGTGAGCCATCCGCCGGTGCCGCCTGGAACGGATGGGGCAACGGTCTCAGCAATACTCGCTTCCAGCCCGCCAAAAACGCCGGCTTGTCGGCGGCTCAAGTGCCCCGCCTCAAGCTGAAATGGGCCTTCGGTCTTCCCGGTGGCGGCGAAACGTATGGACAGCCAAGCGTGGTGGCCGCGCGCATTTTCTTCGGCGACTACAACAGTTTCGTTTACTCGCTCGACGCCGTCACCGGTTGCGTCTACTGGTCCGTCCGCGCGGACGCACAGGTGCGAACCGCGATCGTGGTTGGCAGGGTCAAGGGCACGGGCCACGCCAGGTACGCCGCCTACTTTGGCGACAAGAAAGCCAATATTTACGCCGTGGATGCGCGCACCGGCGAGCTGCTCTGGAAGGTAAACGTCGAGCCCCGCCTGCTCGCGCACATCACCGGCGCAACGGTCCTCTATCGCGGCCGACTCTACGTTGGCGTGGCAGGCTCGGAGGAAATCACGTCCTCCGATCCGCACTACCCTTGCTGCACCTACCGCGGAAGCCTGTCCGCTCTCGATGCCAACACCGGAAAGCTGATCTGGAAAAGCTACACGATTCCGGAGGAGCCCAAACCCACGAAGAAGAATTCTCTGGGCACGCAGCTCTGGGCTCCGGCGGGCGCGTCGCTATGGTCGGCGCCCACGATCGATCCAAGGCGTCACGCCGTTTACGTCACCACCGGTAATGCTTTCACCGAGCCTGCGGCGAAAACTTCGGACGCAATCATGGCCTTCGACCTAGCCACAGGAAAAGTTCTGTGGTCCTATCAGGCGCTCGAGAACGATGCGTCTCCTGCAGGTTGCAACGGCAACGGCCCTAAAGGCGAGCAGTGCCCGGAAAATGTCGGGCCGGACTGGGACTTCGCGAACTCGCCAATCCTGCGCACGCTGCCGAACGGCAAGAGGATCCTGGTCGCCGCCCACAAAGGCGGCGGTGTCGTCGCCGTCGATCCAGATCGCCATGGGACACTGGTATGGACCGCAAACCTCGCCGAACCAAACGCCGGCGCCGCAATTCAGGTGATGTGGGGCGGAGCCGCCGACGCGCAGAACGTTTACTACCCGCTGAAATCGGGCGGCGTGGCCGCGCTGAATCTCGCCGACGGAAAGCGGGTGTGGCTCGCGCCGCTCGAACCATCGGCGGCTTCTCCTGGGCCGGGCGGGCGTCTCCGTCGTGGGCAGGACGCCGCTGCCACCGCGATTCCCGGCGTGATTTTTTCGGGCGGCTGGGACGGCGTCTTGCACGCGCTCTCTACCGCCGATGGCCACGCCCTCTGGGAGTACAACACCGCGCATGAATACACGACGGTCAACGGCGTCGCGGCAAAGGGCGGTTCGATGGGCGCTCCGGGGCCGGTCGTCGTGGGCGGCATGCTCTATGTCGGCTCCGGATACGTCGGCACCGGCAACGGCATGCCCGGCAATGTGCTGCTCGCGTTCTCCGCGGAATAAATTTTCCGGCGTTGAAGGAATTTACAGAGGCTTCCACCATGAATCTTCCAAAAAAACTTCTGACTGCGATTGCATTCGCGGCGGCGATGGCGTGCGCCGCGCCAGGTCAGCAAGCGCCAGTACAGCAAATGACGGGTCAGCAAGTGACGGGTCAGCAAGCGCCCGCGCAGCAGCCGCTACCGCGCGACGGCTTTCCGGCCGGGCCGACGGCGCGGATTTTGAGTTTCACAGCGAGCCCCGACTCGATCCAACCGGGCCAATCCGTCACGCTGGAATGGGCGGTGGTGAATGCGGACCGGATCGCGCTCGATCAGGGCATCGGGATCGTGGCCACGCGAGACGCCCGCACGGTGACGCCGCGCGTGACGACCACGTACACATTGGCGGCGCTGGGATTCGGAGGCAAGGTCAACGACACGCGATCGGTGACGGTGACCGTCGCGGGCACGACTCCCGCGCCGGCCGGGAGCGCGTTAGCGAGCGAGCCTTTGGCGAACAAGCCGGTGCCGCGCATGTCCGACGGCAAGCCCGACCTCAACGGAATTTATGTCGCGCCATACCATTCGATCAAAGCAATCGACAAGATTACGCTGAAGCCTGGCGCGGAAAAGTACGATGTGGGACCCGAGTACACGTTTTCGCTGGGCGAGCATTGCCTGCCGCGCGGAGTGCCGGACACCATCGGGGAACCGTATCCGATACAGATCGTGCAAACGCCGAGCCTGGTGGTGATCCTCTATGAGGCGGGCGAATTGTTCCGCGTGGTACCGACCGACGGACGTCCGCACCCGAAGGACCTCGACCCGACGTGGATGGGAAATTCCGTGGGGCACTGGGAAGGGGACACGCTGGTTGTCGATGTCACCGGCGTCAACGACAAGGTGTCCGTCGGCGAGTACCGCCACACCACGGCGTACCACGTGATCGAACGCTTCCAGCGCACGGCCTACGACACGCTGAAGTACTCCGCGACGATCGAAGATCCCAACGTGTTCGCCGCGCCGTGGACCGAAGCCGGCACCTTCACGCTGCATCCCGAATGGAACATCCAGGAATACATCTGCGAAGAAAACAATCACGACTACAAGGATTTGTTCGAGCGCTACAAGAAATAAGCGATGAAGCGCCGTGGTGGATTAGCCGGTGGTATCCGGCAAAGGAAGGCCATAGAGCCGAAGAAAAGTCAGCTTATCCCAGTATCCGCGTTGAAAAGCGATCTTGTCGTCGACCACGTGGAAGAAGCCGCAGCCTCTTAGCCCCTTGGGGTCGCGCCATTCCAGAATCGCCCACTCGCCGTCCTCGAAAATATGTTCCACGATGCATACCATTTTGGCTGCGGCAAATTCCGATGCAAGCCTTTCACGAATCGCCTGGCGCCCTTCGATGGGTTTTTCGGCAACCTGATGATTGATGGCGTCCTCGCGATAGAAGTTCGTCAGCGCTTCGACATCCGCGCGATTGAACGCCTCCACCCACGCTCCGACCACTTCTTTGGGACGCATGCGTGCCATTGTAGCAGCGTCGCATCATGAGAAATACTCTTCACGGGCGCTTTCCCGTTGCAGGCGCGGCTCGGATCATTCCCGTTTCCGAGGAATGAAGGCGGGAACTGGCGGCGAGACCTTGTAGACCTTCGAGAAATCACTTTGGTTGACCGCGACGCCCAGGCACCCGCGCGAATCGTCGTGAAACGCCATTAACCGTCAGCGAATTTGCGAACATCTCGTCGTCGATTTCAGATCGGCCCTAACTAGGTCAACGCAACACGCCGAGCAGGTACAAGATCAGCGCGATGACCAGGATCGTGCCAACGACCCCCAGGCCCCCGCCTGCACCCCATTTCGAATACCCGTAATAGCCGCCGCCCCCGCCGAACAACAACAGCAGAATGATAATTAGCAATAGCATTGAACGTCTCCTGTCCGTCTTGCGACTGGGTTCCCAAGCAAGCTTGGCTCGAACCGACACTGGCCGAGCTGAGGGCTCCGGCCAGTGTCGATCACATCACATTCGACGAAACGCTAGTTCAGATAAACCTCGACTGCGATTCGATCTCCGGGATAGCTGCGGTTGTACAGGTAATAGCCACCGTCGGAGTAGTCGATATACACGTCATCGTTGTCGTACCAATCGTCTGACCAAGATTCCGGCCACGGGTCAATGATGCTGAACCAAAAACCGTCATACTGAAATCGGGGAAACCCTCCAACCACTACCACGGGATAGCTGTAGATGCGGAACCAGTGATCCCGACCGAAGTGGCCACGATATCGGTCGTCCGGAATCCGGTAGCCATGGTAGCCGCCGCGTTGCTGCCAATCGCGGTGCTCGGACTGCCAGTTGTGTGCGCGATGCCCCTGCCAGGCGGCCTGCTGTTCGGCCGGGTGGGGATGTTGTTGTGAAGATCGATTGGCCTGCTGTTGATGTTGCTGTTGCTGCTGCCGGTTCTGGTTTTGCTGCTGCTGCGCGTGCTGCTGTTTCTGTTGCTGCTCCTGCTGACCCTTGGCCTGTTGTTGCTCGTGCTGGTTTGCGGCCTTCGCTTGTTGTTGCTGCTGTTTCTGTTGCTGCTCCTGTTGACCCTTGGCCTGTTGTTGCTCGTGCTGATTTGCGGCCTTCGCTTGTTGTTGCTGCTGTTTCTGTTGCTGCTCCTGCTGACCCTTGGCCTGTTGTTGCTCGTGCTGGTTTGCGGCCTTCGCCTGTTGCTGCTGTTTCTGTTGCTGCTCCTGCTGACCCTTGGCCTCTTGTTGCTCATGCTGGTTTGCCGCCTTCGCCTGTTGTTGCTGCTGTTTCTGTTGCTGCTGCTGACCCTTGGCCTCCTCTTGTTGCTCATGCTGGTTTGCCGCCTTCGCCTGTTGTTGCTGCTGTTTCTGTTGCTGCTGCTGACCCTTGGCCTGTTGCTGATGCTGTTCCTGTTTTGCAGGCTTGGCTGCTTGCTGCTGTTTTTCAGGCTTGGCCTGCTGGTCCTGCTTTTCAGGCTTGGCCTGTTGCTCGTGTTGGTCTTGCTGTGCGTACGAAGGAGCAAAGGCTCCGAGAAGGAACGCCAGAACTCCCGTGCTGATAATCCTCGCCGATTTCATAGTCGTTGCCTCCCTTACGCTGATTCTTGCGTCCCTGACTCCTTACGCCGGGCGCCGCTGCCGTCCCCTGGCTCTGAAACGACAGGGCCCGCTCCCTACTCGGGGCTATGCCTTGTTCCTCGCCCCCGCGACCAATAGGACGATCCCTCCGACCACTGCCAGCCCTCCAAGTATCGGGGGAAGGGGAATTCGCTCATGAGTTTCTGTGGTGACCTGCAGCGATCCCACATCGAGAACTTGTTTCTGGCGCGTGTAGTTGATCCCTTGATAGGCGAGGGCCAGCGCGCCTAGAACGATTAACAAAATCCCAGCCCAACTAATCGGCTTCATATCTGCGTCACCTCGATTGGAAATTAGATAACTTTTCGACCCTGAACGAGCCTAATTACGAGAACAACGACGGCCAAAACCAACAGGATGTGAATGAAACCACCCAATGTGTAGGAAGTGACCAGTCCCAATAGCCACAGGACGAGCAAAATCACGAAAATTGTCCAAAGCACAGTTTTCTCCTCTGAGAACCGACTCGAGTTTCTTTGTCTGTCCTCCGTCCCAAGAACCAGGATGACGGCCTCATAACTCTCATTTCCTCGCCCGCCGATTTGGGTTCGTTCAACTGCCGATGTGGATCCTCGAGAGGCTATGGAATAGTCCAAAAACATTCAGAAGCCACAACACCACGACGATCACCACGACTGCGTTCAAAATGGACTTAATCGTTCCCTGCATTGGGATAAAGCGGTTGACCAGCCAAAGCAGGAGACCCACCACCACCAGGACAATCACTACTTGTAGCAAGGGCATTTGACAATCTCCTTCCCTTCGCGGGCAGACGGCTTGCTCCGCGATGTTGCGACATTGAGCCTACTTGCCGGATCTGTTTCTCGGAGACCTCTTGTTGAGGGTCGAAACGAGCAATTTCCCCGATGCGGGCACGCGAACCGCGCTCTTGATTACGATGTCCTTCGCCGTGACGCCTTTCCCGTAGAGCCTCTCGTTGCCGTCGTTATCGGGGCGCAGGGTGGAGCCCTCCAGCGAGATTCCAGCGAACAATCCTCGCGAACGCGAGTACGAGAGAATCTCCGCACGGAGCGTGACGTCGGTGGCTGCTGCAGCGTCGCGGCCCTTCGGACCTGCCGCAGCAGCGATGTCGCCGCCGAGTTTGACCTGGCTCGTGAGAATCGAATCAGCCCCGCGCTGATTCATCACCAACAGGACAAAGTCCGTCGCTTGGCCGCCCAACTGCAAGCCGAAGCTTGCACCTTCGAGTGCCATCATGGAAGGTGCACTCCAGGGGCCGTTGAACTCCTTGCCGCTCCGGCAGGTCATCACACCGCGGCCGTAACTCCCCCCAAACCCGATTGCGAATTTCAGCACGGAGGGCAGTACGATGACGCATTCCGCCTTGTCCAGAATATCCCTCGGAATATCGTCGGGAACGTTGAGAATCTCGACCATCACCTTCCCGGAATTGCTAATGCGGTTGTTTTCGTCTTTTTGAGCAGATGCCGGAAGGCCGGCCAAAGCAATCGCAACCACTAACGACAAGATCTTATTCATCGGTGCGCTCCTCTTGAGGCTGTACTAGGTCCCAGTATTCCGGGGCATTTGATCGTGGCGGCATCCCGCCTGCCGACGCACCCTTCTTAGTTCTTTATGCTGATCTGTACGGTGATGTTCGTCACTTGCCGATGTGACATCCATAACAAGGTCATCCGGGAGAAAACTGTCCAAAAAGAGACACTTGCATGGTGGCGGCGATTGAGCACCCGTCATCACCAAATCCACAGATTGCGGAACCATATCGTGCTCAGGAAGAATTCGCTATCGAGGGGAAATAGCCGCGGCAGGAGAAACGCTCAGCTTAGCCAGTTCGCTGGCAACGAAAGGTTTTCGAGAAGTTCAACGGCGAGGCCACTAAACTCAGCGCGCGCCACCTCTTTCGTGCCTATCTTCCCTTCCGAGGAATGGAGACGGGAACCGGCGGCGAGACCTTGTACACCTTTGAGAAATCACCTTGGTTGACCGCGATGCCCACGCGCCCGCGCGAATCGATATACATCAGAGGCTGCCCGACCGGCACGCCCATGAACGTTTTCTCGTATGGGAACGTGTACTGCTTCTTGCCGATCTTTAGCGTGACTTTGTCCTCGAGCGCGTAGCCGAGCTTCTTGAAATCATCGCCTTGAATGTCCGTGATCAAGCTGCCGTAAGGGTCATCGAGTCCGATGACCGTGCCGGTGATACCATTGGCTTCCACCGTCGCCGTGCGCGGCGTCAGGCGCACAAGCTCGGCGATCTCCGGCCCCGCGAGCGTCCAATCCTCTCCCGCAGCCAGATGCGCGGCGGCCGGAGAGAAAATGTCGCGGCCGTGAAACGTGGACGAGATTTTGTCGCCAATCATCCACGCGGTGTTGGTGATTTCGTGCGCGCCTTTGAAGCCGTCACGGTCCGTCACGAGCGTGACGAGGCCGTTATCCGGCAACACGAAATATTGTCCCTTTTTCGATTTCACGATCACAGCTTTCCGCGACGTGCCCACGCCGGGATCTATCACCACAAGAAAAACCGTGCCCGGGGGATAGTACGGCGTCACGCCTTCCAGAAACCGCGCGCCCTCTTCGATTGAGAACGGCGTCACCTGGTGCGTGATATCCATGATCCGCGCGTTCGGCGCTATCCCGACGATCACAGCCCGGCAGATCGCCGCCGCGTCGTTGGCCGTGCCGAAATCCGTCATAAAAACAATTGTCGGCTGCGTCGCGACCTTCGTCGCTTGGTCCGGAGCAGAGCGGCCGCCACACCCGATCAGAGAAGTGACGGCGACAAACACTGCAACGGTTGACGCCACTCGCGTTCGCAACAATTGCATCGCGCCTCCGATGAAACAACTACGGCTTCGATCTGCGCCGGCATCTTGCGCGCCCGGCAAGAACGCGCGCAACCAACACTAGGGCTGTTCCTCTCGCTCCGGCTGCGCGACCAGCAGCAGCACAATCCCAATCACGGCAAACATTCGGAATGCGGCGTCCTGCCCGTTCCAGCTCTTCGATTGCCACATCAGGAACCACTCGCCTCCAACACTCAGAAACGCAACGAGCCACATCATCATGCTCAGCGTAAGCGCGGCGATCGCCACGTTCTTCGCGCGGTGAAACTCCGCAGCCGTCCTCCGGAGCGCGCGCAACATTCCGATCCCGCCCCACCAGCACAGCACCATCGTTGCAAACTCCCACGCGATGATCGACACATAGAACGCCGTGTGCAGCGCCGGTTGATTGATCGCGCGCCACATCCCGTGATTGCCCGCAAACGTCGAATCCATCAGCAGCACGTGGCGCACGAACTGATAATTCGAATCGTAGTCCGTCAGGTTGTTGAACACCACGAACGTGTAGAAAATCGCCGCGCCGAAAACGAGCGCAATTTTGGTGGCGCGCAGCATCAACGGGCCCCCGCCGAAATCGGCGCGAACGTCCGGAAGTAGGCGATTAACGCGCGCATCGTCGCATCATCATAATCCCGGCTCGCCGCCATTTGGGTCTTCGGATTCTTCGCTTTGGGATCGCGTACGTACCCGGTGAAAAAATCCGGCGAATTCGCGGCCAGCGCCGCGAGCACGGTCCAGGTCACGCCCGATTTCAGGCCGCCTTCCGCACCGCTGTTGTGGCAACGGAAGCAATTCTGCTGCGCAATCTTGTAACCGTCCTCCACCCCGCGGCCATTCGCATTCGGCCCGCGCGGCGCAATCGCGCCGAAGACCGCATGTTCGTCGCGAAATTCGAGCCGCACAACTCCCCACGGAATTTGTGGCTCGTCCGTGTGCGACAAAATCTTGAACGCCGGCGTGAACTTCGCATGCGAGATCATGTACGGTCCCATGTCGAATCCATGCCCACCGGAATCCTTGGGCCAGCCCGAAGGCGGCTTGCCGTTCACTTCGAGCACGAGCACCGGATGATGCTGCGCGAGATAATCGCCCGGATAGTTGGCCCGATATTTGTCGTCGCAGATCGCGACCACCATCATACGGGACCGTGGTGCCGCGTCCAGATCGCGCAGCAAGCCTTCGAGCAGCACGCCGCTCACGTTCGCCGCGCCGGTGAAGTTGCTGTCGTCCGTTACGGTGTAGCTGACCTGCGGCAAAGCAAGTAAATCTTCGCGGGTGATGTAGCGAGTCGTTCCCGCGGGGAATCCCGCTAGATCGCCGCCAATCTCGAGGTCCGTCGCGGACGTCCTCTGCGTGCGCAGTTTCGTGGCGGCCGCTGCACCCAGTGCGGAACTTGCTTGCGCGGCCGCGATCCTCGGCGCGAGAAACGCCACAACGAAAATGATCGCAACACCCACAGAAAGAAATCCGATTCGGCGCCCGCGCATGCGACACATGGTATCGCAGCGCGTATCGGCCACAACTGAGAATCTCACTCACGCCTCTCTATGCTAGAGTGACGCCTTATTCTTTTTCTCGCGGAGGCGATTCGAGTCCATGGCGGCAGGTACGGAAGCGCGGCTCGCGAAACTCGGCATCGTTCTGCCGGCTCCCCCCGAGGCCGGCGGAAATTACGTTCCGGCCAAGACGATCGGCGGCACGGTGTATCTTGCCGGCGCGATCTCTTCCTCCGCGCAAGGCGTCATCGACGGAACGCTCGGCCTGAACCGCACGCTCGAGGAAGGCTATGCGGCCGCGCGCGCCTGCGCACTCACGCAATTGGCGGTGCTGCGGCGTCATCTTGGCTCCCTCGACGCGATCAAGCAAATCGTCAGCGTAAATGGTTACGTGAATGCCGTTCCCGGCTTCCCCGATTCGCCCAAGGTCATCAACGGCGCGTCGGATCTTTTCGTCGAGCTACTTGGCGAAGCGGGCCGCCACGTGCGGGCCGCCATCGGTGTCTCGGCGCTGCCGCGCAACGCTCTGGTCGAACTCCAGATGACAGTCGAAGTGGAGCGTTAGCCCATCGTCATGGCCGAACACACTCTCTGCGCCGAACCCATTCACTCGCGTTGGAATCGCGATCTGAAGCCGCGCCTCGCCATCGCTCCCGGCGACACCGTCCACCTCGAATGTCAGGACGCGAGCGGCGCCCAGGTGCGCCCCGGCATGACTCTCGCCGAGTACCTGAAAATAGACCGCGACCGCATTCACGCTCTCACCGGACCGATTTTTGTCGACGGGGCCGAACCGGGTGATGTCCTGCAAGTGGACGTGCTCGAAGTGGCGCACAAAGGCTGGGGATGGTCCAGTGTGATCACGGGGCTTGGCTTTCTCAAGGAACGCTTCGCCGACCCGTATCTTTTCCACTGGCAGCTCGAAGCCGCCGTCAGCCGTTCGCTCGCTCCCGCCGTCGTCCCGCTTCGCCCGTTCTGCGGAGTAATGGGCGTCGCTCCGGCCGAACCCGGCGAATTTCGCACCCGCCCTCCCGGCATTTTCGGCGGCAACATGGACGTGCGCGATCTTTGCACCGGCGCGCGCCTGTACCTGCCCGTGCTGAATCGCGGCGCGCTTTTTTCCGCCGGAGACGCACACGCCGCGCAGGGCGATGGCGAAGTCTGCATCAACGGGATCGAATGCCCGTCGGGCGTGACGCTGCGCTTTCACCTGCATCGCAAACAGCCGCTGGCCGCTCCGCTCGTCGAATCCCCTGCCACGCGCGAGCGATCCGCGGAATTCGGATCCTGGGTCGTCGTCGAATCCGCCACGGACGCTATCGCCGCCGCGCGGGCCGCCACTTCCCGCATGATTGACCTGCTCGTCAGCCGTTGGGGCTTCACGGCCGTTCACGCCTATATCCTGTGCAGCGCGACCATGCATCTGCATCTCAGCCAAGTCGTTAACGAGCCAATGTTTACCGTCAGCGCCTCGATGCCCAAGGATGTGCTTCCTCCGAGAGAACTCTTCTAAACGTTCGCGCCGCCCCCTCGCGCTCCGGGGCATTTGAACCGCTCGCGGGCGTGACAAATTTCTCGGTCAGCGACATAAATTATTCATAAATTTCAAATTGAAATTGCTGATCGGCTGGAACGAAAATTTCTATTGTTTTCCTCAAGACAATTCGACTAGCCTCCCTTCCATACATTTTGAAGTCTCGCGGCACTCGGAAAAATAATTCGCACCGCTCACGGGCGTGGCGGCGTTTGGGTCGGTCCCAAATGGCGGCGCCAGCGGGAGTCTTTTCTTTGTAATTCGAATTTAGGAGGCGGTCAGCCAATGACGAAGCGAATCGGAATCACCTTTTTGTTTCTCGCGTCGCTCCTCTGCCTGCTCGTCACATTCGCGACTTCCACGCCGGCGCAGCAAACTCTCGGCGGCATCACCGGCTCGGTCACGGACACCTCCGGCGCCGCGCTGCCGGACACGAACGTCAGCCTGGTGAGCGACCAGACCGCGTTTTCGCGTTCGCAGACCTCCGACGGCAGCGGCGTCTATCTCTTTGTCAATCTCCCGATCGGCACGTATACGCTGACGTTCACGCACGCTACCTTTGAATCGCAAAAGATTCCATCCATCACCGTGCAGGCGAACAGAACTGTCTCGGTAAACGCGACACTCAAGATCGGCGCAGTAAGTACAACCGTCACCGTCGAGGAAACGCCCATGGTCAATGCCGTGGACACCACGAACGGCTACGTCCTCGACAAGGTACAGATGGAATCCGTCCCGCTCCCGACCGGCAGTTTCACCGGCCTGGCGATCCTCTCCCCGGGCGTCAACGCGGAATTGCCCAGCGGCACCGGCGCCAATTCTGGATTGGGCAATCAGCCCATCTGGGCCAACGGCAACCGTGATACCAGCAATACATTCCTTCTAAATGGCGTGGACGCCAAGAATCTGTTCAATGGCAAGAGCACGAGCCAGGTCGCCTCAGCTCGCGTCGTGAATAATACCGGCGTCAGCGGCGCTGCAAGCAGCGCGGCGCAGCCGATCCAGAGCACGGCTTCGGTATACCTCGCCATCGGCGAGTCGCTTCCCTCACCGGCACCAGAAACCATCCAGGAATTCCGCGTCAACACTTCCATGTATGACGCGCAGCAAGGATCCACCAGCGGCGCGCACATCGACTTGAGCACGGCCTCCGGCACGAATGAGATTCACGGCCAGGCCTACATTCATCGCGGCACCGATGACCTCAATGCCGCTCCGTTTTTCTTCAAGCAGGATCCTACACTCCCGGCCTCGCTTAAGAATCCACAATTGCACCGCGTAACTCCTGGCGGCGACGTGGGCTTCCCGATAATCAAGAACAAGCTCTTCCTATTCCTCGGCTATCAACACGTTCATGATTCCGATCAGGAGATAGGTATCTCCCGGGTGACTGTCCCAGACGAATTTAGCGTTGCCGGCGACCCCAACCCACCCATGGGCGTCGTCCCAGTTCCCGCATGTGGTCCCCAGCGCCTGACTCCCGACCTGCAAGCGTGTCTCACCGGCATCGTAGCGAGGGATTTCAGCCCGTTCACCGGGGCCGCTCCGCTCACGACTGGCCCTGGCGGCAACCTGAGCCCGATTGCGCAGGCCCTCCTTCAGTACAAGTTGCCCAACGGGCAGTTCTTGATACCCTTCGCCACCGCGAGAGCGAATTCCCTGGCCTTCGATGAGAATGCGTACATTCCCGGGACCGCGTACTTCCTTGCAAATCAGGCGGTGGGCGACCTGGACTTCATCGCTACTTCGAAGGACTCCCTTGCACTCAAGTATTTCTATCAGCACGATCCGAGCATCGCTCCTTATGGGTATTCCAGCGTCGCTGGCTTTACGCAGAAATTGGACGCTGGCAGCCAGGTGGCCACGATCACGAACACCCAAACGATCACGCCAAACTTTAACGTCGCCGAAGTCTTTGGCTTCATTCGGGAAAAGACATACAGCACCGTTGGCCAGCCGTTTACGCCGGCGCAGTTCGCTACTCAATGCGTGGCCCTAACCGGAGCGACCCTCAACGCCTGCACGATAAATACATACGGCTCATCCGTTTTCCCGGGCATTAGCATCGCGGATATGCTGGGCGCCAGTTCTGGAGACAGCGTTGGCCCCTCCGTGGCCATGACCATGGGTGAGGGCGGTGCGTCCCAAGGCGCATTCACCGGTGTATTCCAAAACCGTTTTATGCCGTCAGCGAACGCCATCTGGACCAAGGGCAAACACACCATCACGTTCGGCGGCTCATGGTCCTATACCCAGCTCAACACTCGCGACAGAAGAACGGACCAGGGCATGATTGGTTTTGAGGACTTCTCGCAATTCGTGGAGGGCCTGGTCACTCCATATAGCACGAATGGGTTCATAGCTACGGCGTTCTTGACCGGCAATGCGAACCGCTATTATAGCGCCAATGAATCCGGTGAGTACGTTCAGGACAAATTCCAGCTTCGCCCGAACCTCAGCGTCACGTTTGGCATTCGCTGGGACTACAACGGCGGCCTTTCGGAGAAGAACGGCGAGATCTACAATTTCGATCCTTCGAAGTACAACTACGACCCCACCACCGACACCCTCAATTCGAACGGCTTTATTATCGCAGGCAACAACAAACTGTTCCCCTCGAAGGGCGTCAGCAATTCGACCTTGACCGGCAGGCAATGGGGCCTCGCACCGCGCCTTGGCGTGGCCTGGAGCCCGAAGATGTTCAACAACAAGCTCGTGGTTCGCGCTGGCTGGGGCATGTACTACGACCGTGGCGAGCTATTTGCCTATCTTTCCCCCGGCTTCGCGGCCGGTGTGATTCCTGGCGGACCCTTTGGTGTCAACCAGGCGCCGCCGTTCGTGAGCTCGCAATCTTGCAGCATTTTTAGCCAAACTACCCTGTATAACTTTTTCGTGCCCACATGCATCCCTGAAGACGGATTCTCCTTCCAGAGCCCGTGGGGCCCGAATACGCCGAGTCAGCCAACCGGCAACCCGGCTGACATCAACAAATTCATTCCAAACACGGGAACGCCGGGCGTTGGAGTCGCTGCTGGAATTTCCGAAGGCCAACCACTTTTCGTCTTCGCCGATTACAACCGGACGAACAAGCTCCCATACACTCTCAACCAAACTCTCGACATTCAATGGCAACCGCGTAACGACTTGGCCATCGATATCGGCTACGTCGGCAACCTCGGACGCCACCAGGTAATTCCTTTGCCCTTCAATCAGGCGCAGATCGCGTCGCCGGGCAAGCCCATTCGCCCGGGCACGCCGTTTGAGCAGGATTTCACCTACGGCTACTCTGTAGGGGGCGAAAACTTGCCTGCGGTTAATGGGAATCCGGCGCAGCCCTACCAATTCAACTACGAAGGAGGCAACGTGGACCTTCGCGTCCCCTTCATCGGCTATTCATCGGAATCGGAGTCGTATACGGCGGCAGGAGTTTCAGCGTATAACGCGTTGCAGGTCCATGTCGAAAAGCGCATGAGTCACGGCTTGCAGGTCGGTTTCTCGTACACCTATTCGCACTCGCTCGATGAGCAAAGCGCCCTGGGTCTGTTCTACAACGGCAACAACCCTCTGAACTTGCGCTCGGGCTACGGCAATTCAGACTTCGACCGGACGCACGTAATGAATTTCACCTACCGCTACGAACTACCCAAGTTCGCGAGCGAGTCTTCCTGGGAGGGCAGGGTGGTTGACGGCTGGGCCATCAGGGGCCTCGTGATTCTCCAAAGCGGGCAGCCTTATAGCGTTATTGATTTCTCGGGCGCTGTCGGCAGCATCTTCTACGGCACGTCTGACGGCATCACCAACCCGATCGTCCCGCTTGCTCCCGGTTGCTCGCCAAAGAAAGCGCGCCAGAGCGCCAGCGGAGCCTTCTACAACCCCAACGACCCGTCTACGGCCGCCCTCGACTCTAACTGTTTCACGCTGCCGCTGCTCGCTCCAGGCGCGACGGTCGCCGGCCAGGCCGGAGCCATTCCCTCGAATGATCCCTACGAGACGAACTTCATCACCAGCGGACAGCGAAACATTTTCCGGCAAACATGGCAGAAGCGCGCGGACATTTCGATCGTAAAAACTACGAGAATTAACGAGCGCGTGTCGGTGAAATATTCGTTTGATGTCTTCAACCTGACCAACACACCCAGTTTCGACATCCCGATCGACGACGTCACGCAGAATCTGTTTTTCAACGATTTCCCGCAGGCAGGTACGCCTGCGACAACAACGCCTTGCGACAAGACGTTCACTGCCCTGTACCAATGCGCAAGCGTTAGCGGCCTCGGTCAGGTGGACAAGACCATCGGCACATCGAGGCAGATACAGATGTCGCTGAGCGTACAGTTTTGATTTCTACGTTTCGCTAAGGCGGGCGTGAGCAAATCGGGGGACGGCGGCTTTCCGCCGTCCCCCTTTTCTTCCTTTGAATTTCGGCGCAGAATCGCTTCACTCTAAAGCATCAAATCGTTCAATGTGGCGGCGATTCTCGCGTGTTTTGCGCACTTAAGGCCCCTTAACTGGTCGCTTAACGCAGAAACCACGCAGCCCCGAAGGTCGTCATGCCGCGCTCACCGTCACCGACAGCGTTTCCACTGGCGCGGCGTCGAACCCCGCCTGCAGTTCCGCCGCGGCCGAAAACACCTTTCCCGCTACGTGCCGCGCCGGAAACTGGAACGTCAGCGACTCCTCCGCGAACGGGTAGGGATTGAGCACAAAGTGGCGTGTTCCCGCCGACCGCACCTCGATGCGCGCATGCCCGCCGCCTCGCAACGGCAACGGGTGCAACAGGTTGGCCGGCCGCGAAAAATTCACGCAAGTCAGCAGGGAAAGATAGTCGGTGGCCTGCAGCAGCCGAAAATGGTCCAGGACGGCGGCTTCGGCTTGCTGTTCGGCAGGGAAGCGGGGATCGCTCGCAACTTGTTGCATCAGAGATGCTTGGAATATTTTCTGCCCGACCAGAAACTCATCGAGGAGAGGCAATTCCGTCGGCGCAATCGTCGAGCGGTCGGCGTGGTCGTTCAGCAAACTATATGTGTGCATGGAAATCAGGATCGCCGCGTAAGGGTCTTCCTCCGCGATCAAGCGCACGGCGCGGTCGCGCACCGCAAGATAGTCCGCCAGATCAATCTCCTCGAAGGCAGAGTATTTGCCGACGAGCTCGAACGAAAATGCGCTGGGCTTGCCCTGGCGCGTGATTTGCGGCGATGCGTCGCGCGCGAGCCAGCCGTCGTCGTGGCGCGCGATTCCCTTCAGGACATGCGCGCGCGGCTCGGGCGATAAGAAACGCTCGTTGCCCCAGCGCTCGGCGAATGCCCCCGCCAGACGAGCGTGGTCGGGATGAGTTACCAGCCACCATCCGGTTTCCGTTTCCAGGCGCAACATTTCAGGTCTCCTAGTTCCGAGCGAATCTATTCTGTTTCCGGCGCGCGGGCCGACTCGTGCCAGCGATGCAGAAAGTACCACTCCAAAAACATCACCGCGAAAATGAAGCTGAAACCCAGCACCGTCGCGGCAAATACGAGCGCGAACAGATAGTCGGTCTGCAGCTGCGTGGACGCATAAAGAATCGAGTAACCCAGCCCGCCTTCGCCGACGCGGCTCGACCCCGCGTAGAGTTCGCCGGTGATGGCGCCGATCAGCGCGATGCCGCTGGCGATGCGAATCCCCACGAAGAGCGCAGGAACGGCATGCGGCAGGCGCAGCTTGAAAAGGAGCTGCGCGGGCGAGGCGTTGTGCATCAAGAAAAGATTCACCAGATTTTCGTCCACGCTGATGAGACCTTGCGTTGTATTGGCGATGACCGGCGCGAGCGAGATGACGAACGCGATGAAAGTCACCGCCGGCGCGCCCGCTCCGATCCACATGAGGATCAGCGGAGCGATGGCAATGATGGGCACCGTCTGCAGCAGGATCGTATAAGGGTAAAGCATTCGCCGCACCCAACGCGACTGAGCAAAAATCAGCGCGACCAGCACGCCGACGACGATACTGGCAATGAGCCCGCCGAGAGATTCCTCGGCCGTGATGGCGAGCGAGGCGAGCAACGAAGGAAACCGCGCGACCACTGCTTTCGCGACGGCCCAGGGCGAAGGCAGCATGTAAGGTGGGACTTTGAAGATCCACAGGATCAACTGCCAGAGAACGACCAGCGCCGCGAAGACGGCCGCGGCATTTGCAACGGTGACCAGATGCCGCCTCATTGAACGAGCGCCTCTCTGAGCACGTGCGACGCGCGGGCCACCAGCGCCTCAAACTCCGGAAGCTCTCGCAGCAGCGCCGTGCGCGGAAACGGAAGGTCGACCTGAAAACTGGCGTGGATGCGTCCGGGATGAGGCGACAGCACGACGATTCGGGTCGAGAGGAAGACCGCTTCCGCAACCGAGTGGGTGACGAACACCCCGGTCCATTTCTGTTCCGCCCGCAAGCGAAGCAGTTCCTCGTTCATGCGGTCGCGCGTCATTTCGTCCAGGGCGGCGAACGGCTCGTCCATCAGGAGCAGCCGGGGATTGGTGGCCAGGGCGCGCGCGATGGAGGCGCGCATCTTCATTCCTCCGGAAAGCTCGCGAGGGTAGGCTTCGGCGACGTCCTGAAGTCTCACGAGCTCAAGCAGCGCGGCGGTTGTTTTCTTGCGGCGATTGCTGCCAGCGCGCTCCAGTTCCAGACCCAGGCCGACGTTGTCGCGGACGGTACGCCACGGAAGAAGCGTGGCGTCCTGAAATATGAAGGAGATTGTCTCGCGCGCGTCCCGGGGCGTCATGCCGTCAATTCGAATGGTTCCGTTGGTTGGCGGCGTAAGACCCGAGATCAACTTCAGCACCGTGGATTTGCCGCAGCCGGACGGGCCAATGATGCTGACGAACTCGCCTTTTTGGATCGTCAGCGCGATGGCATCGAGCACGACCCGCCCCGTGCCGTAACTCTTGGTGACGGCGGCGAACTCAACCTGCGGGACCGTCGAGGCGGCGCTCATCCGGCAGCCTCGCTTGTTGGCAAGTAGAGAGCCGAGGGCCGGTCGCCCGTGTGGTAGACGATCTGCGTGGACCGCCGCCAGTCCCAGGAGTTGGCGCGGCACGAAGGCACTTCACTTCCGGGGTTGCGGTCGTAGAGCGGAAACGCGCTCGAGGCGATTTCGAGGCGAATGCGGTCTCCGGCGGCAAAGAGACAGGACGTGGGCTCGAGATCGAATTGCCAATGGTGAATTTTGTCCGCGGCGTAACCGGACTTCGCAAAAAGCCAACTGGAACGCGCGATCCCGATGCAGATGAATTCCGCGGCGCCCGTGGGACGGACACGCACGAGTTTTGCCGTGAAGTCGGCGTGTTCGGCGGAGGTGGCGCAGTAGAGCGAAACGCGCGGCTGGCCGAAAACGCGCAGGGGCGCCGCGAGCGGCGCGGTTGAGTAGACGAGCAGGTTGTTGCCGAGCTCGAGCGATGCCTGATCGAACTGCCCGCTGGGTGCCGCGGCGCCTCCCGGCGCGAGAACCGGGACCTCCGGATCGTAAACAAAAATGTCAGAGGATTCGTTATTCGCGGGTTTCGAGGCGGACAAAACGCCATCGCCTTTGCGCGAGTTCGCGCGGCCGGCGCTGCTCAAGTACAGCGCGTGCTTCGCTTCCAAAGGGAACTTAGCGGCGTGGCGCCAGCGATTTTCGCCGAGCGCGAAGTGACGGATGCGGGGTTCGTGCGCGAATTCTCCCGAACCCTTGAGCCAGTGATTGAACCAGCGAAGCAGGAGCGCGTCGGTATCGAGGAGCGCCTCGGCGCCGAAGTCCGACGTTCCCACCCGGTCGCCCCACGGCATGTGCACCCAGGGACCGGCGATCAGGTACTGGTTTTCGCGCGCGACGGGGCTGCCTGCGCGCATGGTCAATGCGAGAAATCCGTCGATGCTGCCCTGGAGGTAGGTGTCGTACCAGCCGGAAACGTGCAGCGCCGGGACGCGGATGCGGTCAAACGTCTGGCTGATGTCGAGCGACGACCAATATTCACCGGGGTCGGGGTGATCGAACCAATCGAGCACGTAGGTCGGCAGGCCTTCGCCGTGCAGCGCGGGATTATCGCGGAACGGGAGGACGCTTGGCTGCGCGGTCAGGTCGGCCCAGGCCTGCTCGAGACGGTCGCTCGTCTCGCGCAGACTGCGGCGGCGGGCGTCGGCCTTCAACATTTGCAATCCCCAACCGAGCGACGATGCCAGACGCAACGCGCCGTGGTGATAGAACCAGCCATGGTAAAGGTCGTGCGCCGCCATGCCCGGCGCGATGCAGACCAATCCTTCCGGACGCTCGGCGGCGGCGAGGAGTTGCGTGATTCCCTGATAAGAGAAACCGTACATGCCGAGGCTGCCGCTTGATTCCGGTCGTATGCTCAGCCAGGCGATGGTTTCGGCGCCGTCGCGGCCTTCGTGGCGGAAGGGGTAGAAGTCGCCGCCGGAGTCGCCGCGGCCGCGAACGTCCTGGATGACGACATTGTAGCCGTGGCTGGCGAACCATGCCGGGTGCGCGTAGGTGACGGTGGAACCGATATCGCGGCCGTAGGGCTGGCGCATCAGGAGCGTCGGATGCGGACCGGGCTGCGGGGGATAGTAATGATCGGAAACCAGCGTGACGCCGTCGGAGAGGCGGCAGCCGACGCCGCGTTCGAGGAGGACGCCGTTGCCGTAGTCGATCAGCGGCAATTGCGGCGGCGTGTTTTCGGCGCGAGATGACAAGAGTATGGTCCTCGGTGGCGTTTGTGAATGCGTGCCTTTACATGCGCATTGTGATTACACGCTGCGATAAAGGCAGCGCGTTGCCAAGCATCGGCGCAGGGCGTACCGGTGCTACGCCCCTAACCGTCGCTTCCGTCCTCATGGCTTGGGCGGATCCGGGAAGCGGAGCATCGCTTCGAGGGCGGCCGCGAGCTTCGTCACGGCCTGGTCGAGCCAGAGCGCGCCGTTCTCTGCTGTGGCGGGGCGCGGGTCGCCCATCACGCCGCTGGGCGCGATATCGCGCGTGAGCCAGGCAAAAGTGGCAGGGGCGTTTTCCGGCAGCAGCATTTCCGGCTTCGCGACGTCCGCGATGTAATTGCTTGTGTAGGCCGAACGATCGACCAGTTCCGGCACACTCGCGAGGAGAAACGCGGTTTCCACTTCGCCGGCATGAAAGCCGTAGGCGCGCTCCTGCGCGGAGAGGCCTTCGAATTTGACTCCGCCCGAGCCGTGGAGCGCGAAGGTGCGCAGCTTGAATTCGGCGCGCAGATCGCGGGCCATCACGTCAATCAGCGCGGTGTTGCCGCCATGCGTGTTGTAGAGCACGAGTTTTCGGAAGCCCGCGCTCGCGAGGCTCGATCCAAGATCGCGGAGGACGGCCATGAACGTGGTCGCGCTGACCGAAAGCGTGCCGGGAAATCCGATGTGCTCGTTGCTCTTGCCGTAGTGCACGGGTGGCAAAGCAAAGACCGGCGCGTCCGGAGGGAGCTTTTCAAGCGCGCGGCCCAGCAGAAGGTTGTTGATCAGCGTATCGGTCGCCAGAGGCAGATGATGGCCGTGCTGCTCGATGGCCGCAGTGGGCAGCACGAGGAGGGTGGAATCGCGCGGGAGCGCGTCCACCTGCTTCCAGTTGAGATAAGCGAAATTGCGCGCGTCCGGGATCCAGGTTTTCATCGTGTGATCTCTTGGCGTTTGAAAGTAATCATCTTCCCCGGATTCAGCAATCCTTTCGGGTCGTAGCGCTGCTTGGCGAGGAGCTGCACGTTGTCCGCGCGATAGCGCCCTCCCCCTTCGACATTATTCACATGCGGATTGGCGACGAACACGCCGATCTCGCGGCAGAACGAGATCATATCGTTGAGACGGTCCTCGGTGGTGTAGTAAACGACTGGAATCGCGCCGGGAATCATGCGCCCATCGGCGGCCTTCCAGAACTCCATGTGAAAGAGGAATTCCTTGCCGAAGCGCTCCTTCAGGCGGCGCATCTGGTCGCGCACCGTGGCGGGATCGAAGGCGCATTGAAGATAGGTGTAAGCCTCGTCGGTGCGCATGGCCCAGAGAGTAGTGTGATTCCAGGTGTAGTCCGAAAGCAGCGGGCGGGTGCGCACGCCGAGATATCTTCCCGAATAGGTGACTTCCCCTCCCTGCTTGCGCGCGGCGGCTTCGAGATCAGCGCATTGCGCTTCGGCGATCAGAAAAAAGATGAGCGCTTTGCCTTCGGGCACGTACTGCTTGACCGGCGTGAGGAAGGACGGGATCGGCCACTCGAAGAGAGTGACGAGGCGCTTGGTCCAAGCGGGATCGCCGGCGATGCGTTCGCTGAAATCGAAGGCGGCGGCGAATGTGGCGAAGGCAATCGCGCACTGCGACCATTCAACGGCCGGCGCGAGCGCGAGCCAGATGCGGGTGACAATTCCGTTGGTACCCCAGGCGTGGAGAATGTCGTGAACGGCCTGCCCTTCGTGAAGCACGACGCGCGGCTCGGCTTCCATGGTGACGACTTCGAGCGCACGGACGGTCTGAAAATCGCGCAGGTTACCGTGGGCGACCGAACCGATGCCGCCGGAGCCGCCGCCGAGGAAACCTCCCACAGAGGCTTTGACGATCGTCGAGGGATAGCAGCGCAATTCCCAACCGAACTTCCGTGCTTCGTTTTCCAGGACGCCGAGGCGCACGCCGGGCTCGCATACCGCAACGCCATCGGGCTGAATTTCCTCGATGCGATCCATGCGCGCGAGATCGAGCACCACGCCGCCGTGAAGCGGAACCGCCTGGCCGTAGTTCCCGGTGCCCGCGCCGCGTGCGGTGACGGCCAGATCGTGAGCGTGGCAATAGCGCAGAATATTCACAATCTCGGCGGCGTTGAGTGGCTGCACGACCAGGTCGCCGACTTTTCCATCGAGCTGCTTGCGCAGGACGGGCGAATACCAGTAAAAGTCGCGGGAGAGCTGCTCGACGGTTTGAGGGTGCGTGAGCACGCGCGCGGAATCGCCTAGCAGAGAAGCGAGTGCGGCAGCGTGGCGCGAGTCCGTGCTCATGGGTCGTCGGTAAGGCTACGATTTCTTTCCGTTTTTCCTCGAAGTGCTCCAGGTGCTGAAAGCTTTCTGCATTCTCGGATCGTCGAACAGCGTGTTGCAAAGTTCGCGCAGCAAAGGGCCTTCGACCACGCAGGCCATGTCCGCGCGGCGCGCCACTTCGCGGGCAGCGATGTGAATCTGGAAGCAGTGGCGATTGGCATCTTCGATGGTGGCGCCGTAAACCACGCGGTCCAATCCCGCCCAGAGAGCGTTGGCCATGCACATCGCACACGGCTCGCACGTGGAATACATCGTGTATCCGGCCAGCGAGGGACGCTTGAGCTTCTTGCAGGCGAGGCGAACAGTGCGCGTTTCGCCGTGAGAACTGGGATCGTGCTCGCGCGCGACCGCGTTGGTCGCGCGCATGAGCGCCTCGCCCGATTGGGTGTGAACAATCAGCGCACCGAAGGGCGAGGGGTAAGGGGTGCGAAAGGTGCGAGCGGTGAAATGGACGAGCGAGCGCATGCGCTCCTCGTCGGCGGACGTGAAATTGGGCGTCGTTTTAAGGCGCGCCATGAAAGATCGTAGCACGGCGGCAGACACCGATAACAGCCTTAAGATGGCGTGAGTTAGGGGGCGAGAGGGCTACCGCGACGGAGGCGGGCGTGCTAATCTGCTGCATGCGCAGGCTCGTCCTCTCGGCCAGCTGCTTTTCCCTCCCCTTACTCGCCAGCTTGCTCGTCTCCGGGTGTCACGGCTCGTCCACTGGAACCGGATTGACCAAAATCACGCTGCAGGCGGACTGGTATCCACAGCCCGAACATGGCGGATTCTATACCGCGCTGGCCAAAGGCTATTACAAGGATGAGGGGCTTGACGTCAGCATACAGCCCGGCGGGCCATACGTGAGCGTGGAGCAACAGGTGTCCACGGGAGTAGCGCAGTTCGGTATGGGATCGTCGGACCTCGTGCTGGAGGCGGTGGCGGACGGGCAACCGCTGGTCGCGGTGGCCGCGACGATGCAGCACGATCCGCAAGGCATCATGGTGCGGAAGGATTCGCCGATTCGGACGTTCGCTGACCTGAACGGGCACACGGTGGCGATCAAAATCGGGGCATCCACCTGGTGGGAATATATCGCGCGGAAGTATCAACTCAACAGCGTCCACGAAGTTCCGGCCATGATGAACGTGGCGAACTTTGTGGCCGATCCGAATTACGTGCAGCAGGCGTTCGCGACGTCCGAGCCGTTTTTCGCGAAGCAGGCGGGGATTGAGACGCGCGTGCTGCTCACCAGCGACGCGGGGTACAGTCCATATCGCGTGATGTTCACGACGCGGGATTTTCTGGCGCAGCATCCGGACGTCGTAGCCAAGTTCGTGCGCGCGTCGTTGAAGGGCTGGCGCGATTACCTGAGCGATCCCACCGCGGCTCATGCAACTATCGCGAAGCTCAATCCCGCGCTGAATCCGGAATGGATGGAATTCACGTGGCGCGCGCTGCGGGACGGCCACTTCGTCGCCGGGGACGATCCGAGCGGCGCACAATTGGGCCAGATGGTTGCGGCGCGCTGGAATACAATGTACGACCAGTTGCTGGACTTGAAGGTAATCGGCAAGCCGTTTGATCCGGGGACGGCGTACACGCTGCAATTCGTGGGATCGAAGTAGCACGCGGCAGTGGTCGCCAGGCAATCGGGGCGCGAGAGAAAGTCACCGTGGATATTTTCATCAGCGGCGGCACCGTGGTCACGATGGACGCGGAGTTCCGCGTGATCGAGGATGGCGGCGTCGCAATCGAAGGCGACGCGATCGCGGCGGTCGGCAAGCGCGCGGATCTCGAACCGAAAGCGCGCGGCGCGAAGAAGACGATTGACGCGCGCGGCACGCTGGTCCTGCCCGGCATGATCAACGGCCACGCGCACGCGGCGATGAGCCTGTTCCGCGGCGTGGCGGAGGACCATTCGCTCGACGACTGGCTGCAGCGGTACATCTTCCCCGCCGAATCGCGCAATGTGACCGAAGATTTCGTCTTCTGGGGCACGCGCCTGGGCGTGCTGGAAATGCTGCGCGGCGGCGTTACCACCTACGCCGACATGTATTACTTCGAGGACGTGGTCGCGCGCGTCACCAAGGAAGCCGGGATGCGCGGCGTGCTCGGCGAGACGATCCTGGATTTCGCGGCGCCCGATCACAAGACGCCGGCCGCGGCGCTCGAGTACACGAAATATTTCATCGAGCGCTGGAAGGACGATCCGCTGATCACGCCCGCCGTCGCGCCGCATTCGATCTACACGCTCTCGACCGACACCTTGAAAAAGGCGGCGGCGCTCGCGCGCAGCCAGGGCGCGCCGATCCTGATGCACATCGCCGAAGCGCCGTTTGAAAGCGAGCGGAGCCGCGCGCAGCACGGCGGTTCGCCGGTGAATTACCTCGAACGCATCGGAGTGCTCGGCGCCGACGTCGTGGGCGCGCACTGCGTCTGGGTGGACGCGACGGACATCGCGACGCTTCTCCGGCGCGGCGTGGGGACGGTGCACAATCCATCGAGCAACATGAAGCTGGCTTCGGGCGTGATGCCCGTCGTGGATCTGCTGACGGCGGGCGTGCCGGTGGGCCTCGCGACCGACAGCGCCGCGAGCAACAACAATCAAGATCTCTTCCAGGAAATGAACGTCGCGGCGAAATTGCAGAAGGTCACGCGCATGGACCCGCGAGCGCTGCCCGCGCGGCAAGTCGTCGAGATGGCCACCATCGGCGGCGCGCGCGCGCTGCACCTCGACAAGCAAATCGGCTCGCTCGAAGTCGGCAAGCAGGCCGACGTCGTGCTGATCGGCACGGGCGCGACGCATTCGACGCCGATGTACAACGTCTATTCGCAGCTGGTGTACGCGCTAAACGCGCACGACGTGCTGACCGTGGTGATCGCGGGGAAAATCGTGATGGAAGTTCGCGTGATGATGACGATGGACAAGCCCGCCATCCTCGCGAAGGCGCACGAATATCAGCGCAAGGTCGCGGCCTCGCTCGTCGAACCGCCGCCGGTCTGAGAACAGCCTATATAGAGGTATAGTAGCCGCCATTTAGTTTGCGCGAGGCCAGCAGAGAGGCGACGAATGCACCGATATGTCGGCATCCTGGGCATCTTATTCGTACTCGGCATGGCGTATTTGTTCTCGACGAATCGCCGCGCGATTCGCTACAAGACCGTCGGCTGGGGCCTCGGCCTGCAAATCGCCTTTGCGTTTCTGGTGATGCGCTGGACGATCGGCCAGGACATCTTCGCGTACCTCGGCCGCGGCGCAACCAAGCTCCTGAGCTTCGCATTCTACGGATCGTCGTTCGTTTTCGGCGAGCTGGGGATGCAAAATTCCCCGCGCGGATTTATTTTCGCGTTTCAGGCGCTCCCCATCATCATTTTCATCGCCGCGTTTTTCGCCATCCTCTATCACTTCGGCGTGATGCAGGTGATCGTCCGCGCGGCGGCCTGGGGCATGACGCGCCTGATGGGCGCGAGCGGCGCGGAATCGCTCAACGTCGCCGCCAGCATCTTCATGGGCCAGACCGAAGCGCCGCTCACCATCCGACCGTTTCTCCCGGAGGTCACGCGCTCCGAGCTGATGACCATCATGACCAGCGGCATGGCGCACGTTTCCGGCAGCCTGATGGGCGCGTACATCGTCTACGGAGTTCAGGCCAAGCACCTGCTCGCCGCCGTGATCATGACCGCTCCGGGCACGATCCTGATTTCCAAGATGCTCGTGCCCGAAACGGAAACTCCACTCACCGCCGGGCGCGTGGAAATGGCGGAACTCGAGCGCGAGCCGAATTTGCTCGGCGCGATCGCGCGCGGCACCAGCGACGGCTTGCACCTCGCGCTCAACGTCGCCGCGATGCTCATTTCCTTCATCGCGCTGGTGTATCTGCTGGACGCGTGCTTCGGCGGCACGCACAACTTTCTCGCATCGCACGGGGCGGCGTGGTTTCCGTCGAGCCTCGAGCAAATCTTCGGCTGGATTTTCGCGCCGATCGCGTGGCTCGCCGGAGTTCCCTGGCACGACGCCGGCACCGTCGGCAATCTGATGGGCCTGCGCATGGTGACGAATGAGCTGGTGGCATTCCAGCGGCTGGGGCCGATGCAGGCGACGCTCGATCCGCGGTCGTTCACGATCGCCACATTCGCGCTTTGCGGATTCGCGAATTTCAGCTCGATCGGCATTCAGATCGGCGGCATCGGCGCGCTCGCGCCCAACAAGCGCTCCGAACTCGCGCGCCTCGGCATCCGCGCCATGCTCGCCGGGACGGCGGCCAATCTGATGTCCGCTGCGATCGTGGGGATCATGCTGCGATGAGTGCCTTCGTAGCGCCGGCGTCTCGCCGGCTCTTCGCCCGTGCCTTTGGGTTTCAGTGGCACAGACACTCCTGTCTGTGCTCTGACGACCTCCGCTCCGCCACATTCGCCGGCGTAATCGGCCGCACACTCGCATTGGTTCGCGCGCTGTCATCCCGAACCCCTTCAGGGGTGAGGGATCTCTCTTCGACGTTAACAACCTGCACCCAATGACCGCCACGCGCAAACCCGCCGCCTCCGACTTCCCCCGCGCCTCCCGCGCCGCAGAATTCATCCAATCGCGCACAAGACTCCGCCCGCGCATCGGACTCGTCCTCGGCTCCGGCCTCGGCGCCTTCGCCGACGAACTCTCCTCCGCCACGCGAATTCCCTACCACAAAATTCCCGGCTTCCCGCGCTCGACGGTCGAAGGCCACGCCGGCCAGCTCGTCATCGGCAAGCTTGGCGAAATAGCGGTCGCCGTGATGCAGGGGCGCGTGCACCTATATGAAGGATACGCACCGAAGGAAATCGTGTTTCCGATGCGCGTCCTAGGGCGGCTGGGAATTCGCGCGGCGATCCTGACGAACGCCGCGGGCGCGATCAACGTGGCCTATAGCCAGGGCGCGCTGGTGGTGATCCGCGACCACATCAATCTCCAGGGCGCGAATCCGCTGGCCGGGCCGAACGACGAGCGCTTCGGCGTGCGCTTCCCGGACATGTCGCAGGCGTACTGGAAGCCGTACCGCGAAATCGCGCTCGGCGAAGCGAAGCGGCTCGGCCTCGGCGCGCACGAAGGCGTGTACGCCGCGCTTTCCGGGCCGAGTTTTGAAACGCCGGCGGAAATTCGCTACCTCAAGACGATTGGCGCGGACCTCGTCGGCATGTCCACTGTCCCCGAAGTGATCGTCGCGCGCCAGATGGGCATTCGCGTCCTCGGAATTTCCTGCGTCACGAACATGGCCGCCGGAATCCTCGATCAGCCCCTCACCCACGCCGAAGTAATGGAGACAGGCGACCGCGTCAAAGGCCAGTTCATGGCCCTCCTCCGCGCCGTGATTCCTCACGTTGCCGCGAACACCGGCTCCTAAACGCCGCATACTCGCAGCCTGTATTACTGAAAGCATCATACTATCCAGAGTGCTATCATCTGCCTCGCTTGCAGCCTTTTGCCCTTTATTCGTGTTTGTCATGACAGGTTCCAATGAACCCGGGATGTCGAGTGCGGGAGCTCTCGCGGCAGGTGGTAGGGGGAGGGCGTCGATGCGTACTTTGGGAATAGCTCTCATCCTCGTGCTGATATTCAGCGCCCATTCGTGGGCACAGTCGGATGAGAACGTCCAGAATTGCAACAGTCCCGACGCGAAGCCGGACCTGACAATACAATCATGTTCATACCTGATCCAATCAGGGAAGCTTTCTGGAGCAGATCTTTCCAGTGCTCTCAATAACCGAGGCAGCGCTTACGAGGTTGAGGGAAACCACGAGCTTGCGATTCAGGATTTCAATCAATCGATAGGCCTGAATCCGGCCTCCGCCAAGTCCCTTTATCGCCGCGGCAGCGCCTACTACGCCAAAGGTGACTACGATCACGCGATCCAGGACTACGATGAGACAATCCGTCTGAATCCAACATGGGATTGGGCATTTGACGGTCGGGGGAACGCATACTACGGCAAAGGCGATTACGATCATGCGCTTCAAGACTACGATCAGGCCCTTCACCTGAGTCCAACTTTCCCAGCAGCGTTCAACGGCCGCGGGAACGCATACTATGGCAAGCGCGACTATGACCACGCAATTCAAGACTACGATCAAGCCATTCGGCTGCTTCCAAGTTACGCACTGGCATTTGCTGGCAGGGGGAACGCCTACTATGGCAAGGGCGATTACGATCACGCGATTCAGGACTTCGATCAAGCGATCGCCCTAAATCCAAATGACGCCACAGCGATCAGCGGCCGGGGCGGCGCTTACGTCGGCAAGGGTGATTACGATCACGCGATTCAGGATTATGATCAGGTCATTCGCCTGGTTCCAACTTATCCCGGAGCATTCAGCGGCCGTGGGAACGCGTATCTCGGCAAAGGAGACCTCGATCACGCGATTCAGGACTTCGATCAAGCCATTCGTCTGAGTCCAACTGACGCGGCGGCCTTCTACGCTCGAGGCAACGTCTACGCTCGCAAAAGTGATTACGATCATGCAATTCAGGACTACGACCGAGCGGTCCAGCTGAATCCAACCGACACCGCAAACTTTCGCAATCGAGGCATCGCTTATTACGGCAAAGGTGACTACGATCACGCAATTCAAGATCTGGATCAGGTCATTCAGCTGAATCCAACCGACGTAGTCCTTTACCTCCGCGGCAGCGCGTACTTCAGCAAGCGCGACTACGATCACGCGCTTCAAGACTTCGATCAATCGATTCGTCTGAATCCAAAGTACGCTGTCGCGTTCAACGCTCGAGGAGGCGCTTACTTCAGAAGAGGTGACTACGACCACGCGATTGAGAATTACGATCAGGCCATTCGCCTGAATCCCAATTACGATGAGGCCTTCTCCAACCGGGCCCTGGCCTTCGGCGAAAGGGGCGACTACGATCGCGAAATCCAGGACTACGATCAGTTTATCCGCCGAATTCCAACTGACGCCGCAGCTTTCAACAACCGGGGCTTCGCTTACGGCGGCAAGGGCGACTACGATCGCGCGATCCAGGACTACGATCAGGCCATTCGTTTGAAACCAACTGATGAAAAAGCTCTCAACAATCGGGGGATCTCCCGATTCTGTTTGGCCCGATATGAGGACGCGGAGAAGGATTTCGTGGAGGCTTCGCGGCTTCAACCCAAGGACCTGTACAGTATTCTCTGGCTATACCTGACGCGGGCGCGAGCCTCCGACAAAACACGCACCGATTTCACAATAAGCGTTGCGACGGCAGATCTGAAACCGTGGCCGGGAAAAGTCGTCGAGTTGTACCTTGGAATCGCCGAGCCCGAGGCGGTTTTGTCGGCGGCGAAGGATCTCTATTCAGGAAAAGAGAAGAACCAAGTCTGCGAGGCTTACTTTTTCCTAGCCGAGCACGCACTGATTGCCGGCGATCGGGCAGAAGCCATTCGTCTTTTTCAACAGGCTTTGGACACCGCGGCAATGCAATCGGTCGGCTATAGCACGTCGAAAGAAGAACTTCGCCGCCTAAACACCCAAGCGGCGCCCTAACGCCCGGTTAACAATTCGGAACGGACGGCCTACCTTATTTCCGCAGGCGGTGGCTCAGGTTCAGGCGTTTGGATTTTCGGGTCCTCATCCTCGGTGTGCGAGCGTAGGGCTTTTCCGGCCCTCCTTACACACTTCCCTTTCCGGAGCCAGCCTGTCCGACCTGGACCCCTTCTAGCCCCTCGGCAAAAGTCCACAGGCGCCGCTTGACAATTTCAAATCTCCAGCGTGCTAGCGTGAGTCGAGGGCGAACTCTTGGCGCCCAAGGCCCTTCGGCGGTCCGCCGCTCGCCACGGCGAGCAGGCGGCGGGCTGGTCGGATTGTCAGAGGAAAGGAAAAATGCGCGAGAACGCGGCGTCGCAGCAAAGCACGAGACGAGAGCGAGCACCCCACCCTCGCCAAACGAGCGCGGCGCACCGGGAAAATCGCCGCACCTCGCGTGCGCTCCAAGTGCGACATCATTCGCACCGCGCGCGCCAACATCGGGCGGCGCCAATCGCCCGTGCAGCTGCGGCGGCGTTGAAATATTCAACTTTGCACCGCCAGATAGCCGTTCTACTCGACACTGCGTGCCGAGTAGATTTCGCGTTAACTCATTCAAAACAAACGATCGGCGCACCGCCTACTCGACACAAGAATGAGGGGGTCTCCGCACACGTAACCGAGGGTCTTCAGCCCGCAAAATGGCGGCTTGCGCAGCGTCAAACCAGGCACAGGAAGCTGACGCCGTGGGGAATCGCGCCGTCGAAATTCTCGGCGATCGTCTGGCCCATGTCGGCAAGAGTCGAGCGGCTACCCAGACTCGCGCCCGCCACGGAGAACTTCGGCGGGCGGGCCAAAAGCTGGCCAGAAAAAGTGAGGGCGCAACACGCGGTTAGACATGTTGCGCCCTCTAAATCGAGCCGTAAAGTTTCAGGCTTTTCGTCCCCAGGCACGTCCGCCACAATGAAGGGCGGACTACGCTGGAGGCCCCGCTTTTCAATCCGGCGACTCAACAGCCTTGCGGCGTGCCGCGTCTTCCAAACTGATGCGTACAGCCCTGCGAGCCTCTCGATTCGGCCCGGCGCCACAAAAGCCGTTAAGCTTCCGCGACTTCCAAACCGAACCTCAAAGCCTCTGAAATCCGGCATCCGAAGCATGATTGCAACAGAGGTGAAGCCGCCGCAACTTCTGGATCGAAGCGCCAGTCTCCGAGCCTCGCGAGCCAGCCTCGCGTCGCAATCGCCGTGAGGCTTTTGCGACCTCTAGGCTGAATCGCGAAGTCTTTGGACTTCCCGGTCCATCCGGGAGCGCGTTGGCGGTTAAGCTTTCGCGGCTTCCGAGGCGAACCGTAAAGTCTCTAAGCTTCCCGGTTCAATCTGCGCGGAAGATAAGTCCGATGCGGAATTGTGTCAATCACACGGACGAAAAAAAACGTGTGGAAACGTGTGGATGCTGTGGAAAACAGCGGGTGGCCAGCCGCAGCGAAAGGCAAAGGCTTTCACCGCAGAGACGCAGAGAGACATTCAAGATTTGACACAGAGGACACCGAGGATGCACAGAGTACACAGAGGAAGATTGAGGCTCCCCACCCGGCCGTGCCGCGCCCTCCAAAGTGCTGGCGGGCAGGCTCAAGACCGCGGCGCTACATTCAAGTCTCCGTCACGAGAGCTGCGCGAGGAAACTGGCGCCGTGCAAAATCGCGCCGCCGAAATTTTCGGCGACGGTCTGGCCCATGTCGGCGAGAGTCGAGCGGATGCCGAGATTCACTCCTCCGCCCGCTGCGCGCGGCGTGTACGCGAGTATCGGAACGTACTCGCGCGAATGGTCCGTGGTCGGATTCACGGGATCGGGATCGCAGCCGTGGTCGGCGGTGATCAGCAGAAGATCGGACGCGCGCAGGGCCGCGAGAAACGGGCCGAGCAGCGCGTCGAACTCCTCAAGCGAGCGCGCGAAGCCTTCGACGTCCTTGCGATGGCCGAAGAGCATATCGAAATCGACGAGGTTCGCGAAGATCAGGCCGCTTGGGCGGCGCGCGAGCGCTTCGGTGAGCTTGGCCATGCCGTCGGCGTTGTTTTTCGTGGTGATGTAATCGCCGACGCCGCGGCCGTTGTAGATGTCATGGATTTTGCCGACGCCGAAGACCGGAATTTTGCGGTCCGCGAGGACGTCGAGAAGCATGGGGCGCGGCGGCTCGACGGCGTAGTCGTGGCGGCGCTCGGTGCGGCGGAAATTTCCGGCCGGGCCGGTGAAGGGGCGCGCGATCACGCGGCCGACGCAGTTCGGCCCGTCGAGCAACGCTCGCGCGATTTCGCACATGCGATAGAGCTCGGCGATGGGAATCACGTCTTCGTGCGCGGCGATCTGAAACACGCTGTCGCCCGACGTGTACACGATCGGGAAGCCCGTGCGCACATGCTCGTCGCCGAGCTCCTTGATGATCTCGGTGCCGGAGGCGGGCTTGTTGCCGAGGGTGCGGCGTCCGATGCGGCGCTCGAATTCGGCGATCAGGTCGCGCGGAAAACCGTGCGGGTAAACCGGGAAAGCCTGGTCGAGCCAGATGCCGGCCATTTCCCAGTGGCCCGTGGTGGTGTCCTTCCCGGGCGACACGGTGACGCCCTTGCCGAACGCACCGATTGGGCGCGCGGGCGGCGCGAGGTGGTCGAGCGGTTTGATATTCGCGAGGCCGAGGCGGACGAGATTCGGAAGCCGCAACGGGCGCGAGCGCGCGACGTGGCCGAGCGTGTCGCGGCCCACATCGCCGTAGTCGGCCGCGTCCGGCAACTCGCCGATGCCGACGCTATCGAGGACGATCCAGATGACGCGTTCAAGATGTGGTTTCGTTTCCGCCACGACGCCGCTACTCCTCGCCGATGTCCTCGTTCCAGACTTCCGGATGCGTGCGGATGTAGGCGGCGAGCAGCGACGCGCACTCCTCGGAATCGAGATCGATCACGCGCACGCCGAGCGAGCGCAGCCAGTCGAGCCCGCCCTGAAAATTCCGGCTTTCGCCGACCACCAGCGTGCCGAAGCCGAATTGCCGGACGAGTCCGCTGCAATACCAGCACGGCGCGAGAGTCGTGACCATGATCAAATCGCGATAGGTGCGACGGCGGCCGGCGTTGCGGAACGCGTCGGTCTCGCCGTGCATCGAAGTGTCGCCATTTTGCACGCGGCGATTGTGGCCGCGGCCGACGAGCGCGCCATTCGCGTCGAAAATTGCGGCGCCAATGGGAATGCCGCCTTCGGCCAGCCCGACGCGGGCCTCGGCCAGCGCAACCGAAAGCATTGTCGCGTAATCGAGTTCGGATTTCATTTTGCGAAGGCGGCGACCAAATCGAAAGACTGCCGCAAAGAGTTTACCTCACGGCAGCGATTGAGAAATTGTGTTTGTGAGCGCAGCCCGTCTAAAATGGACGCGAAATATTCGCAGCCCGACGGGGATCACGCACATGCAGATAGCCAAGCCGTTCCGGTATTTCTCGAGCGCTCTAAGCGTGTTTCTTGTTTGGTCCATGTGTTGCTTCGGCCAGGCGGGTGCAAAAGGTTTGGATGCCGAACAGCACACGGTTCGCGCGTTCGACGCCGCCAAAACCAATCCGCTCGACCTGCGAGCGTTTCTCGTGAACATGCCGAAGGGCGCCGAACTGCACTACCACCTTGAGGGCGGTGTCTATGCGGAGACGTTTATTCGGGATGGCGCCGAAGATCATCTCTGCGTAAACATTTCGTCGCTATCGTTCGTGCGGAGATCGACGGCGACGGGGAATGCAGACATCCCCTGCGAAAAAGGCGACGTTCCTGCCGCGCAGGCCTTGAAGGATCAGCATCTCTACGACGCGCTGGTGGACGCATTTTCGATGCGCGGATTCGTGCCGTCGGCCGGGGTGACGGGTCACGATCACTTCTTTGACGCGTTTGACCGATTCATCGCGGTGGACCAGCGCCACACGGGCGAGTGGCTCGATGAAGTGGCCAGCCGCGCGGCGGCGCAGAACGAGCAATACCTGGAGTTGATGGTCACGCCGCCGTTTGTCCACACGGCGGCGATCGCGAAAGAGCTGGGCTGGCGTGCCGATCGAGGTTTCAGCGAATTTCGCGATCAGCTGTTCGCGAAGGGACTGCGCGATGACGTGGCGATCGTGCGCGCCTATTTGGATCAAGCGGAGGCTATCCGGAGGCAGAGCGAGCGCTGCGCCGAAGCGAACGAGTCGAGCGGCTGCAGCGTCCAGATCCGATACATCTATCAAGTGCTGCGCGCCTTTCCGCCCGAGCAAGTCTTCGCGCAAACGTTGCTCGGATTTGAGGCGGCCGCGGCCGATCCGCGGATCGTGGGCGTCAATTACGTGCAGCCGGAGGACGATCGCGTGGCCATGTCGGATTACGCGCTGCACATGCGCATGCTGGCATTCCTGCACGGGGTCTATCCGAGAACTCACATCAGCTTGCACGCCGGCGAGCTCGCGCCGGGAATGGTTCCGCCGGATGGGCTGTGCTGCCACATTAGCGATGCCGTCGAGGTGGCGCACGCGGAGCGAATCGGACACGGCGTTGACGTGATGCAGGAGAACCGCCCGTACGATCTGCTCAAGGAGATGGCCGCGAAACACGTGATGGTCGAAATCAATCTGACGAGCAACGACGTGATCCTCGGCGTGACGGGCAAGGAGCATCCGCTGCCCATCTACCGGAGATTTGGCGTGCCCGTGGCGCTCTCGACCGACGATGAGGGAGTGTCGCGCATTGACCTGACGCATGAATACGTGCGAGCCGTCGAGACGTATGGACTTGGCTACGCGGACTTGAAGCAGATGGTGCGCGCGAGCCTCGAGCATAGTTTTCTCGCAGGCGCGAGTTTGTGGCGGGCGCCCGATCATTTCGATCAACGCGTGCCAGCGTGTTCGCACGACACGTTGGGCCCGGAGAAGCAGTCGCCCGGATGCGCGGCGTTTCTTCAATCGAGTGAACGGGCGCGGCAGCAATGGGAACTCGAACGCCGTTTCAGCAGGTTCGAAGCGAGCCACTGAGACGATGGGCCGTGCGCCGAGGACTACGGAGGCAGGGTCGCGCTTCCCACTCTTCTTGGAGGACATTCTCAACCGGGGCGGTCTGCCGGGCGAGTGCACGATTCAGGTGCTTCGACGGTGTGATTCTCTAGTCTTCAAAACGAACTCGCAGGTGAAGTTGCAAGGCAACAGCGAAGCACCGGAAAAACTCAATCGCCAGGCTGCGAATGCTTTAGAATAAAAGCGACTCCTACTGTGGGCGTGTAGCTCAGCTGGGAGAGCACCTGCTTTGCAAGCAGGGGGTCACCGGTTCGATCCCGGTCACGTCCACCAGAACTTTACCTTTTTATTTTCCGTAGCTTAGGCTGCAACTTCATCCTCTGATTTCCCATCCAGTTTTCTTGGAGCATTTGGAACAATAACAGCTCTCGGAAGGTCGAAACCGTACCCCACTCGCTCGGCCTCATTGAGGCGTATTTCGAGTTCCTCACTGAGATGCGAGTAAAGTCCGCTCATATCCTGCGGCTTGTGACCCATCCAATACTTTAAGACATCTTCCTGCGCTCGCTTGCCCCGTAACCACGTGTTTCTGTAGCGACGAATCGAGTGCCAACCCATCCCGACCTCATCAAGTCCCATTACGATGAGGCGAGGCGTGAGCCAGCGGCCTGCGAGGTTGTTGTACAAGTGTGGTGTGCCTCGTTTGGTGCGGAAGAGCAATCCGCTCTTCCCAGTCATGAACCGTCGCAGGAACTCTGCGACGTCCGGGTGCAGGTCAATTTCTCTCTTCGCAGCACTGGTCTTGAGGTACTTCACGATGCGAGGATAATCCTTCTCGACCTGCTGCTCGACCTTGACGGTGCGCCCGCCGTTGATGAAGTGGCGGGTCTCAAGAGCGAGAGCCTCGGAGATTCTCATGCCCGTCGCTGCAAGCAGGGTGTAGAGAACACGCTCCTGCCCGTTGCTCGAAGCAACGAGTTCTGAAATCACCTTCGCTTTGAGAGCCGGACGCTTTTGCTCCGTGTACTCGACGACGGGCAAGTCCATCGTCTCGGCGTCCCATGTCCGACTGTGGACTGGTTCGCCGTTCGGAGCCTTGAGAGACTTTACAACCTGCTTGACGTATTCCACGTACTTGTTAACCGTTCGTGGCTTCAAGCCCGAAGCACACATTTTCTCGACCAGCAGTTTCACAGCGAGGTTGTCCACGAGTCTAAGTGGAAGGTCACCGATTGAAGGATATATCCACTTTCTCATGGCTCCCTCGATGCTCACCGTATTACGCAGAGGTTTGCGATTCCGGGAGACTGCCTTTCGCAGGTAAGCCTTCGCTTGCTCACGAAAAATTACTTCTCCCAGCACGACTTGGTTGAATCGCTCCTCCGAATTTGCTCCAGCCTTCTGGACCATCTCCGCAGCCCGTCGTTCCAATTCGGGCCGTGAGAGTCCCAGACTGACCGGGGCTACTGTTAGAGACGGCTGCTTCCGTTTCTGAACTCCCGGCTGATCGAGACGGAAGCGAACTCTCCACCAGCGGCCTTCCTTTACCAAACTGCCTGATTGACCGGAACGACGACTCATACTTTTTCTCGTTTCCCGTCGTTCAGGCTGCGCTATTGCGGTGCCGACCTTATTATTGCCGACAGGAAATTGCAAGAGGTCGGGCTCTTCGACGACCACGGTCCGAGCCTGTGGTGAGTACAGGTCGCCGCTCGCAGTGTTGAATACTGCGACGCAAATGATGTCCGTTGCGGAGGTCGTCGGTGCCGAATTGGTGAGCATTTCCATGTCGAATGAACTTAGCGATTGCAAATTCTACGAGGGAACTTTGGTCCTACTTAGGACAACGTGAACAAAGGTCGGTCAGAACAAG